>JGI24508J20089_1000066_pt1 | contig 337260 bp, 382 predicted proteins | sample LinPmetageLP24_FD_20089 | JGI IMG/M metagenome (IMG submission 20089)
GTAAGAGTTGGGGCCATTGCTCGTGGGCCCCTGGAACCGAGAACACCAAAACCACCCTTATACTTTAGGAATGAATAGTGAAGCAACGTTACATCATTTCCCCTTCAAATTTGTACTATTTATCAATGAATAGTTGCTAATCCTTTCACTGTAATTACATCTTCTAATTTGCAAGTGAGTCTTTCAGTATACTGCCTGTAATCACGTGGATCGACCCGATCCCAAAGCTTTTGAATCTCTTCCTTTAACGAGTCTACAAAGGTTGGTACAAAAGGCAACTTCTTCAACTCTTCTTTCATCCACCGCCAAACCTTCTCGATAACGTTCAAATCAGGAGAAGAAGGAGGCCAGTCGAAGCCTCGAATGCTATGTTGAAGCTTCGCAAGCCTTGCATATCCCTTGTGGACCTTCGAGCCGTCTTCTTGAAAGATATACTCAGGACCAAGCTCGTCAAATAGAGGAAAGACGATTGGGTAGAGTACTTGATCTCTATAGGCTCGAGAATTCACGCCTTTACAGCCTTCTTCCTTTTCGAGAAAGACTAAAGGGGATTTCCAATCCCAGCCAATTGCACCCCAGATCATAACAGTCACTCTCCCTGATCGATAAGTCGATTTAATACAATCCGAACACCTCTTTTCGTCTACTCGACGAGTTACCCAGATTCTCCCGTTCTTTCCAAGCTCAAATATACACTCGTCGCTCCATATAACCTTCCTCCAGTCTCCTCCGTCTAGTCGAGAGGCTGCCCAATCAGATGTACCCCACCAGCGATGGCTAAGAGCGAAATCGAGTCGTTTTTTTGCTTGTTTCCGAGAGATAAAGGGACGAGGACAAGCTATACAGCGTCGATAACCTGCTTTCCGGAGTTCTCGTCGAATCGTTCGAGCGGAGGCCTCAATTCCTAGAGCTCGCTTAACTTGTTCAAAAGTAGCTCTACGAGTACTCCAATTCTGAGCGATATATCTGATAATCCGTCGAATAGCCCTAGTATTCAAGAGTCTTCTCTTACAGGCCTTCCCTTTTCGCGTTGTCCGGCTCGATTTAGCCTTACAGATCCTCTGTGCGGTAGCTTTAGGAACCCCTAACTCTGCGTGAATTTGAGACCAAGATTTTCCGTCTACCCGCGCTTGTCGTACTCTAGCTCGTTTTGGCGTACGCCACATATCTCCAGACTCGTGCACCAGAGAAAATAATAAAAGAACTGTTTCTATGTTGAATTTGAGACGATTTGAACGCGTAATTGAGTTGTGAGAGGGTTTGAAAAAAAGAGAGTCGGAAATTAAAGAGGAGTGGTAATCTCGCTTAAGGGGCCCACGAGCAATGGCCCCAACTCTTACAATGCATACAGTTGCGGTTTCGTTAAAGTATTCGCCAAGGCTGCGTGTTGGACAAGTCGACTTCTGAAGAATCAAGTGGACTAAAGGACGACGTTCCAGTCAAGGCATCGCAAAGGTAACCTTTGGAGTATTTCCTCTACGAGGAATACCAGCAGCGGGAGAAGGGAGAGGAGGTGGAGGACCGGAGACCTCATCCAGCGACGTTCCTGAAGAAGCAGCTGTTGATCCACTTCCGGTACCAAGCTTCTCAGCGTTTCGATGCTTCAATCTCCAATGCCGATTGCGACGATGTCGAATACTGCGAGTCTCTTGCTGTACAGGAGGATCACTCGGGGCAGATACTCGACGGCGTTGCTGGACAGTATTAGTAGATCAAGCAGGATTCGTGGTGAAGTGACATACCGCTGCTGCATTTTGCAGCAATGGTTGTCCTTCACCTGAACTGACTGCAGTCATGTCCGAATCCTGCTGACCATCAAGCGAGTTGTTTGGTCGATTTGTTGGCTCACTCTTGGCTTGGTGTCGGCGATTAGAAGAGCGGGTACGCTTTGGTTTGGGCTTATCAAATCCAAGCGTATTATTACCTTCATCGATATCATTCCGAATGCTGGTAGAATGAGACTCATCCGCCGTAGAAGCGTTCCCATCTACTATTATCAGTGAAGCCCAAGCACGCGATAGGTAATAAGACCTACCCATTCCATGCCTGTCGATAGCCTTGGCAGCTTTCTTCCCAGCTTTCTTGGTCAAACTAGCGATCTTTCGCTCCTCCTTCTCCTGCTTCTTCTGTGCTTTGGCAGCTTCCTTTGTCTCGGCCTTGGAAAGGGGAGCTGATGGCTGTGACTGTGGTTTCGATTGAGTAGGAACGAATTCCGGTGCATCTGGCTTCAACTTCGAACCCTTCAGGCTGTTAGACCACACTGATATATAGATGAAAAAGGAGCGAATTTGATCAAAAGTAGTTGATGAATCAGCGCGGCACATTTGCCCAGAGCATGGTGTGACGGACTGCCGTAGTCAAGATCACGAAAAAAAGAGGAGAGAAAGCAAAACAAATGGAGATTGCAGCAGACTTGCTATTCAAATCGTGGCTCAAAAGTGAGTGCTTGAGACAGTGATGATCTTTGATCAATCACTTACCTCTCGTTTGTGACCACTCTCCTCATTCTTCTCGATCTTTGTCTCGATATTCGCCTCGGTGTCAAGCTTGCCTCCGTCGCCTGGTTGCTTTACTTCATCCTTTCTCGGCTCATCGTGACGAGTCGTCTTCATGGCCTTGGCTAGTTCGACTCTCTGCATGGTGGGTGTGAGATCGTTGATGATACTCGCATCACGTTTCTGAGGGCTCCGAGATCTTGAACGACTCTTGATGGGCTTGACGAAGATTTGTTTCGACCACAAATCGTGGTATTTGCCATTCGTGTGAATGAGTTCATCATGAGATCCTTGTTCGACGATCTTCCCGTTCATAACGACCACAATGTGATCAGCCTTCATGATTGTCGACAAGCGATGGCTAGTAACAGTCAGAAAGTCTAGCTGTAAATGAATAGGGCTCACCTACGCAACAACAAATGTAGTCCTGTCCTGACAGAGAGTCTTGAAGCCTTCCTGGATCAATTGCTCGGTTTCTGTATCGACAGCACTGGTTGCTTCGTCAAGTAGAATAATATCAGGACGCTTGAGTATGGCTCGGGCAATAGCAACACGTTGCTTCTCGCCTCCGGATAATTTCACGCCACGATCGCCGACCTTAGAGTCGTATCCTGAACCAGTCAGTAAGTGATCAATGATGGGGTGCCAGCTCAACTACCATCAGGAAACGTTTTGATTTTGTCGTGAATTGCAGCCGCCCTACAAGCCTCGTGAACTTCCTCGTCTGTGGCAGACAGTCTTGCGTATCGGATGTTATTCATGATCGTATCATTGAAGAGCATTGGCTCTTGCGGTACAACACCGATTCTCTCTCGTAGACTGGGGAACGTTAGCAAAAGCCAATCTGTATCTTACGACTCAACTCACCTATCCAGAGTGACTTGGCGAATATCTTGGCCGTCAATGGAGATGGAACCGGATGTGACTTCGTAAAATCGGTCGATGAGCTTGAGAATCGTCGACTTCCCGCCACCAGTCTCACCAACCAGAGCAACCGTCTTTCCAGAAGGAACAACGAAACTGACATCGGTCAAAGTAGGCTTACGCTCGTCGTAAGCAAACGAAACATTGTCAAATCTTACTACTCCGTCTCCAAGCTTCAATGGCTTTGCTCCTGGCGCGTCAACGATTGTTGGCTTAGTTTGGAAGAGTTCCAGCAGTCGCTCGGCGTCCATCAAGCTATATGAAATTTGCTTGTACATGGTACTGAAGAATGCCAAAGGACCTGGGAAGATCAGCAAGTAGCGCAATGCGCAATGTGACGAAGAAGGGGGGACCTACTTTGCATTTGGCCCCAGTAGACTAATAGAGTCGTGAATTTACCGACTGACTGGCCTTCGTATGCAACCTGGTAGACTCCAAGCCAGAGAGCTCCCAGAAGCCCAAGGGTAAGGATCAAAGCTTGTGTAGCACCGATTGCTTGTGAGGACATTTCGTAGTTTCCCTTCGATTTCATGTGTTCCTTCACAGCTTGGCAAGGTTAGCAGGAGTGAGTCAAGGATCGGAATTGCTTACCTCCAGAATATCTATGGCGTTCGTATGGGATCATATTGAAAAGCTGCCAACAGAAGTTAGGACAGGGAACGGAATAATGGGGATTATTGGGACTCACACTCGCAGTGCTCCAGCCATCAAGTGATTGCTGGCCCATAGTCCATTCGCGTCTGTATATTGTGATATACTCGCGACGCATTTCGGCTCTTCGAGAGTACAACTTAGTCGTCATGTAGAGGTACGACACCACAGTTGACACCATCATGAGCCCCATGTACGCCCCAAATAATGACCAGAGGTATGCAAAGGCGACGGTAAGATCAATAAACATTGGTACAACCTGGAAGCACACAATATCAAGCAAGTCCGTAACTGACCTGCCTCCATGAATAGCTTGGGTCAAATCTGAACTGTTCTTGTTGTCGTGGAAATCGGAGGAGAGACTCATTAAATGTGCATGCGAGGCAGTACTCAAAGCATCATACGAATATTGTTCGAGGGGCATCCAGAGCCACTTCTTAAGCCATCCGATTCCGGCACCACCGCTGATGAAACGAAGCGCTGCATAGATGGCGACCGGAAGCCATATGCTCGAAGATTTGTCTGCCTTGGTTAGTAACAATGCATGTAACGCGATTAATATGTGCTCACCTCCATCGTGATAATTCGTCAAGCTGTCGATCATGACACCCATCTGATTGGGAACAAGTACGTTCAAAGCATTTGTTGCCAGCAGACAAAACCCAACAAGTACGGCTCTGAACTGTAGGAGCCTGTTATGGTAAGGCCAGACATAGGGAAAAAAGATCTAAAGAATATTAGCAATGCGTCAATCATGACTAATATGTAGACAAACTGTGAAGCCCTTGGCGTATGTGAACCAGTTACCATCTTGCTCCAAGCGCTTATCGATTTTTGCTTGTGCTTTTCGCTGCTGAGCAAGGAATGAGTCTTCCGAAGTATCACTTGCATTGCCGACAGTGTCAGAATCCTGCGAACTATCCGTATTTGTGCCGTACCCATTTCTATTCAAGGTGGATGCTTCGCTTGATGGCTTCTTGCCCAAATTCTTCTTCAGAAGCGATTGACGCTCGACGTCGCTGTCTTCGTAAAGTTTGTCGTCGTTGCGTAGGCCGAAGAACAGCGATGGCAGGAAAATGAAGAAGCTAGTTCTCAGGATTTGAATGGCCAGAATGGTAAAGTCGAAAGCCTTTTTCGGAGGAGCGAAGACATTCGGCACGACAAGAAGAAATAGTTCCACGACTATGCCAATAAACCATGTTCCGTAGTATGGGTACCACACCGGAAACTTGCTGTCAGTCAAGGCGAGACATTGAACCCCGAAGGCAATGGTCGAAGCGATCAGGTAAATCTGTTGGAGTGTCAGGAAAGGCTGCTAGCGAGCATATCAAGGGTTCATCGATGGCATATAGGTACATACCACGAGGTTCTGTGGTGGATAGTTGCCGGTAATGAAGACTTGAACAACGATGGTGAAGGTTTCAAGCAACTGTACATAAATGTTAGTCGATCATCCAAGATACAGTGCTGGGTAAGCGACGTACGTAGGTTAAGGCGATTGCGAATATCAATCCAAGCATAACATCGCGGCGGACAGGCTGATCCTGGACTCGGAGTTTTCGTGTTTGTAGAGTACAGACTGTGATGGCGAGAGCGATGAGGAAATACAATGAGACCAAGGCAGGATAGCCGTAATGAATGGCTTGAATGGCGTCCCAGAGCTGCACACATGTCAGGAATGCCATTTTGAAGAGATGATCTGGAATGATGAGAAGGCGGCATACCTGATCTGGAGCTTTTGGAGCCATCTTTGTGGCCATGACAGGGGACTCTCGTTGCAATCCCATCAATGGTCAAAGTTGGCGATTCGAAACTGTAACAGTAACGACAGTCAGCGTCCGTATCAAGGAATCGGCTGTGTTGAAGCCCACGGCGATGATGCAAAGCTGCAGAGGTGGAAAGGAACAAAGTTGAAGAAGTTGAGGAAGTTGAGGCGCAAGTGAAAGCTTTTCCCGCGAGGCTATTGCCAGTACTTGAAGTGGAAGGGACGACTAAGCGACAAGGTGAAGGAGAAGGAGAAGGAGAAGGTGAAGGTGAGGGTGCCGAGACCAGGCGAGGCCAGACCGACCCGCTGTGAATACCTAGGCAGAGAAGGAAAGGCTGACACCGTAGGTAAGCAAGCGTGAGAAAACAGAGAAAGGAAAGCAGGGTAGGGCAACACCATGCGAAGCAAATTGAATGACGCAGAACTCAAGCGAAGCGAGAGAAAATGTCCATCCAGGTAGGCGCGATGCAATGAGTAGTGAGGATTGTTAAAGAGTCCACTTGGTTGAACTGACTCCAGGTAAACCTTTTCTCTACCCTCCCTAGTACAATGGAAGCATTCCCTCAGCTCAACCCTCAGCCTCATCACACACCAAACAAAAAGCCTGCTTGCGACTGAGTGACTCCCAAACACGGTGACTGAAAGCAGTAAACACAACAAAGTAAAGCCACGTTTACCCGCACCGAAGGTGGCAGGAGAAAATGTTGCAAGGCAAAGTAAGCCTAATGTGTACGTACCTAGGACATCCAGACAGTTCTAATTGTATTATAGGGCGCAGTGTGGGTTGCAGGTGGGTGGTTGAGAGTTCTGTGGGGTCCTTTTCGCTGGGTCCTCCAATACCAATCCAGCACAGCGTCCCTAGTTAAGTACAGCCTTCTCTCAAGACGTACGTCTGACTCCCGAGCTGGAGTAGAATTTGTCTGCCTTCTCTCACGACCTGAAGGTCCGGATTCAGATGAAGAGTGTCTGCCTTGAAATGCTGGGAATTCTGCTTACAATTTCCAGCTCAATTGGCCGCTCGCTCTAATGCTCGTCCCGGCAGCACCTGTCAGCCGCCTTTACTGCCGTAAGCTAGATCGATTCCTGTTATGATGTGTTGCACAATCACGTTCAATCGTATTCTTTGGTGGAACAGAACGGCAGCAGCTTCATGCTCAGCTTCACGATGTGGTGTGGTGGTGGGGGGCACCCCTTGACTTTGTGCCCTTTGCTTCTCGCTCCTAGATTGAGCCATTGCCACAATGACTTCAAACTGTGAACGAGAACAAAGCCACGGCCGAATCACATCTGGTCCCTGCAACTGTGCTATTTGGCGGCGGCACTTACTTCCAGACGCACATCGACAACTGGCGGCATGATCGTGGAGGAGGCAGCGGTAGGCAAGGAAAGTCGGGGCAATATCAAAAGGAATATGGAAAATATGGAGATGCCAATGCCTCTTTGCGGCTGGCGCTCGACCTTTCTATGACCGCGCTTGTTCAAGAAGGCAACAGCGTCATGGCGGTCAGTCCGGGGAACAGGGAGATGCTCATGAAAGTCAGCAGCCATGGCTTGCCAGAGTCACAGAGCTCAGGGCCGGCCCATGGGTTTCATGGGTTTGAAGGCACATCTGTGCATGTGTCGACTCAAGAAAGCCAGCGGGTCTTGATGACAGGCAGGATGAGAACGGTGTACAGTACGACTCAGGTTGTGAAAGCATTATCTGGCAAGGTACCGGTGTGGTGTTGGGCTCACGATGCCGATGCGGAGAGCGGTTGGATGGTGGATGTTGAGCAGGACGAAGCAGCAAAGGCAAGGAGCGGAGGCAAAGGCAAAAGCAAGATGCAGCAGAGAGCACCCAGGCGGTAGGCGGCCAGGCGGCCTCCCAGCCAGTAACCATACCCGGCTAGGCTGCTTGGATGGCCATATTTCGCTGAGCATGGGCTCCGTTCGGGGCTTTCAGGGTATGTTGGTTGGTGGTTTGCGGCGAACCCTGGACCAGCTGGGCCCCACTAGCAAAAGCATCAACATCCATCCGCAACCTTGCTCATGTTTCTTCCATCTTGCACACTTTTTCCCATCTCCCCCTTTCCCCCAATTTATCGTCCCATACTCGACTTTCTTTTTCTACTCCCCAATTTCTGTCAGAATTATCCGTCGTGCTCGGATCAGCAGTTCTTCGCCATCCAGAACAGAACAGCCACCAAGCCCCAGCCCAGCCTGTCACAACCGTTACGGGCTTCCCATGCGTGTCTTGACGCAACACGGCTGTGTTCCTGCAGAAGGATTTCTTCCCGAGCTAGATACTGGCTGAATACCATGTGATGTTGGCAATATATGGAGTCAGAGGCTTCAAAAGACCCTCTAAGGAGGCAATCAGAGATCGATCAACTTCACCGGCATCTACGAATGTGAGCGATGTTCCCGTTTCGACCCATGATTCTGCTTTGCAGTAACAGGGAGCAGGCTCTCAACGTGCTGGCATCCAGAGTCCACTTTGCCATGCATCCACGGGCACAGAAGCTCGGTACCAAAGGTCGTCTCCGGTGCTCTGCTATTCTGGGATGCTGCACAGATACGAAAGCCTGTGTTGACCTGCTCAATGCTGCAATACACACCAATATCAGATGTTGGATGTATAATTGGGTCGGCAGGTATTACCGTCGAGACACACCGACAGGGCCAAGACCGCCAGGCCGTCGCAAAATCCTGAGGATATTTTATTCTCCGCCAGGAAACTTATCAATTTCTGTCAGCTGGTATCAATCGATTGGTTCTAGGAGGATGTGCTCACTATTGTGACGCATCAGTAGAAAACTGATAATCACACCGTGCTTCGAGTCGGTGGTGTCATGTCGTTCGACTGCGCTTCTCTCTGCAATAAGCCGAACCACGTTGCACGAGTCGACCCGTCAGCACGGTAGTGGCCATGACCGACACACTGAGCTGGACCGAGATATCTATATCTGATCTCACTGGTGAGGCTTGAATGTGGCCTCGAATTGCAAATTCGCCGACTTCCAACCAACTTGCAGCATCACCGAATGGCGCACATCTGCATGATCTGACCTGGCGTGGCATGGCATCATGATTTTTTTTTTTTTTGCTTTGCATGCTTCTTGAAAACCTGTCTCTCTTTCCAACATACGTGTCAACAATGAAGAGCAGAACAAGGCATCTGACTCCAGTACGAGCCTCTTACCGACTTTTGGGTTGAATGTGGGGTCCTTTTGACACTGAAAAGCCCACTAGGGCCCATGTTATATGCTTGAAGTGTCCGCTCATATCTGCCCATTTATGTACTGCGCATGTCAATATTGCACTTACTCCTTTACAATAATACCGGCCAGTGACCCCCACACCGCCAGCGCTTGTTTCTTCAACATCGAGTCCGCCGATCTAAGGTGCTCCTGCATAGCTGCGTCAATCAGAGTCACAAGCACAGCAACAATGTCGGTCTAGCTGTGCCAAACAATAGCATACGCATCATATCACTACTGTTGAATTTGGTATTTTGACAGATTGGATTCCATTGGTTCTGTATCAGCAATTGCTGACGCCTATCAAGGCCTACTGCTACCCGAAAACGCTTCATTCGTAAAGCAAAGCACCTTTGAGACGCGGTAAACAGGAACGACGAGTAAAACGCCAAGGCTATGCACTAGAGATGGCCTCCATCAATCATCGATCATCTGATAGTTATCCTGCACTGAGAGAGAAAGTAACCAAGTCTATCCGGCCACGAGAACAAGTCAAGCAGCTTCTGGAACAACGAGACAACCCAACCCGCAGGAACCTTCAACGCATATGCAGCATGGTCGGAAAAGACATGCAAGACCGCCAGAAAGGGAGAATGAAAAGAAAGATCAAGTGTGCAATGCATCCAGACCATACTCCTCCGCCCAAACGACCATCTAAGCCTACTTGCCGCCAGCTGGGCCACCCTCAGGACCATTGAACGCCTTTGCGATAGCTGCGGTGAAAGCATCCTTGGCCTTCTTATCCGGACTTGGAGTACCTCTGACGTTGCCAGGACTGCCCATTGTCAACGGAGCGGAGCTGTCAACACTAGCACCGTAGCCGATAGCCTGACGAGTTGGAGAGGGGAACTGGAAACCTGGCACGCTGACTCGTCCGGGTGGAGCAACGATCGGGATGGCAGCAGCTCTACGAGCACGGGATGCGGCTGTTGGGTTGGAGCCAACATACAGACCATGGGTGCGGGAGCGGCCTGATCCGTGGACGAAGGATCCTGCAGTAGGTTGGTTCTGGTGAGTGGGGGTAGTCATTGGGCTGGTGAAAGATCCTGTGCCAGACTGGGTTGGATTGTGGGGGACCGCCATATTGTTGAAAGCATAACGCTCATTACCTGGGGTTGGTCGAGGGTTGTCCGCAGAGTTAAAGAATCTGCTCTGCATGCGACCTTGGGAAGTAGGAGTATGGTATGCAGACGAGCCAGTGTAATGCCAGCCGCCTGGCCCTGTGGCACGGCTCTGGGGACTGTTGGATGTCGTACGAGAGTTGAACGAGCTGGATTGACCGCCGAATGAGTTGCAAGTGGCTCCTCCAGTGTTCATGTGGGTCCATCCTGAACTGGGCATGTTGGGTGCTGCAAGGAAGCCGTGGGTGACAATGCCTCGCAAGTCGCTTGGACCACCTGTAGTACTGCCAAAGGAATCAAACGAGTCAGGAGTCTGGTTGTTACCACTGCCCATCATGCTGCCTCCCATCATGTTGTTTGCCATGTTGTTCCCTCCCAAGTTGTTGCCTCCCATGTTGTTACCTCCCATGTTGTTNCCTCCCATGTTGTTNCCTCCCATGTTGTTACCTCCCATGTTGTTACCTCCCATGTTGTTACCTCCCATGTTGTTACCTCCCATGTTGTTACCTCCCATGTTGTTACCTCCCATGTTGTTACCTCCCATCATGTTTTGCTGCATCGAATTACCTCCCATCGTGGTGAAGCCATCATCTTGTTGCTCATTTGTCATTGTGCTGAATCCACCATATCGAGCAGTATCTCTCTTGCCAGTATAGGTGAAGACACCAGGCTTGAAGTCACCGAATTGAATACCTGCGCCTTGCTGTTGATTGCTTTCACCTGCATCGTCTCCTTGACTATCTTCAACTGGCAAGTCCGAGACGAATGAATCAGGCTCTGATGCAGGTCTATGCGCCATGACTCCTGCCAAGAGCTCATAGAAGCCGGGGCCTGGTGAAACTGACTTATAATCCTGCTTGGCCAACGCACTGAACGAGGGAACGTTCTGAAGAGTTGATGTGAAGGTGTTATCAGCGGCGGCATGCGAGCGGTTGAAAGTCGTAGTTGGAGCGAACTGGAATGGACCCGTAATGGGCAAGTTGTCGTACAGGTTCGAAGGGCCATCAGCGGCGAGAGAGTTCAAGTAAGCGCTGTTCGAGACCGCACGACGCTGCGTCGAGCCTTGCAGCTTGGAGATGAAGTCGAAGTTCTTTTGACGGTCGGGGTTCTTGTACTCCTTGGCTGCAAAGACCTTGCCGGCTTCCTGTCTCTTGATAACGTCGGGGTTGCCAGCAGGGAAGAACGTATCATCGTCCTCCTCGTCCATGCCCTTGATCTTCTCCTGTTCCTCCCAGTACTTCTTGATGTGGGGTGGCAGATTCTCGGGCTTGTTGCGCTCCTCGAGAAGCTTCTGCTCGACCTCCTTAGCATCAATGACAGCAAACGGATCCATCTTCATTGGAGTCTTCTCCTTCTCGATCTTCTCCTCGTCCTCATCATCGTCACCGTCGCCCTCAGGACCGATCTGCTCGCCCTTCTTAGTCCAAGGCTCGCAAGGTGGGCCATTGAACGGGATGTGCTTGAGGGAGAAAGCTTTGTGAAGAGCCTGTCTGTTCTCATAACCTGGATCAGTTGGCTCCTCACCCCACCCAACATATGTATCCCAGTTGAAGTCTTCATCGTACGGCGCATCCTTAGGATAACCTCCATTTTGGACCCAAACCTGCTGCGACGCGCTCGCGCCCATCAATCTCTCATAATGAGCCTTCTCAGCCAGCATGTCGGACTCGCTCGCACCAGATTCAGCCTCGACCTTCTTAAGCATTTCCTCCTCCATCTCCTTGGCCCTATCATCAATATTCAGCTGCTCCAAGAGGTCTTCAGCGGCAGCCATCTTGTCGTCGTCGGCTGCGGGAGCCATGTAGAGCGATTTACGAAGATCTCGCGATCTCTGCGTTGCTTTGTGGTGTCTGTAGAACTTGCGATTCAGCGCGGTCTGCAAAGATGCTTCTGAAGCGGAAGCGGAAGCTGAAGTAGATGGAGCGAACAAATTTTCTGCCGAGTCGGAGACTCCACGATGATGTCGTTGTGTGTTTGCCTGAGCCTGAGCCGGAGCCTTGTCCTCGATATCAATATCGTTATCTCGCTTATCCTCCTTAGCTCTGTTTTCCTTTGCCTTGCCCTTCTCGTCCTTTGCTTCAGCCTTGTCAGTCTCCTTCTTAGGCGGGCCTTGGCCTCCCTGCGCAGCAAGTGATCCCCTCGGCGTGATGAGATCCTCCAACACAACTCCCTTAGCTGGCAAGATCGCTCCATCAGGGACACGGAACAGATGTCCTCCTCCCTCGACTTTCTCACTCATCACCATGTCCCCATCCGACACATCCCCCACCTTAACCACAGTCCGACCCTTCAGCATCGGTGCCCTACCACGCTCCTCCACCTCCTTTTCCTCCCTATTCGCAGCATCAAACAATAATTTCTTAACCAACGCCTCCCAGAACATCTCACTCTCACTCTCTATCTCCCCCTCCTCACCACCACCCCTCCCATCCCAAGCGACCCATGTGGTCTTCCTCACCACACCCACCATCTCATCCACTTCCTCCTCACCAGAAAGCAAGCCTTCAACCCTCGGCAATATCAACATCTGCTTCTTTTCTCCAAAATCCTTCAACCACTCCAAACTCTCCCAACCTTTGAGATTCAAGTCGGTCAGAATCAAATCCAAACCTCTAATCTGCACACTCTGCACCAAGAGCCTCGCCAAACTCCCCGAATGTCTCAAGTTCTTCAGCAGAAGCTCTTGTAATTTGAGCACTAGGACTCTGAGTGTGGTTGTGGGTGTTAGGAGGAGTGGTTGGAGGGGTGGGAGGAAGGATCCCAGGGGTGAGTAGAGGGCTATGGGGATAGATAGGGGAGGGAGTTCGCTGGTGTCGTGGGCTATAGTGAGTTGAAGAAGCTGCGTTGCTTGGGTGAGTGTTAGGGTCGGCGATTTGGAGTTTGTGTCGGTATTATCGGCTTCAGGCGATGTGTCGAGATCGTTCTGGGTGGTAACGGTCTCGTCTTTCTTCAAAGCTAGGGTTGAGCCAGAGTGCGTGGAACCAAGTGGTTGGAACGGAGTCGATGTTGCTGACACATTTCCCGACATTGTGTTTGAACCAGCTCCTGAACCAGTTGCTGAGACTGTTCCTTGTCTTGTACCCATTCCCATGGGAGTTGATGTGTCCGGATGTTGGTAAATAATAAGCTCAGATGAATTACCGCCACTCCCAGAGCCACACCCAAAGTTGGGATTAAGTGGACTAGATCTGGAGCCAGGAGCAAAGGGACCAGACGTCTGAGTAATGAACGACGGTACATTCACGTTACCAGTCCGAATAGGCGAAGGTGTATGAGGCGTGAATGTTTGGAAGCCCCTGCCGCGAGCAAAGCCTCCTGATCCAGCCCGCGCAGCAAAACCTGTATTTCTCATTCCAGTATGTGGTGTATTTGAGAACGGTAGTTGTGGTGGTACATATCCAGGCCCAAAGTTCGGCGCAGAGTTTGAGCTGAATGTCGGCCCAGAGTAGGAGGGAGGGGTAAAAGAAGTGCTGAAAGTAGGACTGACCCAAGATAGGTCAAACGATGACCCGTATCCGCAACCAAAAGAAGGCGTACGGTTATGTCCCAGGCCCTGTTTAGAACCAATAATTATTCTTTGCCCTTGACCTCGACCTCCAGATGAGCCCGTGGAATGGCCTCTGAAATGACCTCTAGAGCGTCCTCCTGATGGTCCGCGAGAGTGACCTCTAGTATGACCCCCAGAAGTACCTCTAGAGTGACCGCGAAAAGGGAAGCCACTCACAGGCTGCTGTGGGAAAGCGATTGCTTGTTGAGTTCTTTGAGTTTGCGGCAAGCCTTGAGTATAACGACGACTTGGAGTATTTTGAACCGAGAGAGGCGCTGGATTTGAGCTTGTATAGGAGGGAGTATGTGGATTGTGACTTGAGCTGGAGCTGTGACTGATATCTAATTCGGCAGAGACAGAGATTGTGATTTGAGGTCGAGGAACGTTTTGACGATGGCCATGAGATGGTTGTGAGCGAAGAGTAAAAAACGAGAGCTGCGGTGCTCCTGGACCTGGAAGTCCCTGACTTGAGTATGATGTACCTGATCCTGGAATCGGCGGGAAAGGATTCCCATCTGGATATAGGTATGGCGTAGCTCCTTGTAATTGTCGAGGAGGAATTGGATTCTGATTTGGGGGCTGGAATGGTGGAGTTCCTCTTGGGGGTCGAGGTGGTGTCGCCATCTCTTCTTCTGTCGATCTGTATTGTGTTCCTGTTATGTTATCTTGTCTTTCTCTTCCCTAACTGTTCTTGAACAGGCTCTGTCATCTTTCTTGAGTCCCAATATCTTTCTTCTTCGTCTTGTCTTGGGTTTCCACCTTCTCTTCGAGCAAGAATTCGCCTTTGTTTACTTCCTGTCTGCCTCTTCACATCCCTCGACGCGATCTCTCCCTCCAAAGCAAGCAGCAAAGATGCGCAAATGAGTGTCTTGAGTGGCGCAATGCAGGGCAGGCCAAAGCAAAAGCCCAATTTGGTGTTCAAGATGGAAGAAAGATGATCTTGCGTAGCTCGAAGATAAGATTCACGTGCGGGGACGGGGGTGTGGAGACCTCTCGAGCTAGTGACTCGCTTAGCTATTTTCTTTTAGGTTGGCCTGTTTGAATGGGTGGGTCACGAGGATCCGGGGAGGCTGAGATGATTGATGTGTGAGAGGGATGGAGGAGCTTGGGTGTAATGAATTGTGGAAGAGACAAAAGGGTTGAGTTCTGATAGTCTAGGTTTCTGTTAAAGGAGGCTGTAGAATCGACTAGATGGAAGTACATATCTACTTCACCCAATCTGTAATTGCATCATTTTGATGATAGGAAATATAGTTTGACCTGTCTGGGTTGCGAGTCATAAGAAACTCTTCGTAGGGGGAATCGCTTGAACGTCAAGCGCGTCTAGACGAGAGGGACCTTCAGATCTTTCGCCGTCCTGGTTCCCCCCTTACTTTTTGAACTCGTGGCGGCACTGGACAATGGACTTGCAGGTTTTACAGTTATGTTTGAGTATATCTGTAAGTCAACCAAATTTTGGATCGGGAAAACTCAGAATTGTAAGACCTTCCAGTAAAAATGGTGAGGCGTTGATTCCTCGCTAGTGAAGCGACTTTATTGCTTTACAGCGATGCGGCAGATCTGCGTCTACTGCAGGTATCTTCTACGAGTTGCTCCAAATCTGGCAATGTACTGGCCAATACATTGAGCGAGTTGCTGTAATATCCCCAGAGTATCTCTAGCAATCCCCAGGAGTCTTGCCATCTACCTCTTGGAGACTGAAAATCAAAACCCAAAGCTTTCTCGGCCTCTACTACTGGAGCTCAGACCAAGTTGATCTGTCGTTACCGAATACATGCTATTATTAAGGATAGAAAACTCATTATACAATCCTGCAGAGCTGAAATCTCTGCAGCTACTGCACGGTGAGCAGGAATCCCCCCATGGCCGAGGGTATGTCAGATGCTCAAGAGCTGCAGTTGCATTCAACTCCAAATTAGCATATGCGGAGATATAGAGATGACCTCGGCGGCTGTATGTTCTACTTCCTCGTTTCATGACTATTAAAACCATTTTGGTTCTGTGAATTGGGCTGCACATACGACCGCAGAATCTTGGTTGATAGCAAACAGCGCAAAATGGATACATTGGCATCAACTTCATCAAGCAAATGAGACACCAGAGTTATTATGTGAAAGTTCAATGGCTGAAATGATCCGATCCAGCATCTCATATCGTACTCATGCGGGGGCAACGGAATTTGTAACGAGTCTTCATTCTGAGAAATTTCTTCAGACTATCGCATTGACTTCAAATGCTCACTTTTACTGGATACTCACTGGAATCAGGGACTCCGAAACTTCATCGGTTATTTATTTTCATAGCATTCTCGGGTCTTTCAAGCGGCGGCTCCTAGTAGGAAGTTACGCAGAGTTACACATCTCGAAATAGATTGCGGGTTGCGGTAACGTCGTTAAGCATACTTACAATTGGTTGACCAGTCCAGGATTTTTCGCCTTCAACGAACCTATGGATATATATATATATACTTCAATACCAGCTGGTATCCGTATAGAAATCGACTCGCCTCAATCACTATCACATGGAGATGGCTTTGGCGTTCGTACTGACTCGGCGGAAACGTTGTCAGAAAGATAACTTTTTTGAAGCAGGACGCTCAGAGCAACGTTTCATATAGACCGTGCGAGTTCGAATTGTTCTAGGCTTCATAGTGATTTCTTGGCTGTCAAGCGGTCGACTACTGTCAACTCGACTAGATTCTTCAGAATCGCGCTATAGTGAAGCCAGAAAGGTCTTTCGAATGATGCGTTTGATAACTCTTTGGTCCTCTAGAGGAGTCAATCTCTGCGTTCAGCAAATATTAAGGACATCATAGATCTACATATACCAGCTCATTGAGGCCTTACTTTCCATCTCCGTCTTCACAATTAAACTTCAGCGTAGAAGTCGTGCATCGCCTCCAATCTAGATTTGGCATGTCAGAAGTACTATAGAGAGCGTGGAGAAGATGTGCATGGATGAGACCTACGGCGAGTCAAAAGACCTCCAGTAATCGGCAGCGAAGTCGCTTTTCACAAGACTGCCATACCCACCAGCACAAGCCCGATGAATGTCATAATCCGAGTTCCAGTCCCAAGATACGAATATTCCGTCATCATCTCACCGAGCTTCCTGCCAACCCAGCACTTTTGCTCCCATTCCTCACGCCATGCTCGTCTCCCAGCCTCCTCTGCAACCTTTTCCTTCCGACTTAAATTCAACGACCGCCATCTCGCGGTGTTTTCATGAACAATTACACATCCAAGCATAGCCCATCTGATCGGCCTCACTTCGATCCATCCTGATATGGNCCATGGGTATTGTAACCAGGCGATTTCTGTGGGCTTCAGCGCAGTGGACCTCGAGATTCTGCCATGGAGTCGTGAGCCAGGGACTCGGATCGTGTAAATTGGGCGCGGGGGCGGGGTGAAAAGTATTGCTAGAAAGCTATAGAAGTGTTTAGACTCTGGAATAGCAATTACGAAGACCTCGATCAATCACTCACAAGAGAACAAATAATGGGAGCATGGGAAATAGCATATATCTAAGCGAGTACGCTGGCTGAATGCTTGAAACGAAGAATAGAATGACTCGAGTCAAACGAGTGACAAGGCGGCTATGTACCAGCTTAGTCAAGCGATCGGGAATTAAAGGTTCGGCTTCGAAAAAGTCTTTGACACAAGCCATGGCACAGAACATAGCTGTTGAAATTAGGCAAGTCATCGAGGACACGAGGGCGGCGTTGGGACTTGACGAGGACGGTAGTTTGCATGGAACGAGTCCATCGGGCTCTGTACGAAGGCTTGAGGTCTTCAGCATAGTCTTTGGAAGATAAGAATGATGCTTTTGAGTATTTTGAAAGCTTTGAAATGTTTCGGCCGAGAGCATCTGGGCATGTCAGCCTGGTTGCTGATGTCACGTGTGAAGGATCGGATCTATATTGTTGTCAGGCATTTCACGTAAAATGAAATTCTTCCTGCTAGCTATGCCTCGGTCTGATGTATGTAGGGGCTCTGCTGAGTTCTGTCTGGAAGTTAGGGGGGTTGGTACTTGTCCATTCCCAGGCGGACAGCAAACTCACCCGACAGCCTTCGCTACCAGCTACTAACCCAGAACCACTTCCAGAAAAGAACCTGCTACTCTGACCCTTACATGAAGCCCTTTCCATAGATCTGCTCTCCAAAAACTCGTAGAGTCATCGGCATCATCGGATTCTTGTAATGCTCAACAATATCCGACTTCTCAACTGCGCAGTTGATATCGGCCTAAGAATCTCTGGCAGCAATCTTCTTACACTCCTTCTGCTTGTCCTTGCACCAGCACTTTGGCAACACACCATCCCTCTTTTCCGCCTTCTTCAAGAATCTTTTGAAGCCAGGTAACGGATCCTCCCCAGCAAAGAGCCCACCAGCATCTCCTTAAAATGTATATTCATCTTCGACTTGTAGACGGCAGCAATCGATCAATTGTGTGAAGGCATCTTTCTCTGGAAGAAAATGGAGATAGTCGTTACCAGTGAGGCCGAGAAGTCCGTTGGCGGCGCGGAAGCCGGGATTGTGTTTATTGACTGGCTTCCCGCACACTTTCTTGTGCGCCTTCCAGTCGGCCTTCTGGCAGTCGATGGAGCGATACTGGACGATGTGGCATTTACCGCAGCGCTTGAGGGGTGATGGGAGTTCCGTTTGGGGGTTTATCGCAGGTCGCGCATGTCGGCACATCGGGCTCTTAAGATGATTCGCAGGTCGAATTCCAGTCTTCAGAGGTTGCAGTGGTATCCATGTTGATTTGAGAGTGAAAGCTGTGAATTTTGATGTGGTCTTATTTCTGTGTAGGAAGTGCTGAGATTCTGCCCATTGAGAAAATCCAACAGTCTGCTGAATCTTGAGCTCCTCGAAGATGGCTTTTGAGATTGGGTAAGACGCAGCCGTTCCACGCTACATAGCCAGCGAGAAAACGTGACATCAAACGCGAGGACGTCAATTGTCTAATCCTAGAATTTCACTGTTTGTCTCTTAACTTACGAACTTAGTTCGACAAGAAGAAAATCATATGTGGGTAGCTAGTTGCCTAAAGAACTTAGGAGCAGTCTCACTGTAGACACAGAATCCGAGACTGACACGATCGACCAACAAACTACCGCACGACTGCATTGTAAAATTGGAAAACTACGCTATGGATTCTTTGACCGGTTCATGGTTTCGTATTATCGCGGCCTGAGCAAAAGCTCAAATTGAACTATGTATGGCTTCATGTATTACTCTTGCTCCAATTTTTACAGAATTGTTTGGTCATGGCAGTGAATCTTCAATCTTTGACGTACTATTTAAACACGAAAATTAATTTCAGAATTCACTGCACGTAATTTACGAGTACTTCTCCCAGTGGCCCAAGCCTTCACACCATACCAGACGTACCACCAGTGGCTCCATTAAACTACCTCGAGAGCGGCAAAATCGAGAAACTATCCAGATATACCCGGTCCTCACTTCATGGAGACGGCTGAAAGAGGTTCTCAGCAGCCCAAATTTTTCGAGGGTGCTGTGACCGATGAAAGGGATTATCGCAATGTGATGAGCGGAAAGGGGCAGCGAACTAAGCGAGACGCATCCCACCCAGCTTCTGAGCTAGAGTTTGCTAGGTGCCTCTTTTTTCGGACTTTCAACACTTGAGCTGGGCTACATATTTCACTTAACAATTGTATAACAGTGAAAGAGCGAGAATATGTTCAGCTGAAATATAGTAATTGTAGGAGGTGAGCTAGCGACGAGGAGATCGCACGAATTGTCGGAATTGAGCATCGCCATGAATTCAACGCGAAGGAAACCCGAGCATTGACTCCAGCGTGTAGCAGGCTCCCGGACTTGCTGCCATGCTGGGGATTAAATACTTGAGCCGACGACTAATCGTTGAATCCTCACATGGCGAGCAACGTGAGAGAGGAACAACAAGCACTCGCGTCCTGGACGATCGTGGGATGCTGCACAGCCCATTCGCTCGTAATCCTGAACAGTTGAAGCCACTGGATATCCTAATGCGTCAGCTCAAACGGGAAGCAGAAGAGGAGGTTTCCACTCGGTATCCGGAAGAGCACTTCGCGGGTGGAAAAAATACTCGCCAATGACAACAAACTTACGAACGACGACACTAGTATAGAGATCCCCCTTTCGATCATGACGAACGAACTCACTAAAAGAGAAAAAAAAAATGCTGGGCGTAATTGAAATGGCTGCAGCTATATATAGACATTCTCCTGAGTAATCATGAAAGCCTATGCCAAGTAACATTAAATCTCCTGGGTACTACACATTCTCCTCACGCTTTCCTTGCGTATATGAAATTCTTTCATACAGAGATGTACTCTTTAAATATACTGTAGACCTACTTAACTCCATCAAAGATGAATAAGATTCTGGTAGACTCACTAAAGTCAAAACGATGAAGTGATCTGAACAAGTAGTGGCCAGCTTGATCGTCTTAAAAATGCAATGCAGAAGTTGGTTGGCTTACCATCAACTGGTGTTTGGGCCGGCATACTCCCAAGATGGAAGTGAATGATATGCCGATTGCTTCCATTACAATCTATAAACTTCTGACGCGTGATGATTCATATCATTCATGGCTATGAAGGGTCCGGAAGAAACAAGACAGAGCTGGTATTCCGTACGAGTTGAAAGACTTGCAGCAAGCTGAAATCGCGAGACTGCCTTACCCCCAAGCATAATATGTGAGTTTGAAGTATAGAATTCGATCACGTCTCTCTACTAGAGAGTTCGATTACCGTTGGAGGTAGAGTAAATGACAAAAGCTGAAACGCTGACAACGACATCAAGTAAAACATGAGTAAACCTTAAGATCCTAAGAGGTATGAAACCACCATGGACTGGTCCACAATGAGATTGGAGGGAATGAAAACATTTCTAGTTAGCGAAGTAAGCGATACAGCGAGGGAATCTCCTCTGATGACAGAGCTACAACCATGATATCTCCTGTTCGCAGAAACTCTGTTGTATGGCATTGCTTCGTCACAAACACACACACACACACACAGATCTATATAGATATGCGCGTTGAAAACAGAGAAATTGAATATGCAGACATAGAAAGTGCGAAGCTAAGATTGAGAGAAAGGTACTTGTAGAATGGATGTTCATGATAGAAGTAAGCCGCACCATCGCTATTGCCATGTCGTGATCTGAAGAGTGTTCTCACCTTTAGACATCTGTTGGATTCATGTTTCGCAAAAGGAGAGAGAAGAAAAGGGTCGCTTAAGGTAACAGCGTAGAAATCGTTTTGAAAAAAAGCTAGAGAATGTACAGCCTTACAGTACTCATCTTCTTTCTTTCCCAAATTGCTTCGTCATGGAGTCGTTTGGAGAGTTCTAGGCGGCGGCGGGCTGGCGGGTTTGGTTGCCCCTCAATACGGTGACTTCAATTGACCTGAACCGCAACTTCTGTGGGGTCAGGATCGCCAAGTTTTAGATATAACCCCATGTCTTTGCTGTGCACAATAATTATAAATGACTTGAATCGCCCCGAATCATTGGGGTTTTGTAGAAATTCATTGATTCATCTATCGTATTCTTACGACTCCTCCCAGTCACCCGGACTAGGCATCCGCCTCTACTGATGATTAACATGCGAAACTGTCCCATCCTCCTTAAGATGAACATTCAACCTTTTCTCGTCAGCATATCTTATTGCATTGCGCAGCTACTGTATAGAAACTTACCTATCAGGCTTGAAGTCCTTCGTAACCATAGTTCCGGGCTCGATGACTCTGGTCTCCTTTGGGAGCTCGGCACGTGCGAAGGTCTGTTCTGATCGTCAGTTCACGTTCTCCACCAATATCTTCACATGCTCGACGTTTGCTTGTCGACTAAGAGATAATTAGTAGATTAAGATCGAAGGAGATCTTACCGTAGAGTCACTTCCCTCACCAAGTTTCTTTCCCACCAGCTTATTCGTCCATTCCTCCGTCTTGGACTGCTCGCCACCTGAGTTGATTCCTGGGACAACGAGAGGCATATTGACTGTCTGGTTTGTAGTGAAGTACTTGTTGGGTCTTATTGGTTTGGAAATTGTTTGTTTGAGATGTCGTAGTTTGATGATGGAAGTGTTCATGGAAAGGAAGTGGTTGGTTCTTGTAAGAGGGGGCAGCCTTGTTTGGCCCTTGAGAAGGCGAGGAATGACGTATTGGGACGACACGTGAGAAAGGGCCTTGGCATCCAGTAAAGGGATATCCTTGATGACTCGCTTGATTCCGGGGTTCTTTGTTTACAGATTCCAATATTCGGTTTCAGACTGTGGTCAACTCCTGTTGCGAAGGGCAAATCCTCTCTCGCGCTGTAGTGAGATGCTCCTCGTTCAAATTCCTAGCCTCTGGCGTTGAGAATGCATCTATTGATGGAAGCCCGAAATTTTCACACGTAGTTGCAGCCATATCAATGAGTGATATCCCCGTACTCGGTGTCGTCACCTTGAAAACACTGATGGAATTATCGTAGCTCCAAAATTAACAATCAATTTGTTGACGTGAGAACTCCTTAGCAACGTCGGAGCTTATACTGACGATCACCGCAAAGTAAGCAGTTTCAGAAATAGAAAATTGAGATGTCAGCGAGAGGACAATGCTATATGGATACAATGGGACAGTAGCTGCTTCGGTGATGCGAAAATCGGGCTCAAGATATTACATCGGGGATGATGATGATGATGTCGGTAACGAGCCAGCTTCCCGGCTCCGAAACAAAACAGAGTCGGCCTGAACGATTTGCCACCATGCATGAATCGCCGCCACGAATAATTATTCCTACCGGGATCAAAGCATTCTGGCAGCATAGGAGATCAAAAAGAAGGTTGGAAACAAACATAGGGCCTTTTTAGAAGCGTCGACCTTTACACACGTGACTATCACGTTTCGCCGTTAGCGTCTCTCGAGCAGGAGTTCTGCGCGTCGTTCGAGTCCATCGTCTCTTCTCACCTCATCACTACACCGCGCGAATCGATCTCGACGGCCAAAAAGCAAGCGATGCGTGCTGAAGCACTTCTTGCTTCTCACCGCAAGCTGACCTCAGAATGGCGCCTGTCTCAGCCCGATCAATTCAGCCTGCCATCCTTCATTTTCCAGGTAGCGCCAAGCCGGCGTCAACCGTGCCTCAATTCAAGTCTTCTCCTGAATCTCTAGAGGGCCTAAGCCACAATCATACTTTCGTCTCTCATCCCAGTGGTTCGTCACGCTGTGGGCCAAAGTGGACCATGACTCTCAATCTAAAGATGCTCTAACAATGAGCTTGTCCAAAGCTTGAAGCTTTTGCTCTCAACTTACGTATCAAACATGCGCGGCATATTCCACTTATTACTATCAAAAGCATCTTGCGAACGCGGCCGATGGAGTCGCCGTCGAAAAAGGCACAGCACCCACATGCCCCAGCGCCAGATCCGACGAACTGCATGCGCCTTTAAGAGGAGCCAGGCCAGACTGATTGGCTGTATCTTGCAGTCACGACGATGAAGCCTATCACCAGCCCTGTCGAGACCCCTATCGTGCACTTTCAGCTAAAGCCTCATTAACTTCGCCCCGACCTTAAAATAAGCACTTGAAGGTTGGTTCATTCCGTTTTTCATTTATGTATCGTGAGATACTCAGAACCTCACTTTTCCTGTTTCCATAAATTTTTCTGTTCGAGTCCCTGTTATTTGGAGTTTGCGATACATTCTTGACTCGTCATACCGCGCGCGAGACATCTCATTCCACTTGTGCGCCGCGACATACCTCACTCTGTCCCAAGCTCCTCCCTTTCTCCCATTGTGCCAACGGAAAGCAGCATCGAATACCATGCGTTCAACAGTATTCGCAATGTTGGTCTCGGCCGCAGTTGTTTCTGCGACAGGATGCGCCCACAACAACCTCGATGATCTAGTTGCGCGAATATCCTGCGGTGCCAACAAGGTGATCTCACAATGTTTGCACGGAAACCTCGACCTATCCCGCCTGGAGGAGATTGAGGACTGTCTTGTTTCAGGAGGATGTTCAATGGCAGATGCGACAGCGGAAGCTGTTTGGTTCACGTTCGACTGTCGAGCTGGATTGGAGGAGTTGAAGAGGAGACAGGACGATGAAGAAACGACTGCAGAAGATACTACAACGGAGGGAAAGACGACGACCAAGAAGACCACAAGCAAGACTGCATCTGCGAAGACGACCTCGACGACAGCTCCGTCCTCTACAGAAGCTACAACGACATCGGAAGCTACCACCGAGTCCACAACATCGGCATCTTCCACCGAAAGTACAGCCTCTTCAACAACCAGCACATCCAGCGAAAGCACCAGTGCGACATCGACCGCGACAGCACAATCTGCAAGTACAACAGGTCCTCTGACCTGCTCCGTAACCAGCACCAAATCCACATCGATGTGCTTCGTCTCTGCGGGCAAAACTCAATCCTGCGTCGCAACCACAACAGAAATTGCGTCCTGCTCCCCAGGCTTGATCTGTTTCTCTGCCACCGCGGGTGCGAACTCCTGCATGCGTCGTGACAACACGCTCACAACCTCTGGCCTCGTCGTAGCAATCGCATTCGGCGTCGGTCTAGCCGCCACAGCCATCGCCGTCATCGCAATGGTCATCCATGGCAAGAACAAAGTCAAGGCGAATCAACAAGCTCAACTGTTGGCTGCTGCCAGCTCGAGAGGTGGACGCGATGTCGAGGCTGCGAAAGCGTTCACTAGACCAATGGCGAGTGATGCGAATTTGCCGCTGATTACACCTGGCGGGACGAGGTCGGATCAAGCTAGTTATCCGCAGCAGGAGTATTTTGAGGGGGCTCAAGGAGGGAGCTTGACGCCGCCGGAATATAGGGGAGCTGGATCTTCGTCTTCTGGCGCACCTCCTGTGCCGAGATTGGAGTTGCATCAGGGTCTTGGTGCATTGGGGCAGAATCCAAGATACTGATTGTGGGGACTTGGCTTGAGGAAGGAGGGAACGTGAGATGAATTGATTGGGATGAGGGGAAGAATGAAGGAGCAAGGCGCATGGATCTGGTGTTTGGAGTTTTAATTTCTACATTTCGACGCGATCTGGTCACTATGGTCGGTCATGCATACCCCTTTCTGTACGATGTATCGCAATGTACTTTTGTTCTGCTGCTCCTAGGACGAGTGGCGATTTCGGCTTTAAATGCGTCCAAATGAAATGTTTTCCTGCTTGATATCATGTCCCATTAACGTTGGCACCGAGAGTAAATCTGTCGCAGTGACTCTTCGAGCTCCGTTGAGCGTCGATAGGACAGTTCATTGGGTTAATATAAGGTTCTTCCTGCTGATTGACAGCCCCTTTGCAACAAAATGATCGCAAATGGCATGAGAATTTAGGAAGAGTTGCCTCTCGACCGTATTCCAAGGGCCTGTCCCCTACAATTTCAGATGAACTTGGAGCAATGCTCGATAGCTCTGCTTGTTGTAATATCGTCATGTCTAAGGTCAAAGTCGGTGTCCTGGTTTCTGTATCGTTACATCCCCTCGAGAGCAAGAAAACATGACAGCAGACAGAATATCGACAGTCACACCCTCTGCCTCTCGGTCTGAAACTTTACCTCTTCCTTTCAGTAGATCAGTTAATGGGGCTTTAACGTCCGTCGACTCGCAGAACCATCCAGTACACTTCCGGTGGCGTTTCCGCGACAAGCAGTGCGCGAGCTAGGTTAACAGGTTCCATCGACACAATTTGCTCTTATGATGCTGATATCTACCAGCAAATGATGAGGGGCCTCTCCGCAATGGCTGTGCTTATATACTCCCGGAGACCAAACACCTTCTACAGGTACAACTGAACAGAATGGCAAGAATTCTCTAGATAATGCTTCGTCTCTAAATAAAAGGTCATCTCTTGATCATAAGCACGTATCACAGCAGACAAGCCAAAGTATATAGAGTGACTCTACCACAGCCTTTGCTTGAAAAGCTCGGCAAAAAACCCGCGATGAAGATTGGACCTATGGATCGTGGGGCACCATTCGAAAGAAGAACATGATGTAGTGAAAGATCTTTGGTTGGTGCGGTCTGTGAATGAGTGGGAGATTGGAGACTGGAGAGTGAGGAGTGGAAGGAGGTAGCGGGGTCTTCAGTACGAGAAGCCACGTGCTAGATTCGATGGAAGATTGACAGCACCAAGGAGTGTGATAGACGTGGAGAGTTGGCGACGATATTTTTCCAGAGAGCAATTGAAATATTGCTTGTTTCTTGCTAGAGGTATCAAGATACTTGGCGAAGCATTGTAACCTACATTGGAAAGGATAGACTGAGTACCTAACCAACTGTCTGTGACGCTGCTGGTCTGCACACTCTCCTCTTGTCTCTTGTTTAACATCGGGGATCTCCCTGATTCTCAAGAGCACAATAGAGACCATATTTTATACTTGTTCCGTCTGAAGCGGAGGTCAAGGCGTACGAAGAGCGATAGAGAACGCAAGGGAGGATTCGACGGAAAGTGAAGTACGAATATTTACTTCTAGCGAAGTAATGGTGAACCCCGCCCTCTTTTCTCAACATCGACTTCCCTGAGTATGGAACCAATACTTTCGACATCAGACATGGCCTCAGGGATTGTCGTGAGTACTTAAGCTCATAGTAAGTAGCCTGGAGCTCTGAAATCGTAGGATCCCATACAGAACGGTAAGCAAGTGAGAGCTGCGATTATCCAAGACGTTTCAACTCCCGTCTTTCCTCAAAATCATGGTGAGACTATATGTAAGCTCGAGAGCCTCTTTGTTGTTTTGCAAAATACAGATCATCAGATATTGCCAGAGCGAAGTTCCTTAAATTGCTTATACGAATGTCTTTCGCGTATGTAAGGAAGCGATAACGGAATGAATGTTGAAACAGCTAAGGATAAGTCGGTACAATAGTAGAATGCCTCGTGGCACGCGAGAGCAAAAGTTCAAAAGTCCAAGTATCAGAGACATCAGCTTGAATCTTCGAGAAACACTGATAGTAGTGATTGTGAGAGCTAGAACCGGCAACATACAGTTGTTAAGGTCGTCTAGTAACCGTGTCCAACTGGAGAAAAAGACCTGTTGCCGCCGAGACATTTATTTTTATGGCACCAATGCTAGTACCACACAATGATGTCATGGAAAGTCGACCAGGATTATGTTTTCTTTCTATCACGCCTTGATAGTGAATTGATTACTGGCCGATATGATTGGAATGACAATGAGAAGCGGATTTTCTGTGCGTTTTGTTTGTTGACTCTGCTCGCTAACCCTTTTGTACGCGAGGGTCAAGCTCCACAATCCCCCACTCAGCAAACATCTCCGCGGAGGAGGCTTGAAAGGTAAAACTAGAACATCGATAGGGTAAGAAGGTAGCAAACGTGAGATGCCTGGAATTATCCTCGGTCGTTCAAATGTTCAGGTATTCTACCCCTGCAAATATGTCGCGCCCTTTGAGCTGCACCCTGTCATCCAACTTGAGTCCAACAATTATTTTGCATCATGCCCAATCAGAAACTCGAAATAAAATCTAGACAGGTATGAAATCCAACAATTATGGAGTTATTGGTCAGCTTGCCAAGCCAATGTTACGTCAAGCAGACCTTCTGCATGTCAGGTGCTGCCGGCTCCCACTTTGCTAAGCGACAACGACCCCCATCGCGACATGAGTTGGGATATCTCAATCTAGATCAAAGAATACGTGACAAAGCGGTTTCACGACTTCTATGCAACTCTTTAGCACACTATTTTGAGTTTCTCAACCAAACTTCGCTTCGGGGTGACACCTCAGCATCTATACGATTCAGCGACATCTCCAAGCGAAAGCAGATCAACACTATCAAGATGCCAAAACTCCAATTTTACTACGCTCCAGGAGCTTGCTCCATCCTCCCACACATCCTCCTCCATGAAACCGGCCTCGAATTCGAAGCCATCGAAGTCACAAGATTCGATCGCCACTCGGAATGGCTAGGGGGATACAAGCGCATCAACCCCAAGATGCAAGTCCCAGCACTCGCAATCGACGACGAGATCGTTACCGAGAACATCGCTGTCTGCACTGCGATCTCCAACTTAGTACCAGAGAAGCATCTCATGGGCAAAACGCCAATGGAAATTGCCAGAGTCTATGAGTGGCTCAGTTGGTTGGCTATCAATCTGCATAGTGGCGGGTTCGCTCACATATTTCGTCCGTACCGATGGTCAGATGATGAAGCTGCTCATGAGAGTGTCAAGCAAAGTGCTTTGAAGAGGATTGAGGGCATATTTGAGGCTGTCGAGGAGAGGTTGGTTGGTGTTCATGCTGTTGGGGGCAGCTTCACGGCTGTTGAACCGTACCTTTTTGTGTTCTATATGTGGGGCATGGAGGTGAAGTTTGACATGAAGGCAAAGTTCCCGAAATACACGGCACTGGTGGAGAATTTGGTGCAAAGAGAGGCTGCCAAAGCAGTGATAAGAGCTGAGGGAATTGATGGAAGTTGGTGAGATATCTAGCCTATATTTGACATGAGGAACGTGCTTTCGATATAGTAAAAAACGAAATACCTGAAACAATTCTCGACGCTGCTCAATCGGAAAGTTTAGGAACATTAGAAATGAAAATTACTTGTAAAACTCGGGTGCATGCTTATACAAGAAGAAAGTTTCATTGTCGTGGCCAAACACAAGTTTCGCATTTGTCCTTCTCGCCAATATGTGTATCATCTGATTGGAATGTATCCAGTCATCATGATCTCTGGCTTGCCAACCTTGAACTGGTCAGCATAATCCTCTCAAATCACACAGAAGCATACCTTGCGGGTTGTCTTGCTCGTAATTCTCTTTCACGTGATACTGATCTGAAGTGAAGATCCACGTCCCACTTTCCCGTAAATTAACCTGCATCATGCACAGGCAAGGTGTATGGCCTGGCGCATGGCGTATAGTCAAGCCGGGCAATATCTCCAAGAATTCTGTGTCAAAAGTCTTCCACTTCAGATCGAAGCGAAGGTAGTGCGGCATGTAAACCGCCGCATCACTTCCAGTAGCAACAGAGTAGAATGCATGCTTCAATTCCTTCTCGTGGACATAGATTAGGACATCTGTTCCAACAAAGTGCTCGAGTCCTCGAGCGTGATCCAGATGCAAATGTCCAAGGATGACTGCTTTGATGTCTGTGATAGAATGACCTGTTTTGGCGATGGCTGCTGGAAGTTCTTTGTCTTCAGTGTAGTCGATTTGAGCGAAGAGGTCATTGTATGGAGGTCCCCAGACTGTTGGCCAATTTCTACCAGAGCCAGTTTCGAAGAGAATCAATCCTTCGCTTGGGTGCTCACAGAGCGGATATCTGGACCAGGTGACGTCGCTTGTGCTGAGGTGGATGTGGATTGCTGAAAGTTCCCATATTGGCCTGAGCTTTGTGAGGAAAGATGCTCATGAGAGGAGAGAACGATCTCAGAGACTACCAACTTATTCCTGTTACCACAAAGGCCTCGTCAAGTTCCATATCCCCAACATGAAGGAGCTATCACCTGTTAGAACTCCTATTGGAAAGTTTGAATGAACCCTTACCCATCATTTGGTACCCTTCATTGGGATGTCAGTCGGGTTTTCCAATCTCAAGAGCTGTTTTGGGGACTTACCTCCGGAGCTTTGTTCAGGGCATTTAGCGACGACATCAGAACAGTAGTAGACGGAAGAGTTGTACCAGCCATGATCACCCCCAGATCTTCGCGACCTTTTATCCCAGTCAAAGGAAGGAATCCAGATCGTAACAACGTGATATCAGAGACAAATCGCCCGAAAGACATGACCGCCTCAGCGACTGCTATATTCACAAATTGGTAATCATGGAGGAGTAATCAGACATGACTTCGTAACATGAACTAAGAAATTTGAAGCAAGTGATTTCAAATGCATATCGTGAGTTTTGCAAAGCTGAAAAATTGACCTGGATTCTCGTCCGGACATCCTTGTTGACCAATATGCAGGTTAGAGCTTCCGTGATTGGTCAATGTCGAGAGGCGTAAGCGAGCTGCAAGCCTTCTCCTTGGCACTGAGAGGAGGCGAATCAACCATCCGATTCCAGGGATGCCGCAATGGAGGTGATATAGAATTCATGAATCAGCAAGATACTGTAGACTGATGTTGTACTTCTGGTCATTACATTGCTTGCCTGAGTAAGCAGAATTATATGCCCGATCGGATTTACAAACAGCGCGAATGCTCCACTGAGCTGCGAGGTAGGTTGCAGCACACAAGCCACAATAGACAGTATGGCGCGGTCAGACAGATGTGATACCTGAAAGGTGTCAAGGCAGACTCCAAGAGCGAACCTTGAGTTAAGTATAAGAGGCTTCCAAGTCCTACTGTTTTTTAATCACTCAATCGAAGGACGAACATCATAGTTCACCTTCTTCACTGCTCACTGGCAGAAGTAGTCTTACCACACAGGCAAGAAACACTCTGGATTATAGTCTCCGACAACTTTCGAGCGTACAGATTCATCATGGTCACTTCGGCAGACTTCAAGACCTTCCACGGGTCACCTTCCAGAGCGATTCAGGAGGGAAACTACAAAGGCAGAGAGCTCGAACCAAACGAAGTGCTGATACGCATAACATACTCTGGAGTATGTGGTACTGACCTTCATGGACTTGAAAGTGGTATGGTTCTCGGACATGAAGGCGTGGGTGTCGTGGAGAGTTTTGGAGAAGGAACGAGAGGAGCCTGGAAAGTGTGAGTGACGACGTCAGACTCCAAAGATATTACTTGTCTGTCTCCTATTTACCAACTGACTTATTGTATTGCAGAGGCGAGCGCGTTGGCTTCGGCTATGTCAAGGACGGTTGTGGAGTCTGTGAATTCTGTCTCGTCGGAGCTCACATGCACTGCATTAACTCCGCCAGATTCTACTCTGGAAGCGATTTTGATCAAGGATCGTTCGCAACTCATGCAATTTGGCCTGAAACTCTGATCCATCGAGTTCCAGAAGGCCTTACTGATGCTGAGGCAGCACCGCTCTTCTGTGCAGGCCAGACTGTCTTTATGCCGTTGCTGAAATATGTCAAGCCTGGAGATCGTCTTGGCGTTGTCGGTATCGGTGGATTGGGACACTTGGCAATTCAGTTTGCTTCAAAATGGGGATGTGAGGTTGTCGCCTTCTCTGGAACCGACAAGAAGAAAGATGAAGCTTTGGCTTTGGGAGCAACTGAGTTTGTCGTGACCAAAGGAGTTGACAAGCTTGTACTGGATCACAAGCTGGACCATCTTTTCGTCACAACAAGCCAGCATCCAAAGTGGGGAAGGTGAGTAGCTCCCATGGGCATTTCAATTCCTCGAACTATTTGCTGACTTTTTCCAGGTACTTGGATGTTATGAAGCCTTTTGGGAGGATATATCCTCTCACTGTCTCCACAGAAGACCTGGTAATACCGTTCATCCCTTTCCTCCTTAAAGAAATCTCGTTTGTCGGCCAGTGCACCTCAACTCCAGCTAGTGTGGACAAGATGTTGGAATTCGCGTCCTTCCACGGAGTGAAGCCCATCTTGGAGGAATACCCTTTGTCAATCGATGGAGTTACTGAAGCACTGAGGCGTCTTCAGGCTGGCGAGGTCAGATATAGGGGTGTATTGAAGGCTTGAAAGCCAGAATGTCAATTTAGAGTGTCTAGGAAAAGCTCGATCTAGTCCAATAATGAGATCGGCCAGATTTCCAATGCTCTTGCCTGAATTAAGACTGTCAAAAACGCCTCAAGATCAGAGCTAAGAGGCACCGGGAACATTAATCATCGTTCTAACTTGAGTAACTTCGCAACTTGGCTGCCTGCTACAATACTCACCTCAGATGACTACCATATTGAAGTAGTAAAGTGAAGTCCGGAGCTTCTGTGAGGTGCAGATCCTAGATCGGATAACCCCACCAATGAAAACCAAGAACAAACGGACTGAGATGATTACTGATCAGGATCTTGCCCGAATTTGTGTCAGCAAATCCCGTAACTAATAGCACCGAAAGTGACGAAGTGGCAGTCGGCCTTTGAATAGCATTGGGTATTCATGGTCTGAAGTGTTCTGGACTTGAAAAGCTGTTCGAGTGCCACTTCAAGAATTCTTTCCAGATCCGCTCCTGTCTGACAAACTTCAAGGCTCAGGAGCAACTAACAAAGACCGTGAGAGCTCATATAAAAACCAGTGACCGCATCTATTGATATTTATCGTCGGTAGTTTAAGGGTTACGGATATGTCATCAAAATCTGGCCAAACAACGAATCGTGGACCTGCATCGAATGGAGATGCAGGTGCACGAGTCCCGGGGCAGCCACGAATGGGATCACAAACCTTGCGATCCAAGCCAGTCACATTACGTCCAGCAGCTGCTACTGGAAACCAAGAAAGCGAAAAGGAAGTTCGGAAACGCATAATGCAGGGTATTCCCAAAGCGAGACGATGGGTCATCAGGAACCGAATCGAGCTCACGCTTCCCCCTGAATTTTCGCAGCCAACACCCTCCAACCAGACAGAAGCTTCACCAGTACAGACAAAAGATCTGGAAGAAGCGGATGGAGTGGTGACACAGTCACCAGGAAATAATCCCAAAGTTCCGCCGCATTCCGAGAATGCCATTGGCTTTCCCATGTCCCTGACCTATCCCAATACACCGATGATTTCCCATCCGAGAACCATCCTCGGTGCCGGTAGAGTAGATCCATTTGGAAACTACCCAATCCATATGTCGTACGATGAGAGATGCCTCTTAGACCAGGGTGAGTCGACATACCCCACTTGCCAGCTGCAACGACATTTCTCAGCAAGAAATACTTACTAAGTCACCGATTGCCAGTGTACACCGGAACCGATCCTGTACTCAAGACTTTCAGAAACTCTTGGCTCCCGACTGCTCTGAAAGATCCAGCAACATTTCACCAGTTTCTGGCGAATGTCTCGTTAAATCTATACCAAGTTCAAGGCCGGGCACGGAGCAGGACGGTATCCGGAGAACATCATGCAATCGCGCTCCGAACTGTGAACAATGCTCTCTCTGACCCCACCCGTAATACAGCTGATGCTATTGTTGCCAGTATTGTCACTTTTGTATGTTACTGTGTAAGTGGCGAACTCAAGTTTCGGCATCGCTTGGCACCAATCGAGGGCGAGCTGACCATCAACGTGGCTTGCAGGTATGTCGAGAAGACCTCGCCGGATTCGCCGTTCACATAGACGGTCTCACAAACATCATTCGCTTACGTGGAGGTATGCAAACACTGGACCATAACCCAACACTGAGGTGCATGGTGTTCGGGTGAGTGCAACACTTCCGAGTTAGTTCATAACTGATGATCAGACAGAGTTGATCTTTCAGGCGCTTGTCGAAGAGACTCAAGACCAAAGTTTCCTCCACCAGATCGATTGATCCAGAGTATCCAAGGAGCATTCCGTGACAAGCTGAAGCTCACTCCAAATCACGTGCCCAGCCTGAGTCCCAGACCATGGACAAACGCAATTCCTCCGGACCATCTATTGACAAAAGCATTTGACGATCTACTCAGAGCTATCAACTACATTAAAATCAGAACAGCACGAAATGAGGACTGGATTGAAGTGAAGTTCATCGTCTTCTGGATCGACCCGATCGTCCACAGTATTCTTGGTCAAGGGCCGGACACACAACCAAGTGACGGACCAAGCGTGGTACAAGAAACTGCTCGAATCGGTCTCATACTTTTCCTGTTCAAGCTTCGGCGAGTTTGCGGACAGCTCGGTGTTTCCACGATATTCTTCGTCAAGAAGCTGAGAACACTTGCTTCAACCCTGGCCTGGAAGACGCTATGGAACAGATCCGAGCCGCTCTTGCTGTGGGTAATTTTCGTGGGTATGTTGGAGAGTTTTGGGACAGAAGACGAGGGCTGGTATGTAGAGACAACTGCGATGGCTGCGCATTGGATGGGCATTAAGTCGTGGAACGATACTTTGGAGACTGTGAAGCAGTTCCCCTGGATCGATGGCTTGTTCGATGACGCATGTGACAGATTCAATAAGAGGTTTCTGGATATCATGCTTAACTTGGAGAAGGCAGTAATTTCTCCTTGACAGTATAGTCAACTCTGTATGAAAAGAACTAAAATAGACGCATAATAAGCACTAAAACGTCCCCGAGGACAAAATCAGCACACCTCGTGCAGACCTTGCTGTCAAGCCTCAGGATTCCAAAATGTCATAGCAGGCTCGCTGAAATCGATTAAACATATTATTTGCCACAACATCCCCCATGGGAAACAATGCCATGAAGAGAGTTCCTGAGACTCCTGCATCGAGATCGATCCACCCTGCCATGACCAGAGTTAGCAATTGGCTTTCTATACCTCTCGAGGAAATTTCGAAGGAGAAAAACATTCAGAGTTTTAAGAGATTGGGAAAATGTGGGATTTTGAAAACTTACAAAAGGTATTAGGAAGACCAGACCAAGAAATGGTTCCTTTGTGCCGCCCCTCTGGCGTAGCTTCCAAATTGAGGCAACTTCCAAGGCCGTAGTCGAGTTCAGCCCCGACGACCTGCCCTTGAGCCGTGAATTGAGCGACGCCAGGAATTTTGCGAAGATCCATGAAGGCTTGACGGGGTTCTGGACTCAGCTGCGGCTTGATCATTTCAAGAACGGTCGACGGCTGAAGAAGTTTGCCATCGTTTGCAGTGATGCTTGAAAGTACCTTTTGGTAGTCGATCGCGCTGGAAATCAAACCTGCCCCTCCATATTCTTCTTCCACTGGGTCTGGAAACCACTTGAGGTCGGCATCTGTGACCTTGCCGTGCGGATCGTTGGCGAGGCCCAACTCGTTCTGGCCACCTGAGCGTACCGAAATGGGAACAATTTTGGAGCGAATTGTTTCTTGCTGCTCCAGGTGGAACGTCATGTTTTTGATTCCTAGCGGAGTCCAGATATTCTTCTGCAAGTATTCTTCGAGAGAAACATTGCCGTTGACTCTTTGAACCATGACCCCTGCCCAGTCTATTCCAGAACCATACGTATACGAGGTTCCAGGCTCGAAGAGAAGCGGGTAGAAGTAGTTGTCGGGGATCTTTCCTGGACGATCAAAGCCGTTGGAAACATTTTGCCACTTCCGGTATTGAACAAGAAGCGGTGTAAAACTGATTGAGTTAATATACATCCATTGTGTTGGGGGAACGAAGGCTCACTGATCATAGCCTATGCCACTGGAATGGGTCAAAAGATGTCTGCAACCCAGATCAGTACTGTTTACAGCTTAATTCAAATCGTTCTACCGGAGAGTGATGTGCGTGGTGGATGGAATCAAATTCGGCTCTCCAGATTCCTCGTCAAAACCGGTGAGAATTTCAATTCCCTTGAACTCGGGAAGGATCCGAGTGACATCCTCGTCAAGAGTGAAATGACCTCGTTCAACTGATTGAAGGGCGGCGATGGCCGTCACCAGCTTCGATGTAGATGCCAAGAAGAAAGTGGAATTGAGTTCAATTGGTCTTGTATCAGACTCATAGGAGTAGTTTCCGATAGTCTTTGAGTAGTTGATCTTGCCTGTTCGGTCCCGAGCTGTCAGCACGAGTCCGGGAAGGTCGTGGTTGGCGAATGCTGTTTCGAATGCGTGCTCGATGGCGTCCATGATTGAAGTTGAGTTGAGCTGGATATGTCTCAGACGCAGTAGGAATGGTCTCAGATATGTAGAGTTTTGAAGGGCATGGTATACAATATGAGAACGGGAAGATAAATAATCTGGCTTGGGCGAGCTTGGCTAGATCTCTTGGAGGGTAAGAGCTCGCTCCGAACCAACCTATGGAAGACGAAATTAGTCTTTCCCTCTTCTCAGCATAGAGGTAAGCAATCAGATTAAATCAGGGAAGACCTTCCACTCGCTACTGTGGCAGCTCCCTGGTTCCGCTCTCGCCAATAAGCAAAATTAAGCTTATGAAACATTTTGAAGCTTCCGTACAGGTCGCATCGAATCTGCTATTGATTCACACATCATTGCGATGGTACGCCCGTATGAATGTTCCCCATGTACGCATTACAATATGCGGATTCCCTTGCCCGTTCCCGTGCTTACATTGTGTCTGGTTTTGGCTTAGCTTGATCGTGATTCACAAGCTAGAGAAAGGGGGTAGGATCTGGTGAAGGACCCATTCAAACAGATCAGACTGTATCATGGCCATAACACAGTATTTCAGGATATTTGATTGACCAAACTACTAGCTCTCTTATGACTAGTCAAGAAATTGAAGCTACGAGGAGCTTTTAAGGACGAAACTGAACCATCCCTGGTTTTGTTTACAACTTCTCGCCAGGAAAAAAAGTCACTTCCGCTCTGCCACGACCACAGGACTCCAAAATAGGTACAAATGGTTGCAAGACTCCAGTTCATAAGTCATCATGCATACAAGCTACTTTGCAACTAAGCCTTTGTTTTCTTAGCAGCCTTGGTACTAGTTGTCTTCTTTCCGCTGCTCTTCTTACTGGCCGTAGCGGTAGGGGCGGAGCTCTCCTCGGCATCACCACCACCAGAGCCACCAGAGCTGCCAGTGGCAGATGGAGCGGAAGATGCAGCACCCGTGGCTGTTCTAGAAGGAGCAGCAGGGGCCGCGGGTGCAGCATCTCCTCCCGCACCACCATCAAAGCTGAGAGTGTTTCCAGACTTTCCTACGACAGCTGCAATGACTGCCCCACTGCCGAGCAAGTCATACTGGTACTCGACAGTCGACAATGTACCAGCTGGTACAGTGTTCGTCCCCGCGCCCCAGACATTGTCCTTCTCGACGGCTCCACCAGTGTCGACGGTGAAAAGTGGCTTGGTGGTCCCGTCGAAGACGTTGGACTCGACGAGTACTTCCGCACCTTGTCGTACATTGATGCCGTCAGTGGTAGCCTCAAAGTACGAATTGTAGACATGAGCTTGACCAAATCTGATGGAAGGGGTGCGGGAGTGGATGTTCTTCCAGTGATTGTTATTCTGAGTGACTCTGAGATGGCCGGTATCTTCAGCACCATTCGAATCAGAGTGACCAATCAATGAGCCTTTCCAATGATCATGGATATAACTGTTAGAGACTGTGATGAAGTCTGCTTGTCGGGTAAGATCACATAGGCCATCGTAGAAATCTTTGTCATGAGTTGTGTCTGCTGAGAGATCCATGTGGTCGATCCATACGTTGTTTGCATATTCTGGAGCTGTTAGTTTGCATATAAATGACGGGCAAGAGGGCTACTCACGAACTCCGATGGCGTCACCATTTGCAGCGGTGACTTTGGCGATGGCTATGTTGCGGATGATAACATTGTTGTCGTTCCTCACCAGTCTAGGCGAGAGAATGTTAGCGCGAGTGTCCGCATAGGATTACAGAATTAATGAGCACTAACAGTCCAAACCCGGTAAGAATCACAGAAGAGCTGGCACCGACAAGCGTGGTGTTGCTTCCAATCTTGACTTGTGCTGCGTCCTGTGTGATAGGTCCGGAAATGATGACAACCTTGGGCTGGGTACCCGCTACAGCTGCTACTAAGCTATCATAGTCCGAAACGGTTGTTGCTGCTGCACTGCCTCCTCCTGTTGTGCCGCCGTTCAGTGAAGCCCATCCCGTTGCAGGCTGAAAGATGTATCTTAGCTTGAATCATCACGCGGAGATTCAGGAGATACTTACGTCAGAAAGTGAGGCTCGCTTAACAATCCTATTCAACCCAAAATCTGGAGTTGGTGAAGCAAGTACCGCAGAGGCAAGCAGGGTGAGCGAGGATATGAAGTACTTCATGGTGCAAAAAGTGCAACGTAGAGAGCGACTGAGTAATCAATAATGAGTGACTAATTTATAGATGCTATAAAGCTATAGAATGGAAAACTAAGACCGACCGACATGATTATATAGCGTCGAAAAGGGGAAGAAGGTTTTTTTGAGATGACTACCATATTCTTGGCGAGGCATTTTGACATGCTATGAAGGAAACAAAAGACAGAATTGGCAAAGTCTTGACAGACGCAGAATGGTTGGCTTAGGGTATTGCCACATCTGAAGTTATATATCTCGAGCACTGACATCCTTCAACGCGGGGATCTTGTGAACTCTATTTGATCAGACTTCTCGGCAAAGTCTAGGTTCATGAAGAACAACTCAACACATATACCTAGCTGGCGTAGGTTTGAGTAGAGGCTAAATTTGATTGAAATGCCAAGGGGTAGTCTGAAGATGGCCTGGGGAAACAGAGGCATTTGGTGTTGATGAATTTGTGTTATGAGCGTCCAATGTTTAATTGATGCTGGGAAATATGGATATGATACGCGGAAGTGGCTAGGTCAAGCTCGCGAGGACGACGACAAAGGATTTTGGTAATAGCTAAACCTGCACTCGAATTGAATATCGCTAATTGTCTGAATGGAGTTCATGATTCAGCTAATCGACTTGAATGTGTCGCTGACAAGTGTCTGAGGAGTTTAACGCAAGGGCCATTCTTTTTAAGTTGAGAATGTGATGTAGATGAGGGCAACTAGTCTTCCCCTCAATTTGACTCGAAACTAGTACCAAGACCTTAGAAGTAGAATGTTCCCCTGTACTGAACTGTATGTTCTCGCCTACCAGCCATCCGGGGAGAGGGCTGGAGACATCCGCCACCGAGGCAAACCTCTTCCCACCGCGGACTGAGCTGTACAGAACAAGGCGGAGCACGCAATAGTCAACGAGATAATCGAGGGGGTTTCAAGAGGACTCAATGCTGGCACCAATTTATTAGACGAAGCTTTTCGTCCTGAAACAGCAGCTCTTGGAATGGTGGCGGGGGCAGGCCATTCAGTACCCACTAGAGTAAAGTAATCGAAAACCCAGTATACTGTTCTGGAAAAGACGAAGTTCCTTGGGTAGATATATTGAGATTGAAGCTGATATCACTTGATCGAGGATCGTGGAAACCTGAAGCTTTGACCGCACTTGTCCCAGAGTTCCGTACCCAACTCCTGTAGCAAAGAACTCCAATCCAGACGCCGTACGCAAAGAAAGATGCCACCAATCTAAGTATCAGCACCCCATCCCCTCATATCATTATAATCTGAAGCCAACCTCAATCCCTGTCCGAGAATCCCGATCGCCCCATCCGCAAATGCATTTCCCGTCCTTGGGGCCTCAGGTTGTCTCCCCATAGCCTCACCCCTAGCATCAGCCCTCTCCGTAGCAATACGATACGCCTCATCCAGCGCACTGTCTTTGCACACCATCCTCGCAATAGCCGCTCTCTTAATCGCGCTCTGCCAGCGATGGAACCACTCCACTTCCGTCATGACCGTACATTTTCTCGTCATATCGTCTCCCGGCGGCGAGTCCGCATACTTGAACACAGCTTTCACAGTCTCGTATCTAGCCGTGATGAAGAATAAGAATGGCCAGGAGAATAGCCAAAGGAATGTACAATAGAACACCCAGCGTATCCAGGTCGTAATCCGCCACTCGTTGATCTTTCCTGGACTGTACACGATCAAAGACGTCCTCTGCTCAGGAAAGTCCACAGAGAGATGACCGCGGTAATTTGTCTCTGCGATGGCAGATCGAAGTAATTGCTCGAGTTTCTTCTTGTCGTGGTTTAGGATCTTGCGTTTGAGCGTGAAGGACTTCCAGCCTGATTTATCTGCCACATAGCGCTCGCACCATCTCCGCAGCTCGTCTGCGCCTTCTTCGCCGTCGCTAGTATCGCTGACTGTAGGTTTTAATGATGGGAATCTTGTGCCTCTGTATCCGCGCTTGTTGTCTGGTAGGAGTTCGACCTCGCCGCTTCCTAAGCCGCCCAGTAGGTGTGTTATATTGACTACGACGAGGAAATCTTGAACTTTGTCTTTCGTCTCCTTGTTTCCATTTCGCCGTGTCTCTGTATGCGTGCCGTGAAGCTGGACGAAGTAGCTGGGTGGGTAGAGGGCTTGTGTTCGGATCATATCGTAGAGGGCCGAGGCATTGTTCGAATAATGGGGAAACCTGGTTCGGAATTCGCGACAGCTGAGGTCATGGGTCATAAATGGAAGATCGGGTGGTAGACTAGATATGCTGTTAGCAATAGAAGGTTTGACGAAGGACATCTGCGTACTATGACCATGTCTGTGTTGTTGGAGTTGCGGGAGCTGCTGGAGCCAAGGGAGCTTCTGACGGAATGTCTTGATATGGCGGAAGCTCTTCATCTGGGAAAGCTGCTTCAACATCGTCTAAGAGGACCGCAGAGGACATTGATGAAGTCTCTGCATGATCAGGTTCATCTCTGTACGCCTGAGGAGGGGCAGGCTGATAGACAGCCTTGCCGGAACCCATCTCGAGCTTGTTTTTTTTGAGGACAGGCTGGATCGAGGAAGTCAATAAAGGAGTGATAATGATCTGAAATCTGAACAACTCTCCAGAGGTATTAGAGTGTTATGAAGCGCGTCGTCGTGAAGGCAAATCTCGTATTTTGCGGCTTTATTCCCCGGGCGCTGACCGAGTACCTATGTAATCGGGGACCCTGAAAATCTATTCTTGGGACCATTGCGGCACAGCATTCCACGATGTGTCTCGACCTGAGAACACGATTTGACCTGTTCGACACAAGCAAACACACAGATCAGAAACATGTTCGCATTGTTGTATGTTCTCGTAGAGAAAGTGGCTATGTTGGATGCTGCAAGAAGTCTTTGGTAAGTTTCGCCAGAAATGCACGACGCGGGCCACAGAGTCAGCCTCCATCGCAACGACTGCACAGTCGAATTTATCATTTGGTTATCGATCTGCTGGGCAAAATAGATCCAGAGCCCATGCCAGTTTGTTTCTCACCCAGTGTGTTTTCAATAATTCGTTTTCATTCATTTTGCTTGAGTACTTGCCTTCCTCAGCGCTTCTCAGCATCCATCACAACATGAGTCTTTTAATATTTGAAAAAGGACAGGCGCCCTCAGTCTCAACATACCCGGAGATCTGCTCAAGCACTACCGACGCTTCGAAAGAGAAACATCACAAGAGACCAGGAGGTAGAAATCCATGCTGTTTCTTGTCGATTCTCAATCTTCTGAGTTAGGGAAGACTGAATCCGTTCTTGATGCTTCAATACACCAGCAGTCTTTCTCATCCGAGGCACACAATTACCGATTCACATCTTGACCAGTGTTGATTGAGGCCACTAAGAATTAGCGGAAGCCCAACTGGGCAAGTTGAAACCTACATCTATACAAGTCGGTGCCGATCATCACTGTGAAATCTGTTCTTCATCACTTCAAGTCAATCTTAGAGTTGGCAATTGAGAGCCGAGAGTCCTTTTCTATTCATCATCTAAACACCAGGCTTCCAATCTCTTCCCCAGAAACAGGCACCGCACAAAGCACAGCACAAATCCTACACCCGAATCCAAGTACACCTCCAATTCACACCAACCAAAGAAAGACACCACCACCAAATCCACCTACCCAAATCCCCCAAATTTCTCCACAATCTCAAGCACGGAGGCACATATTCTTAGTCTGAGACCGAGTCATGATCTTCCGACCAGACCCGGCCATTGGCTTCGTCTTCGACTTGGTCTTCGCAATCCGATTGCTGGCTGCGACAGTCTTCTCCTTCCCCTTGTTCTCCTTCTTCTTCCCCTTGCCTTTCCCCTTCTTCCCAAGCTCAACCGGAACACGAGCCGGCTCAGGCCACGGATTCGTCTCACGGTTGACGATCATCTTGATGATGATCCTCTTCTTTGGTGCTGGTGGAGGAGGAGGAGAAGGAGTTGGTGGGAAAACCCGAGGTGTTGCTCCTACTAATCCATCTTCATCGACACACCCGATCTTGCGCATGTAGTAGTCCCAGCGCTCCTCATAGAGCTTGTCGTATCTTCGTTGCCAGGCTCGGTTCTCGCGGGCGTTGGCGGTGGCGGGGAGGGGTGCTGGGAGGGGGTGGGTTTGGTCGAGGGAGGCGAGGACGCCGCCGATGGCAGCGAAGTCTTGGTCGGAGATGGTGACGGGCATGGTGGGAGGTTGGTCATGGAGAGGAGTAGTTGGTAGAGAAGTATGGTGATGGTGATGGAGAAGTGGTGTGTGAGCGGTGTGTTGATGTGAGTGTGAGTGTGGATGTGGATGTGAGTTTGAAGCTTCGCTGAGAAGTTGCTTGATTTCCAATTGCGGTGTACCTGATGGAAAAGGTTTGTAACCTTAGTAGAGAACTGTTTCTTATATACTTTGGAGCTACGGAATGGAGCTACGGAACGCAGTTGAGAGCTTCTTCATAGCATTGTCTTTGACTCCTATCGTGTCTCCTCGCGTTCTTGGTGTTGCTATTGAGAGCCAGAAGACAATATGGTCTCGCTTAACTGGGAGGCGGGCCCACCCCATTGAATTGAAGAAAGCTTCGCTTCTGTCGGTGGTAAATGGCTTTCAAACAAACGAATGTCGGAGACCAAGAGCTCATGCTTGCTGGTGGCCCTCTGCCTTTCCGAAACCATTGAACGGATGATGCTAAGGAGAACGAGCCTTCGCTGGTGAAAGTTAAGCGCATTCAATATTTCATATCTATGTACTGTATGCTCGTAATCCAACGTACAAATGCCGACTTTCATGTCGAGAACTCCTCGTATATACTGTGGTATATCATTACATCATCGCTCATTCCTCATACAATTTCATGCTCCCGCGGTGCCTTCTCCCGACTATCTCTCCCTGACAGCTTCCAACCCACCAGGCCCCTCGCTTCCATGTACACCACCATCTCTACTCGCCCTCCTTGTCCTCATCCTCCCCTCAGCTTTTTCCCGAAATCCTTCCCTCAGTCCTTGACTTCTGGCATCCAGCCCACTTCCCCTCCACTCACCCATGCCTTTCTCCCTAACCACACGCATCCTCTCCTCTTCAGCCTGATCATGTGTCACATGTGCTATTCTCTCATTGACAGATCCTCGCAATGCTTCGCCAGCACCGTGGAGTCCTTTCAGCGTCGCAGTGAAACTTTGCTTCTTCCCCACAGGTTTTTGTTGCGCGACTCCTGGGCCGCTGGAAATGGTGGTGGTGGTGCCGAGGGGTGCAGGTCCCGATACAAGATTTGTTGATCTGGGAGCGGTAGAAGGTGACGTTCCGACGCCAGAGACTCCAGGTCGGGAGAAGTTGGGTGTTTTAGGTCGACCAGTAGGGTCAGTCGCTGTCGTTGTGGGACTCATAGGACTGAATGACTCCTGGGCGTCTCTATTGAGAGTCGGTTGATTGCCAGAGTATGCTCCAGTTGCTTGGTTTGGGAGCTGTCCCTGGTTCTGCGTTTGGTGCATGGAATTGCCACCAATACCGTTTCCATATCCATTTCCATTTCCAGGTACCAACGGAGGAGGATGACTTGGGCTCTGATTTGGATGCACTGGGCTGACATTCAGCGGTGCCACGATACCATCTCGCGATCGTCTCCTTTCAGATCGTTCAGGCATGATAGGCGAAGTAGGGCCTTCAGGCACAAGCGACGGGCTGTTACCCTGCGGCATCGTAGGCGAATGTCTGAATTCTGATCGAGGAGGAATTGGTCTGCCACCCGTGGTAGTAGGCGACAAAGGCACAGCAGGCAATTCAGCATCCAAGCGAGGGTTGCTCCCACTGCCATGCGTCTGCAACACCGGTCTCTGAGGCGGCGGTCCAGGTGGCGCAGCATACTGCGACTGTTGTGCTTCAGGTTGTTTCGGTGTAGGCTTGCGCGCTGGAGCTTGAAAGAACGAATTCGGATTTGATGTGCCTGGAGTTGGAGCAGTTTGCTGGATGGTAGGATTCGGCCTGCCCTGTGTCTGGGCAGTAGGCATTTTGTTCGGTGTGTTGTCTGCTCTGATAGGATTGCTTGAGCTTGAAGCTTGTTTCGTGTTTTCTGGAATTGGTTGTGAGAGGCCTGGTTTTATGCCAGCGTTCGCAGGGAGGTTTTGATCGATTTTCGTCTCGGACACTTCTGGAGGAGGGTCTGTGGATGGGTCGTATGGGTGAGAATAGGTTTGCGTTGTCCCATCTGAGGAGACAGTAGTCGTTGCTATGTTGCATTATTAGCAACCATTTATTTTGTGTGGTCAATCATTAAAGTGACAGGCCACTTACTCGTCGTTGTCGTGGTCGTGGTTGTGACCGTGGTTCCTGGCGGCTGCTGAGGTCGCGGGGCATGAAGCTGGCTTGCCTTCGAACCTGCTGTCGATACATTGCTGCTGGAATAATATGTCGAATCATTGTAACTGTTGTTTTGGGAATTGCTCATGTGCTGAGGGCGAGGAGTAGCCAGACCATCTGAGGAGGGTGCTGACGGGACGGGGTTGGTGGTGTTGTTGTTGCTCGCCTGTGATTGTGCCTGCGAATTCAAGGGATCCGGCTTCGTCTTATCCTTATGTTTGAAGAGGCCCATCTTGAATGCTGTCTTTCTTTAGCAATAGGGAGAATTTGTGTAATGGAGAAATATGAGGGGCAAAAGAGAAGAAGATAGGTAGGTATATTTGCAAAAGTATGACATCTGGGTATGGAAGGGGATGTGGCTGGTGAAGCTGTTAGTGATGTAATGTGGCGCATGGAGCTCAGAAACAAGGAAGTGATGCATGATGAACGCGAGATCTGCAGAGAGAACCCTGCCAAGAGTGTGGCTGATCTCGGTTAGTCGAAAGGGGGATTGGAGTAGTGGGGCACCGAAGTAAATAAAGATAAACTGTCGGGTCCGGATGACCATTTAAAGAATGATGATAGTAAATTATTAGTCGAGAGGAAATACAATGTCGCAGAACGAGCTCGCCATTGCGCTCGACGTATTAACCAAAAGCTATGTTTCAATATACCACGCCGGATACATCCGCGTGTAGCCAGCTTTCTATTTCAGCAACAGACCAATTGCTCAAAGCTGAACTTGGACATCTTTTGCGCAAGGTTCAAGCTTTATAACAAAAATCCTTACTTCTCCTTCCAAATGTTCTTCCTGGCCCGTCTCCGGAGCCCGTCTTTCAAGCTTTATGGTCTTTTTCGCTCGTCCTTTATATTGGCTTTCACGTCCGAATGCTAAGGATGTCGAGAGTCTGAACTTTTCAGCGGATCAGTGGTGTTAGCGATCTGAGGTCTGAACGGACCCGGCCGTACAATAGGCTGATTTTCTGTCGCTGAAGAGTTCTTGAATTGGGGCAAATAGGATAGAAGAGAGGGATGCAGGCCATCATATTCTCGATCAGGATGAGGTTGACGATTGCCGGAAACGGGCACATTTGTAGGATTGTCGAAAGAGTTTTGTGGCGGTTGGGATGGTATAGGTCTTACTTGAATAGGCACAATTGGTACTTGGGTAGGTATAGGTGATGGTTGAGTTTGTGTTTGTGTTGACCCTAACTGTATAGGGATTGATCTGGGAGGAGCAGTAGCCTGGCCGGATGGTCCAACAACCTTTGGAATTTGAGATAAGAAATCATTTGCAGTCATTTGGTTTGGTGACTGATATTCAGTTGCAGGACCCCAGAAGGTGAAAGTTTGAGTGTCGATGGTTCCCGAAACTTGAGGCACGAGTCCCTCACGCCAATCTCTACTCAAGTCATCCAATCTGATCTGTTCGAGACCCTTGGTCATCGACGATATGTTGCGAGTAATATTTGTGCCATGTCGATTCGATGCCTGGCCTGCAAGCGAAGCCTTGTGAAGTACTGCATCTATAGTTTCCCTTGGTGCTGGAGCCATAGTTGGGCTCTCCTTGGCAGCTTGTACAATACGCACAGTTGAATCGCTGTGATTCATTTGTCTCGCTCTTCTACATACAGTCTTCTCTTTAATGAATCGAGGAGGAATCGAGCGCTGGGTGTACATTGGCTGAGAAGGATCCAGTTTTGTGACATCTGTGTATTCGTACTTCCTCTTAAGACTTTCGGCCTGACTGTCTTCCTTGGAGACTTCAGGTACGGCAATATCTGCTTTGGCAATCTTTGAAACAGCCTTTGGAGCTGGGTGTGATTGCCTAGAGGAGTCGTTTATGCCCTTGGAGAGTTGAATTGGAAGTCCTTGGTGTTGTCTGGTTGGCTTGTCTGGGACCAATGCTTTTGGTGCCAATTCCTTCTTTGCCGGCTTTGGGGTAGGTGTATTGTTTGTATTGTTGTGCTCTGTTTCAACCTTTGTGAAGCCCTCTGTTTGGGACGTGTTCAGCTCATCGTCGGAATATTCTTCGGAGATGATGCTCCAGGAGTCAGAGTCATCGCCCGACATCGTGGAACACCGTGTGCTGTGCGAAGAGCTTGAACACAATGTAAGCCAGTAATTCGGGCTTCATGAGAGAGCCCTGGCAGTCAAAGTTCCAGCCAGAGGCCTTGGACATACCTAAGTTACTCAAGTACGGGTGATAATTATAGATGTGGTGAGGATGTGACAATGTTTATATGAGAATGTCTTGTTTGTTCTTGATGATTGCGGTATCAAAAAAGGAACCTTTAAGAACATGAAAATTAAGCTGAAATGAGCTGTGTGCGTATTATGTCACTGCTCTACCAGATTTGAGAGGGTTTGGTTGAAGTTATGCAGCAAGTGGTATCGCGCGAAGCTAGGGCGCGTCGGATTCTCGACGGCTCGGATGCTAATTTTTCGTCCCGCTGTCAATAAATAGTATCAGCCACAACTGCAGGGGGTCATATCTACCAATCTCTCTGAAGAACATCCATGATTAACCTTGCTGTGAGGTACACCGGGATTTATACAGAGCGGAGAGAAATTTTTCTCAAAAATGAGGCGGCTGAGTGTCATTCAATACATTTTAGTCACTTCACGATAACAAAGGCGATGATTTAGGCAATCCATTTCATTATCTGCAAAACCTTGCGAAAAAGCGCTCGCAGAGACTGAGGAATCCAGTCTCTACGAGATAATTCAAGGTTTTTGGAAGAAATCCCGGCGAGAAGTGAGAGGTAACCGAAGACTGCAAGTGTCTTCACCAGGTTCTCAAATGTACTCCGTGGCTTTGACTTTCCAAGAAGTTCCTTTCTCCATGACCCGATGAGGAATTTGTGCAGTAAGTTTGAGAATGAATTCACAGACATTGACGTCCAGTTCCGCTGACTTCTAAGGCGGAAGATGGCCAAAACTATTGTGAGTGCTGTTTCTATGAACTCGCTCGCCCTCGTCGGTGAGCCAGAAGATCTTGCCATTGCGAGATATCTCAAATAATGCAATCCATTGACTCCAACTTGAGCCCTTGATTGCAGTTGTTGGGTATCTGTCACGATCAACGATAGTGCAGTGGTACAAATCGGGAGTGGCAAGGAAGCTGAAAAGTTGGTCTGCAGCCTCAAGGCGAGCCTGGAAGTCGCGGAAGGATCTGTGGAAGTCGTGTTATCGGTTGAAGTGGTAGTCGTCAGCAGTGCGGTGAGTGTCGAGTCGTCCGTGTACGAACCAGCCACGCCCGATGAGTTGGTGCATGCAGACGGAACTGACGTAGCTGCGCCTGCTACGAAGGAGACTGCTGCACACTATACGAAGTCATACGTCAGTAAACTACTCTTTGAGATATACGAGATAGGAGTGGAAATTCTGGGGTTGTCATACCTGGTATAGAATACCATCCGGTCCATTCGCTGCAACACCAAGCGTTCCGTTCTGACCAGACTTCGGGTCCATTATTGAAGTGGACTAGGGAGAAGATGATGACAAGGAGTAGCTTTGTTGCTCCACCATCAGTGCGAGACAAACCCTCGATGATGTTGCGAAGAATGGCAGGCAAGTCAGCAACAAAACTTGCTACTTTGTGCCACTCCGCAGGTTCTTGGGTGAAGCCGAATGACACAGTCACTGGAGCTCGGGGGAAGGTAGCGTAGGTGTAGCGAACTTCAGCATATGCTACGTTGGGTCTGGTGTACGACAAGGCGTCTGCTGGTGAACATCTACGAAGACAAGCAAAGACGGTAATAGCAGGCGTGTAACCGCTACAATAAGGAAACATACAAGATTGCTTTATGTTGTTAGCATGCATTAGGAAGCATTGAAGAAAAGATTAGGGGTCGATCTCGTCGATCTGGTTTGAAAATGCTATATTTACAGTGGCTAAATCCCTGCCCTCGCTAAGGTTGGGGTAGCAACTCGCCCCGCTAATCGACCAAAACATCGAGAGTGCTCGCTGATGTTGAAGATCGGTATATTTCGCCTTCTGCCCACCATAAGCGACTTTTGATGACGAACACCAAGCTACCTTGTAGCGGTAGCAACACCCTCGAAGATAGAAACCACGAGAAAAAGTGGTTAATTGGCCGCCATCCTGTCCTCGACCATTCCACTCGCCCAGAAACGCTTTACACATATCGTATCGCTCTACTCAGTGACCTGACCTCATGGTCTGATCTTCTCCCGCCTCTTGAAAAATTTGGAATCGCAAGATTTTGCATCTCGTCATGTGTGGATCGATATATACCTGTCATCTGATTTCCTTGCACACAGATTTTAGAGATCTTTTGGAAGCCAAGCAGTCGGGACTCAACTTAAGCTATAGCAAAGCTAATCAAAATCAGTGGGTCAATCAACCATTCGTTTTACAGATTGCCCAGTATGCTTCTGATGGCATCAATTACCAGGCAAAAATTCCCGAGCATGCTAGCTCAGCCAGTGCTTGTCAACAAATAAGCGAAGGCTCCACATTAATTAATTAAATTTCTTAGTGTGCTGCAGTAAAGTTCGTGCCGGGCGATGTCTTACCTGTCGACAGGAAAGAATGCTTCAATTCTAGTGGTGTCATAGCCGTCGCCGCGAAGGGTTTTACGTCCACCCTACCATGGGGAAGTGTTGTCATCCCAGCAGGCACAGCTATTCCCTCTGGAATGGGATCTCCATCCGCCACTACAACTGCCTTCAATAGCAATACTCTCACAACTTCGACTCATAGTAATCCACCTGCTGTGACTTTCGAGGCTGTTTCAGAAGCAAGTGTAGTAATCAATGGGTCCATTGATATCAGGATATGGATGCTTTTGGCTACAATGTTATTTGTTGGAGCATGGTTCGTTTGAGCAGATTATGCGAATAAGGAATAGTTCTTTCCAGTTCACTACACTTCTGTTTTGTATTCGTGGTTTGAGTATCTGAATGGAATCAATGAATTTGAATTGGATGTTGGTTAACAAACTATCTGTGTGGGATGTAGTTCAAAGCAAGGCAGAGAACGCAATTTTTTTCCTTCTGCTAAATCGTTGTTGGGAATGTCATCTTTCCATAAAAGGAGACTCACACGAACACACTGTCTAGTATTGGCTTGATAACATTCTGGAACCTCAACTGCGCCTCAACATCCGTATCAGATCCTTCTTTTAGGAATTCTTGAATCCAGTTCTGTATCTTCGTCTGTCTTGCAACTTTCTCCTCACACACACTCACCAGATCTCCCTTCAACATATTTTCCCTAAGATGCCTAGCCAAACCTTCCATTCTACAGCTCCAGGCGAAGTCTCTGGCATGCACAGCGAACATGATCTGTGTAGTCAAATGAAAGGAAACGGAATTATGCGCCACTCTGACGTATCTCCCTCGAGGTAATGGGCATAAAGCAGTGGAGTGGCCACCGTCATCTCAGATATAAGAGCGAATGGGGCTGCAATTCGCCAGAAGATGTCTTGTCGACGGAACGAATGGCAGCTAGTATTACCTGCACCAGCCAGGTATCTAGCGAAGTCTTGCTTCATGCTGGGTCACCCTTCTTTCTTCGACTCCTCATTTTCCTCCGACATTCGCTACGGGCATCTTAGGCCAATGCCTAACATAATCTATCACCATCTTGATACGCTCCTCGTCGTCCGGTTTATGGAATTCCGGCGGCTGAATACTCTCAAATCTGTAACCAGAAACGAAAAAGCACAGGCTCATGATGCAACTGATCGTGAATACGACCGCTGAGATCCATATGAAGGTGATTAAAAATTATGCCCATTTCGCCCGTAGTTCGACGATTTCGGGGTCAAAAATGAGGCCGAGAGTTGGGATATTGACACCGGCGATGAAGATTATGCGGCTTAATACGATGAGCCAAGCAGGAAAACGTGCCCTGAAAGGGACGACATTTGGCTTGATAGTTGATTTTGCCTGGGTTTGTTGTGTTTGAACTGCCATCTTGAGCATGCGCGTTGTATGGAATTGGATAACGAGGGAAGAGTGAGTATGAGAAACAAAAATAAAATATGGCAAGATGAGAAAAGAGGAGGGAGAAGCCCGGTGTATCAAAATCTTCTTTGGCGTACCGTAGAATCTGTTTGATGGTGGGAACGATGTTGTGTACCGCTCTTTCCGTGATGTCATGCCCAAAATAAAATGATCTGGTGATTAACTCGGAGCTTTCCAAATTCTTCCGAGCCATGCCAGACAATCTATGTTCCGCAGTCGCAGAAGTTTTCAGCGACAATGAAACCAACATTCGCTTACACGAGCGCTCAACATTGAAATGAACAGCTTGCTACGTGTCTAGAATGGCAGTCTCAGAAACTTTGATACCTAAATGTATTTTGAGTGTGGATGAGCTCCTCAGTCACTAGTGTGATGAAGCAACTTGCAATGAACACTTAATCAGCACTCAACACCATAGCCCCTGCAACGAACTAAAGTGAAAGAAACGTGTACTTAATATCCTGATAGCCCTTGTAGTATAACTTTCGACGCTGAAAAAGGAGGGAGTAACTCGAGAAGGTAAGTTCACGTGACATCGAAGTTTAGGTAAGCTTTCAACAAGTGTTGGCTACTCTTATATACTTGCCAGTCTATGATGACGAGATATCTTCTTTGTACTTTTCAAAAGTTTTTTTTTTTTTCATTTTTTTTCAATCATGACCGAGGTTAGAGGGAAACTATGGGATCTACCAAAAAATTCTCCATCCCTACATTCAGACCCCTACGTTCAAAATTCCCCTCCATCCTCCGCCAAACCCTCCACAACCCCCAAAAGCGCCACACTAACCCTCCCTCTCCCCCTCTTAACATCCTCCATTCTCGTCCTCAACTCATCCCTCCTCTTCCTCTCCACAAGACTCAGCACCCTCCACTGCATACTCGCACTCCCACCTATCCCTTGATTCACCCCATCCCCCCTCTCACACCCATCAAACTCCCTCAACTCCACCAGCACACCCTCAAACTCCTGTTGGAGACGAATACTAATCTTCTCATCCAACCCCAACAACTCCTCAATCCCCGTGCGCAACGCACTCAAAAGCGCGAAGATCCGCATCAGGGTACATTTTCCCTTCAGTTGGCTCGCCATACCCCTCTTCTTCTCATCCTCCAGCTGCATGAAGATTTCCCATAGGCCTTCCAACCCCAATCCCATATCTCCGTTTGCAATCCTCCCTCGTCCTCGCCCTCTTTCTTCCTCTTCCTCCCCGTCCCCCTCCCCCCTAATCAAAACCCGAAAACACCTCCCAAAAACTCTCTTCTTCTCCTCATACAGGTTCGCAATATCCATATGTAAATTCTGTATTTGCTGTCTGACCAGCAGTCCCCTCGGCGGTCTCGGCAGCGCAGAAATAACTTTATCCAGATCCCCCGTCATCAACATCCTCATCTGCGAATTCGCAAATGAGTAGGCTCTTATCGAATGAACCAGATTCCCAATCAGCATCCCGACGGCTTGAATTTCTTCGGTGAGTTCTTCGACGGCGCGGAGGTGCGCTTCTGAGGTGGTGGCGAGGTGGAATTGCATTTCTGTGACCATTTCCCTCTCCGACTCTGGTGTTGGGTCTATGGGGAAATGCATATCCATGTTCTTTTGTGGCGTAGGCGGTTGGATCGTGAATCTCGGTGCTTGTCCTCGTCCTCGTGCCTGTCCCTGTCTTATACCTATATCTTGATTTTGGCCCCCGACATGGTGACTATTAAGCTGCCTCTGAGGACTTGCCCCGCTCTCGTTGTGATTACAGCTACAACTACAGCTGTTGTTGGTGACTGAGGATGCAGACGAGGCGGAGGAAGAAGATGATGACGACGAAGAGAGAGATTTCTCATGGCCGAAATATATAGGTGGTGAGATTTGGGATTTGCGGACGCGGTGGAGTTCTTTTTGCTGGTTTGTAGAGGGGAAGGAGGAGGGGTAGCAGGAGAGGCAGCACCCCATGATTGATTAGTTTTTAATCGCAAGTAGAGATACTACCGGATTCAGTGCTTTGTTACTGTATTTCGATGGTGTTGGGATGGAAGTCGCGAGGCGGATGATGAGTGGGAGAGAAAGCGGGATGGGAGAAGCGAATGGACATGGTAGAATTGATGAGAATGGCTGGCAGATGGTTAATTCTCCCTGGTGGTGAGGGATGGAATATTGACTTTTAGCGGGGTGGCTGGCGAGGTGAGGGGTGGGGAATGTAGGGTTGCTAGGGATGGTATGGAATGTAAATAGATATCTCGCTTCGGGTATTGGTATGAAATTGTATTTCGCCCCCTATATACGACAGGATGCCATAAACCCCAACTCCTTTAGAAAAGGCCAGCTTTGATTGCTGAATGCCTGTCCGGGTCCAATGAAAGATAGCGTCGTGTCCCAGAGTCGAGGCCCAAATGTCGAGAGACAAATCTGACTCGAGTGTTCCATCCGTACTGTACTGTACAATCCAACGCCTTGACGCTTTTGATTCTCCATATTTCTGTTTCAACATCCTGCCTACCAGAACAAGTCTCCATCACCAATCAAAGACACAACAGACTCTCTGCATCTTCAGCAATCTCCTCAACACCCTTAATCGCCTCCGCCAAACACCCATAACACTCCTCTAACGCGCCCAACCTCCCCTCCAAAAACCCCACAAACCTCACCATCATAATCCCCTCACTCACATTCCCTACCCACCTTCCCTCCGCCGCCCTCTCCTTAACCCCTTTCCTAACATCCCCATCCAACCCCCTCTGCAACCCCAAATCCCTAACCACCTCCCCCACCCACTCCGCCAACATCTCCCTCTCAACCACAAACCTAATCCCCTCCGCCGCCATCCGACTCGTACACGCGTCCGGAATCGCATCCACCGCTTCCTTCTCCGCGTCCGTAACCGCTTTCCGCAGTTTGTCCAGCGACGCGAAAGAATGTTGCAGGAAAGCCGCTTTGCGGAGGAAGAGTCGTCCGATGTGCTCTTTGGTGCGGAAGATGGTGGAAAGCATGTTGGCTTGTTCAGATTTTCGGAGGCGTTTGAGGTTCTGGACTTGGATTTCTTTTCGGGCGAAGATGAATAGCAGGTTATTGGCTAGATTTGCGGTGAGGAATTCCTGCTGTTGGAGACGACGGTGAGCGCGGCGGAGGAGGGATTGCAGATGTGTGAATTCGGATCGGGAAAGGCTAAGGTGTGCGTTTAGGGTGGTGGAGACAGTTGTTGCGGAGGAGGCTGCGCTTATAGGGGAGTTCGTGGTTGAGGAGGTGAGGTTGAGTGTTTTGAGGGAGGGGAGGGAGGATATGGAGCTGAATTTCGAGTCGCGGGAGCTGTGGACCACGGGCTTGCCTTTGCCTTTGTAGAAGATGTCTTTTTTGGTGTAGCTGGGTACTTCGAATAGTGGAGGGACGGTCACAGATTGTTTCGGGGTCTTGCCCTTCGTGATGCTACCACCTTGTGGTTTTGGCGCTGGAAGTGGTTTGACCGTTCCGAGGATTGCAGAAGGTTTCTTCGGGGTAGGTTTTGTGAGAGATAGGACTGTATCCCAGAGACGATCGGCGTTCTCTTGTGGTGTAGATTTCTGTTCTTGCGTGGAGGGATTGGGTGACCTTCGTGGAGGGGTGTTGAAGAGTCGGCCGAGCATCTTCTTCATCTTTGATGGCGCTTTATTAACATCCGCAGATTTGTCCGTCGAAAGCCTCGGAGACTCCAGGAACAACGTCGAGAACCTCTTATCCATCTTGCCCACATTGACCGAAGGTCCGGTACCTCGAAGTTGGGACATCGATCTGAAGAGTGAGGTATGGTGGGGAGGATCGTCCGGCTCGAGAAGATTCCTGAATGGCGCAGAACCAATTCGACCTCTCGACAGTATGTTCGGCGAGTATCTATAGCTCTAGGCTATGTTACTTGTAAAGGAAATGATGAGGAAATACGAGTACAAGTGTGTGATCACCGAGTCGTCGCACCACTAAACAGAGTTCACCCAGAAAGCGAATAATGCGAGTGACAAATGATAACAGCACAGCACATGCCAGCTCGCCTGCGAGAAAAACAAAAAATATAGTCAACAATTCAAAAAGTAACGAAAACACCGAGGATATAGATCGAGATGCAAAACGCCAACAACAGTAATAAATGAACAATAAGAAGGAGCGAGAGAGAGGGAGACGCAGTCTTCCAGAAATCCGGAAGATCTGACAGACATGAGGCGAGGTGGGATGATCTGCATTGATAAGGGTCGTCTGTACTGCCAAGTGAAGCCGTGCACGAAGGGGATTCAAGATGTCTCAGATTCCTGGTCCTGAAACCCGTCTCTTCCGCCCAAACAATCAGCTCGCTTGCTCTATTTATGGATAGGAAAACAAATGGGGACGGGGACTCACGGACTGGACCCCGAGGATCCCAGATTTCCAGGACCCTCAGCCGCATCGCAAGGTTGTTCCCTTCTCGTCGAAGAGTGACATGCGAGATGGTGAGTAATGAGTCCGAATTGGTGGTGTCAAGTGTCAGGGAAAGTTAAAAGATGATCAAGAGCCACGATGAGGAGATGAGGAAGGGGTCGAAGGAATAAGCTTTTGGAATTTGATGAGAACTGGCTTAGGAGATCTAAAAACAGATTGCCGTCGTACTGTTCCTTTCTTCTACCGTTTGTTATATTCCAGCCCCCAAAATCCTTTCCCATCCGGCTGTCCAGCGAGCAGTATCCAGCAAATCCTTCCCAAGTCCATCATCCTGTGTCCCATTAATCTCGCACTGCCATTATCATATCATATCTCATGCCCAGATTGTCGCACAGGGTGTGATTGAGTCGTAATGGTAGTTATGACTTAGTCGTCATCCTCATCATCGTCTGCGCCAACCTCCTCGAAATCCTTTTCCTCTGCGGCTTTTGTGCCTTTGGTCTTGGCAGGGACGGAATCGACTTCGTCATCATCGGCAGAGTCCTCGTCTTCCTCTGGGTCGGCCTCGTCGTCCTCATCGTCAGCTTTGGCGGGAGCTTTAGCCTTGGGAGCTGCTNCTTGATCGGCGGGAGCTGGCTCGGTTTTGCGCTTCTTCTTTACGGGCTGTGCTTCTATTTGGTGGTCAGTCTTCGTCTTGCTGATGGATAGCTGCTAGTGGTGGTGGAATTGGGTAGCTATGAAGGGATAGGGTAAATCGCGCATACCTTCAGCGCCGTCTTCCTCCTCAGCATCTTCCTCCTCTTCCTCCTCCTCACTCTCATCATCATCGTTTCCACCTGCATCTTCTGGCTCGGAGTCTTCATATCTGTTGCGGATCATCAGCTCTATCATTACGGGTGTATTGGTAAGCAGAGACAATGCGCTGACATGTGCGCGTTTGTATCGGCGCATACAGCCTTATCATCAACCATATCGCATTGTAAAGCTCTGATATGGACTGTGAAGCTGCAGAGAGTCCAATTGATGTCCTGGATGCGATATGGCATGAAGTGCGGTGGAAATGTGAGAATAACGTACTCTTCTTCTTCCTCGCTGTCGTCGCTAGGGAGCGCAACAAGCTCCTCGTCATCTTGCTTCCTCTTTCTGGTAGACATTTTTGTTGTTATTTGAAGAACAAAAGTTCAATTGGATATTCTGACGTTGGAAGAAGATGTGGGGGAAGGCTCGATGATGGAGTGTTGGTCGTAAAGGTGGGAAGTTGGGAGAAGAAAGGGAAGGGAATGGGGGAGTTGAGAGGTGGGCGAGAGGGGGATCAACTTGCCATTGGGTGAGCGCATCGAGCTCACCTCACCACCCGACTGCTGGGCTGGGGCTGGCTGGCTCTGGTGGCCCACAGTGATAGAGCTCGGACCTGAATTCCTGGGGTGCATCGAGCACATCGCACGTCACTACAACCTAAGCGGCCCGGATAAGGGAACGGTGGATGCGGCGTGGAACTAGCTATGCCGTGCCACTGATTGGGCTTAGTGAGGCACGTGTATCGAGAGGGGGAACTTTGGATTGGAAGATGGGATGTTCAGGGGCATTTCTTGAGGCTGGAATAAACAGGGTTTGGGAGGACGAAAATAGATGGACAGAGGTGTTGGGTTAGTAAAGGATAGGAGGAGTTGATCCGGTCTCGGATTTCTGTCAGATCAACTCTACTGGACCAGCCTGTACCGTACCTACATCTGTCAACAAAATAAATATTACTCGTGTTATTAGAGAGAGAATACAGCATGTCTTAATCATGCTCTCAGCAGTCTCACAAAAGCCATGCGGTCTGAGACCTAGCTGTTGTGGATAGGCCTTGTTGAGTATCATCCATCTATCAGCTTGGAAAGCCAGTCGCATCAACATTGTTATATTTGAAGTCAACCTCTGGTAAACCCAACCTACATAGATAGCTCAAGTATCCTCAATTCGATTTCCAAGTAATAACAGATTTTAACAGTCCATCGCTAGCCAGAATTACTTCTGAATTTCATACCCCCACTCTGAAAATGAGAAGGCTGGGAGGGACGAAGGGATGCCAAGATATGTCCAACCGACTTTACCGAGCCCCTTTTCTACACAACAAACTCAACAATTCGAAATCCCAAAGGCTTATAATACCTGCAATCAGAAATCATTACTGGCTGAAATCAGAAGCCTTCGACTTCTGCTTCAGAGAGACCCTGAATTGCTTCAGCAATATGTGAAGCCTTGCTCACAGTTGGAGAGTCTATACAAACTTCGAACCCAGATCTCGAATTGATGGATTCATGGATTCCGAAAGGCTGTGCCTCTTCCAGAGAATATGTTTAAATAACAGAGCTGATCTGAACAGAACCCAGTGCTTGGCTCCTCAATACCAACAAAGGCCAAGCGGGGACGGAAGCTCGTCCCTAGCATCAGATATATGGCAACACCCTTGCATCATATCAGATGACTTCTGGATCTCTTCATCTGGCCATTCATATCACCGTACTATATCCACTTTCCTCATCTGGAATATTCTTGATCCACCCAATTTGGGTAGCTGCGCGATGGGTCTTCTGTCAATTGAGTTGTTCTACTTCTTGAACTCTGAATTTCAGGAATTCTCATTTCGTTCATTATTGCTTCATGTTATGTTATTTTTTTATTCTAGGTTTTCCCCTTGAATTTTGTTCAATTTTAAAATTTTGATAAAGGCTTTCATTGTTGGGGGAAAAGATCTTGAGATTTCTTTGCCCTTCGACTGTATCCGCATGGTTCTGAAATCAACACTTGAGAGGTCCTTGGTCTGCTTTGTTCTGCGTAGCATACTTCCGCAGTAGTAGCTGCAAGAAGCTGTGTGCCCTTTTTTTAACTTGTATTTTGTGTTCTTGTACTGTATGCATTCAGAATATTATTAAGATTCGATTTTGAGATTGTCGTCGCGGATCATTATATATTCTTGTTGAAACACTTTCTTGTGTGCTCTGTCTCTATTGCAGTCTTAGTATAGAGACTACTTTACCTACTTCAGTCTAGTACAGGGACTGCCAGAACCGAATTGCCGAAGGACGACTGCCCGTGTTCTGGTAGATTGAAGTCACATGACCAACATAATCGATGATCGATGTGCATTCAGAGGCTGGACTACGAAGCAATGACCTGAGAAAGCTATTCAAAATATTCGAGGATCTCGGCTTTGAAGTGTATTCTGCTACAGATATGTGATTGTTCTGTTCATAGCAGGCCCTTGGTGGTCAGGGCATTCAAGGGAATAGAGATCAAGTGTCTCCTCGAGTGGGTAGGTATTTGTCAAGAGACGAGCCTCTTCTCTTAGACGAGTGAGCTTCCCTTATAACTCACTGAGATTACATTGTCACTTGGCAAGATTTTCCCTATGCTTCGGGGCAGAAGGACTTTGATGGCGATGACGATGCATTTCCAGCCGTACCCAGAGAGGGTGGAAAGCTAGTGAGCTACCATGAAAAAAATCGACGCTTTCAGCAGCGGCGTCAATACAATGACGACAAGCCCTGAAAATGGTTTAGCTATCGGGTCGGAGACGCAGAATGCAAACTTCAGTGATGCTGAACAGCTGTGCTCGATCTTGAATGCAAACATAGCTGAGTATTCGAGGTAACTCGGTTAAGGCTTGGCATTTGAGGAGGAAGTAGCGATTCTCTATTTACTGGAAGTGTGAATGACGCTGTCCATTCGAGCCCGTGGATGGTAGTGAAGCGCATTGATACAAGCACAGCGTTCAGCTTCTACCTGCGCCTCCAACATGTTCCTCTGATCGCTTTCCTATCGCGGAACTTCCCACGGAACCATTTCTATATTTCACAGCTAGCTTGCTGTATATTTGCAAGAGAACACTCGAGAGCAGCCGTAAGCAGTGTAGGTGGGCACAAAATTAAAGTCGTCGTTTGATGTTGCTCGGAACCACGGTACGCTGACAGTGAACTATCCCAATCCAGCCTCATTGAACGTGCGCCTGGTCTGCTCATGGGGAGAGCATGCTTTATCACGGGCGTGGATATTGGCAAAATGTATATCGCGTTCAATACCTCGTCTGAAGTCGTTCATATTCAAGTCAATGACCATTTAACCTGCTGCAAGGTATATTCCGGACAGCTTTCATCACCTTCATCTCAGCTACTTTAACACCGCCAGAAACTAAATTGTCCGTCTGTTTCACCCTAAACAAATTGGCTAGAGACTGTGAAAATTTTGGAGACGGGTGGAGCAGTCGACTTCACCTGTTTGGTACAGCTCTGAGCTCAATCGGTCGGCAGCAGAAGGTGGCCGGCGCCCCCAATCACCTTCATAAGCAGCAGCTCCCTCCCTCGCTGCCCTTCTCTCTTCTCCAACAACACTCACCCCCAGTCACCCTCCAGCACCCCGAATAGCTTTACGGATAACATCATTCCAAACATTGTTAGCACTAACCAGAAGGACTCCAATTACCTCTCAATTGCTCTATCTCTTGCTCCTTGCTCCTTGTGCCCAGACAACACAGCCATGGAGCTCGACGACACCTCACTGAACGGCAACAACGCCAATCTCTCTACCACTTGGGTGCGCGACGAACTCAGCATCAATATCAGCTCCCAACTGGCCGCTGGTATACTGCTCGATCGAGCCCTCAAGCCCAAAAAGACCGAGTTCCTATACAGCCACTTGCCTCCACGCTCTCCATCATCCGTCCCCTTCTGCGCTTCGACCGAAATGCTCAAGAGAAAGTACCGACGCACAATGTACAACAAGATCCAGCTTATCGAAAAGACCTTCGGCTCCGAAGTCTTAACCTACCAGACTCCGCAGAAGATGATCAATAATTTCGAGGAGGATTGCAAGAGGGTCGAGGAAAGCTACCGAGATCCGAACGGAATATCGCAGATTATCATTCAGGCAGAATTGGAGAGCCGCTACAAGAAATTCGAAGCCTGGTTGGATATGTACTATGACGGACTCCTCAATCACGAACTCGAAGCCCGGTACGATGCCAAAATGCAGGTTCTCGGACGACGAGAGGAGAAGTCACAGACTTACAACTTCTATTTTCGCAACGGGAAACTGTTTACATGGTACAATGTGCCTCCGAGCGGGAGGCTCGTTCATGAAAAGGTCTCTGATTGCCCTATACCACTGAAAGCTATTTGGCAACGCCTTCTCAATGAAGCCCTGCGGAAAAGATCAGATTACACAGACGACCTCTGCTTCTTCGATATCCTTTTGAAAGCAGTCAAGCACAAAGAGCCAAGCAATACATATCACATGAAGAATTCAATCACGGATTTGGAGCAAGGATTCATGCGTTGGCGGATTCTCCGCGATCTTTGCCTCAAGATCAAGAAAGTAGCCACAATGATCCTGAAAAGATTTGGCTACGAATACTTCTTCGACGGAAGAAAAGAATTCAGCAAGTTCCTCCACTTCTGGGCTATACGTTACTGTCTGGTTGCCGATAACGCGTCGAAGAAGGAAATGACGGAGAGAGACTGGGCGAAGGACGTCGGCAAGGTTCTGTATGCTCTCCTGGAATTTTTGAAGACATCTCACGATGCTCTCTTGGAAAGAGAAGTGAAGGCAAAACTTGAAAATACCTTGGAAATTATCACGAAAGACGGCCTGACTATCACGCCGAACACCCCAGACCAGTTCTGGGTCTTTCGAGGGAAACTTCGCACGCTAGGCAGGGGCGTCTTGAATGCTACGGAGGAGATCTCAGCGCTCCTAAGGAAAAGTATAACTTCGTCGGAATGCGGTGAAGAGGTGGGTGAGTTCAAACTTACCAAAGAAGAGTTCAGCCTACCGCCGGATCGTATCTTCCGCGAGATAGAAGAAGATGAAGACGAAAGACTGAGGCGGGAAGAGGAAGAGGAAGACTTCGATTCCGATTCTGAGTCTGAAGATGAAATGTTCCCTTCCATCAAGGACGTGATCATTGACCGTATCTGGAATACACGACCAGAAAAGGGTCGAATTGCAAGCCATCTTGTTGATAGACGGTCGAAGGTACTGAGTCCTTGTCTCAAGGCGCCTCCACGATTTGCTGCCGAAACTGCTCAGCCAGCATCTCAACGAGATCCATCTACCCAGTCAACTTCCAGTAACTCACAACGACGTACAGGTATCCCGATGAGATCAAAAACTGCACCGGCGCAGAACGTAACCGACTTGAACCCTCGAAGACGGCAACGCAGCATGGCACCTAGCCCTGGCCCTTCAAAGCAGGCAAGAGCGACCATGATACATGGCTCTTCCCCTCTTTCAAGCCTAGCTAGACTTGTAACTCCTCCATCGAATGCCAGAGTCGAGGCAGTCAATGAACAGGATAACGGCAGCAGTAAGATTATCCTTATACCAACACTTCGTAACCCGACCGTTGACCAGCATAATCGCAGACCGGCGAACCTTCCCAACCAGAGTCGTGAAAAGTCCAACCAAACGAAAGGTCACCAAATGCACGACCAGAGAGGAGCTCAGCAACAACATGGCCAACATGCGTTTGCACAACAGAACGGTGGATCGTAAGTTTTGCCCCTCACATTGAAGAGATATTTGCTAACATCTGTATTAGAGTACCCCCAGTAGATACAGCACAGAGCCCCGCTGCCCAGCCTACTCCAGGCAACTTTGATCCACACAATTTTACCGGCAGTCCCATCAAGCTCGAACGAAGTGACCCCAGAGACAGGTACGCAGCCTTGATCACCTTGTTGAGGCAGCCATGGATACTGACGATGAGCTATAGGCTGAACCCATGGCTGAACGACCCCAAGATCAGCGTCACTCGGTTCATGCCAACGACACATCGCCCTGGAGAGCCTCTTGACCCCCCATCACCGAATATCGAGCACCTTATTGGAGACCAGAAGATCAATAAACCTAAACCTCGGTCCGCACAAATTCAAGCACAACACAAAACTCCAGAAGAAGCATATCAAGCCTCACCTGCTGGTAAATTGTACGTGTTACCTTCATGCCACTAATGGTCGGCCCTTGAGACTTCAGACTGACTTTCACAGTGCCAAACAAAAAGCAGATGATGCCCTCAGTACCGAACTTGGCGAAAATCCTCGTTGGCCATCGAGAGTCTTGGAAGCCGGCGTACCATTCACAGATGACTGGCCAAGCAAACAAATGCCTCCACCTACGGGATACTCATCTTGGGAACAATGGCGCAAGTCACAGAGCGAAGGAGGAACTGTTGGACACAAGTTGAACGACAAGGAGTTCGATGCTGAGATTAGTCGGGCTTTTGATTAGGTTACATAAAAGTTCTTTGCGTTTTTTTCTTTCCTTCCTATTCATAGCACAAAATCGAGGTGCAGTTGGAAACATGGCGTCGAGGTTGGAAGTTTTGTATCGTTAGTTCAGAATAACACAAAAAGCATGATTTTTTTTACACGGGTTTTGGTTTACAGCGAGAATTGGAGTTCATGATGGGTTATTTACCATACGACTATGATGACGACTCTGACTTTCTGATACCTTGCTGGTGAGATGGATAACTGGCACTTGGAGCTTAGTCGAGCGTTTTTCCGGCTGGTACGAACGTAAAAATTTGCATAACAGACTGGAGGTTGCGAGTGTCGGACCAGAGTAGATGTGGAGACTTACGTTCCCAGTTTGAAAGTGATGTTTACGCTTTTGATGGTGCAGATATATGAAAGTGAGGAAAGCGAGGAGAGAATGATGTTTGTTCTGACGAGTGAGACACTCAGAGGACGGGTCTGTAGCGGCTGAGTTAGAAGAAGTGTGGAATTGAGGAAGAATTAGGGTATTGAGCGAGTAATAGAGAGGGCGGGTGGCCGGAGCAGGTTTGGGAGTACTCTTGGAGTGTTTGAGAGGGTGGCGGAGCAAGGAATTGAATGGGGCTTGGATGAGATAAAGATACTGCTTCGCATTGAATGTTAGGAGTCTATTTTGTCACATTCCCTAGGTACATGTTTTCGAAAGTGAATAAACAGCCCTCATGGTAGCCTTTGGCAAGTACTTAGCCATGGCCAGCCCGTCCTTTTCCCTCTGGAGGACTAATGTGAAGAAATTAAGCCCTATCAAATTTCTTCAAGCACGGGAGAATCGAATACGAAGCTGGAATTCATGTTCCTCATGTCAGTCGGCGAGGCATCATCTCGTCACGATATTTCTAGTCACCGGGATATCTTATACTTCGTAAGCGGAGGTGATTCTGATAGGATTTTTCATAGCATCGAGCAAATAGGCTTGTCAATGTGGAAATTTAGAGGAAACCGTTACTTTGGAGCATGAGTTATTTTGCTGAGTCTTTGAAATGCGACAAATGTAAGATCACATTCGATGGATGAGCTCGCATGGGATTTTCCCTCGATCACTACATCCGAAGTCAACTAAAAGCTTCGGTAAGAACGAGTGATGAAGTATGTAGATGACAGTCAGCCAGAAACTCAGGATAAACAATTATTTGGAATGCTAGAAGATCTCTGCGAAATATTTAGCCACCTCATGGTGCAAGTAGAGTGGGGATTTGTTGTTCTAGCTCATCCTTTGGGATTGGATCTTGCTCACGGATTGTCCCACTCAAAACTCCACAAATTTGATGCTGGACGTGACGTGGTCTTAGTGCCAATAGTTAGAAAGCGTGCCAGTATGATTAGTCAATCCTAGTAGAGCGAGAGCTAGTAAATTTAAGAAGAAAAAGTTCAATTTTTGGGCTTCCTTGCCGATAGTCCCCTCGGCCACATGAAGCCAAGATCATGAGAGAGTCTGCCTCGAAGGGTCATCGCTCACCATCACAGCCAACACTAGCAAGCTGTGATCTGGGGTTCCCCATCCCTTTTCAGACAAAAGGCTTCCACTTCTCCTCACACCACCCCAAAAACTTCTCCCCATGTCCTAACCCACCATCCTCCAACCTCTTCATCGCATTCAAAATATCCTTCCTCGGAGGCCCACTATCAGGTCTCACCCTGCCCCAAGGAACCACACAAACACCATTCTCCATTCCTTCTCCCAACCCCGCAAAAAGCTCCGTATACGCCCCAAATCTCGCGTCATGCAACAACGGCTTCACGAAAACCATAGTCAACGCAGAGACACCATCATATTCACCCGTCTTCAAATTCCCCGGGTTCTGAGCGACGCTCATAATTCCATCCTTACCATTCCCATCTCCACTGCCTCTCCCGAATCGTCTCGCAAACTCCCGAGATAAAATCCACGTACCAGCTTTAGAGATCGCGTAATTCTTCACCAGACTACTCGTTCCTGTCTCGAGGAGAGAGAAGTCAATCCCGGTTGGGGGCGTGATTCCTTCAGCCATGTAGCTCGATGTCCAGACTACCCTCGCTTTCCCGCCTAGGGAAGAAGCTGATGCGGTGCGTAACTGTGGTATGAGGAGCGTGGTGAAGAGTAAAGTGCCGATGCAATTTGTTCCGATGGTTGGCTCGAAACCTTGGGCTGTGCGATCGCCGAGGTGGATCTTTGTTGCGCCGACGGCGGCGTTGTTCCAGAGGATCTCGAGGCGGGTTTCTTGGGTGGCGAATGTGGATGCTGCGGTTTTGATGGGGAGGAGATCGCTTAGGTCGAGGTGCAGGAATTTAAGAGTTGAGGGTGCGGGGGTGGTGGATTATATGTCTTGAATTGCTTTGGTTGCTTTGTCCTATGCTGAGGTTAGTATCTGAATTTTTGATGTGATGAGGCTTTTGCTGAATTGTTAGAGTTACCTTGTTTCGAGATGCCATGTAGATTGTTGCTCCTGTGCCGTAGAGGAGCTTGATGAGTGCGTAGCCGACCCCAGTGTTTCCTCCTGTAACGACGAAGACTTTGCCTATTTGAGAAGGAACATCCTCTTCTGTAAATTGAGGCTTGGGAGGGAACCATTGATTACGCAAGTTCCGGATTGTTGCGAGTGACATGGTTGTGGTGGTGAAGTAATGACGGAGTGTTTATGGTTGTCGCTTTAATATGCTGGTTTATTGATATTCCTGCTGGCGGCAGTACAGTGGAAGTATAGTCCAAGAAGTCTGTTGCGTGGAGTGGACTCGAGAAGGTGATGGAAAATTGAAGTCTGATAGATATGGATATCCAATTCCTGGATACTGATAATCACAGGGAGTGAGAGTCAACATGGTATGTACAGTCCCAGATTCGCATATATGGGAGTGATGCACGTGCCACATTCGGCACCAAAATCACGCCGCCTCTCAGTGGAATGTCTCCGGGACGTGACCGGAGAAACGATGTCCTACTATTTTGTACTGTGGATGTTAACCTGAAATTGAAGGATTTGCTTACCATGGATCGACTGCCATTCGTCCATCGCGTGGTTTGAAATAAACACCGAGCTTGCCAGCATGTGTGTGCTTTTCAAGCGAGCATGGCGATGGGACCATCGCTCATGACCCCCTTCAAGTGCTTAATGAATTTTCCAGGCATCAAAAACACCCTAATCACATGTGTAGATGTTACAAAACTTTAGACGGTCAAAATTCATCTCGGACCATGCAAGTCCAGCTACCAACATTGAAGTGTCGGTTGGAAAGAGACGGGGAGGAGTAAGCGAGAACTGCACCGAATATTCTGCAAGCGATGTGAGACACCATCAGGTCATCTTATACTGCCTTATCTATACATAATTACACCTAAATCGACTGACAGTAGCGTCTCATAATTAAGTTGAGGTTGATCTTGGACGTTTTATCATGTCTTGCTTCTGCAGAGCGCAGGAGTACATTTACACCATGCCCGATCAACCCAACGGCAGTGAAACCAACAGCCGCCCATGTCAACCCAAGGAATGAAGTGACCCAGGTGGAAATCCCATTCCAGAGTCTTCTTTGACCGGCCATGGAGGTTATCAAGGCCGCTGAAGTCAGCATGAAGACCAGCGCGAGCTACCAGATATCAGTCACACAAAATGCCTCAATATCGAAATCTGCAATCTTACAAGAATCATCACCAGCACTGGGAATTTCTTGCACTTGTCAATCCACTGCAGTCCCAAAAGCACCAAACTTAATCCCAAAAACACAATCCCCAATACCAACATCACACACGGCGCCTTCGTACGTATGATATCCAAAGGAATGGACTCCACAGGAAATAGACTCCCGTTCCTCTGAAAGCTGACAATGAACGGATCATCCGTCCTGAACGTGTATCCTAGAGGCTTTACTTTGCATTCGAGAAACACATTCAAGGGAGTTGGCGATCCGCCAACGTAGCCGGCGCAAATGGAGAGGTAGTGTACTGTGAATACCCACCAGTGGATCCCATCGGTGATTTCTTGCGGTGTGAGGACTGGTGAGGTTGAGGAACTGGAAAGTGAGGAGTTTGAGGTTGATGGAGGAAAAGCAGCGGTGCTGTTTAGATTGTAGGAGTACTGGGATTTAGTCAGGAGGTATCGAGTGATGGATGGCAATTGGGACGTACCTGGGCAATGGCGAGTTTGTTCAGGACACCATTTTTGTAGCCGGATGTGAGGAGGAGGATCGAGAAAAGAGAGATCAGGGTCAGTGAAAGTAGCACTACTAATTCTATGTATCGTGAAAGCTTCATCACTTCAAACTCTTTGGGTGCGGTTTGGAACGGTTCGGAAGACGTGCATGGCAAAGCGGATCGACCTCTATTTGACTTTACACTCCGCCTACACTGAGACCGGTCGAGCAGTATTCAATACTTGGCCAGTTCAGAAGCACTGATCACCGCTATTCACTACGATAAATAATTCTCGTATCTATTATTGAAGGTTGAACCTAGCTTTTGGTAAGTAGACTCTCAATTCAATGGCTTGGGGTGGCGCAGCCGATGCTACAGGGAGCAACGCCACGTTCAGGGGTTTAGCGAGGCCTATTCAGGTCATTGAAAACATCGTGCTCGCGCAGCCGATGTCGCCTCTTTCGAGTATCATCCTCTTTCTCGTGTTTTATTTTGTTGTTGAACCATTGTATATGTATCATCCTGGTTTCGTACGATCTGGTTTATGCCATCTGCGCAACTTAGACACGCGAATACTTCGTCCAGATCTCGAACTTGGGCATAGTCTACTACATGCCGCATCTTGCAAAGAACCTCTTTTGAGAGCTTAAAAGATTTAACTAGCACTTCAGCATTTTCTAAGCTTTTCTTGCCTCGCCAGTTGAAATAAGTAAGAGCAGTTTCTGCAACCATCCCCTTCATCACATCTCCTCAGTAGATCACTCCAAAGGCCTGCTTCCAACGCTCCTGCCTTGAAACGTTCGTCTGCCTCGGATACATATCTATTCCGAATTTTGTTGAACACTGGGATGACTGTGAGCTCAAATCTTTCCTCGGCTGTATCTTCATCATCGTCCTCTTCTCTTAAGAGCATTTCGATCCACCACATCATCTGTTCTTCAGATCCCTCGTATCCTTTACCAAGATCCCAGCCGCTCTGCATTGCCTTCTGGCGGATCGTTTTCCCAAATCGATTCAGCCTTATGCTTCACCCAAGTAGCCTAATTCCAGAATAGGCCAACCAGAAATTCAACACAACGGCGATGAAATAGAGTGCCATGAAATCGCTTTTCTCCTGATGATCCAAATCTCCCGTCATTTCCGATGTTTTCAGTCCAAGTAAGGTAAGCAAGGATGTGAAGACATGGAACAAAGGTAAATGTTACGATCGTCAAGGTCTCTGGTAGTGGTCCAAATAGCTCATATCCAGTGCAGTGAGGCCTCGCAATGTGTTCTGCGAATTCAAAACGTAATTGTGCATCACTGCGTACGAAGGACGTCGCGATGGACCATAAACTGTTGAGTATTGCCCAAGTCGAAATGTTGGTTCTGATTTCCCGGACGATATCTGTCGGAGATGAATCGAGTGAGACCTTGGGCAGCCTCATTGCGTAGCCTTTCATGAATGAAGCTGCCATACAAAGCAGGTACATGAACGGCAATTTGTAGAGTATACAAGAGGGAACAATAGTGGTTCTGACATGCGATTGTGGGCCGATACAAACCAAATTGCACCCTTGTATTTGCGAATAGGTCAACCAAAACATGAAAAGAGTGGATGCCGGGTAATATATGATCAGCACTATGAATCCGAACATAGAAAGCTGCTGATCTTTCGCCGGCTGCACGGGTGCGATATTCCCTGGTGGAATCATCGTGATACCCTGCTTAGGAGGTCGATGATTAATTGTTCTGGTCGAAAAACACTGACGGCAAATGTCTGCTGGAACCTAAAGGAGGCCAAATAAGTAGGGGCCGTAGAAAATGTTGTGTGTGACGAGTAAGTAGATTCGTGGCGTGGAAATTAGCGCTGGTCGTTGCTCTGTAGTCTTCTAGTCGACGTCATGACAAGTCTTTCTTATTGAATCACAGAACATGCTCTCCCAATCTTCGAAACTTAAGAAGCAGGGTCGTGGCGCTGTGGCAATTTGAGGAATGATATCTGAGGGTCTGAGAGAAGCTCTCTGTCCATCGGAATCTAAAATGAAGAGGGCGGCCATTGGCTACCGGATTGAGTGAGCTTCAAATGAAACAGCACCTACTTAATTAGGTAGAATATCCTCAGAAGCAACACTTGTTAATGGTGACATAGAATGGACCTCAACTTTAGTGTACAGGGTCGGATCTTTGAATGCATTGGCCATGGCGTTCAGGGAGAACTTGAGGACCGAAAGACCTGTAATTTTGATCCTATTAAATGGAAACATATGAGACATCCATGATATGCAACAATGTGAATCGAAAACGAAGCGAGTGGCAGTCTTCCAGTACTGGTCGAATCCTCCTTGCCCAACTCCAATGCCATGCATGCGTGTCATGCCAATCACAGTACACGTCCAATGCCGACGCACCAATTCCTAACCCACGTTTTTAAGCAGCAACACACTTCTATGAGGAAGCCTTGTCATTGATCCAGCTAGGGAGAGACGCAATTCCCGGGTTAGCATTGAAGCTGAATCCTGTACCAGCACAGGCCTTATCCACCCAAATGGTGCAGCGGAAACCAGGTTTGGCCTTGCCGGAGGAGACAATGTCGTTGAAGTTGGATGGAAAGTTCACGCAAGTACCGGGGTTGCTGGAGCCGGTGAACTTGAGATCGAGGAAGTCACTATGGCTTTTGTTAGATGCAGAATGATTTATTGGGATTTGAGGATGCATGCGAGTTCTTCCAGGCGTCAATCAATGCCTGAGCCCGGGTTTCGAGTTGTACAGGCTCGGCATTTGCTTCTGGGGCAGCAAGTGGTGCAGGTGCAGGTGCAGCCACTGCCAAAGTGGCAAGGATAGAAGCGGTGACAATGTTGGTGAATTGCATTTTGAGTGATTTGAGTCCGACGGAGACTCGAAAAAGCTAAAAGTGTGAATGAAGGACTTTTTGGGAGCCTGGGAAGATGGTAGTGGGGATTGATGTGGATGGGAGGAAAAGTTCGGGGGATTTCTGTAGACTTTATATAGATAGCAAAGTCTAGAGAAGTCCCGAATCAACTATCATTCTCCTCATCTTGATACTTGCCTTCAGCTCGTTGTTGCGAGATCGGCCGACATCTCAGTCACGATATTAGCCTGACATCAGATCAGATTTATTGTCAAATCCTGATGTGACTATGAACTGCCAAGTGGGTGACTTAATTTAACTTCTAAACAAATATAGTAAGCAGTGAGATCTAAACTATACAACAAGAGAGTGAAATCTGGAGGATGCCATTGACCAGGCCTTACATCCGGTCCCGAAAGATCCCTACATTTTTTCACCATTTCTGTCTACCTGTATTCTCAGGTAAAACCATGACGGTGGGTAGAGATTGGAATCTCGTTCTGTTTAATATGAGCTTCGACTGAGTTTCTTTTGCTATTGACACGTTCAGATGGGAAGACGAGCACAAGTCCGAGATCTCGATGGTCCTCGGGTCTGTTGACAGAAATTACATTACAGCATGATCAATAACAGCAACAGAATCCACGTGTAATACAACTTATTCCTTGATGGATCCTACGATATATTAGCTGAAAAGGTTCAGGTATTGGCGTTGGGTGATGAGCTGTTGGAAACAGTCAGACGGAACTTGGGGTTTACTCGACTTCGCAACTGGTCTCACCCGAAGCGCAAGCCATACAGTAAATAAACTTTATAGCCTAGATAGCCAGATTTACATGTTTCATATACCTCTGTGTTACAAGGAGCAACAATCGGGGAAAAGGTGTGCTGCATGTTCGACGGTCAGCCGCATGATCTCACAACCAGTTTCTTGGCTCCCCCATCGCGGGTATTTACATGAATAATACACCTCGAAGGAAACCTAATGATCAAGAATGAGTCTGCAGAAAGCTTTGGGAATCACAAAAAGGATTCCTCGTTCGTGGGAGCCTCGTAAGCTGCGTGCGCCGCTACCTGGAGGCGATATGCAATAACATATCATATATAATATGTGTGACTACTAAACTAAGAACTGACTTCTTGGAAGATCCCATAATGTCATTCAATTCTTTCTCCAAGCGTGCTCAATCAGTAGACATATTGTTTATGACACTTATAAAGATCGTCGGCCGCTGGGGAATAAAGCTGACGACAATACCAGTAGGAAGGATCATGATTTAATGACTGCATACTCTAGCGAATAACATTATCTTGTGCAGATAGCTTTACAAAATGTGGTAACATCTGGTTTACTTTAGCGAATCTAATTTATATCCTCTTTAAGATGCGATCAATTTTGTATCTTCGCCGAATTTGGAACTTTAATTCATGTGACTTGAACAGATGAATGACCCCGTAAGATAAGCACCTAATTCTCATTTACTAGACTAAGATATTGATAAGTAACTTGCTTCATCTTGGTGTATATCTCTTCTCGACTAGCTCAAGATTATCCCTCATCTAATTTTCAAATTCTCAACATCACTCGAAGATCTTCGTGTCATTTCAAGTCACTTAAAGCCCGGCTCGGTTTGTTTACCTTCGTCCCAGCCCCATGCAACCCCTCATTAAGCGAAGCCCAGCACGCTAGACTCCAGGGCATAGAATGACCAATGCGAGCGGCATGCACGACAGTGGGTCCCGGATTTTGCATGAGCTTAACGCCCCGGATGCATCAATATTTGCCCACTTTTCTGCGAGGCAACAAATTCAATTGGCTGTGCCTGAAGAATGGCCTTCAGGACGTATGCAAGGCTAGTGGAGTCCTTCTTCCAAGGCTTCGAGGTTTTGGCCTTTACGCTCGAGGTCCATTTCTCCCTTCCATATATGAAACTTTTCCGCTCCCAATTCCTATCCATTTTCCTGCTGATCCTAGAGACACTCATTGACTTTCCTTGCCAATCCGCGCAACATGGCTGGTTCGTTTGTGAAAGCGCTGAATGCGAAGATCAGGGCAAAGCCAACATTGAGCTATTTTTGCTCTACTCGTACGTTCGACACTTGTTTCTACCTGCCATCTACTCAGCAATCTACTCTGCAATCTACTCTGCTCGATTTGCGACGTGCAACAAAACTTAAGCGAAAAATCCCTTGGAATTTACTCTGCTCTGTCGATTTTGCGACATGCAACAAAACTTTAAGCGAAGGACAATCTGGAGGCTCGCTTTCCTGACATGAATACAGATTTCATAGGCCCAGCATCGAACTTCGGAATCCCAATTGCGGCTGTGATGGACACTTACAAAAGTCCTGATATGTAAGAAAGACCTTCCTACCTCTAGCATCCACCTGGCATCCCCGCTAAGAACAATTGTATCTGTAGGATCTCAGGATCGATGACGGCTTCCCTTTTCGTCTACGCTGGAACCTTCATGCGCTACTCGCTTGCCATTACACCCAAGAATTACCTGCTGTTCGCTTGCCACGCTCTCAATGCTGGGGCGCAGGGGACACAAGGATATAGATGGCTGAAGTGGCATTACTGGGGTGGTAAAGAGAGTATGGAAGCATTGGAGATGACGAATGTTGACGAAATAGCTGAGGACACAGAGTTGGCAGCGAGTGGATTGAATGGAGCGAGAAAAGCATAAATGTCGTGTGAACATCTTAGTACATTGATTTGATTACTATCTTTCGCTACTGCTTTCGACAGAGGTGAGCGAAACGTACATCGAAGTGCCCGAGTAGCCATGCTGATTTCTGACGGCCCAGTGTTACGTCTGGGATCCTGTCGGGCTTCCTTGTGGCAAGTTGTGTGTTGGTGCTTGATTTTGTGACATGATCGCTGATGCCTGACAAAGAGCTCCAAGTGCCGGCGGTTAGCGAGATGGTAAACAAAGAAACGAAAGCACCGCTTAAGCATCACTTCTGCTCAATAGAATCCACGGTGCATTTATCAATCCCGTTTTCCATTCATGCGACGATCTAGAATGGAGAAAATGGCTGAAAACTTTAGAACGTGACTTGAGGGCTGGCGTTAGCCCGCCCACTCACTCCGTTGAGAGAAAAAAGGTTGCAAGAACTTGTTTAAGGGGCTGTAGTTCAGTGGCAACGCCTCGCTTGCAACGATTGCTCAGCTCGACAGAAATGTGTGGTGTGAAGTGCCTTCAAGTCACTGGGTCCAATTATCGCATTGAACAAGGGTCAGGCAAGAGTGGGGTGCCTTTTAGATGTGTCCAGCTTCGTCACTGGAGGTATGAACAGACGCATAAAATCCAAGCAAACAAGTTTCGCTCTAATGTGCAAAATGCATACTCAGAATAGTAGAGCAATTACTTGGGTACGGGACAGTTTTGTGGCGCTAAACCATTAGTTGGAAGTTATTGGACTTCGGGCAACTCCGAAACCCCAGCCCACTTAGTGATACATCTGTCCACTTGGCTAAGCCCCCAACCTCGGCCCCCTCAAGGACACAAAAAGAAAAGCTTCGTACATACCTCTACCATTGTTACAATGGCCAAAAGGGACAAAAAGAATTGCTGGAGCAGCGGCGGATCCTGGAAGACATGTTAATACATGGTTCTGAGAGCATTTTCATAAGTGTTACTTACGAACGCCGGACTTCATCGATCTGAGAATAGACACTTTAGAGTATCTGCTGCAAACGAGGCACTCCTGGCTGTGTTAACAGTTGATCTGCATTGGTTGGAATGATTTTACTCACTACCACTGAGTTACAGCCCCGTTGTTGATGCTCGGAAGTGGTTATTTGAGTACAGATTGAGATAAACGAAGTGGCTTTTTGTGCATATTTCGGAGCGGTGTGCTTAAGCGAAGCGCCGAGAGACTAGCTTCGGCCGCTTAAGCCTCAGGCAAGAGCAGAGCTTCAAAGGCACCCGACCAGCAGTGTGAAGCTGTTTGGACTTTTGTAGACGGCAATAAATATATCATAAGGAAGAAAAGTAAATGGAGACACTACGTTGATTGATGTCTTCCTTATTCTAGAGAAGATTAGGTAATTGGATGTCTCTTAAGTGGTTGTGTACAAACGCAAGTCCCCCGTTTGTAACCACCCGCACGCAATCCGCGCTCCAACTTCAAACTTCGGGCGCACCTCCGACCTTCAACTCGCAACCACAACATCATGATTCTGAGACAAGCCTGCCAATTACCTTTGGGGCTTCTAATCCTACTATCAATATTCGCAAATCAAGCTTTGGCCTCCTATGGCGACCGTCTCCCAAGCTTCAAGCACTGCGTAAAGGTACTGACCTCTATCATTCACCCAAGACATTTCTAATCCCCCCCAGGTCTGCAAGGAGGAGAACTGCGCCAGCGGGCACCCGACGTCTATACGTACGCAATACCATCCATTCCAACGCTATCTCTAACAGTCTCCAGCTCTACTGCACCAGCTCCTCTTCTGGGACTGCCCAGCCGAATGCGATTACACCTGCCAACACATCATCACCGACCAACGCGTCGCCGCGTCCGAAGACATCGTCCAATTCCACGGAAAATGGCCCTTCTACCGCTTCCTCGGGATGCAAGAACCCTTCTCAGTCTTCTTCTCACTCCTTAATTTCCTCGCCCACCAGAATGGCCTATCGAAAATCACCTCGAGCCTACCCGCTTCATACTCGATGCGAAAATACTACATCCAGTTCGCATACTTTGGCATGGCCAGTTGGGTCTTCAGCATGATATTCCATACTAGAGACTTTGCTCTTACGGAGCAGTTGGACTACTTTGCGGCTGGTGCCAGTGTGCTCTATGGGTTATATTATACTGCGATCCGGATCTTCCGGATGGATCAGGGAGGGAAGAAGATGAAGTCGATTCTGCGAGCATGGACGCTTCTATGCATCAGCATGTATGTCGCGCATGTCACATACCTGAAATGGTACGACTGGGACTACACATACAACATGGCCGCCAATGTGGTGGTTGGCGTGGTGCATAATTTGATGTGGAGTTGGTTCAGTTACAAGAAGTACAAGCAGTCGGGGCGAACTTGGGCTATGTGGCCTGGTTTTATTGTTGCTTGGATTATGGTGGTCATGAGCTTGGAGGTCCTGGATTTCCCGCCGTTGTTTGGATGTTTGGATGCACACAGTTTGTGGCATCTTGGGACTGTTGGGCCGACCATGGTTTGGTATAAGTGAGTATCTTCCGCAAGGATAAGTGGAGCCAAAGCTGACCAAAATCCAGTTTCTTGCTCAAGGATGCCCAAGATGATATGGCAGGACAGAGGCTCAAAGCTTGAAAGGCAATGGAAGATTGTCAGAAGAGAGCACATGTATTGATCAGTAGTGGTTTTACAGATAGTGGAGAGGGCGTCCTACAACTTCTCGTGTGGCTTGCTTGTGCACATTGGATGACTTCAGATTCTTTCCTTTGCTTGCAGAAGATACCCAGCTTCAACATTCTTTGGATTTCGAGCGTATCAGATAGAACTTGGTGGGGGTTCAATGGGATGAAATCACCTCAGTACAATGCCGAACTGCCTCGCATATTTTCCAGCCCCTCCGGCTCCGCATGCAAATTCTCACCATACACAATCACCTCTTTCTCGATCTCACTGTCATCAACATCACATGAATCCTGTGAAGGCAGGAAACCGCGGTCATCACGTGATAAATATTACTCGCACCCATACACTTCATCACTTTACGTGCTCCAACCACGCATCAAAGTCCACAAGCAAACTGTCAAATCCCTCATACAACCATCCCTCACTTCAAATCCCACTCGCAATGCCAAAATCACTCAATTCCTGTTGCACATCGCACCGCAAAGGGCTTCCTAATCGAGCAACAGGATGGGGTGACTTTGTTTCCATTTCACATAAGATCCACCTCTCGACATCTCCCAACCCGCAACCCGCGCGCGCTCCATATATCCCAATTAATTCCAGCAACAAAGTGAGACGATTTTGCTTCCCTTATTTCCTTTCTCGAACTTTCCAAATTTTTGTTGCAAATCGCAAATCGCATCGCATTGAGTTACTTCTTTTGGTCGAGCCATTGAGGCAATTCTTCTCAAGTTTCTTGCATACTGACCGGTATTACGATTAATTTCCCGCTTACGCTTTTTCCACCTCCCCTCGCAGCGGGCTTTGGTGTACTTGCTGACGATTTTGCCTATGCGATACGAGCTCGGCAAGGTCGCCTTTAGTTACTTCTTCCAGCAAACCAACGAACGACGAGGCATTTCCTTGCGAGTTTCGCGAACAATCATGTGCTTCATTACCGCCTACTGCCTCCAAATATGCTCACAACTTTTTTGCTGCACATCGTACGCATCACATTTCCGCATTAGGTCAAGAATGCAATTTGCAGATTCGCGACTTTGGAAGTTTGGACACAAAAGAGGCGCTTCTTAGTGTATCAGCAGCCATTTCAAGCATGAAATTGTTTGACGGGTAGGGCAATCGGATGCTTTGGCTCCTGGGATCGTGGGGTCGATCGCGTTTCATGGGGTTGGGTACTGTAGCCGAGAAGTCTCGCATGAGTTCGTCGCATCAATTCTTGTCCGTCTGGTCTTGTGAGTCGTTGCGAGTCTCACCTTCCTCTGATTGTTCGGCTCGGTAGCCATGTTCATGCACTGACTTTGACATCTCGCTTCGTGCGTTGCGAGATCGATCAGACCGTTGCGAGGTCTCATGACATCCCATCTATAGATCTGATGTACTTTGGTCACTTGGCAACTTCCTTTTAACGTCAATATTGTAAGTTCACGCAATCTCATATCTGTTAGCAGGATGCAGGAAGACACTTAGGCCAAGGATCTCGAAACTTTTGGTTCTCTTTCTTGGTCTACACGTAAGTGTGTTCCGCATCATATGAAGGAATATAATTTCCCGGACACGGCACAGAAGGAAGATAAACATCGACAGTAATACCCTGCATAGCAAAATAATGCTGCCTCATCGTATTAATCTGCGAATTATCCGCCGCAGAATTATTCGGGCTACCATAATGCATTGTAAATCCATCATTGTGAGGAACATAAGTCTGCAACATCATCAGCCCATCGTTCTCCTCCTTTCAATTATTTCTTCGACACTCAGACCATAAATGAAAACATCAGAACTGGTAAACTCACCTCACAATCCGGCACATTCCTCCCAAACAAACTCCAAATCAAACTCCCGGCCACAACCGGCCTCTCCATCCCCTGCCTCCGCTTAAGAACATCATAAAAGCTCCTCAACGAATCCCCTCTCTTCGCCGTCGCTTCCGCCGTCCACCCCAACTCCCCAGCAATATACACACGATCTGCACTCTCCACTGCCTTGATATCATCTTCCAGGAGCGTGTTGTTGAGAGGATAGAAATGATCAGAGAAGATATCAACCTCCTCAATCACGAAGTGCGTTTTATTGACACCGTACGTCCCGTCGATGCAGAGTTTCTTCGGACCGAGAGCTTTGATCAGAGTGCAAATCTCGATGATCCAGTCGACGTGGACGTCTTTGTCGCCTCAGACGATACCATTTAGTTCGTTACCTGTTTCGTACCCGATGATGGTTGGGTCGTCCGCATATGAGAGGCCTGTGTATAGATTTACGTGAGTCATCAGGATATCGATGTAGTCTCTGAAGGTAGTGATGATGGCGTCATCGGTGTAGAATTTCATTGTGTTTGGTGGGAGAGGCGATGTGCTGCCGGAAATATTGGACCCGTGCCAGCGGAGGAAGGTGAATTTACCGCCGTGGTAGTACCTGCTGCTGTTAGTCTCTTTCTCTTTCTCTGTCCATTATCTTGGTCCGAGATACAAATCTGACATGAGAGGGGATGAAGACTGACAAAATTGTCGACCAACGGCGCAATAATTCTTAACCCATGCTGTCTCGCCTGAAAAACAGCCCAGTCAATAGCCTCAAAAGCATCCGTATTAATTACCCCTTTCGCAGGCATCAAACTCAACGGATTCCCCACACTCACTCCCAAGGTTTGGCTCGTTATCAATTTCGCACCTATCGTTACCAGTGTCCTCATGATCTCAGTTGTGCGTCCCTTGGTAGGATAACTTGCTTTGAATGGAGCGTAATATGGTTCTCCAGCTGGTGGTTCGACGTTCTCGTCGAGTCCGAGCCAGTAGACGTTTGCGCCGCTGACAGTCCATAGCTCACCATTGAGGTACAGACTTGTTCCGTTGCGGTAGACGTGTGAGTTCCGGGCAAGAAGAGTACTGATTGGGGCGAGGAAAGTTTGTAGGATTTGAGAGGTAAGTGTGCCTGGTGTCGGGAAGAGGGAAGTGATTGCTGAAGCAACGACGTCTTTGACTTTTGAAGGGTCTTGTAGAGGTGGAGTTTGTGAAGATGCTGTGGTAGTCAAAAGAGACAGAAGTAGTGTCTTCCTCATGATCAAAATCTTGAGGAAAATGGTAGTTGAAAGGGAAAAAAAACGTGGAAAGTGATTCAAATGAAAAGAACGAAACTGAGGGAATGCAGAATACTTATTGAGATCTACCAGATGAAGTCATGACTCGACTAGATGAATTTATGGACATACAACCCCTCTGTACATCGCGTTGAAGTTGCTGCCCTTCCATATTCGGCACTCTTGCACGCCAATCAAACTATCAGATTAACCACCTTTCCCATTTGGCCGATTTTCATTCGGGAACAATGCCACCATCCAGATGAAGGAGCCCAGTAGAAGGATAATAGCGAGGTACAGACCCATAGTACTAGATCGCATACTATACGGAGTGCTGTCCACCCGCTCGAGGGGCTGGTCGGAGGCTGTGCTTCCGTTGTCAGGAGGAGAAAAGCGTGATGTCCTAGCTCCTTGACCCTTTGGTGCGAAAAGTGTTAGCTCGGTAAAGGCAAGCGATATTTTGATTTGAGATAGCAAGAAAGGAGCTAGGAGAAGCCATTCATGACGTTGGATGCCTATGTGGCGCTGTGAGCAATTTCAAAAGAAGGTACGAGAAGAGGTGCGGGATAATTTGGCCGGGTAATGAACCGAGCAACGAGCTGCCCTGACCAAGTACATCGCCCTAATGTCAGTAATGGTGTCCGTCAAAAACACGATAGGGCGCCAAGAAAGTATCACAGGAGATCAATGCGCTTGTTCAAGACTGTGTGCGTTGAGTTCCTAGCAATTCAGACGCCTCGCTGTTGACTCTCAAGAAGAGAACTGTTATGCCAGAGTAGCCTTGCAATGCTTCAACATATCCTTGTAACCTAATTCGTATTACTCCGCTGTAGGCCGCTCCGATGTTGATCTTGTTGGGGAAGAATCAAGGAGATGATGAATATCTGCAGGAAAAGTGTCAGAACGGCTGGTTTCGACACCAGAAGGTTTGTGTTGAAAATTTCTCACCTCTTGAATCATCAGAGAACAATGTCATAGAAGGATCTAGCAGCCTGAAAACTTTTCTCACTTTTGGATAGGTCCGAGTTCTGGATGTTGTTCCTGGTGTCTTCTCATGATGGCACCAAAATCCACGAAGGGCTCAACCTCGCCTTCTGGGTCAACATGATCATTATACATCAAAAGGCCAGTGAGTCGGCAGAAGATGCGCAATTGAGTCTGAGTGATACAGCTCCAGGCAATATTCTGGGATGCATTGCAGAGAATATCGACGGCGCCCTTGCTTTCAGCCGGTACCTCGTTGGCGCGCAACGCTTGAGTACATTGACAAATACGTACAGCACATGATTGAGCGAACTGTTCATCTGCAGGGTATTCATGGCCATAACCGTAGACTGCAAGGATAAGGAGAATCGTTGTAACACGGTAAAGGGTAGATTCGTAGAAAGCCTTTTCGTCTGCGAGGATTGAGAGCAGGTGTTTGGCATCAATTTTGTTGCATTCTTTATGGAAAGCGATAGCTGTTATATTATGAGCACGCGATCGGATATCGGGATATATGCTTACCTTCGTCGGCTTGCGCATCTCCACGGTCCATTGCTCGTGAAAGCTCCGTCATCTGATTGAATTGCTGCGGGAAGTCAGACACGCGAGAATCGAGGAAGTCTGACAAGGGCATAGTTCATACACGAGCCAGGAAGTCTGTCAAGAAGAGGACGTCCTCACTAGTTGGGCCCATAACTAGCCTATCGCCGGCGCCAGCCACCGCAGATTCCAGATGCTCGTAGACCTTGGCTGTATCCCAATCCCGATCAGTGGGATGGAGGCTGTGCTCGTCGGGGATCGCCATCATGTTGCTTGTCTTCGATACATTGGCCTCATCGACACCGGAAGCAGTATGGTCTGGCATGTTGTCTCTGGGAAGTCTGGCGTTGAACGAATCTTGCGTTAGAAAGCACGAGATCAAGCCTCGATGGCGGCTGAGAAAGAAATATTGCAAGCGAAGAGGCGCCTTCAGACTAGTCATGAGGTGGGGCTACCAAAGAGGCAAGAGCCGAAGTCGTCGACAACACGAGATTAGATAAGGAAGGCGCCATTGACCCATGTACCTGCCTAAAATCAGCTCTCGTTACTTCCGGTAAATCAGTATGACACCACTGACACAACGATGGGCAACTCGATTTAATGTTGGCTACTGACCTACGTTCATTTTTTTGTAATATCCGCTAATGTTTCCAATGTGGCTGCAATCATACCATACATTTGGTTGTTCATTGGTAAGCACAACAGGGAGCACATACTGGGAAAATCTTGTTGGTCTGATGCTCCCCTGTAATTGCAGAAGAGCAAGCTGGGTTGGAGCTAGTCCTTCGGCCAGAGTCTGAGTCTTCCCGTCTTCGGGTCCCAGTTAGTCGATTGCGGTATCAAAATACTCGACGGAGTCATTTCGAAAGAACTTTCCAAGTGGCTAATGTCCTCTTGGGGCGCTTGCTCCGCTAGGTCCCTATTCGGCAAGACTCCTTCAAGTTTGTCTTCGATAGCGGAAGCTTCCGTCTTCACAACGACCTCTGTCGGCTCCGATAAGGCTAAATTTGGGTTGTTGACATTCTCTGGTGACACCTCCAAAGACTCCCATAGGCAATCTTCGCATTTCTTGTGTTGGCATGGTTGTGGGGCGGAAGCAGTACAGACGAGTGATGTGCCTGGATTCCATACCTTGATGCCTTTTATCAGCTTCTCCACCGACCAAGAGGAAACAGTCGAGCGGCACTTACCTCAGCATGTCTTCTCCACTCTGGTATCCTCTTCTGTGCGAAGCAGCACAACCATGGAGGGTCTTCCCGTAATGACAGCCGCCGTGGCTTGTCTACTTTTGTTGATAGATCAACAGACTTATTTGCTGTTGCTGCTATTTTGGAAGTTGCAGATTGTCCATAGGGAGACACATAGGCTGGAGGTTTGTATGCTTGTATTCTGGCATATGCGTCAGGCATGTTGACATTTGCGCCGCCGGATCGTATATCGTGCCTGAGGCCACAATCGGATGGCGGAGATGTGTCATGAGATCTGCCCAGAATGAAGTTGCTACTGTGATCAGGCGCATCCGTGGACAGCTCAACTGATTGGTGTGAGAGCTTGGCATCATCATCTTCTTCCATCGCCGAGTCGTGGTTTGTGGAGCGCTCAATACTTTCTGGCACGTCTCCTAGAATCCTGGCGGGGCGCATCTGGGCTGGACATCATTTGTCTTTGTTCATAGAGGAACGGTTGATTATCAATAGATATGCTGGACGCGTTGGATAATGATTGACTCGAGTTGTCGTTTGATGAATGAAGTCGTGATCGAAGTCGAAAAGTTTTACGTTTGTTGTTTTTCGAGGGAGGGACGTTGTTGAAATTAGTGGAGGCTAAGCGAGCCCATGCCTAATCCGGAGCATTAGACGAAGGCAGCCTTGATTGGCACGAATGGCGTTCTTTCCTTGGGAACAATTTGACGCCTCTTCTTATGCTTTGAATTACTTTCAATACATTCATTATTAACCGAACTTAGCATAACATAGCATTGTTAATTCCACGGGTGCCAAGTATCCGAAAGAACTGAGCCGCACAAGTGTCACTATTCATACAGCATGCCGTCTGAACAACTACCAACCGCAGGAATATCTACAATTGGGCACCTTGGTCGACCCACTCACAGAAGCAACACACTTTCAGCCCATACAAGACACGACTTGGAATACGCTGGCAACATCTCATTATGTATTGGGTAGGTAAAAAAGTGTAGATTACCGGTATGAGGGTGTTGACACCGGCGTTTGTTGACCCATCACTAATATTTGGCTGCAGCCAACTAGATGCGGCATAGTTCTCACAAGTCCGATCGATGGAGATGCGACTGATCTGATGAGAGTCCTCGAAAGTCCTGAGACATGACGCTTTCTATTTGGGACGACATGTTTGGCTCTCGCAAGGTGTGATGATGAGTAAACCCAAATCTGATCTCTTTTCTTCTCAAAGTTTGGTAGGACGCGGTGAATATTCCTGCAAAAAGTTGCGGAAAAAACTCATGAGTTTCACTGATTTGCAAGCTTCAATCTAGAAATTGTCGTGCCAAATCGACACCATTACATTGTCCTTGCTCTTCACAATCTCCGACGAATTGCGCTCGAATTCGACCTTGACCAAAAACACTTTGACTTGGTGAGTGGTATCCTCGATGAAGCGCAGAAAAGATACGGATCCATCTGGGGTGGGGCTCGAGCCAGCGCCGCCACCAATCCGCAATCCCAAATGATCCTCGACCCTCTAGGCAAATGGCGGCAAGGGCGATATATGCTAAATCTGTACGACAAGGAAGAATCCATCTCTCCAGGCGGTCCACGCGATAACCTTGCCGTCGATCACGAAAACAATCAAATGTTGAGCAGAAGCGCTTCGCAAGACACTTTGGTCGAATCATTCATGACAAATCCGGCCAAAGTAACAGAATCGCCCAAATACAATGAGGCAGAAGTTCAAAAAAGTCAGATCGTCAGCACCGAAGTACGCTCGAACATTTCTGGTGTTTTGGCTCCATACGAAGTCTTGAAGCTGGAAGAGAAAGGCACACAAGCGACCTTTACCGAGAAAGAGAAGGCCAAGTTGGAGAATGTAGTAGAATCGTGTGAGCGGACGGTGAGTCTGGTCGAAGAAAGGAGATCAGCGGGGTTGAAGGTCCGCAGAAAAGCTGTCTTATTAACTGAGCATGCGGATAGCCTTAGATTGGAACGGAGGAGAATGCCTCCGTATCTCAAACTGAGTGGGTGGCATGGAAAGCGCTCAAAGCTTGGGGATAGTAGCAAAAACTTTAATTGCGCATTGTTCTCAGACAAAGGCACTGATAGGTAACATGCAGCAAACGCTTGGTGTACTTGACAACGAAGTCTTTCTTGCAGCTTCCAGTGCTTGAATTTATATTTCATGGCCTCTCAGTGCTTTTTCTGGAATGAGAGAACGGCCAATTAAACATATTGACGACTTTACTTATACGTTGGAGCATTCACTGTCTCAATCAAGTAGGTCGTACATAGCATTCCGCGTCTCGGCCTTGAGATCCACTAGTGCTCACCAATGTCAACCAGAAACATGACAACTTACTACGGCCCCCTCAAACCCCTTAGCAGCCTCACTGCTACCGATCTCAGAAACGAACTTGATGCCTTCTATGTCACGTTCAATAAGCAAGACATCAAACCAGATCTTCAATCGAGATGGAGTTTTCATGAACTAGGTTTCATTGAAGACAACAGCAAATCCTCCTCGGCTTGGATCAACAAGGACACAGAGTGGTGCAGAATGCCGAAACCCCCGTTTTCAGATCTTCATAAAGTCGTCGAAGATCAGACCTGCTTACTGTTCTAGTGTGAGATGACGTGGAGCCAGTACTGGCCGCTGCACTTCTGAGAACCGGGGAAGTGCTTTATTTCAATTGGACTCAGAAGGTTTGATCCTCTTTTTGCAAGAACATACTGTACGGTCAGATGCCTTCTTGATACTTCGTCATCGAGCACCCTTTCTGTCCTGGAGCGGCATGTGAATTGAGGCTTGAGTGAGTGAAATATAAGTACCAGACGGCATTTGGCACATTCTTGGTCCTTGATTTGGTGTGACTGCCTTGATATGTTGAAGAGTATAATGGAAGTGATTGAATATAAGCTGATTGAACGATCGAGTTATGAATCGAATATTCTGAGCGTCTTGTCATTGTACTTATAGTATCACGACTGCGGATATCTCGAGTAAACTTCACCTTGGAATGTTGGATCACAGAGACAGCGACGAGTAAGAAAGTAATAAATTTAGAAATGCCCCTAAGGAGTCATTTCAATATGCTATCCGCGAAAGACGAGACGACGCTGCGCTAGGCTGGAAGTTGTGCTATGCTTCGGATTCTGTCCGGCACAGTTGTAGAAAGCGACAGACTCCCCACGAAGTCCTGGACGTTGCTTAAGTCATAGATGATTCTCCTTCATCCGCTCCTTCTTCTTCTTCTACATCCGCTTCTTCCCCTTCAGTTCCTGAAACTGCAGGTATCTTGCCCTTGCGGATGACCTTGAATGCGGCGGTCATGGCCTGCTCTACTTCAACTCTTTTTGGTGCACCTGCGGCAGCGGCTACTCCAGCAGCGGTGGAATTTCCTGGTATCAAAAATATGTAACGAATTATGATGGAGTCCAGAGCCTTGACAACATGTACACCAGGGTTATGAGAGGAAGTGACCGGCCGCCCGTTGCCGGTAACCTCATAACCCAAAAGAGCTCCTACGATCTTGAAAGGTGTGTGGGGCCACGTTCTTTTCAACTTCGCTGGAACGTCTTGATACTGAGGCCCGTAAGGCTCAGATTCCTCCTGGTGTGTTTTCCTTGTGGCATAACGATAAGAATAGCTAGGCTCTTCTGCCATATATAGGCCGGCTCCAAATCTCTGATGGTCAGCCTGTACGAATCCATTCCGGAGGATTGATTGTAAGTTTCGCAGAGGTGTGCCATGAAAAAGAAGCATCGACTTGCCCCTCGCCTTCTTGAGTTGCTTAGAAAGCCTATTGCCATGCGCGGATACTGGTGAAGCTAGGACGAACTGGTACACCCAGTTTGTGAATCCAGGGATCTTCAGGCCTGATCTGCTGGTAACCTCGATGATTTTCGGGCCGAAGAGAGCCACCATAGAATTCGGTTCTGCTTGGTGGCCGGTTGTCGGCAGAGAGCTTCGAGATGCTGGTGGTCCTTGATTGTCGGAATCTCGGCCAAAGCCTTGAGTAACTTGACAGGGCCGTTCACTGGGCAATTCGGGCATGCTGCAAAGAACTGTGTTGCGTAGGAACTCATGTCTGCATAGACAAGTGTAAGGAGCAGATTCATTACAGATGGGCTCGGAAGTTTGGTGGCTGGAAATGTGACTTGGTTGGACAGTCCGGAGACTTGGTCATCAGATTCAGGATCCCCGTCGCCGTTTATCTCATCATCCTCGGACTCATAGATGAATATACACAAGCACATTAGTTGAAGCTGAATGACAGCCGGAGCAACAGGAGAACAAACTCAGCACGAATCAAATTCTCAATATCAAACCACCTATTGGCACCTTTCTCGATGACCAGGTTACGGAGCGTCGCCTCAAGCACGGGGACCAGCGAAGCACACCACCGAGAAACCTTGGCCAGTAGAGCAGGATCAGCAGCCCTGTACTTGTCGACGACTCCCAGCCTAAGAAGTGCTAGCACAGGGAGCAAGTCCGCTTTCAACCCCTTGGGATCGAAGGCGATGCCACGTTGAGTGAGTTCGAACCGGATTTCCTGCGCGGTCAAGGCTCCAAGATCTTGAAGGTTTCGGTCCGCTGGTATGGCGAATATGACATCTGCCATGGTAATGCTGGATTTCGCGAGGAGATGCTGGGACAGGGTGAGGAATGAGTAGCTAATGGATGAGGAACTTACGGATGTTCGAAGAGTGCCGGGGATGTAGATGTGGATGCTGGTCTGTATTGCCGATCTGGATGTGTACGTTGGTGAGGAAGGTCGAAAAACGTAGGAGATGTCGATTTCGATGGTATTGCGATAACAGTGAGTGTTGATGAAGGCTCTGCTCACTTGTATTGTAGAGATTTGCCGCCTAAAAGTGGAAATGGGTAAAGCCTCGTCTGTTCACCTTGCAAGCTCGCTTAGGCAGAACCCGGCCAGCGACCAGCGTCAGATACAGACTCAAGTCGATGTCTGCAGGTGCCTGAGACATTTGGACTGTGATCTGACTTTGGGTGGTAAGCTCCCGTCCTGGCGGTTTAAAAGAAGCGCGATCCTCAAGTCAAGACATCAAGTGCAGTGGCGCACTGGAAAGCCCCCAAAAAAATAAAGGACAAGATGGCAAGGCCATGGCCAGTGAGCAACAGAATCAACAAGAACAGCAACAAGGCAATGCACCAAGGGTAACCAGAGAAGGCAACAAGAAGCAAATGCAAAGCAGCAGATTGTGAGACGGGCCTTAGCTTCCACATCCACTGCCAAATTGTATTCACTCCGTCAGCCAAAAGGCAACCCAGCGCTCGCGGGCAGCCTAGAGTTTGACACCGAGCCGACTGGATGAATAAACAAATTAGTACATTGGATCTGTCATGTCTGTACATCACCCCAAACTTCCGAGATCTTGACGCTCAGAGCCTTGCCCATCTTCTTCCTCCCGATCAGGTGGCTCATCTCGCTTGATACCAGGTCCATCTTCTTCTTTCGACCTTGCTCTCCTTGACCTTCCTTCTCCCCGATCCGGCTGTACGCTTCCAAGAAGTCCATAGGGGTCTTCCACCTCTTCTGTATCTCCAAAGCCTTCTCGCCCGTCACACCTCGAATGCACATCAGCATCTTCAGGTATACATCCCGCAAAGTTGAGTTGCCTGACTTTGAGCTGATGTCCGCAAACGCATCGTATGTGATGTGATAGTCTGTACCTGGCTGCTTCTTGGCAAGATCCTCCAATAGTGGCAAATAATTCGTAGTCGTTATAGTCTTTGTCGGGATGAGATTGAGCGGTTTCATCTCATACTTGTCCTTCAAAATCTTCGTCATGCTTACCAGGTACCGAATCGTATCGTCCATCTTCTGCGTCTTCTTAACGAAATAGCCGTTGACCACTTGGGTAGAAGCGATGGCGGATGCTACTGCTTCTTCGTATCTATCGGCAGCGTTGGCCATTTCTTCGATGATATAGATCACATTCTTGATTCCCGACTTGCGAAGTCGGAACTTCTGCTCATGAAATCGACCATCTTTGATCGAGCCTATGAGATCATCAAGTCTCTTCCTCTCAACAACATAGTCGAGCAGAACCTCATCACCCTCTGCACCCCGTCGTTTGAGTAGATCGGGATCGTGCAGTTTTGCCACCCACAACACATCTCCTAGGGACATGGCTCGCATTATCGGCTTGATCCCAGCAGATGTGAGATTCTGCTGCATATAATCACGATCTGATTTTGCACGTATCTCTCGTATGTCTAGGACTAGCTCGACACTGAAGGACCCTGGTTCCAAGACAATAGGATTGAATGTTGGGAGGTCAGCGGCAGATGCTATACTTTTGCCAAGAGGAACGATATCTGGGGCGTTGGATTTATTTGGGGACTCTGAAGGTTGTCTGGCGTTGGAACGTCGGACAGGGTTATCTGCATCTGAATCCCCTTCGTCTTCCGAACCGTCTGGGGCAGTTCTCTCTGCTACGGTGAATTTATCCAATCGGCCTTGACTGAGATCTACAGTCTTCAAAAGTGCTTCGGCAGCATCCCAGCCCTCATCTGTCAGGTAATAAAGCCGTGTCGGCCTGCCTTTCTCATATACCAAGTCCTTATTCTGTAATGTTTTCATCGAATTCCATGCGGTATAGAATTTCGTAGGATCACTTGGTGCCGAGAAAGACGAGTCACAGTGTGGTTGAGCGAGCTCGATAAGATGTGCTTTGGTGATGCCTTCCTTGGAGCCACGTTCTTGTGTTGCAAGAGCAATGAGGAGAGCATAGGGTCCGGTCCGTAAGCCTGGCACATATGGCTTCGACTTTCTGGCTTTCTTCTTCGGTGTCGTCGGCTGCTCATCACTACCAGCTTCCTCCCCTTCAACATCGGCTGCCTTCTTCTTCCTCTTGTTCTGTCTCTTTGGCATTGGCAGCATGTTGGCGTCACAGTAAGACTGCAGATCCTTCGTCAATCTGTCAACCAGCTTTGGGCCCCAGCCAGTGAGTTGTATAACTTCGGACGGGTGCTGGAGCTCGAATGGGCAGGCTTTGAGGGAGTCGCATGCTTTCTTGTAGGTCTGAGCACCTTTGCTATTCCGATTTCGTGCTTCAGTGAGCCATTCGAAAGCAAAAGTGTACCACAACTGGTTTGGGCAGTCGGGCATTGTGAGGTAACGGGCACCGCGTGCGGCTTGTGATTGACAATTGGAGGCGATTGAAAGCAATTGGAGCACTTGATAGGCAATATATCGTGAGAGGATGTATGCAACTAACTTTCGTGTAAGCGAGACAGCAATGAGGCCAGCGATGAGGTTGGTGTGAAGGGAAGGGTGCCGGAACCATGTTCTCAAAGAGAAGTTGTCGCGTCAATGATTGCATCTGGGAGTAAACACGAGTTCACGTGAGAGCGGCTTGGCATCACTACTCGCATGGATCAGGGGCCTTGCTGCATCATCTTCATGCAGTTGCCCCTCTGCCCCTCTCTTCAAGGCGGTGAGAGCTGCGGATCTGAATTCCAGCCCAGAAATAGCAGCACGAGCAGAAGCTTGACAGCGGCTGTGCCCTATGCTCTGCTTTGCCCTGCCCTGCCCTCGTTCTTGACCTGATCTGATCTGCTTCTATACGAACATCTCACCCCGCTTTCTTTTAAAGAGAACATCTTCTCCTCTCCTCTTCTTCCTCACCTTCACAACAATCAATCGCAATCATGGACGCAAAAATTCTTGCTGCTTCAGACAAGCACCCCAAGCCCGCAGATCGTGTCTTCCAGTATGGCACTGCAGGATTCCGAATGAAAGCTACACTTCTCGACAGTGTAGTTTTCCGCGTAGGTCTCGTCGCAGCTCTTCGATCGCGGAAGCTCGGTGGACAGACAATTGGTGTTATGATCACAGCTTCCCACAATCCGCCAGAGGACAATGGTGTTAAGCTCGTGGATCCCATGGGAGAGATGCTGGAGAACTCCTGGGAGGCATACTCAACCGAGCTGGCTAATGCTAAAAACGAGGATGTGGCTAAGGTCTACAAGAGTCTGGAGGAGAAGCTCAAGATCAATCCTGCGACACCTTCGAGAGTCATCTATGCTAGAGATACACGACCAAGCGGACCGAAATTGGTGCAGGCTTTGGTAGATGCCTTGCAGGCTGCCGGCGCAGAATACACGGATTATAAGCTTCTCACAACCCCTCAACTACATTACTTGACAAGATGTACCAACACGGAGGGCACACCGCAAAGTTACGGAGATGTGAGCGAGAAGGGATACTATGAGAAATTGGCTGCGGCATTTGTGCGGGCGATGAAGGGAAAGAAGACAGTTGGACCAGTAACTGTTGACTGTGCCAATGGTGTTGGTGGACCAAAGCTTGCGGAGCTCTTGAAATACTTGCCAAAAGCCTCAGAGGGCGTGGAGATCAAGATTCTCAACGATGATGTCCTAAAGGCGGAAGTGTTGAACCATGAGGTAGGTGACATGCCACTTATAAAGTGTCCGACTAACAGTTCCAGTGCGGAGCAGATTATGTCAAGACAAAGCAAAGAGCACCACCATCTTCGAAAGCTGGTCCAAACGAACGATGCTGTTCATTAGATGGAGATGCGGACCGAATCATCTACTATTTCAACGACCCAGAACATGGTTTCCGCCTTCTTGACGGAGACAAGATCGCTACTTTGGCAGCATCCTTTATCGGAGATCTTGCTCGCGAAGCAAGACTATCAGACGAGTTGAAGATTGGCGTCGTTCAGACTGCATATGCAAATGGTGCCTCAACCAAATATGTCGAGAAATCTCTCGGACTCCCAGTTGTCTGCACCCCTACAGGTGTAAAATGGCTCCACCACGCAGCCACCAAATTTGACGTCGGCGTCTACTTCGAGGCCAACGGTCATGGAACCGTCGTATTCTCACAACAAGCTCTCAAGGCCTTTAAAACCAAAGAGCCCGAATCACCAGCTCAAGCACAAGCACTCGAGACCCTCCGCGCGCTCACAGACCTCATCAACCAGACCGTCGGAGACGCTCTTTCCGACATGCTCCTTGTTGAGACCATCCTCGCACACAAGTCCTGGACACCCCGTGAATGGGACCTCACATATGTCGACCTACCTAATCGTCTTGTACGCGTAGAGGTCGGCGACAGGAATCTCTTCAAGACTACGGATGCGGAGCGGAAATTGGTTGAGCCTCAGGGTCTGCAGGAGCAGATTGACGCGCTGGTAAAGAAGTTCAAGGATGGAAGAAGCTTTGCGAGAGCATCGGGAACGGAAGATGCTGTTAGAGTCTACGCAGAGGCGGCGACGAGAAGCGAGGCTGACGATTTGGCGAGCAAAGTCGCGGGAATTTGTAGGCAGGAAGGTGGTGCGAAGTAGAATATAGAGGACGATAGTCTGGGAGGAATTTTGAATGTCACAAAAGTTCTACAGTATCTATGAATTTATGAATACAAAATAGTAGATGGCTTTCCTTTCGAGTGATATGGCCAGGTAGTTCCTGAGCATTGTTTGACATCACCCGTAGCCCCTTCAGCGGTCAGTCTCCTCTTACCACACCCAGACTCTTTGAGTAAGACCCAATTTCGTCTGAAGATACAAAGTGACAGGTGGTAACGACCTTTTTTCAAATCCATGGATATCCTGATGGCATTTCGAAAATACCATCCAAGAAACCCGCGTGCCGTCCACGTTGCCACGATCAATGTCAAGCAGGTGGCTTCGGCTCGTCCCGCACATCTCAAGTGATGATGTCAACACATCCCCGCGTCTCACTCACATGGAGATCTCAAAGTCGTGACGTGAACAGACTTCAGCATTCCATTTCAAATCAACATAAACGATAATGCCCTCACTACATATCTCGCCTCACTTCCAACCTACCTAGACTTACCTTCTCTACCTCAATTTCTTTTCCAACACCAACAAACTCAACTAAAGCTCTTCTATGCGTCCCACCACGCGCCTCTTCACAAGAGTCAACACTTTCAAAACATCACCACAAACAGCCAAAAGACACATCAGCACATCCCAACCAAAGCCCTCTCCCAAACTCACCATGTCAGCACCCGGCATCCCCTCCACCACCCCCCTCCAATCCCAATCCGATCCCACCCAACCACCCTCCCAATCCCAAGGCCTCACGCAGAAAAGTGGTGTTAACACAGCTACTGGCCCAGTTGCTGGAAATACGCCTGCAGGAGTTGGTGCTGGTCCTACTGCTGTAGGAGGAGGGAGTGGACTTGGGGGAAGTGGAATTGGAGGAAGTGACGGAGGTGAAGGAGGCGATGCAGCGAGCTATGGGATTACTAGTACGGATCTGAAGACTGCTGCTGGGGTAGAGTTGAGTCCTAGACAGAGGGTTCTTGTGGGTGGGGTTTTGGATGTGAGTTCTCTCCCTTCCTTGTGTGAGATATTGGGAAAGGGGGGAGGAGAACGGCAAGACGGAAGAAGAGATGAGATGAGAAAGAGAGAGAGAGGGAGATAGAAGATGTGCTAACACATTGAATGGTAGCTTTTCAAGGGCCTACCTACACATAAAAAGATGTCTCTTTGGACCGTACGTCTCCCTAACCCCATTCTCCCCAAATACAGTAAGGCATTACATCTGACCCCCCTCTCCCCCACAGGACACAGCCACCTTCGCAGACCCCCTGACAAAAGCCCAAGGCCGCAAACAATACGAAGCGCAATGGTGGGGCCTCAAAGCCGCCTTCTCGGAAATCGAACAACAGCACCAACTCATTACCTCAGCCGGCAACCCCATCACCATGGATCTCAAGACCCGATACAAAGTGAAAGGGATTGGTGCAGAGAAGGTGATTGAGAGTGTTATCAAGATTCATACGGATGAGAAGGGGGAGAGGATTGTTGGGGTTGAGGATAGGTGGAATGGAAATATTCCCGAGGGGGCGATCGCTACGGTATGTTTCTGACCTTTCTGATGTGTTGGGATAGGACGGCTGTACTGACAACTGTGCAATGTAGGCGTTCCGCAACCTTAACAGTGTGGTTGTCCCGGCTTTCGTGAGTGTGCCGAAGGAGGATGGGGAGAATAAGTAAAAGCTTCGAAAACGAAAAATTTAGTGTGGTAAGAAAAGGATATGAGTGGATGAGAATGAAAGCCTCATGCAGAATTGTATGATAGGAACGACTTTAACTAGATGAAACGCATTGCGATGATATGAAGATTCTTGAAAAGGGGGGTTCGAGACTGATTGAGACGTTGGAGTGAGCGGCCAAACTTGTATCTCGCTTGAAGTCAAATAGCCAAGATCAACAGATCTGATGTCAATCAGCGTGCCACACCCGGCGGAAAAGCACGCACACCTTCAAGTAGAAGCAGGCCACATTTGAAGTATCTTTATTTAGTTTATTCATTTCCCGTATAGCCCTCACCACGCCTGCTATGCTTTGTACCATCTCGAACGCCGATTAGAGAAAAAAGACATCCATCCGTCGCTCAGATACCATTCCGCCACATGCATTCCATGGCCCATAAAGGAAAAAAGCTTTCGTCGATTAACATTCAACGCATATCCAGGGTCTGCGCTCTCAGCCGCGAAAGATCCCTTTCCTCCCAACCTCCACCCATCCGTCATACTCGTCATTCAGTCATTCATCAACACATCTTGTACTCGCAGCTGCCCTCCGCCGTCCGCGTGATATCATCGGTCTCGAGCTTATAGCTGATCTTGACATCCAAATCCCGCTTGTTCTTCTCATTCGGCTTGTTATCCAAGACACCTCTGATCTGTTCTCCTTGCTGCACGGTCAGGACTTCGCGGAGATAGAACACAGTCTGCTTCCAGTGCGTGTACTTTGTGTGAGGGCCGGTCGAGAAGCGGATGGGCTTGTGGCAGGCTGTGAAGTCGATATCGAACCAGGCGATCAGTGCGTGGACGAAGTCGTCGCGGCGACAGTCGAGAACGAAGGGTGAGGAGAAGGCGAGGTCGGCGGTGGTGCAGGTGTACAGGTCGAGAGTTAGGACGGCGGTGGGGTCTGTGACGACGGCTTTGATTTCGACGGTATCGACGAGAGGCTCAGTGAGAGCTGTGTGCTTGAGGGGGGAGTAGTCGAATCCGTAGACGTTGTCCCAGACTGTTTTCTTGTCAGATTCGTCCCAGCTCTGCGCGCGGCGAAAACTTACATCCGATCTTCTCATCCTTGTACTCTCCATCCTCGATACCAGCCATGAAAATGGTGGCCTTGTCTGGGAAGATCAATCCTTGTGGCGCAAGGTACTTGTCACGAGCGTACAACACGGTGTCCAACATGGACTCGTAGAGAAGGAAGTAGCCCATCCATTCCGAGATTATGATGTCGACCTTTGGGAATGGCAGCTCGACTTCCTCCATCTTTCCTTGTAGGAGAGTGATCTTGTCGGACATGCCGTTTACCTCGACGATCTCCTTTGCCTTCTCGATGATGGTGGACATGTCGACACCGATGACGTGCTTTGCTCCAGCCTTGACGGCGAACCTTGTGTAAAAGTCAGTCTCTGCTGGTGAAGTTCAAGGGAGAGGGCATTCGAAACGTACATAGATAGAATGGCGGTACCACAGCCAACATCGAGGACGACCTTGTCTTTGAACAGGTGCTTGTTCTGCACAATGGCATTCATATATGATCTGGTTCGTACTTCATCCTTCTGCAAGGCTGTTAGTGGGGCTGCTTTGTACTGGAAAGAAGCATTTTGGTCTGCAGGTACACACCAACATTTCTTCGTGGATGCCTTCACTTCTTATTAGCACTCCAACTAATCAACCTGTCGCAGATCTGCACATACCATGGTGGTTGTAACTATTTCGCATTAGCATTGCACATCGTCAGATTCAAATCAAAATATTGACTTACCTGTTGAAGTAATGAACCTCGGAATGCTCCATTCCCTTCATCTTGTCGTCCGCCATGATTGCGGTCTGGCTCTCGAGGTGGTATTAAGGAAGGACTGCACAAAATATTGTACAAGTGACGTGGGGAGGAGGAGGAAAGAGGATTGTGTATTGATATCGCGTGAGGCAGAGCAAAGCGGTCAAGTCAAACAAGTCCCTGAATATTTTTTTGGCGGCTAGGGGGTCCTCTAGTACAGTAAGCTAGTCTCGAAGGGGGCTGGTGTGTCGGTTGTCGGTGGTCGGACCGGGAATTTTCCATCTTCCAGATTCGGCTTTTGAAAATACGGCTGAGGACTTCAAGGACTTCAATGCTTCCAAAAACACTACACTTATAGTCTTCGTGTGAAGTTCTACTTCATCTACCTAACATGAACTCCAGCTCAAGAAGTTTTTTGAAACGGCTAGGGCTTTGCTTTTCCAGAAACTCGCAATCTGATGTTTTGTATGGTGTGTGAACGGTGGACCAGGCCACGCTTCATCCACCAGGGACAAAGTGAATTCGAGATGGACATACAGGTGTACAATAATAGGGATTAGACATTTCTGGTAGACCTCCATTCAGGTACGACTGGCAATGACAATGATGAGATGAACTCTTCCAAAAAGATAAAAAAAGCCATTCACCTCTTATCGTCGCCCACCATACCAGTGTGATCGCAATTAGTTCTCGCTTAGCTGAAGCCTAAAACAATTACGCACCGCCCCGCCATTTTGTCAGAGCGCCTTTATCGAGCTGAAAATCCACCCACATTTCTCCAAAAGATCAATTTTGGCAACTCGACACACACAGCGCATCAACCTGAGCAACCCCCATCCTTCCCCCCTTCACGTGAAGCCTGCATCTCTGCAGCGCCATTACAACCATCATCATAATTACAATCATCGTTGCTTCATTTTATTGCTCTCGATCTCTCTCGAGTTCGCTCTCGGGTGCGGGGTCGTAGTCGGGGAGTCATCGCAACCTCATCGTCGCCGTCGTCGTCGCCATCACCATGGCTCCTAGACCCAAGCCACAGCCTGTCCGCAAGGCGAATCCCCTCAAGAATCGAGCTCCTATCAAAGCACCTCCTCCTACACTGGTCCGTCAAGCTGCTGCTGGAGCTGCTGCCGCCGCCGCCCGAGCAGCCACTCAGCCTACCAAACGTGCCTGTCCTAACAAGGAATGTTCCGCTCCTACTGTCGTCGATGGCATTTGCCATAACTGCGGCTTCATCGTCGAAGAGTCTAATATCGTCTCGGAAGTCACATTTGGCGAAAACTCTAGTGGAGCAGCTGTTGTCCAGGGAAGTTATGTCAGTGCCGATCAAAGTGGCGCACGAAGTATTGGTCCCGCTTTCAAGAGATCTGGCGGAGGAGAAGATAGAGAATCTACTATTCGTGATGGTATGTCCTTGATTATTTCAATTGATTTTTGAGACTTTGCTAATCAAGTTTAGGTCGTCGATACATGCAGTCCATGGGCGCCCAACTCGCAATCAATGACTCGACCATTCAAGCTGGTATGCAAATATTCAAGCTAGCGGCCATGAGCAACTTCATTCAAGGTCGTCGAATGGATATGGTCGCTGCCGTTTGCCTCTACAGTGCTTGCCGAAAGACCAGTCCTTGCAAAGTTATGCTCATTGATTTTGCTGACTTAGTCCAAGTAAATTTCCAGTGCAATCTTCTTGAATGCTTGCTAATTATTCTAGGCCAATGTCTTCAAGTTGGGCCACACCTTTAAGAAGCTCCATGAAGCCATTACTATCGCCAAGGAAGGAATTCAGCCTGTCCTTCCAGAAGACTTGATTTTTCGATTTGCGAAGCGCCTCGAATTCGGTCCAATGATGACTAAGGTTGCCGAAGATGCGATTCGAATGGTCCAGCGCATGAGTATGGATTGGATGGTCATGGGTCGTCGTCCTTCTGGTGTTTGCGGGGCCTGTCTCATCCTCGCTGCACGTATGAACAACTTCCGACGCACAATCACGGAAGTCGTCTACATTGTCAAGGTCACTACACATACCATCCAGAAGCGTCTCGAAGAATTCAAGCAGACACCATCTAGTGCTTTGACTGTGGAGGAGTTCTTACACAATGAGTTCTTGGAGTCAGCTCACGATCCCCCATCATTCTATGAGAAGACTGAAGAGTTCCAAAAGACTAAGAAGCGCCGCAAGCGCAAAGGTCATGATGGAGAACACCAGGATGAAGACGGCTCAGGAAGCGAAAACGGTGAAAGTGAAAGCCCAAGCCCAAACAAGCGTCAAAAGACGGCCAACCCAGAAGCTACATCCGGTTCCGACACAGCAACAGACAATCAGACCGCCTCTAGTCCCGCGAGAACCCCACAACCTCCTCCTGCTCAACCCCCTGTTGAACTCCGTCGTGATGCTGATGGATTTGTCATTCCACCACAACCTACTCAGTCACATGATATTCCAATCGACCCTGAACTCATTGAGAGCGCTATCGAGGAACAGTCTGGTACCACTTTGGAAAGGCTGAATGATGCATTCAATGATGCCCCTGCTGCAGTCGAAGAGGAAGAAGACGACATCGATGCTGAAATTGCTGCAGTCCTTGCGCAACACCCGCTCAAGCGAAAGCGTGTGCAGAAGGATATCATGGTACCGGAGCCTTGGCAGTCTGTGGAGTCGCAAATGGAGAGAGAAATCGGCGAGATCGTTTCCGACCCACATTCTCTTGAACATGCGGAGCAATATGCCCAGGCCCAGGTCAATGTAGCTGCGTACATGAGCGTTGCTGAAAAGACCAACCCTCCCAAGGAAATCAGTATGGATGCTTATATTGACGAGAGTGAGTTCGCAGATGATCCAGAGGTTGCAAACTGCTTGCTTTCCGCTGCAGACGTTGCCAGAAAGGAGAAGGTTTGGGTAAACGCCAACAAGGACTGGCTGCGCAAGCAGCAATTGAAGTTGTGGGCAAAGAAGGAAGCCGAGAATGGTCCACCCAAGGCCAGACGTAACCGCAAGAAGAAGCCCAGAATCGGAGAAGGTCAAACTAGTCCCGCAAGCAGCCCTGGAGATGCAGCTGTCAATGCTCTCAAGCTCCGCTCCTTCTCCAAGAAGATCAACTACGATGCCATTCATTCCCTCTTAGGACATGACATGCTCGGAGACAAGAGTGCCCTTGGCAGCGCTGCTACTAGCAGAATCACATCCCGAGCTGGTAGTGAGATGGGTGATTCTGACAATGAGTCTGAGATGTCTTCTGTTGCTGCATCCACCACGGGCAGTGTCGCTAGCTCAGCCATTGGCGAAGACATCCGCGTCGTCCGCGGTCCGAAACCAAGAACTCGCGGCGCGAGATCCAGCAAGGGCAAAGCTAAGGCTGTCCCCGAGAAAGTTTCTACACCAGAGCCCAACGAGGACGAAGACGAGGATGAGGATGATGACGACTACATCAAGCCTGCCGCTGCCGAGCCCGCTCCTACCGAAGAAGACGATGAAGAAGACTGGCGCTCTTCTCTTAAGAAATCCCAGACTCCTGCTGCACAAGGTGATGAAGAAACCTTCGAGGAGGATGAGGAAGAGTATGATGATTTCGGTGGTATCGAACCTGGTGGATTGGGAGACGATGACACTGCTTTCGGTGATAACACTGGTTACGGAGATGATGATGACCAAGATGAGTACGGAGGAGACGATTACGATGAATAATTCGGGGTCAAAATCGTGGTTTCTGGATGATTGGAGGGAGAAACTCACATAGTGACTTGCATAAAAATGGCGTTGGGCGTGTTACGATACCCGGATTTGCAACATCGGATCAGCATGATCGATGTCTTTCGAAACGTATATCAGCCACTGAGCTGAATCGAACTTCATGTACGCTCCTTTTGCATACTGCTGGCTTGGATGGCTAAGCTTCACTTAGCTACTCTTTCGCTTGCTTGCTGTCTTGCTGTGCTTCGGCTGCACGCGTGCGTGCGTTGTTTTCGATAGCTGCATCGATAGACAGATTTGTACTGTAGGAAAATGTACCATTGAACAAAAATTCCCTGTCCCCTCCTTGTTGATGTGCTTTTCCTAGTAGTTTCCATGCTGTACTATTCTCAGGACTGAACACACTTCACAAAGGTCATTACATCTCTCGCTGACATTATGAAGAAGGAAATATCCAAAAAGGTAAATGTTTTACTTCAAGACCAAAAATTGTTACATGTAATGTCACAACCCTCATCACCACCCACCCCTCTCCCTCCCCGGATCCTGCACCCTCGCCATCTCCACCATCAACCTATAAACATAAACCCCCCTATCCACCCCCCTAACCGCCCTCTCAAACCACCTCTTCCCTTCCTCCGCCACCCCCCTCGCAACCTCTCTCCCCCTCTCCGTCCCCGCCAAAAACTGCACCAGCTCCGGCACCTCCTCCATCCCCAGACTCACCGGCACGAAATGCACCCACGGCACCAACCTCTCATCATGCCACTCCCTCAACACCGTCTGCTTCAGCACCGCCGACTTCGACGCTAGAAATTTGTAGTAGCGGCCGCTGATCCCGTTGCCGTCGATGTCGAAGACGAGGGTGGAGTGTAGGGCCTTGTTGCTGGGTGACCAGGGGTCGAGGCGGAAGAAGGTGCGTTGGGAATGGCAGGTTCGAAAGGTGCATTGGAGGAGGTTGGTGAAGGATACGGAGTAGAGTTTGAGGTTTAGGAAGGTTGATTTGAAGGACTGGAGGACGCCGTTGTTGGAGGAGCGGAGGTATTGGTATTTTCGACCGGGGATTAAGTTCTGTGCTAGGGCGACGAATCTTTGGCGTTGGAAATGGAGCCATTGGTTGGGTTCGGGAGGACTGGCATTGGGATCGTCGGTGGCGAACCCACCAGTTGTGGAGCCAGCCCAGTACAGATTGTTGCGTTTGCTGGACCAGGGAATGTCGTGGGAAGGGGAGTAAATGAAGTTGGATTCGTTGTAGGCGGGGCTGGGAAAGAGGAAGTCGCCCATTGTGGAGGGGGCGCCGGTTGAGAGGATTGGGACGAGGCCTTCGAAGAATTGGAAGGAGGTTGGGCTCATGAAGAGGCCGTGCTTGGTGCTGTATTCGGGGTGTTGACAGAGATCCATTGCTGAAGTTCTGTCTGTGACGAATGGGAGATCAGAATGCTCGATTGTGTGATTTAGCCGAGAAGACTTGTTCATCTTCTGGTCTTTGCAGAATTTTGTTAACGTGTCCCAGTGCGGACGCCCCGGCATGTTCGTGGCTTTAAAATGCTGTATGTCTCCTTGCAGAGACGCTGGTGGAACCAACACTCGCGGTTCATCAAGATGGTTAACGAGGAACTTAAGATCCGGTAGTACTCCAGGCAAATTTCCTAGTAGATCATTAAACGAAGTGGAGATATGTCTATCATTCGTTCGCCACGGGTGAGTACAACGAGTCTCAGCTGTCTCTCCTGTGAATACACAAGACCATAGGTTATGGTCCGGCGTTTTCAACACTCGATCCATCATTGCGCTGACTTCCAAACCACTAAGTCTGAGGAACGGTGAAATGGTCTCGAATATGATGTCGAAATCGTCGATGATAGGCGATTCGTGTCGCACAGCGTAGTTGTACCAGTCCTCGAAACCTGGGGGAGGTTCAACCGAGTATCGTCGACGATATTCAGCGTGTGCAGCTGTGTAGTTCTTAGATTGTCTTTGCACGAGAGATTCGAAGTCCGCCTTCGCTTGTCGAACCAGTTGCTCCACAGGATGCTCCAGAGAGCTGCCAAAACTTGATAATGATGAATATTCCGCCTGTTTGATGGCGTAGATGTTCGCAGTGTATGGAAGTACCGATATTAGGATCAAGATCCAAAGGGCAGTTCGGTACTTCGCTTGCTTGGGGCACAGGTAGATGACTTGGGTGAGAGCAAGGCTAGAAGCTATGATATTGAGAATGCATTGAAGGCCTGAAAACTCCATGAATGGATTGCGAGTGGCCATGACCGCGAATGTTGCAATTCTGGGTGCTATCGACCATGAAGTGTGCTTAGCCTGCAACATGTAAGCTTAATCATCTCACGACTTGTCCAGATGAGTGTCACGAACCGCTTGAATGGTGCAGTACCACGACGAAGCTTTGGCTATTCCGGACAGTAGTGGCGACAAATATTTGCCACTAGGAAAACCGAAAAAAACAGTTTCTAGGCCAAGCGCCGCAAATAAAATGAGGAGGATTCGACATGATAGTGGGACTGTGGTTTCCTCAATGTCGATTTGCGGAATGCGGAAGCTGTCGATGAAGGTCCTCGGGATGAGAGCGACATAGACGAGCAGTATGCAAGCAACTGGAACGATAGAAAGAGCTGTGCCCAGCAAGGTCCAATTCGAAAGAAAGAAGGTTAAGGTCACTGCACCAAAGAATGTACCCCAAACTGTGTTGCTTAGGGGCGAAAAACACCACTGATCTGGCAGCTTCGAAGTTTGCTCCGGATCACGCCGGAGATTTCTTTCTACTACCAGAACGAGTGGTGTTAATGCTGGCTGCGGGAAATCAGCTCCATCTCTCCTAAAAGTTTCAATACGTTGCAGTGGCTCACAAGCAGTCCAATCTCTCCAACCTCAGCTCTGTAGCAGCACACTGCAGCAAAACATATTGCTACCACCCACAGTGAAGTCGTAGGGGCCTTGCGACATGGTGACCAAGGCTTCCTATCAATATTTAACTTTGTAATTATCCCGTAATCTGATTGCTTCCTTGTCCTGGTGAGTAGTGGCAGGATCATCCAGCAACAGATCTCGGAACTGATTTCAGATTGTTTCGTGGAGAGATGTTGCGCCAATGCCGTGCATAACAGAGCCGCACCGGCTGATCCCGCAGCCGTGTTAAAACATTCTGACAGGTAATCTCTCATTCTTGGGTGTGGTGGAGAGAGTGTAGTGCTGGTGGGAAGAGCACAGAAAGCAGAGCGGATAGAGGAATACAGTAGTAAACACACCTACCTACACCTGCCATTCCGCCGGGGCTCGTGATGTGTAATTTGACATACACTTGACCCCCGTAACGTCTTGGCTGACATACTGACCATTGTTCTAATGCTTGGGTCCGCGAAGTGTTATGGTGAATCTAAGGAATTTAGATGGTGTTGGCAACTTGGCGGGGAGGGCTATGTTGCGCAGGAGAAACCAACGACAAGACTATGATCTACCTAGCCCGACCAATAACAGCATGCTCTAAAATATGATGGAATTTAGATCATGGTCTCCAAGATTCTTGGGCGATGGGATCCAACGACGTGGCGCGTCGAGCACTCGTGGCCGGAGTCGTGGATCCAAAAGCTGATGGTCAAGCATTGGCACGCCTAAATCCGGCCCAATCCGAAAACACTAATAAGGTAGCCCAGAGTCTAGAGAGGATCCGGTACCACTTTTAGGCCTAAGGTCACCATCCTAAGGTTAAATTAAATGTGATCTCAGATTTCATATATGAATTAGATATCCCTTCACAGCACTCTGTGCAATTATGGTGCTGCAAAATATCTGTGTTGTCACTGCGACTCTGCGTTTAAGCGAGCACCACCCTTGTTCGATGCTCCGGGTGCTCCGGGACCAACAAACCAGGAGCTGGACATCGAGACAATTTGTGAGGTACGGCCAGAATTCACTTCATACTTATATCCTCTTTGAGTAGGAATATGATGATCGGTACCCAAAGAAACAACTTGGGATGTGGCTGATGACGCCATGATTTATGCCAAGGTTGGGGTACGATGCAGGTACGGTCAAACTTCGCCGTGTGCCAAGCTTCGGAGCATAGCCACCCTACTCAATGGATCTCCTGAGAAGTCGTTCAAATTGTCTATTTCTTTTTGTGGCGCACAGAAATATTCACAACCCTGGTGTCCATTCCCCGTACGATGACTATTTACAGCGCCGGGGCCACGTCAAAATGGCTAAGCGACACTCCATACTGTCACTTGATCTTCAAGTGACATTCCTAGGTAGGCTTCTTTGAGATCTGTGATTAGTTGTCATCCATAGACAGTGTAAGAGTTAAGTGGACGGCCAGAAAGTCGCATCCTCCACTGTAATGCGATCCCTGCAATACTTCACTGATCAGCACTCTGCGACTCGCTCCAGCAACAGTAGAGCCAGTAGAGCCAGTCATCAAGAATCGCTTTGCCTGCCTTCTGGAAGCTATAGCTGAAAGACGATGCGAGAAAATTCGGCGGCATAGAATGGAATTGGGTTTGAATCTAGCTATGGTTAGGTGAGACCAGACTACCGTGATTCCAGTTTGCTTTCTGCTGATGTCGACGTATTATTGCACACCGGCGGCTACACAGTCATCTGGCTTGAAGTTTGCAGTAGAATTGTTGATGAATTTGAATGTAATTGCCATCAAGGTCTTGCTGCTTCGCTCAATCTATCTTCGAGCAGCAAAAAGGAACTCCGAGAGCAAATCCACAGCCTCTGCTCTCTGTAATACCGAAACTATCTCGAAATCAGCAGGCAGAGCTCCCTCATACCACCTATTGTTCTTCTCTCCCGCATCGCGGAGCCTCGCGTCGAGAGAAGAGGTATCCACTTAAGGAGCAGTGAGAGCCAAGAATTCTTTCAAGTCCACGACCTTGAAGTCATCTAAATCTAGATGGTGCCCGGAAGAGCCTGAGACCACAACACGCCTATTCACTGTTCGTATGAACGCGTATCGGATGTAGAATAACCATGCACTTCCTTTCCACATATCTAACGAAACTACAGCTGTCCAGCTACCAGGTACCATATCCCGCATTCGAGGCCCAATCTTACTATTCGCGGCAAAACTCTTAGAGAGGGTAGGGCTTATCTCGACCGAAAGCAATGGATCGTCCGAGAGTGATGATGGTGCGCTAGAAAGTGCAAAGACCAGAGCATCTTGGTTGAACTCGTCAACCTGCGTGATACTCAGCGAACGAAGGAAGAGCAGAAAGCCGGCTGCGAATCGCTCTGGCTTGAGAATTCTTTCGGCAGTAGGTATACATTTGTACGTGCTCCCGGATGTCGGATTGATGTGAGTAGGTATTGGGTAGCGAATGAGTACTTGCTGAATCGGGAAGACGTCGAGCGGTGCTAATTGCACAGGAGGTGACGGGTTGTCAAGTATTTGCGAAGGGAGCGGCGAGTTCGAGATAGAGGGATGCCAGCATTTCTTCCTAATGGCTGCCGAATAAGCACCTGTGAATGTAAAATTGATCCTTAAAAACAGATGAGGGCGAGTAGCTAGAGCTTCGAAGAGCTGTGTGCTCAGGATGTCGTTTTCTCTCTCGGGTTTTGATAGAAAGCATATGTTCGTTAGATCTTTTGAATGTTCTATTACATCCAGGAGGTCGATGGAGGATTCAGGATGGTCTCAATACAGAGGCTGATTGATTTGATCTTTTGCGTCTCTGTGACGGCTAATGCTGCTGAAAGAGCTTCGACTGATATTTCCTCCACCGTCTCTAGGCTGAGATGCTCTTTGTCCGAGAAAGCAAGACGAAGCAGCTGACCGGATGAGCCAGTCTTGCCGAACCTTGCTGGTGAGTTTAGCAAGTTGCCTTGGAGCATCTCTTGAAATTTGGGTATGTTCCTTACATCATCGAAGATGGACATGTCGAAGCTCTCTGCGTTCAACGTGCTGTCCTTGAACCAAATCAGCACCGTTATGAAGCACCACCACTAGTGTTCGACGTATCCCAGGAATATTGCGAGTCTTGCGTCAATGGCTGGCTCGGGACATGGAGTATGAAATGGATACTCACGATCAAGGTTCAAATAGCTTGGTGATATAGGGATGACTTCGAGTTGACAAAAAGACCAGCAATTGCAGGTAGAGTATCATCCGGGAACTCCGGTGGCCATATGATCTCCAAAGCAGTCGTATCAACAAGAGGTACCTCGGCCATGAAGATGCCGATGCCATCGTGTTCTGGAAGCATATTGAAAGCCTCATTCTGCACTTCGTCTTTCTTGGCAATATATTCAGCAGCAGACATGACTTGACGAGGTCGTTCCTCATCCACGACTCGAAACTCTCGTCCACGTTCGAAATCGAATCCGTTATTAGTGCTCCCGCGAATCTGGCTTCTGACTTCTTCGCAGACGACGCGAACTTCATTGGTGCCGACGCAATATTAACAATCCCATATTTGATCTCATCAAGGTCTGTGATGTCAACGACTACCATTCCCCAACCGACTAAAGTATCACGATAGACGGTGCCGAATGGCTCTATATACGCATTCCAGGTGAGGCCTACCAATGGGTCGAAAGCGACTCCTTGGAGAAGACACGCCTGGATAAAAGGAAACTCCGAAATCCTCTCACGATCCCACCTTTTCTTGTGACGGAGTGGCATACGCGTAGTGGTCTTTTGAGTCAGCTCGATTGGCGCTGGTGGGTTGCCATCGGTAGTGTAGAACTTACTCGCGAGAGCCAGTTCTCCTTCGATGGCGATGCGAGCTTGTTTGTTCTTGAAGATAGTGATAGTTCGATGGCAAGCGGCAATCAAGGGGCTCCCACGCAAGTTTTCTTCGTCAAACGGGGCTCCTGGGCATGATACTATGGCGAGAGGACGATGACGATCGGCAACTTTGGCTACCAAATAGAATATGATGAATATGGTTCTGTAGGGCCCTGAATGAGTCGCCAGTATGGTTTGAAAGGGAGTGATGTTATGTCTTTTTTGTATCGATCAGGAATACGTCCGGAAACTGGAGCCGACATGTTGAGTGAAATGACTTTTCGGCAAAGTGCCAAAGATGTTTAAAGAACCGTCGGAGAGAGCAAGCATATAAGTGGGGGAGGATTCGGCAGCCTGAAATGCTGTCTCGCTTATTGGCCGAGCTACTGTTTTGGTGACTGCCTGACTGCCCCTGGAAAAGTCCCACGGAGCAGGTCTTGGTCTGGCCCACACGTCATTGGTAGGCAACCTCTTTGGATGAAATTATAGTTTTGTGTATGTTACGGAATCACAAAAGTTGTCTGACACTGCCACCACTTGATGTAGCCTGGACCAGGTCAATGAAGATAGATTCCAAGGAAGGTCCAAATTCGGGGCAAAATTTGCAACAACATCAGCCCGAACAAAGACGAATTGTGGGAGCTATCTCTAAAGATAAGCTGTGTTACACTTAATCTTCAAAAAATATCACCTATGGCCAGTGACGTGACCAACAAGGATGTCGATCCTTCAGACCCTCCTCAAACTCCCCGCTTTCTTCGCAACGCAGTCTTTGCCCGTCATCTTCACAACAAACGCGCCCCTCTCAATCGTATTGATGAAGATATACCCAGACTTGAAGTACGGATACATTGACCAAGTCCCAACAAATGTGGTATTTCCTCCACCAGGTAAATGATCATCTTCGGGATAAATGTCAAAGAACCCTGCCTCGCACACACTCGCTCCAGTAGGATCGGCTGGAATGGACAAAACATCCAGAACTCGAAGACCAGCAGCGTAGTTCGATTGATAACTGTAACCATCCAGAACGTATTGGTTGTGATCAATGGATCGAACGCTCGATTTATAGTATCCGGTCTGCTTGGGCTTCTCTAATGATCGAATGTCCCAGATGTATGTTACCGGAAAGCCGTCAGCTGCTGGCCCGGCTCTATCTTCCTCGTCAAGTTCGTCATCCAGAAGCAGAAATTCTTGGTTCTGCGTATCGAGGACCCAACCTTGATGAGTGTAAGATGCACCGTCGTATGAAGTTCGGGAGATCACCGATGTGTTGACTTTGGATGTCACATCGTAGATGGTCAAGCTATCCTCATTGTACCCGTAGCATATATCTCGTTCTTGGTATTTCTTATCTGGCCCACGGTAGACCAAACACTGAGCATCATGGACGTATCCATCCTGCATTGCGCACCCGGGCGTGGTCGGCTTCGAAGGGTCAGTGAGGTCGATAAATATAAGTCCAGCTTTGCAAGACGAGTTTCGAGGTTGAGCACCGACTGCCACGCCATAATTGAGCTCTTCATTGATCACGACATTGTGCGCTCGTCCAGTCGGGAGATCGCTGAAATGTCCCGTCAGATCTTTTTTGGCATCGAAAGTTTTCGGTGTGGTTGGACTGATGGTGAGCAATTTCTTCATATCGAAGATCTGAATACCATGTCGCTCCGCCTCGCTACCGATGACCAAGAAATTCTTGTATGCGCGAATCTCTCGCCAGATGATTGGGACAGAATACTGAGGAAGACGGCCGAGGTAAAGCATCTTTCCAGCAGGTGTGATCTCGACGAAAGCAGTGCCGTCTTCCTGCGCTATGGCAACAAATTCTCGGCCTGTGTCTGATGTCCAGCCCCAAGATGAGGATCCACTTCCAGTACTGCTGAGCTCAGCGTGGCTGAGGAAATGGTAGAGATCGACCTGAATATAGTGAGGCCCTGATCAAAGCCCCTGTTCAATATGGGTGGAGCATACATTTCTACATCTGAAAGTGTTCCTTGCATCACCAGGAATGGCTGCCGCACTACCATTCTCGCACGGTGTGTATGACAAAGCCGAGTACTGAGACGATTCCATCAACCCTGCGTCAGACGCTTCTTTCCAGAAGTTCTGTTTTGTTTAGCAATTGTCGATAGTCTGCGAGAGTTATGTTATCACCATCTTTGTCGCCATAATGCCATCGTGGACTTTCCCGGAGCGATATAGCTCCGCGGATCTCTGCTCATCGACGGGAATCTCTTTGCATAGGACCGACGAACAAAGCAAAGCAAGGAAGCCAGCTATCTTTGAGTTGAACATAGCGTACAGAGAGAATAGTTGAAAACCCCCTTCTGTGGAGGGAGAGAAATTGAGGACGTTTTGCTGATGTAGCCGCACTTCCTTCTTATGTATGTTTATCCCGCCACTCCTAACTGTGCAGATGATGTCGGGTCCCCTGCAAATGGTTACCATATCCTTGATTTTGAGAACATCCAGAGTAATCCAAGCCTCTCTATTGGTGGCAACGATCATGGGAGTGTATATCGTTCTAATATACGGGTAAACTTTCGAAACATGATCTGACTGGGAACCTTTTGTAATGTCCAGGAGACATTTCTGGGGTTTCTTCAAATACTCGGTGCCTAAGCTTCAGACATATGAGTGATTTATTCATATAATCAGGCTTGAGATTTCAGTAAGCTGATGAGGCAAAAAGCATGCAGGCGCAGTGTACTTCGCTGCAGAGGCAGTATTCCTCCCTGATCTCATGGTGTATTTTCTAAAGCCGATTCTTTCGGAGGTGGATATCAGCCACAACCCCACGAAGAACACGCAATAATCAATGCGATCATGAGAGACAAGATTGTGACACCAAAACTGAAATCCTGCAGACGATATACCAAACCGAGTGCCGAACATGAAGGCAGTATTGCCCTTGGCAATTTATAATATATTTGCCGATATCTTGGCAAAGCGGCATGTAGATCGGATCAACGATGATGCTTACAAGGCCATGTTTGAGAAGCAGCGGAATGGATAAATAGGATTGCGCCAGAGGCGCCAAAATAATGCCGATATTTACGGGACCTGGTGGTCCGACGGGTATGTTCTCCAGGGGTCAATTGTTTACTTTAAGGCTGGTTAGTCAGCTATCGTCTCGCTAAAGGACGCTAATTCCAGGGTCCTACTAATCGAGCATCTGCGACCGTGTCGCAACCCTCAACCTCTTCCATCAAACACAAAATTAACAAACCTACCGAAATTCATCGAAATCCTCCAAACTCCGGCTGTATCTCATAATCCTCCATCTCCAAACAACGAATCAAACTTCACAACTGCAACCTCAAGCAAAATCTACACAATGGCTGTCTCCGATAAGGCAAAGACCGCCATGGCCAAGGGACGCGTCGAGAAGGCCAAGTCCAAGGTTAGTTTTCCTATTCTTTCACCTTCTTGATCTCGAAAATTCTCTTTGATTGGACGCGCCTTTCGAAAGAGAGCCGCTAGCTTCGTTTTGGCATCACCTTTGCGACTGAACGGTGCTAATATCAAATACAGAAGGCGAAGAAGGAAGCTGCGCAGGCTCGCGCTCGCGTTGCCCGTGAGGCACGCTTTGGAAAGAAGCCAGCCGGTGCAAAGGCTACTCCAAAGAAGTGAGGTGATTGCGATGGACACGACGCGCTGGCAGAGGTGAAGCAGTTGCTGCTGACGCAACATGGACGATGCGACGCGATAGGATGGGTTACGGATACTTCCTTGCTTTCGGACGGGTGAACTGGTGAAATGGCGCAAACATTTTGGCTGAGATGTACGATGGGATCGGATGGATGGACGGATACTTGCTTTCTTCACACGGATTGTGCTTCGGGAGTGGATCTGGTAGGCAAATATCAGGTTGAGGTCTACGGCATGGCCTCGAAGACCTTTGCAGCATGCCATGCTGATAGTGCAGGGTTCATTCAATGGAGCACCTGAAAACACACTGTATTTCTTCGCTTTCTTCTGACTCTTGAAAATTGACTGGAATTAACTATCAGGGCCATAGGAATGACTTTCGCGTATTCCGGTCACGCTTCAATGTAGATTGATGTGGTATCTTGGAAGAACCATTTCTTTGTCTGTTGACATACTTTCGCGTTGAGACATTCTCCAGCCAATTCCAAAGAACAGATCTAGTCTACAGCATCCGAAATTGGGAAGTGACAGGAAAATGAAATGTATTCCTCTTGTTAGACCTAGGTTCCAGGTCCAATCGTTTTCCAGTATTTAGATATATTGAGGCAGCAGCAACACCCTTACGCAGCTCGACGGAATATCGTCAGGTCCATATCCAGGACCTGAATCATCACCCCTAATCATCTGGAAGAGCCGAGGAATATTGAATCCCAGGTTCCATTCGCAGACAAGCCATCCATCGGGAGCTACTGCTGTCCATGCCAATGCCACTCGAACCATGGTCAGCAAATCCGTCAGTGCCATCTCCTGGCTCAAAATATACCTGAAGCCATCGTGAATGCCCGGCGACCATATTCGGTGCGTTCAAGAACCATGGAAAGCTGGGACCGTCGAGTTGGAGCGAGGTATTGTTGAGGCGAAGTATTGCGCCGTCATCTAGAGCGGGATCTTCGAAGACAGTGGCTGAGAGAGCAGCTACAATATGGTATGGTTGTACTGCGCAGTATCAGGGCATGTCACTAGATGAAGCATTGAGAGAGAGAGAGACTGACAAACCCAATTGTACTTCCTATCACCGTGCGTGACCTTCAAGCGGAGACGGAAAGATCGAGTGGTGTTTCGGGCTGTTGAGATCGACTCATTTTCTGCTTCCGCAGTGACTATCGTCGCCGCCGTCAATCTCAGGAGAGAGATCATGACTAGTGTGATGCTCCACATGGTGTCAATGTTTTCTAATCTTCGTTGATGAATAAAGGGAAGTTCCGTCCATCGAATATAAATACTATCCCATGGATCATGCCATTCATATAGATTGCAGAGCAAGGCCATCCACCTCTTCCTTCACTGCTGCTTGCCATCACACCGAGCTACTGTGTACCAGATCATCAATATTTTCCCAAACGTCTGTCGATACCCGTGTTTGTTCTGTGATCATGCTTGTGGGCAGCCGACGACTGCCGGTACAAATACGAATTTTCGCGGCGAGGCGAGTGGATTTTGCAGCAACAAGTAGAATCGGCCTCCTCGAAACATGATGTGCGGCCCTGCTCGTGAATCTACGCGTCAGTGGCCGTGACAGGCCCGAGTCACTACAGGGACTCAACCAGTCTTGGTCGCACAGGATCTCTGACCATCTTCAATCTTCTTTTTCAAGTCGAATAAGCTCGTGACATCAGGCCAAAAGCAAGGCGGCTCTTCATTTTTGGTGCGTACCTAGGGAGCATACAGGTCCGAACGAGTAACGACTCCACAGATGTATTTTCAGGCTGAGGACGATGAGGCCGTGTGATCTCCATAAGGCAACTGACCAATTTTGCAAGCACACAAAAGCAATCTGTCGGCAGCCAGCATGCACTGAATGAAATGGTCACACAAAGCCGTTCTGGAGATCTCGACGTGCAATCTTTGACTTGACAAACACTATGACTCGACTCTGCTCTCGAGCTTGACCAAGAGCAGGTATTCGTGTCCTTCAGGAAGAAAGCCGAGGGGTCAAGTGACCCCTTTGTCTTTCATTACACTCAAAGCTTCGTCTGGCTCTCCATGGTCGACCCAAAATTGAGTGTCCGCGCAAGAGATCGTCCCATCTGAAGGCTGATCCTCCAAAAGTGCCCCACGTAACTTCGCATCTCTGACATACGTCACTGGGCAAGTTGCCATAACGTCCTTGGCTTCAAGCTTCATCACACCGAGGTCGATATCTTCCACTCCTTTCCCAAACGCTCGAGCGACTGCCGATATCGAAAATGGATGTGATGAAAGTATGCCAACAGCGTAATCATTTCCAATCTTCAGACTCGCTAGCAGGCTCTTGACAATGCCTTCATTTCGATGCTCGCGATGGACGCAAAGCTGCGTGACCCACACAGTGATCTCCCTTTTATACATCCATCTCGTTGCGAAAATGATGCCGAGGAGCTCTGTTCCACGGGTCGTAGTGATGTAGGTGTTTTCTGCACCTTCAGGTAAAATCTTCTTCCAAAGGAGTTTTGGAGATATCTTTACCCGAGTTCCTTTGTTCAATTTCGTATCAGCTCTTGCTTCATAGTATACTTTATGCTACAGGTCATGACTGTAGGGATTTGAGGAAGAGATTGTATCCTGCTTACCAGCGTTTACGGGAGACCCCATATTCTCCACGGCTGACTGGCCCCAAATTCCATAATTGGCGCTGAAGAAATGTGCAGCTTCGTAGACTTGCTCATCGGTGATGTTTTTGGTAGAGTGATACATATCGCGCATCTTGATTGAGTATTGATGATGCTCTTATTCTTTGTGGGTTTCAATGAAAGTGAAGTTGCGAGTCATCGCTCGTGATGTCAGGTCGATGGAGGCTAGCGAGCTTTCGGTCCCAGACTCTAATCTTTATTATATTTGGCACAGACTTCCGAACGTCTGAGTCTTTCTGGTCGTGAAGAGAAGCGAAATATTGTAAGCTGGAACGCGGGGATACTGCAGGCTAAAGGCTACAAGTGCAAAGAAAAAAGTTCAGGATCTCCAGTGAAATCTGGCTGCAGGAGCTGAACGCCATCAGGAACGAAATGCATGGGCACGGCTGAGCTATTGAACTCAAAACTTTGGGACTACAACAATTGCCGGGGCATGGGTTCGGGAAACCAAGGTCCTTGTGCCATATCGCCGGAATTTCTCGAGACAAAGTTACGACTCTACAAAATGTCGACCAGCTTCTCGGCTGCATTGTAGATGTTCGTTCCCCAGTTGTCCGGTGTAGTCTGTTTTGAATCGAGTCAGTACTTGATCCAAATAAATATACAAAACAGGAAGCGCAGCAAATACCTGAATGACCACCGCTCCATGATCAAGCACGATCTCGTTATATCCCTCCTTCGTCAACTTATCCACAAGTCTCAACTTCACAACTCCCTTATATACGCCCTCCTCAAATCCCTCCCTCAACAGATCATCCTCACCAAACTTCTCTCTCTCCAGCACACTCACAAAACTCTCAAAATAGCTCAATGCGAATCCTCCGAGATTCGTCTCCCAGTCATCTCTCACATCCTTACTACCCATTAGCTTTTCTCCCAGCGCATCAAAGTCAGGCTGGAATTCTAGTTTATGATTTTGCAGACTTTTGCGAGCGGTTTCGAGGACAGCAGCGATCTTGGGATCGTAGTCAGTCTTGGTGGAGTGGCGAGCTGCGTAGCTGAGAGAGGGTGCGCCAGATGGTTGAGGTGCTGTGGAAAGGGTCTTGGCGAGCTTTTCGGCGACGTTGCTGATGTTTGTTCCTAGGTTATTGGGGTGGAACAAAAGCTGAAGCTGGCCGTCTGCAACCTCTGTACCGCAATAGTCGATCTTAGTGGACGGGACGAGTGTTATGGTGTGTTCTGGGCAGACGGTATTCAACTCGTCTTTGCCGGCGTCGCCATGGTATTGGAGGAAGTACTTAAGACCGTAGGTGAAGCCATCAAAGTAGGCGAAGATACAGTCTCCCAAAGACTGATTCCCATACGATCCCTCTTCGGCATATGGATAGATGGCAAGAGGATTGACATCAAAAGTCCATGGAACACCTAGCTGCTCAAGCAATTGAGCTTCAAGATCGGCTCTTTTGCCCTCCCATCCATCACGAACTGTTCAGGTATCAGTCGTTGGCTTTAAAACGGTCTGTAAATTTCAGAGCTTAACCTACCGTTCTTGCGAACTGCGAGTGGGAGTTTCTCGGCAGGTGATTTGTTCACTGACATCTTGTTCCTTGAAAAGCCGAAAGATGAGAGCATTTAGAGTCGTGAAGACGGACACTCCAAGCAAGAGGAACCAGTATTTACTTGTACTCGTAAAATCTGCGTATGAGGAACAGTCCTGTCCCGTGCTCTAAGCGCCACAACGGCTCGCAGCCTCGCATAGCCTCGCAAATGTTCAAAAGCAACAGTCGGTGTACACCTTGGCGTCCCATGATCGCATCCCTCAGGAACACTATGAAATGGCAGCCAAACGGGAGGCATTGTTTGACGGCATATTTGACTTGTGGCAGTGTTGCTGAAACATGGCGTTTTTGTTCCTGGCTAGCTTGACGAGCTGAAATTTCGGGCTATGAGACACCCCCGCTGTTGAGGGACAGCAATTCTCGCCGGACGATAACCTGGAGGATCACTGGGAGAGATTGTATTGAATTGTTTATATCCACGATTTATGGGATAACGAATCTCCACAAAATGGCTGCCCTGTGAGTTCGGATTTTTGGGCTTGGAATACCTTGACTGATCTCCACAGCCCAACTCGCATTCGACAAAACATTCGAGACCAATTCACATCCCCTACTTGTCCGTTGGTTGTGAAAACCGCACATTTGACAGCCACGCTTGGATATCCAACTTTCATCAACCCAGAATGGAACATGTTATGGAAGACTCTTCAAGCTCATTACCCAGACCCATCAGCCTTTGTACCGGATATTTCCACTACGATACTGGCTTGGTGTGATGCTTTCCTTTTGTGGCTTGAGAATAGTGAGAATGAAGAGCATGTGGAGAGTCTGCTCGAGCTCTTGAAAGGACGATCGATGGTAGAGATAGTGCTCGAGGTGAGGTAAGGGAAGTAAATATGAACTTTGGCTGATAAAACCAGGTCTCAGCGAACTCGACACGCCCATCAACAACATGGCACAAAAGGAAGTGCTGCTTCATCGTTGCATTGCCAAACCGGAAACTTCCTCAACACCATACAGCATTGGCTGGATTTTCGACGGACTTCCTGAATCTTTTCAATGCAACGACACTGCAGCAGGCTTCAAGTGTTCCTGCAATCATTTCCTCCTTGCCTACAGACCCGGATGACTGGGCAGATCTTGATTTGGGATCACCAGAAAGCCAAATAGCCCCGTACTCTGACATTGGGACGAGACTGAACATGGCTCGGACAGAGGTGGAAGACACGATGCCAGACATTTCAACAATCCAAAGGCCAGAGGATCTCACCCGTCAACCGCCGTATCGGTTGGTGGTGAGACAAGAAGGGAAAATGAATATAATTATCCAAGGAAGCCATGCACCTAGTTTGGCTTGCCTCGACGAGTATTTGAGAAGATGGTGCAGAGGAGACACTACCAGAGTAAACACAGTAAGCGCAAACATTTTCTGCTTGCCTTGAGGAGACAGGCCTAGAAAAGCAATCGCTGACAGTGGTGTAGCCTCCAGCTGTGGATATCAAGCTTCAGGAGTCGGCTTTTGGACTAGGTCTGTTACATGATACACTGACTCTGGAGGCAGTCAGAGGGAGAGAAGTAAATGCTATGCTGGTGCTTGTATTTGTCGAAAATGTGCTTGGATATTTTCCTGTCCCATCAAGTGGCTCAGCGGGATCAGTGTGGGAGTTCAAAAGGACAAAGGGATTTAAATGAATATTTGATAGCAATATGACTCGGCGCTGCAGAGAACAATACATAATCTAGACGTGGTCTTTCGTTTTGTAATCTTGAACCAAGGAATACTGACGAACATTTCTCGACTAGTGCATAATTATATCAACTATCGCAAGAAATTAGGAATTCGGAGATGATGCCTTATGCTAGAGAAGCAAAAACAAGACACGAAGCAACATGCCATCGATGCATGAATGGAAAGCTTCTTAAAGTTACAGTTCAAGCAGAATGTGATTGTTGCTGGGTCTTTGGTAGATTTTGATGTAAAGTGAGTGGAAGGATGAAGCCGAAAATCGACTTGACGATCCACCTCGGCAGTCGGTTCTCAATGACACTTGGATCCCCGGATCTTCGAAGCTTCTTCTAACCTCAACATAACTTCAGCACAACACCATGACTTTCGCAATTCCTTCTCGATCGGTCATTAGAGCTTCAAGGGGTCTGCGAAGTTCCAATGGCTCTTTCTCGGCGTTTTGCAACGTCCGGCGCAGGAGCTTTGCAGATGTCGCTGGCAATGATATGGCCCTGCCTCTGAAGGGATACAAGGTCTTGGACATGACGAGAGTCCTAGCAGGAGTATATGATCAAACCTTTGTCTCAAGTAATTGCTAACCACGATCGATATAGCCATATTGTACTCAAATACTGGGAGATCTTGGGTAGCCGTTTACCCCACCTTCGAACCACAATCAACAAGCTCACGACTCTCAGTGCAGAAGTAATAAAGGTCGAGCATCCCACACGAGGCGACGATACCAGAGCCTGGGGACCACCATACGCGAAATATGTTGAAGGGTCAGGCAAAGAGGGCCCAGGTGAAAGCGCCTATTTTCTAGCGGTAGAAGGCCTGCAGCCTACAATGCTACACAAGCTCACAACAGCAGGTAAATCGGAATAAGAAGTCGCTTGGGCTATCTTTTCAACATAAGTCTGGTGTTGAGATCCTTCATAAGCTGGCTGCCGAGAGCGATATTCTAGTTGAGAATTATCTTCCTGGTAGCTTGAAGAAATATGGAATGGATTACGGGACGCTCTCCAAAATCAATCCTCGATTGATATATGCTTCTATCACTGGATATGGACAGACTGGACCATACTCTAATAGGGCTGGGTACGATGTCATGGTGGAAGCCGAGTTTGGATTGATGCATATTACTGGGAGTCGAGATGGGCCCCCGGTCAAGGTAGGAGTCGCTGTCACGGATCTTACCACGGGGCTATACACAAGCAACAGCATCATGGCGGCTATTATAGCTCGCGCAAGAAGTGGAAGAGGGCAACACATTGATGTTGCATTGAGTGATTGCCAAACTGCTACCCTTGCAAATATTGCAAGTAGTTGCCTCATCAGTGGTGAGAAGGATACTGGACGATGGGGAACTGCTCACCGTGCGTTATAAATTGAACAGAACAACATTCTTGCTAACATCAGCCAGCTTCAATTGTCCCGTATCAATCTTACAAGACCAAAGATGGCGACATCCTGTTCGGTGGTGGGAACGACCGGCTTTTTGGTATCTTGTCTGACGGACTTGGTCAGCCTGAATGGAAGACCGATTCTAAGTTCGCTGTTAATGCACAACGAGTTGCGAACAGGATCGAGCTCGATGGTTCTATCGAAGCAATTACCAAACAAAAAACCACTAAAGAGTGGCTAAACATTTTCGAAGGTTCAGGCATGCCCTACTCTGCAGTAAACGATGTACAAGGAACTCTGAACCACGAGCATACATTGGCAAGAGGCATGGTAAAGCAGATGGATCATGAGGCATGTGGCCCTATTGAGATGGTCAACACACCAGTGAAATACAGCGAAAGCAAGCCAAGTATTAGAAGTGTTCCTCCGATGTTAGGGCAGCACACGGATGAGGTTCTGAGGGATATCGGAATGAGTGAAAGCCAAATAGAGGCTTTGAAAGCCGAAGGTGCTGTGAGGTGATGGAATCAATGTAAAAAAATAAGCAAAATGTTCATTTCCAGGTCGCCTTGACCTACTTAAAATTCCTGTAAGTGAAGCTCACGGGACGACAGCGGGAAATGCCGACCAATACCCTAGTACTCGAGTACGCAGACATCCGCAGCCGAGTCGCAATCTTGTTCTATAGATTTTTCAATTTCGGAATTCCAATCCACTTTTTCCTATCACATCTCGAATCACAGGGTTGAATCCCAAACGTGGCACGCGTCAAGATCGTCGCTGAGATTTGAATGCAGCTTAGTCATCCAAAGGTCAACATCCCACTTCGACATAATGGTGGCGATGCCGTCCACGATGCTCCTCCATTGTTCAACCATGCCCCATATACCAAATTACCCCAGTTCCCCTCCCAAATCAGCGCCTTTCCCACCACCATGGCAAACAGAACACCCCGCGTCGAAACGCTGAATTACCGACCAGGCGGCTTCCATCCGGTACACCTGGACGATGTTTTCAAGAAAGGCAGGTATACCGTCGTCCACAAACTTGGACATGGAGGTTTCGCTACAGTATGGCTTGCAAGAGATGCAGTTCGCGATCGCTATGTTGCGTTGAAAATTCTCGCTGCGAGACTGTCACGAGATTGTCCCGAGGTGGAGATCTTGAGACGGTTGAAGAAGAGTGAGGATCACGAGGGCAAGCCTTACGTGATGAGCATGCTGGATCATTTCTGGATCAAAGGCCCTAATGGAAGCCACCTTTGTGTCGTGAGTGAGGTTGGGGGACCAAGCATCAAGCAATTCAATGACTGTCCGGGCTTCACGAGCGGGACGAGGAGATTGAGGGGAGATGTGGCGAGGAAGGTTGCGTTGCAAGCTACAGAAGGATTGGCGTATATACATTCTACTGGGATCGTTCACGGAGGTCTATTCTGTTCTTTCATCTGATGATCCTAAGCTGACCTATGCATCAGACCTCACTGCTGCGAACATCCTGCTTCAGCTCGCAAACATCGATGAGTGGAGTATAGAAGAGATTCACGATCGGTTAGGCGAGCCTCAAACTCATGTTCTTCATAGAGGAGTAGGCCAGATTGGCGAGTACAGTGGTCCGAAGTACACAGTCAATGCTATCAGTATGAAGCTTGTGGATCCTCAGTGGCTGTCCGATCAGATCATGATTATTGATTTTGGAATCGCGTTCATGGAGGGGCAATCGTCCGTGGACATCGGGACACCAAAGAACTACTGTGCCCCAGAATTCAACTTTAAAAGGCCAAGAAGCATCGGCTCTGATATATGGGCACTAGGTTGTACGATATTCGAGATTCGAACTGGCTCTTGCTTGTACCGGTACCGAGGCATTCCCACGCGAGACCAGATGTTGATTGCGAATGTGAAGATTCTGGGCAAATTGCCGGACGCGTGGTGGGACCTATGGAAAGATGGTCGTACGTGGTATGACCTTGAGATCCAATCTGGAGGACAGCTGTCCGAGATTATAGCCGGGACACTTTTCAAAGAAATCATGAAAATAGGTCTTCACGACGGAGACTCGCACGGCGCAGAACCTACCCACAAAGATCTTGGATTTGGAGCCGACAACGCAGATGAAGATGAAAATCTGAAACGAAAGCATCATTCATCTTCGGAGAAGCATGTGACTACCACTACGCGCTTGGTGGCATTGGTCGAAGAGCTGACAACCAGCGAAGCCAATTACGTGATGGCGCAGATAGAACATGCTCATAGTCCCGGGTCAACCCACGAGAAGTCAGGCTCGTCCCACGAGAAAACGAATTCAGGTTCTGGCTCATCGAATAAGAACCAGAGCGGATCAGGGTCAGGATCTTCAGGCGCGAGAAGTGGGGAAAAGAGCATCTCGTCCGAAGGGATTTCAACTGGTGCTACGAAAAGTCGAGCAGCAACGATTGCTTCGACTGCAGGTATAGCTACAGAGACTGGAGCAGATCGACGACTGCCGCGATCAGGAGATGTCGAGGTTCCGGTGATGATCGCTGAGTTTCTTGAGCCCTCAGGAACCATCATCAGTGTTGCGGAGGCGGAGGCGCTGGAGAACCTGCTGAGGAAGGCAATGCAATTCTTGCCAGAGGATCGAAGTCCTGCTGCTGAGCTTGCTAAGCATGATTGGTTCTTTGTCAATTTCAAGGGAGAAGGCTAGATCTGGTTGAACTTGGCACACTTCGCTATGGCTCAATTGTTCTGATGTGGTACCTAGTATTTGGTGGGATAATCGGTTAGGTTTGTTGACATTGTTTGTGACTGGCATATGATGGATACACCTACACCTTTGGGAAAAGAAGACGAACCTTGCGAAAAAAACAACAGAGTCTATTAGCCTGTTACATAATTGGTAGAGACCCTGATCCCTTCACGAATGATCCTTTCGCGACAGATCGGAGTCAGTATTTCAAGAAAGATTTCATGAGAGAAGCGGTGGCAATCAAATATGTTTGAATGTTACATCGATACCTTTGATAAAAAGACATATTATTAAGTCTATGCCACATTCCAATGCTATTCATTGCTGCCGTGGAAGAAGGAGAGCGATGGGGGGAGGAAATCGAAAGAGTCACACGTGATATTCATCACGTGTATGGCTAGCCAGAAAATTCGTCAACTGACGGAACGTGTACCTCAATGCAAACACATCTCGATCTCTCTGAAATTATCAAACCCTGATTTGCAGCACCGTCTCGACCTCAAAGGTCACGTCTCCGTGGTCAATGACAATCCATTGAGATTTCGAATCACGCCTATCGCACGCCCTCGACCGATATCGACAACTACGGTCTGCTTCCCCAAGGAGCTCCATTGACCTCGGTCTAGATCGCATCAGATCAATACAGTCACTACATCTGCCCAGACAGCGCGTCAATCGCGTTTCTACTTCCCCGGGACCTCGAGCTCTTCCGGCGCATAAGTCGACAGTCCGCACCAACAACAACAATGGCCTCAAACGACCCCTCAAACCCTTCAGCTGCCTCTGGCAGTGGCAGCAACCCTACCCCTAGCTCCGACTCTCCTCCCAAATATGTCCCCCAATTCTCTGCCGCGACCGAAATGATCCTCAAGCGCATCAATTCGGGAGCTACCTCTTCGCTCTCGTCCATTGGCATTACTGGTACTCCACCTGGCTATGAGGATATGAAGCGCAATGTGCTCCAGGGCATGAAGACTTCCATGAACATGGAGCTTCCATTCATTCCTCCGGTCACCGGTCGTCGAAAGCCGTTTCAGACTGGCACTGCCAAAGAGCGCATACCGATTCCGAGAAAGAAGGCCGGCCGACCCTCTGCGACTCCAACTGGTACTCCAGGTGGTTCTGTTAGCGAAGGAAAGAAGCCGACACCAAAGGGTCGTGCAGGAAACAAGAGGAAGCGAGCTCAGGACTCGGAAAGTAGCGAGGAGTCAGATGGCAACATGTCGAAGCTTGGAGGAGATTCGGACTCGGATGATGAGGAGGACAGCATTCCAGACTTGCCAAAGATTACACAATCTGGAAGACAAGTCAACAAACCAGCTCAGTTCACTCCGGCCAGTTACGAGACGCCGAACAAGCGAAGAGGTCCATCTAGACGTGCACAGGAGCAAGCGTTGTGCAAGAAGTGTCAGCGAGGTCACAGTCCTCAAAATAACATGATCGTTTTCTGTGATGGTTGCAACCTGGGCTGGCATCAACAATGTCACGACCCCGTTGTGTCGGAAGAGGCGGTCAAGGACGAGACCTCTCCGTGGTTTTGTGCAGACTGTAGCCGGAAGAGAGGCATCAAATCTGGCTACGAGACAGCCGCTGGAGTTAGCTGGCAAGGAAGAAGCTCTGAAGAGGTATGCCAACCCCGAATTTGATTGAATATTACGAGAACTTGTCTGATGTTGGATAGAAAAGAGCCTACCTGAACTCGCTTCCTCAACCCCAGCTGGTCAGTCTCCTCTTGCAGGCGACAGTCCTCCATCCTAACCTACCGATCTTCCCACCTACACCATCTGGACAACTTAGCCAAGCACAAGCATATGTTCCTGCCCCCCCTCGCCCAAATATCGCTCAACCGTCACGCGCAAGCATGCAGGCTCAAGTGCCATTCCCCCCTTCAGCCACTGCTGCCGCAGGGCTCTTCAAGCGCGCCGAAGCAAATCCCGGCGCCCCTATCAACTTCATTCGTAAGATCCATCCTGGTCAACCAGGAGCAACATCTACACCTACACCACCAGCAACCACCAACCCATCCTTCACCCACGCCTCCTCAGCACCCCCTCAACTCACCGTTCAAGCCACGGACCTGACGAACGAGAATGACGAGAGCAGAGAGAGCACACCCGCCAGCCCACCCTACCCCAAAGCCGGAAATGGTCTAATGGCTAAGCTGGGTCCAGATGATGAGGATCTGGATTGGTTAGTTGACAACAGCGACTTTGATAGCTTCAGTCATGTGGTGTATGACGAGCGGGGCGAGAAGATGGAGGAGAATGGTGTGTCTGTCAACGGTTCGCTTCTTTCATAGCCGACTTTTCTATCCTTTTATGGAGTGGTAATCTTGTGGCATTTTCTTCGGAGAAGAAAAGTCTTTGCATAGGCGTTGGAGTTGGCTGGATGACTACTTGCTTGCTTGCTTTACCCTGCACATTGAAGTACTTCTTGTCAGAGTTTCCGCATAAATGTCGTTTTCTCGATGTTGCGCCTCATCTGGAACTCTTCTTTGACCGATCGATTCGCTTTTTTCTAAGCATTAGAGAGACGGGGAGACTAAGAGAGACAGGGCGTCTGACAGGCTGATATTCCTGATGCCTTTCACTCGGACTCGCTGTTACGGTCTTCATCCTGGTCAGGTAGTGTTGCGCCACCGCGAGAGTGTTTCCGGCGAAGCTCAGGAAGCTTGGGCGCACTTTTAGTTAGTTACAAATAGCTAGCTAATAACTAATTAAGAAACAGATATGTCTGGATTCTTTTCAGTATACTGTCTTCATGTAATCTTCTAATCTCGGGGCCCGCCAACGTGAAGGGACTACTCACGCTGAAATTGTCTTGGTCTTCATATCACCTAAATATACCCGTCACTAAATGAACTACATGTAAAACCTTCTTGGACCCAGCGAAGAAAGCACAGTGAGAGCTAGGTAGGTAGGTACGTATGCGAGATGTATGCCCTTCACTCACGAGTCGACCCCACAACAAAGCTCCCGCTGCCAGTCGGCTAGCCCTCCCCGCCGAACACGACATAAGGATATCCTCAAATCTCGAGGATTCTGCGACGTGCAACAAACGAACCGAACGACATCTATGGTCCAATCAGGTCCTGGAAGTCAAGATTCCTAGTTCAGTCACGCCACCTCAGGTTTTACGATCAGGTGAGGGAAGCCTTCTAGTTTCGTGTACAGAGCCTTTCCTATGCATTGAAGTGATGATTTCTTTAGAAGGATGGGGGATGTCGGAGATGTACAAATTTAATGTCGAATGTAATGATATTCTCTATACCAATACATCGAGGTTGATACCTTTTGAACTGTTGTTGCATGCACTGGAAACTTAGAAGGGATTCCAGTAAGGTCGTGAGCCAATACATGAACCAACCGCCTCAACCTCTCTACCAGTCGTACAGAGGAGAATTTCGGCTGAATAGACCCAACTGATATCAATTCATTCGGAAATACACAAACGTGAGGATCCCCATAATGAACAAATTCCAGCTTCCTTTCCCCGTAGAATATGGCTGCGCAGTTTGCGAGCACATCTCTCTGCGAGCTCATGGCTCGTAAGGACCCGTCCGTAAGAATTCGTAACGACCCATACGGCCCTCGAGGTGCGATGTGCAACAAAACTTGGCGTAGGAGTTTATCCTCGGAAGCATGACTAACACGTGCTTCAAGACCCATACGTGGACTATCTAGAAAACAGGCAGAATAGGTAGGTCGCAACTAGGTTGAGGCGAAGACAGTGTTACAGATTGGAGCCTCTTTGCTGCTGAATCTCCTTAGTCTCAGTCTCCGAAAAGGTTGCGTGAGGAAGCTTTATTGGCAACGGCGGGCAATTAAATCGTAAGGCGGCACATGAGCTGGGACGCGAAGGTAGGTATAAAGTATCTTTTCTTAACTACCCGCCATTGTACAGTACAATGTATAAAACGGCCTATCCATCCTCAATATATACAAGAACCAAACATCTCTCATTTCATATCGCTCAAGAACATTACACTTCCGTTCTCCTCCCCACATTCATCAAACAATCATGTAATCTAATACGCACCCTTCGCGCCAGGGAACTGCGCAAACTGATCCTTATTAATCTTATCCAACTTTGGGCAAGCAAGGTTATTCAACGCGCCCGCGGTAACACTATTAAGCTGGCTCAACAACGCGCCAACGTCCCCAACAGCACCAAGCAAACTATCAGGCAAGAACTGAATCGCACCCTGCAACACGAAGCAAGCGAGGTTATTCCCCTCAGCGAGCGTAGCAAGGTTGAACACTCCCCCAGTCAGATCCTCAAAGTCGACACCAGTGAAGGTATTAACCTCGCCGGTGTTTCCACCGATGTTCAGGAATTGAGGATACTCCAAGGCGGCAGCGAGGAGATCAGTCAGGAAGAAGGGGATAGTATATTCGTCGCCGATAGCACGCTTATACCAGTTCTCTGGGATACGTTCGTAGCCTTCAGTCCACACGAAGTTACCGCTCTCTCCAGTGATCGAGAAGAAGGATTTCAGAACCTCCTGGTTAAGGACTCCTTCGGGGAATTCGGCGGACTTGTTGCCCATGAAGCGGTAGATGAAGGTGTATGCTGCGGGCTGGACGGCGATTCCGGCGAAGGGGGCGTTGAAGAAGTTGGGGTTGCGCTCGATGGATTGCTGAAAGCGGGAGGCACGGAAGGGGGTTAGGACCGACAGGTCGTAGTTGGCGGTTGCGGGATTGGGTTGCATGCTGAAGAGCTCTTGGAATTGGGAGATGATTACTTTGTAGGTGTTGCCGCTGTGTGGACGTCAGCATTGAAATTCTGGAAATTGCAGAGCGTGGTAGGGTAATGCTTACTATTCGTACAGATCTGGACGAGTTGGGCTAGCATCGCCCTCGTACTTATTGTGAGATCCCGAGAGACCAGTAGGGGTGCCGAGCAGGCCGAGTACGCTTGGGACAGCGGGTGTTGGGCCACCGATGGACCATTTCTGGAGGTTGCCATCGATGAGAGCACCGTAGATGCCGAGGAAACCACCGAGATCTTTACCCATTCCGAATACTTGAGTATGTTAGCAGCTACTTCTATGGGGGGAATGATGTACTTACCATCGTATGTACCGTCGATGAACTGTTGGATGGTAGCAACACCGTTGTGGGGGAGATATCCGTGATTGGCCATGGCGTTCAAGCCAGGGCATGGTCCACGTTGATCACCATTGCGTGTGTTTGGCGCATTGGGTGGAACGAATTCGTATTCACCGTGGGTGGAAACGTATTGCTCTGCAGCGTTGAAACCAGGCGCACGGCGCTGTGCCTGGAGTTTTGCAACGGCTGCTTCAATATCTCTGCGAGCAGAAGCATCGTGCTCTGCTCTGGCAGCAAATTCGATAGCTGCTGCTGGGAAAGCAACAACCTCGGAGGCACAGAAGGCGAGAGCGCCTACAATAGCTGTTGAGTATCTCATCTTGAAAGAATAATAGACAGATGTGAAAACGGACGGATATCAACAAGAAGCATTGTGGAATTTCCCCGTACTTAATAAATCTTCCCCAGCATACCAAGATGATCTGCCGGAGGGTTAATGCCTCCATGACGGCAGGTGGATATCCCTTGGCTGTCTAAATCTCGAAAACTAGATGTCATAGTCCTCATTCAGCTGAGGCTATACAATTTGCCCTTGTAAAACTGGAGAAAATATGGAGATTCAATGATGGAAACCATGGTCAGTGAACATGATAGAGCCGGTGATTGGTCTGACGTCTCTGCAAAGGGTCGAGGTCCAAGACATTTTCTCACGGCAGATGGGCAATGATCTGCGGATGGCTGCAGCCGGAGGAAACCTCCTCGAATTGGCTTCAAGCCAGAGGCGTTTGTGGAGACGTCGAAGCTGATGCCGCGGTCGAATTTTGGTTGCGCGGGGCTCTCAATCAGGGCGACTGATGCCATTCACAATTGTGGCTTGAACGCCTTCGACGCCATTGAATCAGCAGGTTTGGATTGGATAAAGAAAGTTACTAGATGGAAACGTTAATTCATATAAGGTTAAATTTACGGAGATCTCCCCACATCCCAAGACGGAAAGGGGAACCTTGGGGTGAACCTCCTCGGTAGCCTCGGTCTTAAAGTGGGCCTGAACAACGACGACATCTCGCTCAGAGGCAGGGAGTAAGCAGGGCAGTACAGATGAAGCTGAGATGAATGTGATATCATAGACCATACAATAATCGCAGAACCCAGAAGATAGGAAAGACTTTTCAATTCATCCCCCATGCATAAAACATGAATACAGCTACTCGAAGTAAGCAAAACTGCGACGACAGTAACGAAGACAGAAAAAGGAGAAGATGCCGAGGAAGTTGGAAGAACAGGAGTCAACGGCCAAGACGCCACGAAGCGCCTTCGAAAACTATGTAGCTTTGCCTTCCTCAACAGATCTGATGGAACCTTCTGATGACATTCCACTGACTAGATCTGGCAACCTGGAACACTCGTTTTCGTTGTGGCTTTCAGCCACCTCCGCAATGCTGAGATTGGGGGACTTCAGGGCTCTCAATGCCGGATGAGGTGTTGTTAATTCGAACTCGTCATAGGCACCTCTTTGCTACCCCGCCAGAATCGTGTGCCTGCAGATGATATGCCTTCTGTCACCCCGCCTATCTCATTTCGTACATGGAAATGGTCAGCCTCTGGATTTGCTAGAGCAAAGCCATGTGCTCCGAGAGGACGATCATCTGCATCTCGATCTCCGACTAGAAACTCTTCGTCTATTGTTCCCACGGACAGCTCGATATCTGTATTGACCTTTGATTCACTTGTCAGAAGTCATGATGAAAAGTGGACTCGATTCGAATTACTTTGCGATCCGACCAAGCAAGCGGAGAACCGCATTTCTTACAGAACGACCGGTAGCACCCTGGAGAGGAATTGTACTCGGCATAAGTCGACTGTGACGTCCATTCAATCTCAGCTGCATTGACTGTATGGAAATGATAGACGAGGGATCCGCAGTTCTTCCGGCACTGTGTGCACTGACAAGAGTGAGGCTATATTGGTTTTGACGATCAGTTACGATCTATGAACGCGGGGTGAGGTCCAGACGAGATCAACAGAACTAGAAGAATAACTACAAAGGGCCAACGATCAAATAATACAAGTACCGAGGCCCTGTACATGTGAAATGTTGAAACGGGAACGCACCCCTCTTTTCCAGTCGTGCTCTGGAGAGAACACAACCTGATACCGCACGCCTCGACACAAGCATCCTCCCGTGATGCTCTTCGGGGTTGGTATTGCCATGGAAGAAGCTAGGCCGGACATTTGAAGCTTGACTACAATACCGAGGGACAATGAAGAACTGAGGTGAGGCTAACAATGAGGATATACTGTCCGAGTGCTTGTGAGCCTTCAATGTGAGGTTGATGATGAGAACTTTCTCTGTTTTGCCTTATTTCCTGGCAATTCATGGCAGGCTGTCTCGTGCCGTCTTAATAAGACTGGTCGATCGACGATCAACCATCCACGCCCTTTGGTGTTACCATGTTTCGACCTGTCAGGCGCCTTGCCTGAAGGCATTGGTCCTTCGAAATGGCGATGACGGTGCTGATGCGGTGCATTGAGTGGTGAGGAAAGAAAGGCGTGGAGGGGTTTGGCTCTGGCTGGAAGCGCATTGGCGATGCAGCTGCAGGGATTCAAGCTCACTCTTCCCTCCCCACCACAACGCTCCCGGGCCTGCCTCTCCCTTCACCACCAACCATCAACAGCTTCAAATCTTCCCGAAATAGGGTTCAAACGACTGGCGCTTTTATGCAATGAATAGCTGTGCACCATATTCCACTGGACAGCAAAGAACGCACGGGAAACCACACGGCCATTCCAATGCATTCCTCAACCACTCCGTGCTCCGTTCAGCAGCGTTGTAGCTTGCCAAGGGAGGACTTGACATTGATGATGAAAATGCTCGTCGATATCGTGCAACAAGATCGTATGCAGTGGCCGTGTACGGTAGTACATGGTTGGACATAAGGTAGGGCAAAGGGTAGGCAAGATGATGGTTTCCTTATCTTTCGTTGTCGCCGTCTTCTCTCTTCTTCCAGGTCGTGCCTTCCAGCAACCAGCAGCTTCGAAGCTTCCTACAGAAGCAAATATGGAGATATGACTTCTCCATAAAAGAGCTGCGCGAAATCTAGCATCTGCGGCTTCGAAATGTGCGCACGGCGTCATGGATCACAATAGCTTCCTCTCCAACAGCTGTGCTTTCATCGCCAGCCTCTACCTCCTTCAGACAGGCGCAGTGCTCTTCACAAGCAATACGGCCATAATTGCACGACAATGCGGTATACCTGAGAATTTTGTAGCTTTGCTCACAGAGGGGGCGGAATGGGAAGAGGTATGCCAATACCGCTTCCATGTCTGCCCCGGCGCTGACCGGTTCAGCTCGCAGTGGTCGTTGCATCAGTCCTACAACAGCGCCCTTCTCTCGGTCTAGGAAATGTCGTTGGATCTAGCTGCAAATGATACCGGTAAGTCTTCACTCCATCCCTTCTTTTCTCCTGGCTTTTCCAGTGTCCCACATCCCTCTGCTCGCTTGCATCTCGAATGTGATGGGTGCGTTCGCCTTGGGCCTCCTCTTCAACAAGAATCCAGCCCTCTTCGACCACAGCGCGCGAAGATATACTCTGGAGCATTGTTCGCTGTGTCCACGATCTTCATGCTACTTGCCTTCACTGGACTGTTGGATATGGCGGGCGGTATATTCTTCCTCGTTGGATTCGCTATATATGTGGTGTCGATCTGCTCGGCCATATATGATGGGATTCTGGCTCCTACCCTGGAAGACCATGCTGCGGGTGACATTGAAAATGTGCCTCTGCCAGTACCAAGAACCGATCACCAGGACTTAAATGTCTCGATTTATCCGTCCGTATTGCAATGCCATCCAACTGAAGGTTTTCCATTACTCCCTACCTCCCCATGTACGGACCCGACCTCACCACAACAAACAAGAACAAGCTACCATGTCCTTCTCGTTTTTGTTGGAAGTGATGCTCTACTCATAGCTGCATATGCTCTCGCACCATCGGCAACATCACTTGCTACGTCATTTCAGATCTCTAATACCATCATTGGAGTCACTCTGGTGTCGATGTTGACCACTCTACCTGAGAAGATTATCGCAATTGTCAACAGCTGGCGAAACCATACCACAATTATGACAGCCACAACAGCAGGCCCCAACACGTTCCTCTTGACTCTCTGTGTCGGAGTCGTCCTTGTTGGCGGAAGTCAAGGAGATGCTGATGCTGATTTCAAACAGCCTCCTGATACTGGAACCAGGTTGTTCACTGATAACCTCGTGGCCTTCGAAGTCTGGACTGTTTGGACTTGTTCGATCTTGCTAATGGTTGTTACCTGGACTGGGGGCAGAAGATGGCTAGGAGGCCTGCTCTTTGGTTTCTACATCGCGTTCATCGCCGTTGAGTTGTCTTTCTTCAAGAGGTAGAGATTACCGGTTTCGTGTCACACGGAATTTTCTCCGTAGACATCTAAGAATCCAAAGCAAGCCCTGCAAGCCACTTCCAACAGTTTTCCATTTCTCATTTTGCTATTGTGCAATCTTCTTTCTGCTACAGACGTTACACGAAACTAGGAAGCGACATACTTTGGAATTCAAGGTAAGACCTCGCCTGGACTTCCAAATGGTCCCTCGATTTTTTGAACATTAGATTGTGTTATTGTGCAATCTGCTTTTCACAGCGTTAGAAACCCGGCAATTAAAAGCAAGCCCTCGAAGCTACCCCCAAGAGCTCCGCAATTTCAGGGATGGGTTCAGCTATCGTGCATTTTCCTTCTTTTTACACAGGCGCGCTTTTTGAGACAAATCATTCGGGTTGGAGAGGCATTCCAGCTGGTGATTGAAGACGTTCGCGTTTGCGATGGTATATTTGATGCAAGTTAAAAAGAGGTCACCTCCTCTATCATTCCGTCTCGAGCTATTATCACTCTCTCTTCCTTCTTTGTTCAGCAATCATGAAGTTCACGGTCTTGGCCATGCCAGCTCTGGCAATCTGGCCATCTAGGCTCTATGATTTACGAACCCATGAACAGTCTCTGCGTTGTCTATACTGTCGTCGAAAAGCCCGTCCACGTCAATAACTGCTTTCCTTCAAGCACCGTAGCCACCATTGCTGGTTGCACGGTCACGGTCCCTTCCGCAACATGTATTGATACCATTGTCACTGAATCTGTGACTCTCAACCCACATGGACCAACAGCTGCCCACAAACCGGCCGAGTATACCACTATCACTACTGACGTCTTAACGACTGTCTGTCCGACTCCAACAATATTTATGCAAAGCACAAAGACATATACCATCACGAAGGCTACTACGCTTACGATTACTGGTGAGTTAATCTTGGAACAGATCTACAAACATGCGGAGAAGAATCTGGCTGATATCATGTAGATTGCACATGTATCTTCACAAGAACGAAGCATAGTTCTGAGATGACAACAAGCTCTAGTGTTCAAGGTACATCATTGATTAGCGTCCACACTCAGCCCTTCGAGAATGCCATCTCGAGAGTCTATCTGACCATTACTTTAGACTCGACTCAAACCGTACCAGCATCATCCACGGCAATCACTTCTTCGAGCTCGAACTCAGAAGTTGCTCCTGAATCTTCTTCAAGCGTTTTTGTAGGAAGTTCAAGTTCAGTTGATGTCACTGTGCCGTCATCTACCGTCTCTGTAGATATCTCAACAATCAGTCAAACGGCATCCACGACACTACTTCCCGACTCAAGCTCAGTCCCCCACTGATATTCCAACCACGACCACCATCCCAACCTCACCAGCTTCGCTCACCTCCACGTTATCCCCAACTCCAACCAGCAGCCTTTGTGGCCCATCTGGAGGCGGATTGAGCTGCGATGGAAGCCTCTTTGGAGCTTGGTGCGGAAGCGACGACACGTGCGGCACCGACGTCGCGCACTGCGGTACTGGCTGTCAACCAGGATTTGGACTCTGCACTCCTATCTCTAACGATGGAACCTGTGGCAACGGAGTATCCTGTAAGGGAAGTCCATTCGGCGACTGCTGCTCACAATTCTTCTTCTGCGGAAGCAGAACCGAATTCTGCGATGCAGGTTGCCACCGCGAATTCGGCATCTGCAATCCTCTCCCATCCTCAACCATCATACCTTTCCCCTCAAGCACGGAAGTCGTCCCATCCGCAACGCCATCAGCAGACCCATGTGGAGTAACCTATGACTCGGGAGCCATCCCTCCCAACATCGGCAACGGCACCCTCTCCAGCATCCCCGCCCCAGCAGTCTATACCTACAACGGCGCGACTTACTCCTTCCGCGTTCTCAGCACAGCGCCCGGCTCCCCCACCTACGCAGCCATCAACCCAACAACGCCAGCAACCGACTGCATCGTCTACTACGAAATCTCACCCTCCATCCTCCCACCCACCACATGCTGCTCCCCCTTCGGCTACTTCTACCTCATCGAATCCGGTCTCTGCGTCACCGCAGCCGCGAGCTCCAATTCACCCACCGGTCCAAAGTTCTCAGGCAGTGGATTGTTACTACAGCCTTGTGGACTTTGTGCGGGCAGACCGGATATCGATCAGCTGTTTTGTGTGAATGGGTTGCTGGGCGTCGCGGAGAGGGATAGGCCGTATCAGTGTATGGAGTTTTATGGGGATGTGTTACCGCCTGTACCGTTCTACGAGACCGTTTATGGACCGGGTCCGGATTTGGATGTTGCGACGGTGGATTCGGGGACGGGAAATTGAATTTTGTTGTTATTTTCTTAGGATGTTTCCTCAGCTCTGGAGCCTATATCGCCGGTTGGGTCAGCTGATCAGACAGTAGGAATGTGCATCTGGGTATGTGATGAGGTCGCTTGGAAGTTATCATCTTGTCTATTATTTTGGATTGGTGTATCATTGGCTAGAGTAACTGAGCTTCAGGGTTGATTTGGAGTTTTCAACTCAAGATTTTGCATGTGTTGCATATCTCTGATTTGCACAGTGAAGACGTCCTCGTTCCTCGATGCAGTCCTTAAGCAATCTTTGCAGCATTCCCCTCATCCTCAATCTGATCTTTTAACCACTTCAATCCTCTCGCCCTCGAACACTTGACCAAAACTTGCACATGCCATCTCAGACAGTAGATCATCCATCCCATCCCAACTCCCAAAGAACAGAAATAGAACCAGCAGGGAACAGCACCTACAAAACCCAAAGTCAACATCCCTGAAGCGATGCAGCGACGCCCAGCCATTTCATCCTCATCTCAAACTAGGACGTGCGTGCTGGTCTATCATGCTGCTAAAAATAAAGAAGGTGGGCTTTTGCAGACTTTCGCTGATCTTGAGTGAGTTTGGGTTTGAGTTTGGGTTTCTGACATGTGAATATGAACTCTCAAGATCTGATTTCTGTCTACTTTTGTCCTGAAATTGTTGTGGAAGTTGGCTGATGATAAACATTCAAGGCGGATTCCATATGATGAATTAAGATGAGGGCAGAGCATTTACTTGCCTCCACATTAGTTCATGTATATCCGGACAGTCTAATGAAAGTTGGTCCGTCCCTGAGCTCAATACCCATCCAATATCAGATCCATATTGTGCTAACACAGCTTCGAGAAGATCTGAACTCAGAATGTTCCAAACCAGATCCAGTCATGTCGATCTCCCATGCCCGCATCCACTTGCCCGTCGGAGAATACCCGTACAGATCCCATACTGGTCCGAACGTCTTCCTCACGGGCCAGATCCTGGCTGAAGTTCGTGCTTGGTAGTGAAGCCAAGAGTCTTGTTCGTAACTCCCAAGAACACCAAGGGATTCAAGATCTCTGATAAGGGTTCCTGATTTCCTGGATGAGATTCCAAGAACGCCTGAGACGAGACGAGGAAGTGGATTGCATTGGCATTGAATGCGACTATTTCTAGCTCCAATTGTTTTTGTTTCGAGGATGAGGACAAGGCGGGAACGAGCCTATTGGACAGGCAAGCGAGATCTTGACGATACCAAGAAAGGCTGGTAACGTGCAAGTGGGGTGATGTTTGGAGAACCCCACTTTAGCAACGACATTCGACGTGATGTTCGACTTGGCTGAAGAGAGAAGAGTATGAGGTGATTCTGGGGCCATTGTCTGGATGGATCCGTCTATCTTGGGAATACCATTGGCACTCGGTTCTGAGGAAGGGATGGCGGCATGGGACCTGCATGTTGAGCAGTTGCGTGTTTCATGGGCTGACTTTTGGGAGGAGATAAGTACTGGTAGTTCCCTTCTCATTCATTCGTACAATAAGCAGGTCTTCTGTCATCGATCGATCGATCAATCAATCTATGTCCCGGAGACAATTACGACTTGTTCACCACTACATAACACAATAATCAATACCATCGACATCAAGGCAGTGAGCTTAATTGCAGATATTCGTCTTCCAGGAGCCCAAACCAAGAGAACCGTACAGCTATCTCAACGCAATGTCGGCATCAAGACTCAGAACCGTCTCTCAAGTCTGGCCTCCTTGGTTGCCAGGCGCTCTTACCGGGGTAGAACACCACCTTTCCGCTCCTCAGACAGCCCTTCCACCCCTCATATTCTCTGCTTCTTTCAAGGCCCTTTCTCCCTCCTCCACATATCCAAATACCCCGCCATCCGCCCCCAAACCAAGCCTACCCCTAAGAAGAACAAGACCTAACCGTCTATCCCGCCCAGCAGCCTCTCTCGCCAACAACACAATCCCCAGCTCATTCTTTCGCCAACAGCCTCAGTACGGCCAGCAAATCCGGGTCTACTCATCAAACACAAGCTCAAAGTCAACACTCGGCAGCGAGCAGCAAAATCAATCTTTCACAACAACACCACACTCCACCCCCGCTCAGCAAACACAAATAAATTCACCTCAAGCCCAGAATCCAGCCAGAGCATCAGTACCAGCGTGGGCACCACCGCCCTCCATCAAAGAAAAGCCCGTCTGTATCCTCGGCGCCGGTGTCCTAGGGCGTCGCCTCGCAGTCCTTTGGGCGTCAACTTCCCGCCCTGTAACAATCTACGACACCTCACCCTCAGCCTTGAAATCCTCCCGTACCTACATCGCCGACTCCCTCGCCAACCACTGCTTCTCGCAAGGCACACACCCGGGCCACGTCTCCTTCAGTTCCAAACTCGAAGACGCCGTACAAGACGCCTGGATGGTAATCGAATGCGTACCCGAAGATCTAGACCTGAAAATCAGTCTCCTCGGCCGCGTCGATCGTCTAGTTGGGAAAGACGTCCTGATCGCTACGAACAGCGCGGGGTTTAGAAGCGCCGAGTTGGTCAGTGAGGTGTTCCATAAAGAGCGGGTGCTGAATACACTGTATTACATCCCACCAAGGAATAAATGCGTGGAGATGATGAGTTGTGGGTATACGTCACCGAGCATCATCCCGTTCCTCGTTGAGGAGATGCAGGATATTGGGCTGAGGCCGATTGTTGTGCCGGATAGTGTGGGGAATGGGAGTCTGAGTAAGGGGATGATTTTTCCGCGGATCTGGGGCGCGATGAAAAAGGAGACGTTGAAGGTTTTGAGTGAGGGGGTTGCGGATCCGGAGGAGGTGGATGTGCTGTTTAGGGATTTCTTTGGGGCGGAGAGGGGTCCGTGTGAAATGATGGATGAGGTGGGACTGGATACTGTGGTTAGGAGTGAGAGGAGTAGGCTGCCGAATACGAGGGAGGGAGATGGGTTTTGGGGGGCTAGGGGAGAGGAGTATGTGGAGTGGTTGGATATGGAGTTTGTGAGGAGGGGGAAGTTGGGGGTTAAGAGTGGGGAGGGGTTGATCGTTAAGAAGAGAAGGGGTGTGCAGGTGAAGAAAGTGAAGGAGGATACTGCGGCGCAGGAAGTCTGGAAAGAGCATTCTGTTGATCTGTCTGGGTTGTGAACTGGTCAAATGAGAGTGGCGGGTTTTGGCGTTGCGAAAGAGAAACAGGATGGGCTGGTCCACGGCTAAGACTTAACGATGTTATGAAAGCAAATGCAGAGTTGGTTTACAGAAACCACTTGGCCCGTCACTACATCGGATCTGTATGTACTGAGGTGTTTTTGTGACTTTGAAGCTCCTACTGTTGCGAGATCGAGCTTGTGATTCCAGTGTTCTGATCCAGATAAGTAATATTCAAGGCCACAACAATGAACTGTTTTTGTCATGTTCCTAACCAGTCCAATGGCTTTGCATTACGAGTCGTTTCGCAATTTTCTTAACGTATTCTGGGTATCGTCCGTAACGCCGTATGTGCTGCAATCAATGGCCCTGAGAACATGGCCGTTCTACTTGCTGTCGCCGCTGGCAACACTAAACGACTTCTTGATGCGTCTACCCAACCCCTTCCAGAACCACCCCTTCCAGAACCCCTCCCCCTTCTCACCCTCTTTTTCGCCGTCCTGACCACCCCAACCACCCTCTCCAGACCCCTTCTCCGACCCCTTCAAAATACTCATTTTCCTCTCCCTGACCAAATGATCCAACCTCGCCTTCTCACTATCCGCCTGCCCCTGAATAAACACCACCACCTTCCTATCCCCACTACTCATCGGATGCGCCAGGATAACCCTCAAATTCCTCGCCAAGTCTTCGACATGCTGGACCGTATTATGGAGTTTGACGTCTCCGACTTGCACGAGCAGGAGTTGCGTGACGGCGCGCTGGAGAGGGGAGAGTTCGAGACCGGGGCTGGGCTTTTGGTTGCTGAGCGTGTATTGGAGCTCGGTTGCTAGGTTGTTGAGGAGGGTTGTGAGGAGGTGCGGGTCGTGTGTGGTTCTGGCGTAGAGGTTGTGGATCTGGAGGGGAGGGGAGAGCAGTCAGTGTTTGGATGGGAAAAGTTAGGGGAAAAGGGGTAGGAGATGGGAGCTACGATGTGGACCTACCCTCTGGCAGTAGCCGTCATGGTATGCAATTACTCTGAGGACATCCTCTGAGAGGTCTAGGCCCATGGCGAAGCCGAATTTGGAGTTGGTTCTGTTCATTTTGACGACTGGTCGAGCGATTGGCTTCCTGGTGTATGTGAAAGTGCTGGGTATGAGTGAGAGAGGTTGTGCGGGTGCGAGATGTACGAAGGTAGCTGTGATCTGTGTAGAAAGTATCATGATGGTCGAGATTGGAAGAACCGCGATGTTCGTCCCGGAGCCGGATGTTTGCTGGGTAACAAAAATTCTGGCCATCGCAAAATAGTGAATCTGAACCTAGAAAGCTGCTCACCAGAATTGCAGGCTTTTCCGAGGCCTTTCATCTTCCACACATCACAATCTGATATTATGTACCATCGTCCTCCATCTAGGAACGTATCGATGCAGATATCGGTACACATCGGCAATGTAGCAGGGACGACAACAGATACCAGGGATTGGATGCCAACTGCACCTTATGTGACAGCTGCATATGATTTCTAGAAGACTAGAACACGCCATATATATAGATGAGTTCAAGATCCACTTACTTTCGGTTGCTGTGTCTAATTTCGTGGTAAACAGCTGTACCATGACATGTACTTGCTTGCCATTGAGCTCTTACCCACAGCAGTCAGGGCCTGGCTCCTGACCTCAAAGATATCCAGGCTAACGGAATAAGTTGACTGAAGCTTGAACAGAATATGAGATGGATACTTCGCTCGATACTTACCCAGTACAAGAACCAGTACCGACGCATGATCTACATTGCCTTTTTTATACCACCCCAGTGGGGGTGAGGACTTCCATGATTCGTGCATAAGATCAATGAGTCGGTGCTTTGATGGTAATCCAACAAAGAGCTTTGGAAGTTGTGACTGGCAAGCCAAGAGCAGTATGCTGCAAACATGAGAATCAGGAACTAATGAACAAAGAAGATGATAACGAGAAGAAAAGCATCAAGGAAGAAGGTATCTACAAAAAGGGAAATACACCGACGAGTAATTTCCGACTTTGACCAGAAAGGAGCTAGCAAAACAGGACACTAGGTGCGTTGAATTATATCGGTCCTGTGCCCGCGCTGTGTCATGCGGGAGGCAAGATCTTGAATCATCCTTGCGGCTACTCGTATTAAACGAGATATTCTCTTCCACGAGGGCATTGCCTCCAAGGCACCAGTCACACGTCTTACTGTGTAAGGCACTCGTCTATCTGCTGGTTTGGGGACAGTATTGGTTGCTTCTGCTGGCGCCCCCATTGAGTATGCGATCTGAAACCATCATCAAGTTCCTCGGGAAGAGAGGGCCTGCAAACTATATTCCTCAAGCTCCCTCTTTGAAGAGGCTCACTAAAGCCGTAGCAGAAGAAGGGCCTTTCCAGCTGTCTCTGCGCCAGCTTTGGCTATCCCACTCTGCAAGTGTTGTCACAGCAAGACTTGTTGTGCACGCATCTCATGTCCTTCTCGCGATCAACCTCGACCAATGATGCCAATACCAGATCTTGACAGTGATAGTGTGTATTCGCGTTTGGTTACATTGTGTATTGGACTGGCCTCTGTCTTCCCGGGTGTGTTGGCAAGGGAGTGGATGCCCTCATCGATCATGTTCCTTCCGACGGTTGCCGATCAATGGAATTGTCATACAACCTCTATTCCTTTGCCAATTGAATAGGGTTGGAAATGTCGACATTGTTCTGAGATCTCTGCCACAAATCCATCCCATATGTGATCAGGTATCATACCGATTTTGTTCTTGGTAGGCCCGCTTCGCTCCCTTGTGTCTACAGCTCGTGTTCGCAAAGGTTGTGCTCGAAAAGTTTTGATATATATACAGCCTCCGCTACGAAAGATTTTCGCCGTCTTCTAAGCACGTATTGTTTGGGGATTTCGATATTATTGGTTCGTCGTGTTGAGGTTGAGAGCTCCTTCCCAAACAGCATTGGGCACGGAAGCTTGTCTGCGTTATTGAATAGGCTCAGCTATATCCAACTGGTCCTCAGAAGCTCGAAGAAGGTATGGATAGTATCATAGATCGTTGGTCAGCTGTTTCGTAGAGTGGTGGTCGGGTGTCGTAAAGATCAGAGCGGCCACGTCTCAGTTGCTGGAATAGCATCGAGTGGAGTGATATGGCCTGAAGCCGAGGTAAAGAAGCTGAAGAGGAACTTGACCTAGAAGCGCGGTCGTTAAGAAGAAGACCCAGAGGGATCAATTGAAGTGGTTGGTTGTTGACGGCATGATGAGAGATTGAACGTAAGAGATGGGGATGGAAGGGTACATTTCTGTGCGAAAACAAAGAACACTTGGGTTCCTACTCGGCTCGCATACTGTACCTCAATGCTCATCAAAACGAGACGCTCCCAAATAACATGGTACCATAGGTCTGGAGTTGTGCACATTCAGTAGATGTGGTAGTTGTGGTGAAGTTGTGATGATGAGGGAAGAAGACAAGGAAGCTCTGGGGCTGAAAGCCTGGACGGCCGAGACAAAAGACCCCGCCACTTACCAACTTGGGAACAGAGCCATTCGAGTTTCACCAGTAAAGGTCACCGAACTTCGCGAAGACCTTTGAAAAAATGAACTGACTTTGATAGGTCTCCTTGCTGGTTGTGAGCCCTGCCTGAATGTTGTCGTGGTGATAATTCAGTTAGTACCTTCGGCGCTAGGACATGGGCGGCGCTTTCTTCACCTTCACTCATCGCCCTTCCAACTTGCTTCTCATACCTTATCTTGAAATGTCGAACCAGCAACAATGAACACTAAAAGCCGTTGGAATGTATCTCCAGGAGAGCCATTGACGCCAGACGAAGCTGTCAATCAAAGAGACTCTTGTCACTTCGAAGACACGAACAGACTCCCTCATTCAACCCACGAAGTCCTACTTTCTACGCTATCCGATAGCAGAAAGACAGGCAATTTCAACTTCAAGAAATCATAACACACTTCCTGAATATGGCGTATCCGGGCGCGATAGCCTCGCTGTATATGGACAGTGGTCGATTCGACAGATAGCTTCAGATTACTGCGAGCGGTGCCCGTCCCTAGGGAGCAAGACACGTCAGCCGGGGGCTATGATCAATGCGAAGGCTATTTGCAAATGATCTCTGCTCAGACAGATGGTCATCGTCCTGCTTCCCGAGTCATTGTACAACACCCTCAGGAAAGGAAAGGGCTCTTCAGTCACGGTTATTGCCAGCAATATGAGCTAAACCGTCAATGCAAAGACGAGACAATGGCTTCTGGCGCCCTTCTCTCGCAAAGTGAGAGATTCCAAGAACAAAACCTTTCTGCTTTCGAAGAACGATGGATCTGCTGTTTGTCACGTGGACTGGAACGACACGTCTTCCTCTTGTACCTATGGTCTTGCCCATTCAGTAGCCGACAGCATGAGACAACACAAGGTAGAAGTCACTTTACTTCGTCCTCTTGGGTAGTGAGGCCTAAGATGTCTTTGACCTGCCCAGTGTCTTTACTTGCCGCCTTGGTCAAGCTCCCTGAAGAAGATTCTGGGGACCGATGTTCCTTCGAATGGCCATGCCGGATACTGTTCTTCCAGATACTAGATGGGATCATGTTCAGGAACGTAGAATTCTGTATGCTTCTTGTAAGCTACCTGGGAGTGATGTCACAAGCCGCTGGTGGACTTCAAACTACCACTAAGCTGCTGTGGATCTCTTCGACAAATACGGAATATGATGTAATGTGTTGCACAATCTCTGCTACGTTCCAACGCCATGGCTTTCTTCTGAAGTTCCTGATATTCAGTCACTTGCACACACAGCTGACTATGAAAGCAGAACACAGGTATGTCAGGCTACCAATGCTTAAAGGTTCCTGAGCCAGACTACCTATCAACACACACAGCACTTGGCTCGACCCGATATAGCAAGACGGCATTGGCCGATAGTGTCATCAAATCAAGACTATACATGATGCGAGAAGTGAAGATCACCTTCTCCGGGAAAGTCATTTTGTATCTTGTGTTCGATGGCCTCCAGCTTGGGACGAATCGTCTACCTTTGCCTACTTTCATCTAAGCTATGTATAGCACGGACTGATTGAAAATGGTATCTACACACGTCTCCTCTCTGGATCCTGTCGTTTTTGACTGGCTATGTCTTGGGCATACTACTGTATCTGGAAGCAAAAAAGTCTTTCGAGCATTGAACTTGACTACATAGAAAAATATCGGCATAGTCTACACGACCGTGCCGCAATGACATGGTAGAACGACTACTGGTAGACTCTGTTTCAAGAGCCCTGTTCCGACTCACACAAACTGCTTGTAAACAGGATGCAAAGAAAGAAGTGGAGAAGTCATTGACAGCTCGATAGAATGGAAAGTCAATCACTATGAACGATAATTGACCTGAAAGAGAGGCGTATGGTAAAGAGGGCGCTTGTTTGGTACAATCACTTGAGTTATAGACATGGACTGTCTTTCGATTCCGTGGCAGAGCACATTACTGGTCTGGAGTCAGATGAGGCTGGTTCCTTGAAGCAGTTACCTGTCGAAGCAAGCCAAGGTCATAGATTCAACCAGATGAGCTGGTGCTGTGCTCAAGGTACACTGATCGAGTTGTATTGCCAGTCGGAGCCCCGTTGGCGGAAGGCAGATACCTTCTCTTGATCACAGAAGCTCAGAGGTAAGCTCCTGGCATCAAACCTGGACTAAAAGAGAATTTTGAGAGCACTGAACGAATCCAGATGGGCTCAGTGGAGATACCGCTTACCAAAGCGTGTCAGGTGATAGCTCAAAGGGTGTATTGATCTTGGGAAGGGACAAAGTGCGGCCGCTCGACGAGGCGAGGCGAGGTCAAAAGCATGCTCGAGGTGATTCCATTCTTCTATCACCATCACCAACAACTTTCAGCTAGGCAAAGCGCGTCAGCGTGTAGCCTCTGATACTACCATCACCCAGGACTGTCTGGAACATCTTTGATCAGCGATCTGGTCGTCGATTGTAGATTGTGCCTGGTCGTCCTCTTTCTTCCCTACCCTCTCCTTCTTCTGGATCTCGAACTCAGCTTCAGTCATGAAAATGGCGAGCCCGTCCCAGGATGGGGTAAAAGCGAATGGTGATTCTCAGTTGGCAGGCAGGTTAAATCCCACCATGTACGGAACAGGCCTAATAGCTTTCCAGGCTCGAGTAGCTCTGTAGCACTAGGCATGTTCAACGACGAGTTTGTCTTCACGGACAGCGACGAACAATGGAGCGAACAGGAAGGTCCAAATATCAACAATACCCAAGAACAAGACGTTGGAATGGACAATTTCGCCATTAATATGGATACGTTCGGTTCAATAGATCTGGATCAACAAGCCTTTGAAGATGTCCTCGATGGTAGACAGGCTAATGGCACCTTCTGCGACCCAATTCTCAGCCATGGTCAAGCTCCTGGAATGCCGATTGCTTCAAGAAACCATGAAGTAGACCAGGATGAGGTTGATAATAAAGACGGCGAGCAGGATTTCCAGCTGTTCTTCAAGGAGATGGTGGATTCTGGGTTTACCGAAGAAGGTAGCGCTCCACAAGGGCGGAATACACGCATGGTAAGTCTCTGGGATCCTCCTTCGTAGGTATTTGGCCTGGAATATTTAGCGGCTGTTGTTTTGAGTTCGACCATGGTCAATAAAGGATCGCGAATAGCTTGCTTCCTTGGCAGAATCAATCATTGACTCGCATATCTTTCTAGGGATTTGTCACTCGAGCAGATGAAGTTGATAATGCACCGCAAGATTTTGCGCCACAGTTCGTCTCAAACTCCTCGCAACCCTGTTCGCAGATCAACGCTGAGCTGGAAGATGTGTTTGGCGGAGATGGACAGTTTGGCATGCTAGAGTTCCAGCAGGAACTTCGTTCTACTCAACTGCAGACAGGACCGTTCAATTTGCAAGAACCTCCACGCTTTGTCCGCACTACCTCTATGAAGCCGAACCCAGCTATACAAGATGGACACATCGAGCATGGACTTCGCATTGTGAAGGCCCGAAACGTGTCAGGCCCGCCTTCGGTTCCACCAGTCAGCCCGACCGGGTTCTCGGCTCGTCGTCGTCAACACGTTGCCAGAATAGACAAGAGCAACAAAAAGGCCGATTCTTCACCAGAAGAATTTATCGACACAAGTGGGAAGGATGGACGAGTCAACAAGCGACCACGGGTTGCGCCTGGGGCGAATACAGCTCAAGGAGGCCAACAAGGAACACTGCAGTCTGGCCAAACACGCATCTTGAGCAAAGTCCCAGAGCACTTGATCCTCAGAAGTGATCCGGTAGATGCTCAAGCACGCAATATCTTTGGTGCCCAATCTCAAAGTATGACCCATACCACTAGCATTCTCCGACCGCAGCCTCGAATGGCCAACCAACAAACTGCAGCACCACGAAAGCCAGGTTTAGACAAGCCCGGCATGGGAATGTTTCAGCTCCAGGCAAATCATCTACCACCGCAGAGCTTCAACAGAACAAACAATCAACTTTTCAATTCGTCTTCGCAATTTGGTCCATTTGGTCCTACACTACTCGCCACCCCTGATCGTCTGTCGGGGCCGCCATCAGTCATCGCCGGGCCGCAAGTAGCACCTTCGATCCCTTCTCCACTTAGCCCATCGCTAAGATTTCCATTTGATGTTTTCAAGTACCCCTCAGGAGAGCATTATACCACTTATCTCACAGCCCAAGTCATCAAAGTACTGTACGAGAACTTTTATCAAGATGTCGGTTATTCCATATATAAATAAATACAGAGAATGCGTGCTGACTAGTGGATGTGTCACAGGTCACAGGCATCAGGCTCAAGGTTACTGGAAGATCTCCACCTACCACGTTGATCGACACTGCGGTTCACTTTTTCAAAGAGATGCACTGGGACAACCCGATTCAGTTGAACATGATCTACCTGATTACCATCCTTCATAACAGCCAACAGACCAATCTACACCAATGGCTTTGGGAAATCTTCATAGTGGCCTCTGTGTTCCAAAAGAACAATCCCCAATGCCCCACGATCTATTCTACCATTGAATTGATTAAGTGGCAAGTGGTCCGTCTGACAATGCTTTTACTGAAGCATGACATGACAGAATTCAGCACTAGAGAGAGCCCGATCTTTGGAAGAAGAGTTAGCCCTGCGACTTGGACAGTGCAACATGGACCAACTACGATCTGGGATGTTTTGAACCTTCACGAGGTCAAGGATGAGCCAGGCATGTGGGTTACAAACTTTACGCGAATGGCTAATACCAGGTTCATGGTCGCTGGAATCAACCCACACGAGTATCCTGTTCCAAAGCCACAGGAGGAGGACGGAGAAGGCTTCATTTGACCCGACCGTCATATGTTTCCTCACTTGGAGAGACGTGTTGAATCTTGCATTGCCAGCCCAATGGTGCCCTTCTGATGGAGGCTTCACGGGTGTGCACTAATTTCAGCAACTTTTTTTTTCCGGGTGCTGATTTCATGGTGGAATCTTCAGGATGGGTGTTTGTATGATGGTTTGCAGAGGCGTTTGATGGAGCATTGCATTGCTTGGCGTTATCCTGACAATATGGCGGGATCTAATCTGATGCGATACACAACATTGATGGGTGGTATGAGCACTAAAAAAGTGCAAAGTAATGCATGCTGGGAAATCTGGAGTTGCCATGGAGGTTGCTATTATAGACCAAAAAAAAGCATATGTATGCTACACCGAGGTTGCTGCATACGCTTCAATGCTTTCCTTACTCATCTAGGCAGTAGAATAGACTGCCTAATAAAAGAAAACAGGCTCCCATTACTTGCTTTCTAATGCATGATAGCCCGCGGTCGCCTGAATCTAGTCCAGGGAAGGGTGGATCAAAGCTTCAGCTCCTTGAGGATGATCTGAGCAGCCTTCTCCCCCATCAGCAATGCCGTCGAGTAAGTGTTAGCTCCCACCATTTTTGGCACGATCGACAAATCTGACAATGTTAGTTTCAAGTGTCTTCAACACAAATTCAAACATACCGGCGACTTTTAGCCCTTCTACACCATAAACATTCAACTCTCCATCCACAACACCCCCCTCATTCAACAGCTTCATAGCACACGTACCAAGCGAGTGCCACATCGTCTCCACCCTTCCCCTCAAACACTCCACAATCGCCTCATCATCCTCCTTCCCATACTTCACGTCCCTAATCTCGCCCCTCTCCACCGTCCCAACATCCCTATCTGCAACCTCAAAACTCGCCTCACTCCCCTCCTTAAACATCGGATTGCAGCTCTTCAACGGTCCACGATACCTCTCCATCCGCCTCGCCACCTCTCGCTGCTTCTTATAAATCCAAACAAACATCTCAATATCCACCTCCTCCTTGAAGAACCCCACATCAAACACCGGTGCATCTTTCACATCCTTACTAGATGCATGAACATACCCTCGTGAATACGGATACGCGAGTGCGGTTCCCATCGAGAAATACTGTCCCGGCGTATCCTTATGATCACCGAAATGGATTGAAGCCAGTAATGCCAGAGCAGCAGGTTTGTCCGCCTTGTCAGCGAAATCTCTAGCCCACAACTCCTGCAGCTTGGGACTGAAGTTTGCGAGATCTGTGGCATTGGGTCGGATCTTCCCAATGCCTTCGATGTGGTTGGAGCTCAAGATGTTATTCTCTTTAGCAAGTGCGTCGGGTACGGCAAGCGAGCAGTTAAGGAGGCAGTCAAGTGATGTCTCGGGACCGGCGGAGGAGATGTACGGCCATGCTATAAGAGGGTGGTCTTGATAGTTGTTGCCGACATTCTGGTTGATGTAGACTGGCTCGACACCAATTTTGCTCAGGACTTCTTGACTTCCTACACCTGAACGTTCGAGGATTAGTGGTGAGCCGAATGCGCCTGCTGAGAGCACCACGAGCTTCTGTGCTGTGATGGTGATGGGTGTGGACGGGTTATGACGGGATAGGACTTCGACTCCTGTTGCTTTCTTGGAGGTGTCGAAGAGGACTCGGACAACGTCGTGGTCGGTGAGGAGTTGTAGGGAGGTGGATGCGGCGTCCATCAATGGGTGGATGAGGACATGAGCTCCGTCTTGTCGGAGACCTGTTTTGGGATCGATCCATGCTGCCAATGGCTATATTCACAGCATGTTAGCAAATAAAAAAGGAAAAGGTTTCAGGTGTACGAACTCCGAAAGCATTCCCTGTCTTCAAATCCATAGGATCGGCTGTTCGACCCCATCCAGCAGCACTCGAAGCACCAAGAAAATCCTCCATCAGTTCTTCCTGGTGGTACGTGCCTCCCTGGGAAATCTGAAATTCTCCTTCCCACCCATGAGTTCTCGCACTGACTTCATTCTTCGGCAAATGAATAGTTTCGTGCTATATGGTCAAGGTCAGTTCTCAATCCTTTATTAATTCACGACCACTTTCACACAGAAGCCAACAGATGGACCCAAACACTTACCTTCTTCAGCAGGGGTATCAACTCCTGGCTTCCCCACCCCTCCATTCCAAATCCATCATAATCACTCTCACTCGCCCTGACATAACACATCAAGTTCACCGCACTGCCTCCCCCGAGACATCCTCCAGCAGCAACAGCTACTTCCCTTCCATTTACCTCTTTTGCAGCCACAGAAGTGTAGAATCGTGCCGTGGTAGATCCAGGAACAAGATTGGTTATGAAGAGACCAGGATGGACGATTTGAGGATGGTCTCTGTTCTTGGCTCCGCCTTCGATGAGGAGGATTGAGATAGTGGGGTGTGCGGTTGAGAGTCGGTGGGCGAGGACACAGCCGGCGGCACCGCCTGAGGAAAAGAGTGTTAGTTGAGCTGGAGAAAGGAGAACGGGAGTTTAGAGAGGGAGAGACATACCTCCCGCTATGATTATATCGACCTCTGTTGGAATACTTGTCGACATCTTGAGATAATTCGAGGTATGTTTACTTCAGATATAACAAGCGAACTTCCGTTGTCTGGCAGTAACCTGTTGCTGGTAAAATGATGGTGAGATGAGTACGGACTGAGGCAGATGAGACAGTACTTTTATGTACAAAGAAAACAGTATGGCACTCAAATTCGGCAGTCTCCTCGGGACCTTGATTCAAGACATCTGACAGAATCATGACCTACCAAGCAATTCATCGGGTCCTTGGCAGCTTCCAAATCCCTTCCAAATCCCTTCCATAGCCTACTCTGCCTGACAAGGAACCCGCAATCTTGCTTTACCTTAGGAAGTAAAGCTTGTTTGAATTCCTTGAGAACGCCATAGCTTATGTCTCTCTTCGACAATGATTATCGCAGAGACTTGCCAATTCATTGCCAAGGTATGTAGTGACAAATCAAGTCCGCAGCTGAACGCCCCGACCATGGATTTGAAACAAATGTGCCATGTAGATTCGGTCAGTACCCCAGAATTCAATATCTTTTTGGAGTTTCTCTTCCATATTGGGTCATAGGTACCCCGGAGACGTTCCGAATTTCGGGGATATCTCAGATCAGTTAGCGAGGGCTGAAAGTGGAAGTCGGATAATACATGCGACGAGCCACAACAAAGCGGCATTAGTTCCTTCGACATACAGCACGAACTAGCTGAGAGATCACGCCTTGACCTTTGTAATAATTAGCAGAGTATAGCTTCACATAGAAACAGAGACAAAACGATCTTCTCGACAGAGACTTGCTGGGTTGCTACCAAGCTGGCCAGCCGTCAATTCAGTGACTACGACATATTTCAAAGGTTAACTCAGCTTGGGAATATACATGCCTCGCCATTATCTCACAACCATACCTATTTCCAGTGCACTTCTATTCCAATTATTTCTTCGGCGTAAATGTCCATAATCTCTTCGGAACGACGAGAATCGGCGATACACCCCATATCGCCGAATCATTGTCCAGCCGAAAACAAAAATGCTCAAAAGTCGGGATACGCGCCTAAGCCTTTTCTGATGGCATACGGCTAATGGGCTATGAAATATTCACTTGCTGACTGTTCGCTTTGCCGAGGGGAAGGTAGAGGCTTGAGCTGATGCATGCTGCTGTGTGGTGTGTCAGACGGAGCTCCGGTGGCGACATACGCTCGCTTAGGATGTTGGTACCCCTATTTCGTGACGACTAGAGCGTGAAAATCAATGAACCACGTTCCCCTCATGGATCGTAAGAACTGGTGCAAGTGGTTTTAGGAGTAGGTGACTGGGCACAGAAAGCGCGAAATCGTAAGTCCGATTTATAAACAATCGTGATACCTGGTTAATATGATTCTATTACTGGTCCAAAGGAATGACATGTAAACATACTACAACACCCAGACCATTACTCAACGCTCCCACTCCCACTGCCACTTTGCCGCATTACATCACTCAAGCTCACCTGATATTGAATTTGTTACTTCAATCAACTCAAAATTCCCCCTTGTTTGCAATCGTAGCGTTCAACACATCTCTCGCAAACAAGAACTTCGGCAAATTAGACCCGCCGCAAGAATCACCCGCGATACAAACATTTCTAGTACAGCAGGAGCCAACCGCACACACGCTTCCAAGTGCACAGTCAGCGCTGGTATTGCAATCAGGGAGACCAGAACAAGGTGTATCGCCATTGACGCAGAAGCCAGTGTTATCTGATGTGGAGGCGCAGACGCAAGAGCCGCCAGCGCCGCATGCGCTGAAGTTCTCGCAAGTTCCGAGATTGGTGCAGCCTGTAGTGGCGCAGACGCCGTTGGTGCAGGTTCCGGTTGAGCACTGGAATAAGTCAGACCTAGGTTTCAGTAATGAAGGGGTGTGGAGTGTAGAGGTCGACAAATGAAGATGCAAACAAAGGAGAGAATGAGCTTACAGTAACGCCGCAAGCACCACAGTTCTCAGGGTCAGATGTCAAATCGACACATTGATCTCCACAAGTATCGGTCTTGGGTACTTCGGTGCAAGATGGTTCAGCTGGGATTGTGACGGTTGTGCTGACAGTTACTGTGGCGACCTAATTTATGCCACAAATTAATACTGGAATGGGAGTTGCAGGGCAGGTCTGTCCACATACTCCGCTAGAAATGGTCTTGGTGCCGGCCGTGATTCCCCAGCAGGAACAAGCGCTGGAGTAGCGAGCTGCTCCAGAGCAGGCAGATGCATAAGCAGGGACGGTCTTTGCAGGATTGTCGCGCTTAGGAAGGACAGCTTGGAGGGTGACAGTGGCTGTCTCAGTGACGGTTGCGGTACTGATAAAACTGTAAGTTAGCAAATCGCAGATGACAGATGGGATATAAAGTGTGCTTGGGGAGCCTGTAGAAGCAAATGAAATGTCCGACTAACCTCGATGGAACAGTTGTAGTCACTTCAAGGAAGGAGCTACAATCAGTCTTTGCAATTTCCACCTGAGCAGGTCCTTTAGCAGTCCCTTGAACAGCACGGAGGCAATTGTCTCTGTTGCAACCACCTGAGCCAGTACGCTCTTTGAGATTTGCTGCGCTGACGGCAGTGGCTACGACGATGATCTTGAAGAGTTGCATGATGGGCAAATGTGTGGTTCTTTGCTGTGAAGTTGAGTAATGACTTAGGAGGCGATGATGGTGAGAAACGTGAGAGGGAGGAAGCTGTCTTTATACTTGAAGCTCCTTACCTGATATCAGAAAGGCACACCGAAGAAGTGCAAACTTTGTATCATTGAAGCTGGACTTCGTGCGAGAAAGCCATACCATGATCATTTCATCCGCTCAGCCTCTTTCTATCACGTGTAACAAACACATCTTCCCAAAGTGGAAAACTCTGACACATCGCGAATCGATGATTGGAATCCACGATAATATCGCATGTCCATAGCAGCCACAGGAATACACATCTCCCAAATGGGTTTATTGGTGGCGGTCTATAAGGCAGAATCTCAGCATCTTGTTGGAACCTAGCCAGGTCAAGTCTGTTCCTGCATTACAATCCCTCGTGAAGCAAGGGACGACAAGAAGCTGAGATGCTGCGTCCAAAGAGAAAGCAAGGCCTCAGACATGAGGCGCATAGCTGAGCAAAAAGGCAAGACACTAAGGCGTCGTCCCTCATGGCCCCTCACCTGACACGCAAAGCAATTAATTTATATAAGGATGAGCTTGCTGCAATCATGTTGATGTATGGTCAATCGATATATGCTTGGTTCTTGAGAAGAAACTAGGAAAATAGGACTGAGATACATCCGATACTCTGCCTTCAGCTCAGGGGTTCGCTTGTCTCGGAGTTACACAAAATATTCTAAGTACAACGCCATTGAGCTTGAGAATGATAAGCCCCGCGTATCCGGGGGCGGGTAGCTACGTCCGGAATGTTGTTTTCTTCGTACGAAGTATGCGGTACTTTCCGTCTCTTGGACCAGAAGGGATGCTGGTGGCTTGAGATTATGAGATGTGATCAACTCCGACAAATTTCTGTGAATAGAATACGACAAATTTTGACCTCTGATCTCGCCGTTAATCCTTACAGAAGCACGTCGTTGTGAAGAAACAATCATGAGGAATTGGAGCCGCGTACTCGAAGTGGACTGATATGAAGTCAATCATAGAGGAAAAGCATGATCGACATTGAAAACCAGCAAACAGAAGTAAAACAAGGTGTACAGAAGTAATAAACCTTTTCAATCATCGTCGTCTGAATCTGAATCTGCTCCAGCAGCTTCACCAGAATCATCATCGTCGTCGTCGTCATCGTCATCAGCTTCTCCCCCAGCAAACCCTCCAGTGACAGGTGTAACGGCCGTAGTCGATCCATTTGACACGATGCTCGCTCCCGCTAACTGAGCCCATTCGCCAAAGAGAGGACTCCTCGCTGCGTTCAGCTGCGCGTCGAACTCATCGAATCCTACAAGTGATAGTGATCAGCCATTCGATCAACAACAAGCAAGTAAACAAAAAGCCGAGTCATTGCATACCTTTATCATGGAAAGACAACTCCGTAGCCGCATCTGCGGGATTACTGACAGGCTTCCCAGCCAACGCCCACGCCATGCCAAAGGTACCCAACGTATTTCCCGCCGCAAAACCAAGCTTCGAATCAATACAGTTCTGGCAAAGAAATGTAAATGACATGCTCGAAGCATTCACACTTGTCCCACTCGGTATAGGCGCCACTGAGAAGTTCCCATTGGCGACTGGCGGCGATGCATCTTCTGTTGACGCGAGACGAAATGATGATTCGACGGCGTTGCCATTTGGCCATGCTGCGAGCAGTAAAGGGCCGACCATGTCGTCTGCGAGAGCGATGCCACCCCATCCTCCGGCTGCTGTCAAGGGAAATGTCATCTGGCCAATGAAATCTGTTGTTGGGTTCTCGGGGAGGGCGATGCCAAATGCGAATTGTGTCTTGGCGCCGAAGAAGCGCTGGAATTGGATGCCGGTCACTATGTCTGTAAAGGGGGCGGTGGTTTGTGCATTGCTGAGGGTGACAATATGGAGAGAGAAGAGGAGAGTTGTTGAGAATAGAGTGATCATGTTGTCGATAGGTCTGTTTGTGATGAGGGAGGTGATGTGACTGACTTAGAGTAGTAGAAGATAGATAAAGAGGAAAGGATATTCTCCAGAGGTGGTGGTGAGGATCTTGGGATATGCAGTCTTTGAACTTTATATGTAATGTACTTCATAACGCTGCTTCAATCCTTTGATTCCATATCAAACGGCCTAGTCCATATGCGCTTTCGTGAAGATAACATTAGCCACACCAAACCTCAAGCGACCAATATCGAAGCCTGATCTGAAGTTTGCAAATGCTTGTCCTATTCTTGGACAACAAGATACATAAGAACAGTATCCACTGTATCAAGTGCAGCTCCACACGAGCTTGATTACTATCCCAGCCCGATGATAGGTTGTTCCTAGTATTCTGAACCTGAAAGTGTGTGGGGGGAGAGTTTTTGGGCATATAGCACGCGACCTTGGGGTCCATCGCATCCGAAAATGTGCTTCTCGAGACGACTTGGCAGAGCTTGTATGGATCTGAAGGTAAGTGTAGCCTTATTGAGATCCACGTGAAACTTCGCGGGTTGGGAAAGTGTCCAAGACCTGTCAAAATCAAAAATAAGATTTGGGTATGCTTGTCGTAGAGTTGCCGTGAGATCCGACTTCGAAGTCAAAACAAAACGAAAATATAAGCGCGATTATGTCATGAGCTATAAAAATCCTGAATGTATCTTATTACTTCATTCCTTTGCTAGAGGCACTGGTCATTATCCTTTAAAGATCTCCTACTTCTTCTACGAGGAGAATTATTTTGGAAGACATGATGATATTCGGATCCAACAACGTGAGGTCACAAACGGGACAGCGCTTCAACCTTCCGCCAAGAAGAATGATCGCCATCATCTGAAGCAAGTTCGGCTGTGAGAACAGAGCCAAGGAAGTGCAGCTATTTCGGTCCAACCTGCGACATGATCACGATGCAAGAAGGGAGTTGGAACCGAAGCTCGAGGTTTCGGGTAGATCTTGGCGATCAGTTCGGGTGGTTGCCGAAACTTGCCCTGTGCTAAAGCCCGAATTGAGGGGTGCAGTAGTGTGTCTGAACACACTATTCTGTGTAGTGGGAAGGCCATGACACAATAAAGTGGCTGTAAATATCGCGCTCTTCATTCAGACTTTCAATGTAAGAACCCCGCGGAAGCATAAATTCTCATAAGTACCCCACTTGGGAACATAGTGAGATGAGTCGGTATGATGCAAAATACTCAGATCGAAACAAAAAAGTAAATAACGAACGACGGAGCATATCTGGTGCACAATTCTCTCAAGCATTTATGTCGTGTGAATATATTGCGAGATTGTTTGAATTTTACTCCGGGAAGAATTAACCCTCTTCTCTGTCCATATCGTCTCTTCCCCGTTTCTGGCCACCGGTTTTGGGACGCCGACCTTTCAGAACGGAGCCCTTGTTGCCTCGATCTTCATGCAAGTTCTTCATCTCATTCCGAGCATTTCGCTGTGCCTCCTCGACTCTTTCTTTGAAAATCATGACTTCCTCCTTGACAGGCTCGTATTCATCTAATTGCATTTTCAATGCAGCCTCTGTGCGCTTGAAGATCTCCACATCGTACTGTGTCACGATACTGAATGCATGCCCCGACTTTCCAGCTCTTGCGGTACGACCCACGCGATGGATGTATGTCTTACTATCTGGTGGCAGGTCATAGTTCAGAACGATATCCACAGAAGGAATATCCAGACCGCGAGCAGCAACATCAGTCGCGACAAGGATCTTTCGGGTACCGGCACGGAACTTGTTAAGAGCTCCCAGACGAGCGGTTTGAGATAGCTGACCGTGGAGCGGGATAGCACCGAAACCTAGAGAGCGTAGCAGGATAGCTAGTCGTTGCGTTTCGTTCACAGTCCGAGTGAAGATGATGGCGGATTGGCCGACAAATTCGTTCATGAGATAGACTAGGTAGACGTCCTTGTGGATGAGCGGGATGAAAAGATAATTTTGGATCAAGGTCGAAACTGTCTGGTACTTCGTGCTGACACTGACTCGTAGAGGATCTCGCAAACTTGCCCTCTGCAAGCTTTCAATCTTCGAACTCATGGTTGCAGAGAAGAGGTAGGTTCGACGTTCTCGAGGTACGACCTTCAAAATTTTGTCCAAGATTGGTCCGAAGTCCAAGTCCAGCAGTCTGTCGGCTTCGTCCATAACCAAGTGCTTCAGTGCTCGCAGCGAAAATCCCTTGGTATTCTCCAAATGATCCAGCAGTCTCCCAGGAGTTGCCACAATGATATGGGGCTTCTTGCCGAGCGCGATTGCCTGGGGTACCATATCCATACCTCCAACAATGACGGCACATCTGACCGCTATCTTAGAGCCCAAAGCTTCGAAGGATTGTGAGATCTGATATGCCAGTTCGCGAGTTGGCGCAATGATGAGTCCGAAGAATGGTTGTGGTTTATCGAGAAGAGCCTGGAGAATTGGTAAGGCAAATGCAGCTGTCTTTCCACTTCCAGTTTCTGCCAAAGCGATCAGATCTCGATTTTGGAGGGCGAGAGGTATCGATTCGACTTGAATAGGCGTAGGTGCTTTGTATCCGAGCGCAGTACATGCGTCGCATAGTTCGTCGACGATTCCCTAATTCGCATAAGCCAGAATGTCATGCACGCAAGATACGATGCATACGAGATCTTTAAATGTCTTCGGTGCTTCCTTGTCCCCTCCAGCTTCCCCATCTGCTGTAGTTTCCCTGGGTACTATGCTCGCAATGGGTGCAGGCTCTGGATCAGAGGAGGCTGACGTTTCTGCAGGCTCCGTTGCGACATCCTTCACAGTCTGCGCCTTTTTATGCTTAGTTTTCTCCTTTAATAAGCCCGAAGGCAACGTCTCATCGACCTTACGTCTCTTTACTGAGGACATCGTGGTGTGTGTGTGCGGGTTGCTTCGAGTAGGGAAGAGGAGAAGAAAGTTGGATGAGGTCAAGGATAAAAATTATCTTATCGCTTATCGAGCTCGCTTCTGTGATTGGCTGCGCAAAACTTTCTGCTATCCAAAATAAATCTGAGCTTCTTTTCTCTAGACCATCACACCACATACAAATCACAACAATGGCACGAAGAAGAACGAAAAAGCGTACGCATGTGGGCGCAAACAATGGCCCTGCTGGTGGAGGAGGAGCTGTCTCGAAGAGACCCTCAAATGCGCCAAAGAGTATGGTCATTCGAATTGGAGCTGGAGAAGTCGGACCCAGTGTCAGCCAGTTGGTGAAGGATACCCGCTTGATGATGGAACCAGGAACAGCGTCGAGATTGAAGGAAAGAAGGGCGAATCGATTGAGGGACTATCTTACAATGGCTGGCCCGCTCGGTGTGAGCCATCTAATGCTGTTCTCGAGATCAGAATCTGGAAACACGAACATGCGACTTGCGATTACTCCAAGAGGACCAACTTTACATTTCAATGTCGAGAAGTACTCTCTATGTAAAGACATCAGGAAAGCTCTGAAGCATCCAAAAGGCGGCGGGAAAGAATACTTGACGGCGCCACTGGTATGTTCCTCTACCTGCTGCAGCAAGTCCATACAGTTACTAACAAAGCCTACAGCTTGTAATGAACAACTTCACCTCTCCCGCCTCCGAATCAGATTCTCCCAATAAAGTACCAAAACACCTCGAGTCTCTCGTCACCACAATATTCCAATCCCTCTTTCCTCCAATCGCCCCTCAAACGACACCACTCTCTTCAATTCGCCGAGTCATGCTTCTCAACCGCGAGCCTTCTAAAGAGGGCGATGGGACATATACACTCAATCTGCGACACTATGCTATCACCACGAAAGCCATGGGCCTATCAAAACCTCTGCGCAGGCTAAATGCTGCCGAAAAGCTATTACACTCCCAAAAGTCGGGCAAGACCAAGAAGGGCGGATTACCGAATCTCGGCAAGATGTCAGATATCGCGGATTACATGATCGGTGGCGATGGCGGCGACGGATATGTCACAGACGGAGCAACAAGTGGAAGTGAAGTGGACACGGATGCAGAAGTCGAGGTAGTCGAGACTCGGGCGAAGAAGATTCTCTCCAAACGAAGAAAGGATCGCTCCGAAGCAGATGGAAAGAAAGACAGTTCTAGAGGTGGTGTGGAGAAGCGAGCAATCAAGCTGGTAGAACTGGGCCCGAGAATGAAATTGCGCATGACGAAAGTCGAGGAAGGTGTTTGCAATGGAAAGATCATGTGGCACGAGTACATTAGCAAGTCCAAAGAAGAGGTCAAGGCGCTGGACAAGAAATGGGAGCAGAAGAGACAGCAGAAAGAGGCGAGGAAAAAGATCCAAAAGGAGAATGTGGAGAAAAAGAAGAAAGCGAAGGGCTTGGGCGCGAAACCTGAGGAGGGAGATGACGAAGATGATGACGATGAGATGGATGTCGACGAATGGGATTCTGAGGGCCTTGAGGGAGATGGGGAAATGGAGTTGAATGAGGAAATGGAGGAGCGAGGAGAGTGGGAAGACGAGGCGGAGGAGATTGCTGCTGGTTGAGGGAGCTATGTAGCTGAATTGAAATGTCGATCTTATCATTTCTTTGTTCCAAGTCCAGCGAGTGGATTCCGACTACGTGAATACTTGCAAATTCATACTTCTTAGCATGATGCAGACGTTTATTTTCAGCCTTTCAACTCAGGTAATTGTTCACACTCGGCCAGTAAGGAGGCTCGCAACCCCGCCGGAGACGCTGTCCAGCCCAACCAATCACGACAAGACGACGTGCTCACGCCTTTTGTGGCTGCTTCAGCCCTGGAAATTCTCACAAATGCTTCAGCTGTCTAGCCGCCACGGGAACTCGCTGCCGACGACACCGAATCTTGATGATCGATAAGTAACCGCTTGTCCGACTTTGCTTCACATAAGTGACAGGTTGTGAGCTTAGCTGAGCGATTGAAGTGCTTGAGCAGTATCGCCCTTTGCGGTTGTTGTTCTCAATCGACAAAGGCCATCCATCATGTCGTCCGAGGTGGAGGAGTTGATGCCTCTCGCCTTAGGGAAGGTACAGCTCTAGAGCCTGTCCTCAATTTTCGATAAGCTGATTTGAACAGGGCATCAGCATGCGCCTATTCGTCGATCACGTACGTTCGATACAATCGTCACCAAACCCTCAGAACTGGATAGAACATCACGCTGAAACTGCTATCAACAGAGCAAGCCCGAAGACTCACCAGAGCACAACTGGGTAGATACCAGGTATGACGGCCAGGACGATTCTGAAATCCTTGCTATACCTAACCACTGGCATAAAGTACTTATATAACCCCACCAATTTGACCCTTTACATTGGAATCTTGAGCTGAGCTCTAGCGTTAAATCAGGATCACGACGAAGTCATGGAAGTCCTAGAAGGGAAAATGATATTCTACCTGGACGGCAAGAAGATCGTCGCTTCAGCAGGCGATCCGCCGGTTCTCATTCCACGAGGTCATGTTCATGGTTTTACTGTTAGTATGTATTCAACACCCATTCCAGCACACCAATAAAGTAGCAATTCTGACGCCTCAACAGTCAAAGGACAGACTGCGCGTTTCACTGAGCGCACCAAACCTTCGGGTACATTCAAGGCACACTTCTTCCAAGATTTGTTTCAACAAGGCTCGCCTGGTTTCTTGATGGCTATGCGAGCTTTCTATGATGGTGACACGTTCGTTTCGCTGCCTGGGGGTTTCAAGACGTTGGATTATGTGGTAAGTTTTTCTCCCCAGGATTGATCTGTTGACAGAGGAAGGGCAAGAGTTCGTGAACGGGGAGCCGAGTCGCTGACTTGTGCATATAGTTTTTGAGTATCGTGGGGTTCATCGCGAAGGCTTTCGTTCCTGCCAAACCGAGTGCCGTAAAGTCCAAGGTGTTGTGACGGGCTGTATGTACTCTTGGTATTTAGTCACTCGGTGATAGGTTACAGGTGTATTGGAGAAAGAAAAATTGGAAGCCAGTCATCAAATTGGTTGCTATCCATTGCTTGAGACACGATTTGAAGAAATCGTCCGAGACTAGAACCTAGTTATTCTTCGTGCAAGTCCTCTTGATCCCGATCGTCCCCATACAGAACATTAGAAAAGCAATCGAGGAGTACCATACCCAAGGACAATGTCTATCCAAAAGCTCTATCATAGCATCGACAAGTGCAGTGAGAAGGTACCGACAAATGTTAGGAATCGCGAGAACGAGCGTACCGAGCTGGAACCCAAGCGCCTGAAACAACGCCTTCAACGTTCCCAAGGCATTTCGGGGTGTCTGCTGCGTTGGCCCTCCGCCCATGATCGCATCGACCACAACTAACAAAGGGCTAAGATAGAACAGAACAAACCACTGGAAAACATACGGACCTATTTTTCGTCTTCGAGTATGTCTAGCCAATGTGCTCCAAGATGGAGTAATCCGGGATCTTTATCATGCACTCTGTACCGCTGCGCACATAGCGGGCATGTAGGAGATTCATCGTGGAACCTTTCAGCGATACAGTCTGACCCAAAGGTATGCCCGCATGGAAGCATCACGGGATATCCGCCCATACAGCAGTGATTGGGTTTAATCGAATCGCCATCCCACTGTCCCAAACAGATCAAACATGTATCTTGTTCTTCGAGGATTGACGCCCTAGGGGGAATAATCAAAAGGCGCGGACTTGGGTACATACTCTTGTCCAGCTTCTAATTGTGACGATCATTCAGTGGAATCAAAGTAAGTGATTTGTATCGTAGCGTCGCGTACCTCAGCTGAAAATCCGAGATGATGGAGCTAGAGAGCTGGCTGGGTACGATGTTCGGTGGCGATGAGAGACATTTTGGGCATCTGGTAACGTGGATACGTGCCATATCTGGGGTATGTACATCTGGGGAAGTGTTAGTGAACTCGATATGGCTGCACTGGGAAAAGAAGGTCTCTGTTCTGGAGCCTTGGTTTACCGGCATATTGGAGGTATCCATTTTGATGCTTGATCTTATGTGCTTGATAGAATGCCAAGGTAGCCATGTCATGGTAATGTAGTATTCCTCACTATAAGGCTGCAAGATCGCTTGAGTTATGGATTTGTGCTTGGGGTGGTTCTTGGGATGGCGGTGAGCAATGGACAATGAACATTGAACAATGATCAATTACATGCTCTGCTCTTAGTGCACCTTGTTTACTCGGCAGACCCCTCTGCATGGTGCATTCGATTTCATCATATGTGAGCATACTACTTCTGTAATTTACTTTAGTCCTCATTGAATTGCCCTAATCTTGCGCTGCATTGTGACAGACATATTCATCATATTCTTCATGAATCACTATGGATAGATAGTAGGACAAAACATTAACATTATATTGATTGCGGTCGCCCACTCAATCAGTGGGTCGAGATCTGGATTCCAGCTTACTACATGATCTGTACCATTGAAGCCCAACACTACTTCAGAGTTGCTCGATTCCAGGCACTTAAGGTGCTCTTTCATGTAGTGATGTGGGCAATTGTTCGAGGCTACTTCCCGCGAGGTTCTTTGAGACAGACCCACCTATAACGGGCTACGGACTTCCTGAAAAATCTTCTGGGAGTAGTAGATGGGTTCCACAAACCACCACAGAATAGTCAGTGGCCAGAGCAATGGGACTGTCCAGACGACTCTGAACAGTGGTATCACGAAGGTTGAGAGTATCATCAATATCAACTTCCAGAGCGAGTCTTGAGTCGGGTTATTGAATGCTACTCCCATCGTCTCCTCAACAAAAAAGAAGAACAGATTGGCCGCAAGGAGAACGTTACTTATCATCAACCCTGAAAATGAAAGGTCCTCATTAATCAGGATGTCCTTTATGATCTCTTCGCCTACTGTGGTACCAACTCTTCGGATCTGGGAAGGAGCCCAACAAAGAGGACAAATGCCTCTAGAAGCTAGGAATGCTTCCTTCAGATAGTCTTTGCCGAAAGCATGACCTCAGAGAAGCATTCGAGCTCCCCCGCCTATGCAATCGTCACCTCCGTTCTCGGAACTTTTGGAGAATTTTCCAAAGCAGAGAGAACACTTGTATCGATTCTCGAGGACTTTGTCTCCATCAGGAACTATGCCAATCCGAGGGTTCAGGAATGTGGTGATGTCTTGCGCGTACTTTGACGGATAAATTTTGAAGTCGGACATGGCTGAGGTCGCTTTGTTTTCTTCAACTAATGGTCTTAGGGATTTTCTCCTCTCCTTTGTTGGAATATAAAGGAATGTCTGCATGGCAACTATATATCTGGGGACGGTAAGTTGTTCGCTAGTCTGTACAACTCTCCGAAACTTGAACAATGACATTGTCTGTGTTTGTTCAGAACAAGGGCTGACAGACTCGATTCAACTTATCTCAAATTTTCCTGAGGTCTCCGACTAGTGATCTGTACTGTAGCGGAAGAATCGATAATGGGTAAACAAAGAACAATGGGTCGTGGGTTTAAGCGAGGCTGTGAAATGGGATAGAAGTATATTTTTGCATCAGGCTGGCGTTGCAACTTATGCCATCACACCAGGATGGAAACTTCTGACTTTATTTACTTGTGAATGCATGAGTCATATAGCTCGCTTTGAGCTTCGGCAGACCGAATTCGTCATGCTTATGTGGCGTGGCTACTGCCCTTACTGGTAATATCGCCGATATGCACTCGAACCCAACAATTGGAACTCTCAAGATCGCAGATTCGATATGTAATCTACATACAATCCTATCAATTTTAGGTCTTCCGAGAGTAAAACCAGTGCTGTAGCTTTGATCAAGATTGAAAATGTGTACCTAAAATGGTTGCCTCGGAATTCTCATTATGCTACCACCGAGGAACTGATAATTATGGACTAGCACATTGAGAAGGATACATTTTGTGCAACGGGTTGGTGTGCCGAGCTCTGTTGTAGAGTTTCGGGAAGTTCTCAACGCTAGCGTACCGTTAGCATGCGGGTAGTGATGGTGATATTGTTCAAAAGACCAATTTTACAAAAAGCCGAGGTCAAAGAATTCAATACAAACACCAATAACGAGCACCTGCATAATCCAAGTAGGAGTATGAAAAGCTGATATGCCCACCAAGCTGGAGCTGCTGCGAATACGTGTGCGACCACACCGTCGAATTTCCGGGTTTCTACCAGAACCCGAAGCCTCGTTGTCTTAACTTGAATATATTTGCTTTTGGCAACTTAGTTCTAAGAAGAAGGAAAGTTCCCAGGTATGCATAGCTCGCCACCTTCTCGAAGGAGGTTGTTTAGCGACTGGCGAGTTCCACAAAGTCCTCTTACTAGTAGTGATCGGCACTTGGCTTGACGCCGAGGCGTTCTCTAAAGAGCGAGCTGAATAAGTACAGGGAGAACCAGGATAAAGTATAAAGGCCGAAGATGGTGGATCATGAAGGTTGCTTCTAGGTCACTGCCTCATTCCTTTACGTCAAATTGTCCATGGGCTCTCTTTATTCTAGCTATTCTCAAGGAGCCACCGCGACAGCCGAAGCTCCCAACTACTTCAACGACACGAATAGTGCTGGCTTCAGTGCCATTAGAGCTGCTCTCGTTATTGTCAATCCTACACACGTGCCTTATTAGCCTGCGAACTTCGACCAGAACGGAGGCCGGGCAACATTTGGTGCGACCGGTGTTCTGACGCCGTTTCCACGGTACATGAAGATTTCCCAGGCTTGGTATGCGACGATCAAGTTACGAGATATTTGTTACAAGAATGATTTGATCTGTGTTAGGTTGACGCTTTCCGCGACGCTCAATCTATTTCCAAACATTTGCTGTATGGAAGTACACCAAGCGTACAGAGTCAAGGGTCGGCATTTTTAGTCCGGTTTTTGGCCTAGAGCATGGTGAATAGCGAGCATGAGTTTTTGAAATCATGAGCGATTTACTAGGGCAAGCGCTCGAGGAGTTCTTCTCTGAATTGGTCTCGGACGTTCTGTGTACTGTATCGAAATGGCACTTGGTTTTGATTGGTACAGCACTGGTCGAGATCACGATTGAAGGTGGCAACGGAGAAAATATAGAACAGCTTTCATCTCAGAATAGTTTCCATTACTCTGCAGTATAAAGTTTTGCTTGTGACCTTAATAATGTGCTCTTTGGAAGTGTCGATTCGAACCCTGAAATGTGGTACCGAAACAGATCTCGCGCAGCACCGAACGAAGTATTCTTTTGGAGTAGATTGCAGTTGATTATCGGTACTTCTTAAGCTATGCAAGTGCTCCCAATATCTGATTTAATCTGTGAACTCAAGTGCTTCACGCAACTCGCGACCAATATCCGTGAAGTTATGGCCAAATTCCGGAAATCTGTTAAGCGAGTTTGTTTACGTCCGGGCTCCTGGCCAAAACACCTAACATGGCAAAGCAATTGTCAGGCCACAACACATTTGATGGCGAAATTCATGTTGAATTCAGCTTCGAGAGTTCTGCACCAGAAGTGACTAGCGCCCGAAACATACGCCTGCCATATTTCGCCAAAGTCACCTCGAGTCTCTCCTTGTTTCATGATCTCAATTGAGCAACTCCACAGCAACAGGATCTCGACCTCCCCTCAACCTAGGAAGAGCAAAGTTGCAAAAACGCAGTAGGTCTCTCCAATCTCCCACGTCATCTTTCATCCAGACTCTACTGACATGTGACAACCAAGACCATGAATCTCCGCGAGCTCGAGGACTTCCTCGAAACCCAGGAAATCAGCTTCACCTCAATCCTCAAGGCCACCAAGAACCTCGATCCTGTCGATCTGAAGCGCTCTTTGACTCGCCATCATGCTCAGATGATCAAGATCGCTGCCGGAAAATATCCCCTCAAGGGCATCGCTGAGCTCTCGTCGCCTTCTCCTTCCCCACTCCAGCCATCGTCTACCAGCAAGCGTCCTTTCACCTACAATGAGTCTGAAGATGACGTCCGCACCCCTACTAAACCCAGGACTCCCAAGAAGAAAACTCCAACCTCCTCATCTAGCAATAGAGCCTCCCAGTTTAGTGGCAGATTGCAACCGGCCGGTGCTAGTAACCTATTCAAGGCCAAGCCGAACTACACCGTGTCTCCCAATGGCTTCAAAACTTACATCCAGATCACCTCATCCGACGAAGATTCAGACTCTGAATTTGCTGAGGCAAAGGAGAACTCCAACTTCGAGGGAAGTGACAGTGAAGGTGGCAAGAAGGGCTCTGCACTTAAGGGTGTTGCTGTTCGCAAGACTGCGTCAGCAAAGAAGACTAATGCAGCTGCCAATAAGATCCTGTCCCAAGTCAGTGACGATGGTGAGGTCGAGAGTGGTGGGTACGGCAAGAAGAAGGGCAAGAACAATGATACTCCAAGGAATGGAAAGTCCGGGGCCAAGAACTCTGCAGTCACCGGTGAGATCGATGGAGCTGTCCTGGGTATCAAGAACGAGATCTCTGATCTTGAAGCATCTCTCGCCGAGAAGGAAGCCGAGTTGACCCGAGTCACCTATGTCCTTGCCAGACAGCCGATCTTGGCGATCACTCGAGAGCTGAAGCAGCAGATCCAAAAGAAGAAAGCTTTGCTATCAAAGGATGGCAAGAGTCTACAGGCTGGCGGAGTCAATGGCTGGATGGAAAAGTTGGCGGAGTCGGAGAAGAAGCCATTCGCTGCTCCTGTGGAGGATGCGTTTGATAGCGATCCTGATACTCTCTTCAGAAATCAGATACCTTCGAGAGGCTCTGCTTCGAAGCGCAGACGCGTTTGAGAGGACACCAAGTGCTAAAGGTGAGCTGAATAGCTTTGGCCAAATTGACTCGAGATTGACCAATTCAGATTCACTCCATTTGCGGCCACAATTTTGCTTATGGTTTTTACTCACGGCGCATTTACGATGGGTGCTGAAGTTGTGAAATTTCCATGGAGGCCACTCAACTGCCTTGAAGTGCGATGCCATGCTCATTTTCACTGTGAAAATGGGCATGCGATCAAGTACAGTAGCCCGGAAATTGATCCGTCATTTTGCTTTCTTCACTCAAGCAATGGCAGTTGAGGATGGAGACCGAGTTGATGACCTGGGTGAACGATTCGGAGACATGAATCAGCACTTTCAGATCAGAAGGGAGCAATCATTGAATGGAGTAGATGGTTTCTTTGATAGTCTAGCGCAACTGGAATCAAAACAAGATCATCAGAGGATGCCCTTCCTTTTCGCTGCTTTGATGTGTGCCCGTATCAGTTTACTCTCATTCTCGATAATCAGACTCTTGAACAGTGTATCCTCTTCGAGCAGGCTATCTTTGATGGCATCTAGCAAAATCAGTACCCGAAGCACAGAGCCTGAGAAGAAGGTGAGCTGAGAACTTACAGAACCAGAACATTTCTGTTTTTATGTCGCAGAATAGCCTGATGAGTTCGGGATCGCGATCGAGGAGAGCAGATATCTCTTCGGTTCGCCAGTCCAGCGTAAGAGGCGATGTGCTGTTGTACAGCGCTGCATATACCGACGTCAAGGTATTGTACAGATGCTGATTTAGCTGAAATCTTGAGGCATCTAGATTCACTGTCAGTACATCTAAGGGAGCCCAGGTGAAGCACTTCTTTGTGGAACTTACGTATCATTGGGCTGATATCATACTCCGGTAGTGTAGATCTGGTGTATATCATGTGATTTTTGTATATGAAGAGAAGGGTCCACAGACAAGCCCAGACGGCCAAAGGGTTTTCTCTCCCGATGTTCACTTGGTCATATACCAAATTATCTAGAGCCGAGAAAACCTGCGTCTCAACGGACCTTAGTTCTTTGCACACGAGCAGCCTGATTTGTGCCGTCATTGTGAAGGAAGCCAGTTCCCCCTCGGCACTCTCAGGAGTGCCAATGGTGCACGGTATGATGCGATACATGCCAAACAGAAGCTGTAAGCGTGTAATGCTGGACAGCAAGCTCTTCTACAAGGAGATTTGGTCAGCATCGAAGTCGCAACGAAACAGTCAAGGCTATTACCATGGGCATGTCCGATCTTCGATCACAATAACTCTCCACGAACTTTTGAACAGCCTTCTGGAGACCAGAGAATGGACCTAAAGATGGCCGAGTACCTTCTCGAGATAGGCTGAAGATTTGTATAACATCTTCCACGGACGGGAGATTCCTGGGATCGAGTGCCAAGCGACGATTCGGGACAACCAGAATTGAGCGGTGGTAATAGTCGGTCACAATGACCTCTCGAGCAGATTTATAGGCCGACGGCTCGAACTCAATGACTTGAACCTTAAGAAAAGCTTCTGGGATGGCTTGGCTTCCCGAAAACCACAGGTACATGGGTTTGCTTGAGGGGATGTCGTCCAGCGCACGGATCTCTGTCGTTTCTGACTCTATCCTTGCTTGATTCACGAGATCTGCGATTACGGTCAATTCTTTTCTTGATGCGAATTATAGCGATAGGACTATTTACCAATGTGATCGAAGCGATACACAACTGGTGGCCCAGAGCAGCGTTTCCTGCTCGCGCGATGCAGGGCTCGCATGGCAACCCGAAGTTGCACTGCCAAATCAGCCTATGAACCGCAACATGGAAGGGTACTCAATGCCAGGTTCTGGAACATCTGAAAGCGGATCGAGCATGCACTTACCCTACTCTTCCGAAGCTTACACTGAATGCAGACCCGACCCATTCTGTTCAACGCCACTTTTTTCCTTCTGGAAGCGGAGAAAATTTTTCCGTTTCCTGGGCGTCACCTCTTTGTTGGATGTTGACGAGAACACGATCACCGATTGATCTATCTTTCTTTTGAGGTTCTCTGAGGATGACCTCGTGTCTGGGTCTGCGGTTTCAGATAATTGATCCGAGCCTCTTGCGCTTACGCTTCGAGGCGGAGTATTTGTGTTGGAGCGGTTTGCTTCGATAGTGGCGGTCCCTTTGAAGATAGGGCCCTGTGAAAGCTTCGGATTGTGATGAGACTTCATCAGTGAAGCTGTGCCTGGATATGTGCTCGAAGTGGTATCCAGCTTGTAATTTGAAGCAACCTCATGTTGAACTGTCGAGGAATAGTCAAAATCAAGACAAGGGCCAGCATTGAAGTCGAAGTCGAAGCTAGAATCGCCGAACATATTGAGCCCTTGATCTGGCAAGAAGAGAGAAAAGTCGACTGACTGTTTCCAGAAGCTAGGACCGTCCATGTCGTGTAACTTACGTTGTGCCTTAATCCTCGAATAGTTCTGTCGCCGAGTGTATGAGAATTGCAATGAGAGATGGCTGGTGATCAAGACTATGAACGAAGTGAGGTATATTTCCTCGCACTTTGTACGCCCAGCTAGGCGAGGTTCACGATCCGGTGACTTCTTTAGGAAATCGTGGCGTTGTGTCCTGCAAGGCTGGACATTCCCAACCAATGACTTCTGGCAGTTTGCGACCCGGTCTGAGGAATCCCTATTTGGGAATGTCCACGAAGGAACAGATGAGGCGAACAAGCGAGTGAGGCTGTAAGTTGGAATTGATGCATTGATGCCTAACATTCAAGATGGACTGCCGGCTAGGGACTGTAGTGAACATGGTCGCGTGACAGATTTCAAGTATTTTATGTACCCACTCCGTCCTATGCTGTGCCATCCAAGTAAGAAGCGGTAAAGTCGAGAGGTGATCGAATTGTACGTATCTGTCAAGTGTCTGCCGAACGTCACAAATTTGCCTGCGCTCCTTGCAAGCGCTCCAAGAATCCCAACACTTTCTTTACCAGTCCAGCCATAACTTCCTCGGAAGCTCCTTTCAGATTATGCGTTGCACCCTCTAACACACCCGAATGGACCTCATCTATCCTTCCCTCGCCATTCTTAGCAACCTCAATCCATTTCCGGATCAGACCGTCCTTATCCATCTTCGGATCCACATACTCATCACTCCCACTGTGCAACACACACAACGGTATATCTCTCGGTAACGCACCAAACGTCTTCATAAACCGCTCATCACTCAAATCCGAGCTGAAGAAATCATCATCACCATCGTGATCCGGGCTAGCTAGTGACAACCATCTTTTCGCAGACACAGGTGCCGGCCCAAAGAAACTCTTCATCGTCTTAGAGGGCAGGATCTCATCGCCATCACCAGCTTCAACCATAGCTTTTGCTGTTTCGCAACTCCCAGCGTACAGAGCGGGATCGAGTCCACCTTCAATGGCTTGACGATCACTGACAGGTCCTTGCAAGATCCCGCCGTCAATTTTGGCCCGAGAAGCGTGTCCGGTGCCGGTCAGATACTCGATGATATCTTGACAGCCGGTTGAGTGACCCATAAGTACTATCTTGCCGGTCTTGATGCCTCGGAAGTAGGCCACGCATTTGGACAGCTCGGCGGCATCCTTTTGGAGGTTGGAGGTTCCCCAGCCGGTGTAAGAAGAGGAGAGGTGGACCTGAGCTAGGGTCCAGGTTGGTGGGAGGGAGGCAGCGAGAGGTGTTGTGTATGGAACTGTAAGGAGGCCGTCGAAGAGACCGCCGATGAAGAGGAGGACGTTTTGAGGTGGTGAGGAGGGTGTGGTGGGGGTGTGCTCGAAGGCTGTGAGTCGAGATGTCTGCGTCTGGTTAGATATCGGAATATCAATCAGGTGAAAGTGAGAGAAGGATAGGTAGATCAGAAAGTATTGAAAGATGAACGTTGGAAATGTTTTGAACGAGGTGTTGATATCAAACGAGTGAGAAAAGTGCGGAGAGGAGACAGCCGATGAGACTCGTAATCATGAGCGAACAGACTAACATATTGGTGAACGAGCCCCTTTCTTGGCACAGCCATATTGAGCAGAACTTTTCCTTGAAGCCTTTAGAATATGACGGGCAAAGAATGGTATAAAGCTACTCAGAATCTGAAGCCGATGGAACTAAGAAATCTAGAAGGAAGTATTGTAGTCTTGAAGACGAGCAGTACCACGAAGCCAAATGGGCAAGTATTCCGTACACACGTAAGATCAGACCTGGCCTTATGTCTGTCAGGATGAGTATGAGTGAGATTGAAAGGACGGTTAGCGAGCGATGGGGATGAAGCCCAGAGATATGGATCCGGTCCGATTGATCAACCCAGACCTGGGTCAACATATCAAAACACGTGACATCGAATCAAAATTGTCCAGCTCCTCAAGCACCCTCCTCAGACCATTCAACAACAACCACCCAGCTGCTTCACAACCCTTTACATAAACTGACATCTCCAATCCACCTTCAGGATGTCTTCCCTCCTCCACCCCCAACCATCCCTCCTCTCCGCCCTGCGCTCCCTCACCCTATCCTCCAACAAATGCATCAGCAAATCCCCGTCCCCCATCTCTCGAGCATTCTCCACCACCCCTTCCCAGCTCGCCCGCAAAGATGACAAGAAGAACAAGACCGACCCGCGAATCACACTGATACGATATCATATGCAACATCCCGAGACGCCTAGGCCGCTGAAATTGAGTCGGATGAGGGCGCTGAGGCATTGGACGATCCATCGTGCGTGGATGATAATGAGGAGGAATAAGAGGGAGAGGGAGGAGAGGGAATTGATGAGGTTAGTCATTTCACCTGGGAGTCTAGATTTTTGATTCTGCACGACTGGCGTTTGCACTTATCGTGCAAAGTCACAGCCCAGCGGCAATAATTCCAGACAAGCTTCTTCCCAGCTTTTCTTAGAACCACGACCTTCTAATGCTGATATTTTTTCTTTTGCAAATAGGATGTATCAATCGATCCACTCCGCCTGCGAAGAACTACGCACTATGGACCCGCCGCAAGCCAAGGATGCAGGCAGATTATACCGGATCGCGATGGAGAAGAAGGGGATTTTTGGGAAGGGGGGTGTGCCGATTGAGTATGCGAGGTTTCAGACAGATACGCCGGGGAAGGAGGCGTGGAATCATGGGTGGACGAGGTAGATGGGTGGAATGTCTTAGTACTGGGGAAGGGAAGAGGTGGTGAGGTGTTCGGGGACTTTGTGAGGGAAAAGGAAACGGTCTGAGTCGAGGCTCGACGTAAGGGATGGATATATGTAGGAATATGACGAGCCCGGAGTTGGATGTGTAGAGCATGAGGAGGAGAGATGCGGAGGTATGAAGTGTGTACCATCAATGTGAAAGGGTAGGAGAGAGGAGACGAGTAAATCAGGCTCATGTGTATCATGTTTGCTTGCTGTATATAATATATGTACAAAGGCCACTTAGGCCAACAAATCAACCACTTAAGTCAAACCAGAGTAAAATAACCAGCCCAACTACGCTATTCGTCGCAAGCAATGCCGCAAGGTTAAGGTCAAGTTCCCATCCATTCCATCTCAAGACTCCCATCTTTCCTCCGAGCGTGGTGAATCCAGGACGTACGGAAAGTTCAAATAAACGACCAGGTCGAGAGGGAGTGTGAGGACCAAAAGTCATGATCAGTCATTAAGTTTGTCTATCTGGCATATTTGCAGGCATCCATTCATCCACAAAAACAATATATCGAAGGGCTCCATTCGCTCTCTATCTCAATTCGATTGTGCAGAAAACTTTTGATCAGTGCAGTGGCCGCAGAAGATGCATTCCGAGTTAAGTCATACTTGCGCAGGTTAACAGTCTGTCATTCAGTGACTTATTTGGATCCAGACATCCTCGAGAGCAAGCCACCCGTAATGAAGAGAAGTCGGATTATGTTCGTCCATTAGAAGGTTGTATGTCGAATTGTGGTTGGCTGGCTGCTCCTTTGGTGTTTCCTCTGCCCATAGGACGTGTCTCATCCGCGGATTTGGAATTCCGTTCATAGAATGACACAGCATCCACCACCCTCGCCCTTCTCGAAGGTAAGCAGAGCTGCTCGTGTGGCGGCCTCGAACACATCATCCACCCCCTCTCCTGTCAACGAGGAACATTCCAGGTATTTCCGTGCTCCGATATCGTGTGCAATATCTGTAGCGTCTCGGGTGGTAACAAATTGCTGTGATCTCTTTCGCATCTCTTCAATGGCGACCGGATCTTCTCTTAGGTCCTTCTTCAGACCGACTAATATGATTGGAACGCCGGGGCATCTTTCGTTGGCTTCTTCAACCCACTACTATGGCATTAGCATTACTCGGAAATTCCGCCTGGCAAATCCTACCTTGTGCTTGACGTTGTCTAGGGAGTCGGGTGTGTCGATTGAAAATCCAATCAGGATAACATGGGCTTTTGAATACGCCAGAGGTCGTAACCTTTCGTAATCTTCTTGTCCAGCCGTATCCCATAAGGCCAATTGCACACTCTTTCCATCCACCCTACAATCCGTCACGTAATTCTCGAAGACTGTGGGAACCTACACCCATTAGTACTTTGAAATGGCCCTGGATTATCATCATCGACTCACGTAGTGCTAGGAGCAAATATTAGCAGGTTTTCTTGACCATTNAAGTATACTGCTTACCGTTGGGAAATAGCCAAGAGTGAATACACTGAGGAGCGAGGTCTTTCCACAGGCGCCGTCACCAATAATGACGAGTTTCCTGTTGGTTCATCTGTCAGCAGAGCTCCGGAAATGCCCTTAGTATCTCTCTCATTGTTGCCAACATTGAGGAATGTTTCAATGCCTGCATAAAGCCAAGGATCCCCCTCAATTGGTTTTCATGTACTCCAATGCCAGTGGAAAGACCATCCCCAAAGAATTGATAGACATTTAGGAGAGAAAATATCCACAGGACACTTCCAAAGAGAAGGTCTCTTCCAGAATGTTCGTCCACGTACCTCCGCATCACATTTGACTGTTGTTGAGCCATGGCGTCGATAGATCGTATGATTCGTTTCGGAAGAGAGGAGGTGTTGGGAGATGGAGAACTCGAAGAACCTGTACCAGCGAAGGCAAGGAGAAGTTTCAAGGGGCTCAATTCCTCTTTTGCACGAGCTGGGCGGTTATCCACCAGACAAGGACGGTGGTCGATACGAGCCTGGGAAGTTTGTAGGCAAACCTAGTCGGATAAGCTGATAGGAGGAGATCGTCCGCCACACGGCACGAATGGACTGGCGGGATAGCGATATTGTGCTTCACTGTCGGATATCAGGGTGAGGAGGGATCAGAAGTATATCCCCTTTGGTGGTGCAGGACAGGGCGACTATTTATTTATTCTCGAAGAAGTGCTGCGCTGCGGCTGCTTAACTTGGAAACCCGCTGGGCTGAGCCCCGGTGGCCGTGCACGAAGCTCCTGTTTATGGTTAGAGGGATGTGACGATCACTGCGCTGGGCTCGTGATGCGGAGGTGAGATGATGCGGGCGAGGATGAGCATGAGATGTTGAAGCAGTGGAGAAGAAGGGAGGAGGAGGAGGAGGAGGAGGAGGAGGAGGGGGGAAAAGAAGAAGCAGAGTAAAATAGTGCGAGGCTATTCATAAAGCTCAAAAGTAGGAAAGGAAGGAAAAGGATTCGCGTCCTGGTCAGAATGAATAATCACCGGCCGATGTTAGTTGACCTGCACTTTCTGTGAGTCGTCGGTGCCAAGGAATCCATCATCCAGGGCAGGGATGCTGCAAGGTCAGGCACAAGATTGAAACCTGAGGCCAACATTCATATTGACGAACAAGTAACTTCATCTGAGAGCTGCGACCTAGATACATTCACATCCACGCCTTGATTTCGACGTCGCCGTTCGACTTCACGAACATCTCTCGCTTTCACGAACAAAATACCCTCAATACCCAGGTCGGCGGACTCTCGAAGTGTCCTCAGCTCCCACAAACTCCCCGATACCGCGCCGGAAGAACAGACACCTTGGTGGGGCAACATTTGAAATCTCCAGTACACCATTCCTGTGAGTCCTAGGAATCCTCTTGAAACTCTGGCTTGGGCCTATATGCGGGGAGGTATTTTTATAGGGTCTAAAGTTTACGTTGGGAACAGGTGCTGCCCTTTCATGATCCCTAATCAACCTTGCCTCTGATCGGAATGCCCGCGAACCAACGGCAAAAGACTGCTCAATCTCCCCCGTCTCCCTCCACAAAGGCAACTGCGAAGTACACAAACAAGGATGGTTCAAAATTCATAACCGTCCCCAAAGTGTCGAACATTTCCGATTCCTCTGAGACCTCCCCAGCCATGGCCCAATCCGCAATCAAAACAAATGGCCAGACGCCAACCTCTCCGCTGGCAACGAACGGCTCAGCGCCTGCTGTGAATAGGAAGAAGCAGAAGCGAAGACAGAAGCAAGCTGCAAAACTTGCTGCTGAACAGCCGACGGCTCCCCAGACAAACGGCGCACGATCCCAAAGCACACTGAAGGGACAAATGCAGGATTTGGAGGAACGCTTTCGGGACCAAGCTCTGGACGAACAATACGACGATAATGGCCAATTTGATCCAGCAGAGGGCGAGCCGTACTACAGCGATGAGGATGGAGATGCATATTCTGGATCATATGGTCAAAATGGATCTCCTACAAACGGATACGCGATGCCTTCCTCGAATCCCTCAGGGAAGAAGTCGAAGAAGAAAAAGAAGTCTAAAGGCTCTCAACCGGAACCTCCAGCGCATATTCATCATGGAACGAATGGTCTATCTCATAATCACGTATCGCTTCCCTTGCCGCCATTAGCCACGAACATGCCACGGGGTCCTGGTATCTCGAAGGAAAAGATTTGGAACACATCTTCTCAGGAAGAGCGCGAACGAATAAAGGAGTTTTGGTTATCGTTGGGAGAAGATGAGCGCAAGTCGCTTGTCAAGGTTGAGAAGGATGCGGTTCTGAAGAAGATGAAGGAACAGCAAAAGCACTCATGTAGTTGCACCGTATGTGGGCGCAAACGAACGGCCATCGAAGAAGAGCTCGAAGTTCTGTATGATGCATATTACGAAGAGCTCGAACAGTACGCAAACCATCAAGGAGATGGTATACCGCCAATGATGCCTCCGCCTCGTCGTTTCGGTGCCATGAGTGGCCTACAACCTCCGAATCGCCTACCGCCAGCTTTCAATGGTCAGCAACCATCGCGAGGTAGAATAGTGGAACAGATTGGCGATGATGAAGACGAGGAAGAAGGAGATGAGGAGTACAGTGAGGAAGAGGGAGATGAGGACGACTACAGCGATGAGGAACCCGAAGAACTTCCCCGGAGTCACGCAACAGACTTCTTCAATTTTGGAAATAGTCTTACGGTGCAGGGAGGAATTTTGACAGTAGCGGATGACCTATTGAAAAATGATGGAAAGAAATTTATAGAGATGATGGAACAGCTTGCAGAACGTAGGATGGCACGAGAGGAAGACGCTCGGGAAGCATTTTCAAACCCTTCTTATGGTCATCCACCAAATGGCGCCATGCACCCTCATAGTCATGCACATAATCACCCTCCTCCACCAGAAGAGGACGAGTACGATGATGAAGATGAGGAAGAGGACGAGTATGATAGCCAGGACGAGGACTACGATGAAGAGGAGATGGTATGTGAGGGATGCCCGGATTGTGGTCAGTCTAACAGCGAGCAGGATACCATGACGGAAGAGCAGCGAATGGAGGAAGGACGCCGGATGTTCCAGATATTTGCAGCTCGGATGTTTGAGCAAAGAGTACTGACAGCCTACAAAGACAAGGTCGCAAAAGAGCGACAACAAAAGCTACTCGAGGAATTAGAAGAAGAGAGTAGGGCTGATCAGCAAAAGAAGGCTAAGAAAGCCAAGGACGCCCAGAAGAAAAAGGAGAAATTGGCCCAGAAGAAGCAAGCCCTTGCTGAGGAGAAGGCTAGACGGGACGCCGAAAAGGCTGCCGAAGAAGCCGCTCTTCGTGAAGCAGAGGAGAAGAAGGCCGAAGAGCAACGCGTGAGAGCCGAAGAAAAGCGAAAGAAGAAAGAAGCTTTAAAGAAGGCCGAGGAAGAAGAACGGACACGCAAGGAACTGGAAAAGCAGCGACGACTCCAAGAACAGCGTGAACGACAAGCTGAAGTTGAGCGCAAGCAACGTGAAGCTAAGGAAAAGGAGCGCAAGGATAAGGAAGAGCAGAGAATGAGAGAAAAGGAAGCTAGAGAAGCCAAGGAACGTGAGATCAAGGAACGGAAAGAGAAGCTCGAGAATGAGAAGCGGGAGAAGGAGGCCAAGGCAAAATCCGACCGAGAGGCAAAAGAGAAGCAAAAGCGCGAGGAACTGGTCGCTCAGCAAGCTGCTGCTGCTCAAGCCGCTCTGGCCGCAACTCAAGCAAAGCGACCGCCTGTCCCGATACCTGTGAACTTGCAACCTCATGCTGTCGCTTCCCCCCAAATTCCAGTCGCCACGCCTGCGATTCCGAAGGCCCCAACCCCTATCAAGCTTCGAACAACCTCATCTCAGCAAGATTCTAATTCCTCGGTGCCACAGACACCACAGACTGGCAGTGCAAGTCAGAATGTCTCTCCAGTCCCATCAACGCCTCTGCAAGGCAGTCCTGGCCCAATCGGACCCCCTGGAAAGAACCAAGCTCAGAATCCGTATCTGCACCATCCTCAAGCAACTTCTCCAATACACGCTGCTTTGAAGAGTCCCCCTGGAATGCCACAGCCAGGTCCATTTGGAGGCATGCCACCAATGGGTATGGGCTTCCCGCCAGGCATGCCAATGATTGGCCCAGGATTTGGTGCTGGACGAATGCAACATGATCCGATGTTCCCTCACCAACCCCAATTCAGACCAATGGCTGGGCCAAATGGGATGCCTATTCACCCTGGACTCGGTATGCATATGCCTCAGGGAAGAGGCTTTCCTTTGCCTCATGGGCCACCCGGGTTTCCACAGCAGATGCCTAATGGCCTAGGGGGTATCGGACAAGCTTTCGGTGCACCAAAAGATGGGCCCCCATCGCAATCTCACTCAAGACAGCAGTCTGGGACTTATGAGGCGCCAGGTACGCAAGCTCAGCCCATTGCTCGGCCTGCGCCTATTGGTCGACCAGGAAGTGTTGTTCATGGCCAACGTCATGGTGATAATGGCAATAATGATATGGAGGACCTGAGCAATCACCTTGGAAGCAGTGCTCTGCTGGATGATTCTGATGAGCCGATTAGCTCTGGGGCTGGACCGAGAAGATCGAGTGCGGCACCTGGCGGAATCAATCGTCAGCCTTTTGTCACGCCCTTCGGTATTGACCCCGCTGCATATGGCGGTCCCATGGCTGGCTACAATGGCTGGGGCGTGCCAAATCCATTCGGTCCATCATCTCTGCCTGGCTCGAATTACATGGGAGGACTTGGAGGCGGGTGGGGTTCTGCGAACAGCTCTTTCGGAGCTGTTGGTGGAGCACAACCAATGCGCTCATCGCAGCCTCGCTCAGTTGCCGTTCGATTGATGATCTGCCGCGCCTGTAAGAGCTTAGAAGGTACTACCGTTGACAACTTCTTTGACATCAACCTCATTAAGGAGAAAGTCGACCTGCTCAACCCACCGGGTGATCAGCCAGTTTCTGAGAAGGAACTGCTTGATATCTGCGAAACTGAAGGCAATGCGGTCAATGGCGGCGGCTCCTTCGATATCCGTCAAGATGGGAACACCCAGTCTATCCGTTACGAGAACGACATCCAGCTCCATCGACCGCTCGGTGCGCCCGGTGAGATTGGCAGTCCGATCGTCGGTCACAGCACCATGTCCCGCTTCCCTGGTCCACCTCCAGGGCTATTCTAGACAACCTGAAATCAAAAAATCATTCCCATATCAATGACTTTGCCTGCCTACTTCCTCGCGATCCATCCTGGACGAACATTCTTCGTTGTATCATTGCATCATCTGCATGGCCGACCTGTGCGCGGGCCCTACAATATGACTGGCTGGCTGGCGTCTTGACTCTTCTTCACGGCGTCTTTTGTCTGCGCCGTTCACATCATACCATACCGTACTACCTAACTTCGATCGATCTGCTGCTTTTGATACTTGTGTGTGCTGGAGGACGAATGCAATGGATGGGACTGCTGGGTTTTCTATTCTGTGCGGGCAGGCTGATCAGCCGTGCGATCCATACAGATAGGAGGAATGAAAGTACTGTATTAGCGTGAGGCTTGCACTCATCTACTTTTGGAGCCAAGTGATATCACTGAGCTGAATTCTATGATTGTTCGAGTGAAATTTGTCCTTCGCTATCTTTAATCGTGTCTGGTTCAACCCTCAATCTCAACCCGAAACCTAGCCTTATACTGCAAGTGCAGCAGTCTTCCTAAAGCCTGGAACTATAATTTATATCTCTAATTTGCCTTCTGCACCACACTCTGTCATATATCCCCTGAACAAAACGGCCAGAACCACCAAGATCTTCTTCCACAGCGCTCCGCACTTTGTACTGCGCATCATCTTCAACCCCGCTTTGCCTCCTCTCATCACCTTACCTGCCTTACCACCGCTTCACTTGAAACCTCATCTGAGAGCCTCACAACGTCACAGCCTCAGTATCTTAAGAGCAAATACCGACGAATCAGCAGAGAAAAATGTCACGTCTCCTCAACAAAACAACCTTCCTGACCGGCGGCGCCTCAGCCATAGGCCTCGCCGTCGCATCGCTCTTCCTCTCCCACGGCTCCAAAGTATTCATTCTCGACTCCGCCGAAAACATCGCTTCCGCTCATACACATCTCTCTTCCTTCTTCCCAGCCTGTTCAAACACCATGACTCCCAACTCCATGTTTGAGAAAGGTGATGCAGCTGATAGTGCCTGTCTGGTAGAGGCGATTGAGAAATGTGTTGAGGTGTTTGGGAGCTTGGATGTAGTAGTGTTGAACGCAGGGGTGTTGCCGAGGGCGAAGGGGATTTTGGAGGTGCGGGAGGAGGAGTGGGAGGGTGTCATGAGGGTTAATGCTTTTGGACATGAGTATCCGCCTTTATTTCATTTCTTTCAATCCGTCACGGACACTTTTTGTACGGGCTTTGGCTGAAATTGGACATGGGGCACAGCATTCATCGGCATTCAAATCTCAGCCCGGAAGATGATCGAGCTTAAAAACAACTTCAAACTCAACGCCAATCCGACTTCCCAGCTTCAGCACCCATGACCACCGATTCAACGCCCGTTTCCAACTCTAGAACACGCCATAACATCGGCACCATCCTCCTCACCTGCTCGGCCTCCGGTCTACGCTCCCGTCTCGGCGTCTCAATATACACGATGTCCAAATTCGCCGTTCGAGGACCGACTATTGCCGCTGCGCAGGAACTCGGTAAGTTTGGAATCAGGTTAAATGCTGTTTGTCCTGGGTTGGTGGACACGCCGCTTCTGAGAGGGGCTGGGCTGAATGATGAGAAGATCGGGAAGGAGGGGGTGATAGGTGAGCTTGAATTTTTGGTGTTCCCTGAAACGGTTTTTCCCCCTTGATCGATTGAGATAATGCCGTTGGCTCATGAGGAAGAATAGGAGCCTAGGGTTATTTAGGAAGATGTGTTGATTTTATCTGGTGAGTAGAGAGATTTGGCACGCCTGAGGAGGTCGCGCAAGTGATTTTGTTCTTGGCGAGCGATGATGCCTCGTTTGTCACGGGGAGCCTCTACCGAGTAGATGGTGGTTTTGTGGATAGTTGAGTGGTGGAGTGGAAATGCGGTTGCTCTTCAGTGGGTTGCCTCTGCTTTCGGTACATGTCGCGGATCAGGGTCCGGGATAAGCGAGGGCGTTGTTTACATTCACTCCGAGCCTGGAACTAAGGTCAGATCGGTTATCTAGCTGGCAGCTGGAGGGCTGATCATCACATCATCACTAAATGCAACACCAAATATCTAAGAGGTAGAAGAGCTCTTTTCATTTCCTGAACGCCTGATAAAAGACTGGACCCACTTCAACGATTGGACCTGATCTCCGTCATCGTATCATATATATACAATTCTCAGTCCCTCTCTATCCCAACATCCACCGATCCGATTGAGAATAACAGCCACAGCTGACTAGTTCTTACACAGCTTAGATTCCAGAGTCATCTTGCTCAATGTCGTACTCCTCGACATAGGTATCCCAAGCAGTGCAAGTGCTGTTCAAAGAATCACCATCGATCAGAGCAGGGATTTCAGTTTGACGCTCGAGGAGCTGGAGAGCGAAGCCTTCAGATGCGTGCCATGCGATGTGGCAATGCATGAGCCAAGCCTAGAATCATCATCAGTAAAGTATTCTAATACACAAAAAGCTAAACACGGCAAGAAATAAGAAGGAACTTACACCGGGATTATCAGTGTAGTACGCAATGACCAAATACCCCGAAGCCGGCAACATCGCCACATCCCGTCTCGGCCCACTCGTAGTCTGCAGTGTAACAGTCGACGAATCATAAGTACCAGTTCCCGATGCCAAAACCCAAAAATCATGACCGTGCAAATGGATAGGATGAGCCTGCGCGAAGGTCGTCTCGATTATGAAGTACACCCATTCATTGGCAGTATCCAAGACCACGACATTCTGCTCATCAGACCAGGTATCGTTGCCTTCATTGACGGCCTTGAGAGTTGGGTAATCCCATTCTGAAACGAAGGAGACGCCGCCCATGGTCCATTTAATGGTCGTGCCGAAGCTAAGAGCGGCTTCGAAATCGTCGGTTACGCTGGCGCTAGAGGAAGCGTCAAGGGCGAGGTAGGGGACGAGTGTGGTGATGTCTTCGTCGTCGCATGAGTCGGAAAGGGTGTAGGAGGTGGTGGATGGGTCGGAAGTGGATGAAGAGTCGTAGCGGACTATGCCGAGCATGTTGTCTACATTGTCGGTGTTGGAGCAGGATTCTTGGGGGATGGCGCGCCTGTCAAATTGAAGAGTGAGTGATTACAACATGGCACTGTGGTTGGGCCCCTTGATCAACTTACATCCAGAAATCACCAGTGTCAAATTCAGCGGTCACAATCACGTCGTATCTCTGGCCCATTCCAATGGAAACAGCCGTCGTGTTGTATGGGACAATGGGCACAAAATCGGTCTGGATCACCTCCATAGTGTGGTTATCGATCGTGAAGCGGAAATGAGTGTCAGCGGCACCGTTCACAAGACGAATTCTGTAGCGAGTTCCAGCGACGAAGGTAGTCTCGAATCGAGATCCAACAGTTCCAGTATCAGCATCGTAAGTGTTGGTTCCGTTGATCAGGCAGTTGTCGAGAGTTGGAGGGCCGTTGGTCGCCGCGGAGATGGCGAGCACTTCGGCGGTCTCGTGAGACCAGTCGTTGAGGAAGAGATTACCGAGATCCTCGTCGTAATTGGCGGTTGCTGGACCGTTGATCACGATTCCACCGAAAATGCCGTCCCAAGCTTGGACGGCGAAATGAGAGTGATACCATGAGGAGCCGTACTGAGTTGCGCGCCATGTGTAGGTCATAGTATCGCCAGGAGCGAGAGGACATTGGGTGATGGCTGGGACACCATCGTTTTGGTTGGTCATGTTCTGGCGGATACCATGGAAGTGGAGCGAGGTGCCATTGTTGGTCATGGCATTGGTGAGATGGACAACTAGAAGTGATCAGTATGTGATACGTTTTGGAGGATGTTGAAGTACCTACCGACGGTATCACCCCAATCAGCAATGATTGTTGGACCTGGTACGGTGCCGTTGACACAAAGTACGACTCTCTCTACTCCATCTGGGGCAGCAGTGATATTCTGAACCTCAAAATAGTACTCTCTCGTAACTCCGGTGTCGGGAACCTCCTCGTAGTAGTTGGTTGACAAGTCGTAGTCGCCCCAGCAAGAACGATCAGAAGCGCTGTTCTCGCAGGCGCGCTTGGCGAGGCGGTCGCTCCGAACACTGTCGACGAAAGGAGCAGCTAGGACGCTGCTGAGGCAGAGGGATGCCAGGAAGGCGGTGGAAAAATGCATCATGAAAGAAATAAGAGGGAAAACGAGATACAAATGAGAAGTACAAATGAAAGTACAAAGGGAAGTACCAAGAAAAGAAACTGAGGAAGAGGATGAGGGCGAGGGTGAAGAAAGAAAGAGGACAGGACTTCTCATCCCATATATACATCGTCCAATGTTGAGGGTTTAGGTAACTGCCCCTCATTGTGGATAGCTTCACGGCTATGTGATGAGAAAGGAGGTCGGAGAGGCTGTGTTCAGAATGTTTTAAAAAGACCCTGATAGTCGAGTGCGTACCCCGATTCAGTATGTCTCACATGGACTTCTATACTCCGATCCACACATAGCCCTATCGAGCCTTATGCCGTGAAGCTTCGACGTTCAAAAAAGGATACTAACCCATCAACAAGGCCATAGAATCGGCCTCATCCGGGTTAAACTTGATGTACCTATCTTTGTATGATCGCTATCAGGGTCTCTAGATCCCGCTCTCCGTCAGACGAGTGACTCTCTGACTCTCCAATACGGTCCGTACAGAAGTTCTGCCTTTGGACATCACTGGCGATGACGAATATTAAAGGCGAAAAGGGTCCCACGCTTCTTACTTTGGATATGAAGAATACGTATGTGAGCAGAGTCGTACGCAAAAGCAAGCTTCTGTGTTTCCCATTCGGAGTTCCTCGCAATTGCATAAAGTTTGGGCTACACAAATTGGTTCGGTCCCGAGTCCTTCACCTCATTGGCCAAAGGTGAGCTAAGCGAGGTTGATGGGACTGTAGGGGTAAACATCAGTTATGTTTGGATGAAGCTTAAAACAGATAAGCATTTGAGCATTTGGTGTGGCTTCTGCGAATGGAAATCGTTGTACGGTGCGTGATTATCCTCGAGTATGTCCCGCTACTTCTGAAATTGTTCACAAGACGATTTCGACTGGCTGCCGAGCCTTTCTGCTTTTCCTGGCGTAAACACCCCAGCACCGTTCATCTGAACAAGATCTGCTCATGGAATTTCCAACTAGAAGCTAGGAGATCATACAAGTTCTCTCGATAAGTAAAGGAGGAATCCACCAGGCGCAGCACTTGCCATTGATTTTGTTCCACAACGATATGTTGCTTTCTTGGCTGAGCCACTCCTTCGCCATCATGGGAGGCATGTTGACTCGTACGTTTACAGGTCACATACACTGTATAGGAAGACAAAATGGTGCAGGGATATCAGGGTAGGGTCCGGTAAAAGAGACAGTCTGCCATACCTAGATAGGCTGAAAATGTGCGTCTCGTCTACGTTGTAGTTTTTCGTCATCCTCGCGAAGCAGGGTAGTACTGAAAAATAGAAAGTAGACCGATAACATCTTCCATATGTATCATCAACTTGTCATTTCACTCAGTGCCCACTAGTTAGGCACGTAGTGAGGTTATCGTGAGAAATAGCAGGGGTTGATCTTTCGGGACCGAGTATGGATCTTGGTCGTCACCTTCGCATGACATCCCCTGCAGACTCGTGCTATGACCTCCTTCCCCAATTACCTCCCCCAATTCTCTCAATTACACAAGTTCTACTGAAGCAAAGCTAGGGGTAGCATAACAGACCCGAAATTCAAGGAGACGGCATCGCCCGCACACGTGGATACCTCAGCCACATCAGATAGTGGCATGTTTTCAGAACCCTTGATGCACGACACTTGTACTCTGTTTCAACACTTCAAGGTATGTGTTTGGTTATGCCGTGTATTTTTCCGATGCTAGGACTTTTCTTAGTGTGCTCGTGCTTCCCTGCTCGCTGTCTACGCCCCTGTTTCTCTGTTCGTCCGAAGCCGTCAAGAGTTCAAGCTCTGCATTCTCTCCGTGGACATGAAACTTAATTCTCATAGATGCTATTCTTATCCACAGAAGTCTGTGAGAACAAAAGGTGAATGGTTTCCCCCTTCTGCTTCTCTTTCCTCCTCACCCATCTCCAGTCACTCATCCTCATCCCTCCTCTTTCCTAGTCCTTTCCTTGGTTTTTCCTTTTTTGTCTCCTACAAAAGTTATCCAAAGAACTCCTGTCATTCTCAGCAAGTTTCATCATGTACTTCTCTCGGTTCATTTCTGTTCTTCCCATCGTCGCCGGAGTCACTTCAGCAATTCCATACTCCAAGCGCGCCGGCACCGAGGATGTTATTATCTATGCGTACGGCACCAATATCTCTGGGCTTGCCTTATACTCGGGCAATAACGATGGTAGCTACAATCCACTCATCTCTTTCTTCGTGATCTAATATTGGCCAGGACTTGCATACATCGCCTCGGCTGCATCTGCGGACCTGACAGCCATTACCTGGGATGTTGGCAGCACCGATACTACATGGAACGCCACGCGAGCGAATAGCACTACCTCCATCGGCTCCTTCTTCATCGTTGACACCGACTCTGCTTTCACGGCGGCCGGTTTCCTCAGCAGCAACTCCACCACCCCAACCGATGCCATCACCACCGGGTTCAAAGTTTATGGTGGGCAGGTTGTGCTTGTATCCAACGGAACCCTCCTGTCCCAGTTCTGGGCCACAACGACCGATACTGAGGGCGTCTACTCCCTCATGTGGAACTCTGCCGGAACAAGCCAAGAAAACAGCGTACCAGTTGCCCTAAAAACAATGGCTCCATCAACCACGATCACATAAGAATCGATAGAATGAGAAAGTGGTATCAGACTATTGAAAGGAGTGAAGTCGATGAGATGGAAAGGAGAGATGTACTGATGTCTGTTACGAGTTTGATTCTCCTTGATTCTCTTTCTTTTCTGAAAATTGCGTTCTATTGTTCGGAGCGCATCCAACATCCATGTATTTAAGATTTGATGTCAAATATCACACCTTTGGTCGTGGGCCTTTACGTTCTCGCCAATGCATTGAGCACCGTGTCTTAGCCCCTAGATGTGAGAGGTTCAACAGATTTGATGCTGACTTGTGAATGTAATTTGAAGAAAGAGGGGACACACGTCGCCGACATGATAACTTATGCGACAACGGATGGGGACCGAGTGTCTTCAACACCTTTGATTTGTAGTTTACATTACACGAGGCTCAAAGACTGCTTGGGGTTGCTATTCATCGTGTTCATGTTCTGGACCCCGTTTCTGAATCTCCCACGTCGTTCTTCAAAACGACCACCGTCATCGACCTGAGCCTCTTTAGGTCCATCACGACCAGTTATACTGATCTCACTCAATTAAATAGCACCAAAGTCTCCACCTCAGTCAGTCGAGAGCCATGTGTTCTGGAAGGGGTCTAGGTTTTAGTTGTTCTGTCCATGAGGATGTGACGCGCGAGGAGCTGGTTAGTTGTAAATTTAATCCCGGTGTCAGATCCCAGGATAATTGGCTTGAGCTTGAATAATGATCTGGGCTTAGGTTTGAAAATATAGCGGAGGTCGGGAGGTAAGTAGCGGCGTCGTTTCGGTGACCGTTCTGGCTGAGACTCTGAAGATGCCGTGTCAGGCGTTGAAGATAATGTCCGAGCCAATGATGAAGAGCTGTCCTCCACAGTATATCCCGAGTCCCAATATGTAGACAACTCCATGATCACCGAGTCTATCTTGCGATGTGTAATTGAATTTCGATGTTGCGGTCAAGTTGACGCCGATGATTAATGGCAGTTCAAGACCTATTAGGTCATTAAGCTCGTCCGCAACCTTCTTCTTCTGAGTGTCTTATGACTAGCACGAGGCATAAATCACTCGGGTCTGAAAATAGCATTGTGGCTTGTTTCATTCAAACATCGATTGGTGGTGTGATTCAGTGTCCTTGTTCTGCTGGCGTTGCCAAGAATCGCGATGTCCAGTCATAACCGAGTAAGTTGACATAGATATCGCGGGGTCGTTTGACACAGCCTTATTGGGCCGTCCATGCTGAAGTATCAATCAAATTTGCTGACTTCTCGGAATGATGGAATTTTTGGGTAGTGTCGAGAGCGACTCATGATGATTAACCCGACTAGACTTTACTTTTTTTTTTATTTACTTCAAGCTCGCTTGTCAAGAACGAGAGAAGTGCGTAAGCCCAACCACATTCAATGGCCTCAGTTCTCTTTTCAAATTAATATCACCATCATAGGCCGGTCTTTCTGAACATAGGGACTTAGTATCTGAGGGAAATGATCTTGCGTGCCATCTTCCAACCCGTTCACTTGGTGTCTTCGATCGAAGCCTCTCATCTTATTGCGAGAACCAGCTCCTGATTTTCTTGACCTTGATCGCTTTTCCTCTGCTGGAGATTATCAACTACCCAGTTCATAAAGGTCCCTCGCCATCCGCCTCCTTGCCTCTAATTCCGCCCGCTCCCCACCGTCCATCTCAACAGCCATTCCACCTCCCTCCAGTTCCGACGCTCTCCTCCTCCTATCCAATTCCCTCTTCTCATCCACAGTCAACGGCACATATATCTGCATATCTGTATTCTTTGTCCGCTTCTCTCCCATCTCTTCTCTGTCGAGCATTACCCCCTCCTTCCTTATCCGCTTGCCAAATCTGTATGCTAAGAATACGAGACTGATGACGAACAGCGCCCCGATAGAAGCTCCGATACCTATACCGGCCTTCTCACCTGTGCTAAATCCAGATCTAGGATCCGCAGTGAGTGTTGGCAGGGGGGTGCTGAAGCTTTGTGAGGAGATCGTGAGAGCCGTTGGGGGAACAAGTGTGCTGGAGCTCGAGGTCATTGACGAGTAAGTTGGCGTCACTGTGTACTCCACACTTAACGTTGAAGTTACCCCGGTTGAAATGATTATCGTTGAAGGTATCAGTATGGCCGAAGATGGGCTCGGTGGTTGGGAGGATGATGAGCTCGCTAGAAGCCGGGAAATAAGCACACATGAGTGGCTTCGAGGGAGGAATACGCTTACTTGACAATGTCGACGATGAAGATACCGACAAGACTGATCTTGGGCTCTCACTTGTGATTGTGGCAGATTTACTTGTACTGCTGCTGGGTATGCTGCTTTGAAGCGTTGAGGACGGTGTCGTCGTCGAGACTTTCGTCGTACTCGATGTGGATGGTTGTTCTTGGGAACTGAAGACATTTGAAGTGGTCGTAGAAGGTGATAGAGAGGTCGTTGAACGGTTTGAGGTCACTGGAAGTGGTATGACAGTGGCAGTACTGGTCGATGTAACTGATCGATTAGTTGCTCCTGAAGATGTTCCTCCAACTGTTGAGCTCTGCGTCTAAGTTATATCAGTCATGCTGTCACGGTGAAATTAAGAGTGAAACTCGATAGCCTTACAGCTTCATCTGTCCCAGATATGACGACTCCGGTTGTCGCAGACATCTTCAATGCCGGGCTGCGATTTCCTCATCTTCTACCCCACATTCGACGATTAAGTCAAGTTCAGAGGATCAATCCATTCGAGAACAGCGGTCGTAGTAAGATCCGAAATTCGAAAGTGCAGCAAAAGCTGAAGGTGGGCACGTAGCCTCATTTTATCACACCACTGATCCAGCCATCTGGACTGTCGGTTCCAGAACAACCCACCCGCAGCTAGCATCGACCAATGTACATGATCGACATGTTACACAGCAGAGCTAGACTGGCATTGTGTTAGGATGATGCAGTCATCATGAACAAGTCGTGCTGTCCCAGTGGTGAGGATGCGCCGTCATGCAAGCCACTCGGTTCATTGGCGGAGAGTCTTTTTCGCCCCCAAGTGCGGGATAATGGGGAAACCCGGATAGATTGAAGATAAGGCTTTGTTTAAATAAGAGATCTCTTATTGGAAATAAATTCTATATAGTATAATAAATTGGAGAATAGAGTTGTCGTTGCTAAGTTATCTCGGTTCAGATATATCGAGCTCGTGTTGAAGTCGTTGTTCAGACTTGTGATAATAACTTTCAGCTGATATTTTACTTCTTAAGAGAGTTCAATATTCTTATAGTTGGAATCACGATCGACAATTCAACAATAAATCAGCGAAATATGTCAGCACAGAGTTGCGAAACTGCGATTTTGAGTGTCACAGCTGTATTTTACAGGTAACTTATGTTTCCTCTATTGACTCTATTCGTCTTTATGCATCACTAACAAGTGGGGATGTTGTTCCCTTTCCATCGTAAGAACCCTTGAGACTAGAGAAACTTCTTTATCATCATACAACTCAACCCTATAATCACTTCATAGGTGGGCCTCCTCCGATCATTACCGAATGATCCCCCTGAGTCCAAACAACCTCCAAGACCGCGTTGGTGATTCGCCACAATCCGTCTTCACCCTTCACAACATCAACAGCATAGTCCACACCAGTCGTGAACTTTGGTCCATCGGGCTGCTTGCCCCTTCCAGTCGGTGCGTGCTGGCACAGGGCGTATGCCTTCATGCTTGCAGTATCCTCGCCATCCTTGTAGTCGATGCGTACGTTGGTGAGCATATGTAATGTGTCCAAGGGACCAATGCGGGTCAAAAGTACGTCTTTGAGGGTGGCGAGAGAGGTAAACGGGGTAGGGAAGCTGCTATGGCTGAGGTTGATATCTTCACCCGCGAAGGCCGACTCGAACATGGCGGCATCATTCTGGTCTATTCCGATGTAACAGCGGAGGAGGGCGTCTGTAATGGCTTCTCGGGCTGTGAGAGACGCTAGGGCGACTTGGTAAGAGCTCATGTTTGGTGATTGTGAGGAGGATGCTGACTTGGTGGATTTGTGTTTCCTGGATGCTGTGTACTGTTCCGATGCGGAGGACTTATACTTATAGACGCAGCTATACATACAGTGCCTGGTGGTGATTGGACTTGGTCTGGTATCCTAACTCCGATATGTGATCACACTCCGTCGGATCGGAGCTATTGTCCAAGCTCCTATTCATTCCAGGGCCCAAGCATATCTCTCAGCCACTCCTCATCAAGAAACTCCATATTAATATCAGCTGTCTCCTCTTCTTCCAATGTGCCAGCGGAGCCATCAAGATTCGTTCCCGCCCACCATATCTTGAATACTTTTATTCTCACCGCGAAGATGCTGAAAATATCTACGTCGGCCGAACCATTTTTGTCTAGACCCGCTGCATCCTTGACTAGCAAAAAGTTTCGCTCGGTGACCTCCAAGAAATTGGTTACATCAATGGTCTCTCTCACAAGCTGTCGGTCCCATGAAGAGTCTTCAAAAGTTGCGAGGCGGTAGATGGTGACAAAGAGGTGGACAAACTGGGCGAAAGTTGAAGTTGGCAAACCAACATATTGAGCCGGTTGGATGGCCAGGAAGATGGAAACACAGGAGCTCGCAGTATTGAGGCAAGCGTATAGAGATTCGAGGCGTTGATTGGAACTAGGGCTAAATAAGTCTGAGCCGTGGGAAAGGGCGACTTCGTGGATCTGAAGCGACGTGTCATGGATCTCCATGAGAAGAGTTTCTGGCTCAGATGTTGGAACAATATTCGTACCGTAGATCGCAAGCATTGATGAGATAGGTTATACTTACTATTTTCTAAAAGCTCCACGGGAATGCCGGACTTGAAAGCTTGGAGTTGTCTTTCCAATGACTTGATATAGACTGTCGTTGGCGGGCTCGCGGAGTCTTCATCTTGTGTCACAGCACTTGACCAAGGTGTGTCTCTTACCCTTTCAGAGATTAGACGTAGTTTCACTTGTTGCACAAGGAGAGCGTCGGATGCAAGCTCATTCTGTGTTTCTATGACACGAAGACACTCGTCGGAATATGCTGCCCAGGAGATGGTGTCGCCTTTGCGCATAATGGCTGTTGATCTGTTACATTTTAGTGATAGGAACAAGAGTCATGCTAAATGGTCATACCGCGAGCTCAATATAAAGAAGCCAAGCCAGGCTCTTCTTTCCTCCAATGTTGGAGGTTTTGGAGGTTGGCGAACCACCCCCTTCATATCGTTCGCCAGCACCAAGCTTGGATCAGATGAGGATGCCTTGTCCAAGCCAAGCTCATATAGTATCGCTGTAGCGAAGTGTAGAAGGGTCAGAAAAATGGGTTTATCCATAGAATGTTGATGATCCCTGAACCAAGCAAGGTCACGAGTTAGCCGGTACAGTCTCCTCGGCTTCTGAAAATAGAGGCTCATAAAAAGGACCCTCTTACCATGTGATGTAGACAAGAATTGCCAAGAGGAGGTCCATATTCTTAGTCTTCCGAACAAATGCCTCTTGTCCAAAAATGGCTCGGGCTTCCCTCGACAGTGCAATTTGTTGTGTGGAGTTGTTAGAAGCAACAGTCATGATGCAGACCCAGAGGATAGGGCTCTCTTGACACAGCTGAAAAGACGTGACGGACGGTGATATTACATTGAATGGGAGATGCCGAGCAAAGTCGGCTCGGAACCTATTCAAGTATAACTCGGCGTCTTGTAGACTGGGCTGTAGAAATGGGTCAAGCAATGGTGATTGAGAAAGTACCAGTGTTGATCTTGAATAAGAGGAATCTGCGGCAAATGGACTGACACAATGCCTAGAACTGTCTGTATGGGCAATATTCCTTGCGCGTGTATGGTCATGATGACTGAGATCAATATCAGAAATGACATCACCAACACCATCCTGACTTGATGGGCCAAGCTTTAATGGGATGTTGAAATTAGGAGTTTTCCCCAATATTGGCGCAATCTGAGTAGAAGATTTTAGAAGTGTGACTAATCTATCCAGTTTATGCTCTAGCCTAGAGGCTTCTGCTTCCGCATGCCTTTTCATAGTCCGCCGCTTTCGCATTGGAGGTGATGGCACGCAATTTTTGTTCATGCGATGACATCTGGCCCAATCATCAGTGAATTAACATCAGTGGTGTACGCTTGTTTAGCGGTCAGTACATCATACCTGTCACATCTTTCGTCGATATCATTGCCGGGAGAGCACTTTGCTTTCGCACGGACGCAGTTTGTACATGCACGAATTTGTGTGATTTGCTGGGGAGCTGGAAAACTGCGCTGGCTGAGCTTGGGGTCCTGATCCGACGCACCGTGCAAACCCGCCATCATGACTTCTTGAAGTTCTTCGCCGGTCATAGGCCGTTGAACGTCGTCTCCACGCCGTTCGAGTGAGCGTTGGCTACCGATGCGGATGATACTGCCGCCTGGTCCTCCGGAAGTTGGAGCGCATACCAAGTGCTATAATCGGAGGATCGGATCCAGAAGATGAAGAGTGGTGCAATGTATGGCGTACTGTATCACAGAACACATTGTTGCGAATTTTGGCTGGAATCCAGTCGGGAGAAAGATGAATTGGGGTAGGAGTAGGAGTCGAGGTAGGTCCGCTCCGTAAGCCTGTGCCGCTTACTTAGGGGCATTGTTCTGGAGATCGTTCCGTCTGATTGGTTGAGACAGGAGTAGGAGCGGAGCTTATATTCGTCCGTCCAGTGAGCCCTACCTCTTGCATACTGGCGAGATTCCGAAAATATTCCCTTTTGGTTGGTGGTGAAGGGGGAACAAATTCACAGATAGAGTGAAAGTAAGTGAGAAATTTGACATTCCGCTGACTTCCCCTGAAACCATTTTAAGCGAAGTTCCGGAGTTACCAAGGTCCTAACTACCTATCGATGTGGAGGGAGTTGAGCTTCCCGAGCAAAAATAATCACCTGCTCAGTCCAGTATTTAGCAAGGCGAATCCAGCTTCAATTTCTGGTGAATCATTCTTCACTACTTGTTAATCATTCCGACCACCATGCGAGTACTTTTGTCAGGCATCACCGGTAATGTTGGCTCCCGAATGCTTCCTGCGCTGCTCGCCCACAAGCACCAAGTCGTTGCCTTTGTACGGACACCGACCAAGGTATCCCCAGAAGACAGGTCTAGGATCGACGCAATAAAGTAACAAGCGCAGGCGAGCCTTTGGTAAGTTACTTTGTTTACTCGAGCAGTCACGTGCTGTCCACCATTCTCAATATACCTAGGTATCCTTACCTTCGCTTGAGAGACATGTACCATTACACGATAGTCTTCTTCAAGCATACCGCATCCCAGAACCATATTTTCCCAGTCGAGTCTGTTTTTGAGAAGGCCTTCGGAATATCCATGTACAACTTGTATCCCCTCCTCTCATACCAATCCTGATTCGAGAACTAACACGCATCAGTCAACTACTTCTTTGTAATGGTGAAGTCTAACATGAGAATAAATGGCTTGTCTTACAGGTGGTATCGGCAAATTCAAAGCCTTGTACTTCTCCTCACAGTCCGGATCCTCTTTGTTGATAGCATTCAATCCCAACAATCGAGCATTCAAAGGCTCAGAAGTAGCGATTCGCTCGACAGTATCCATCGCTGCTCTACCCAGTCCACTAGACTGCACAGCTCGTGAAACATAGAAGTTGGATATCCAGTACGAGCCTTTTGCAAATGGCTCCTTGGGATCATCGTAGTGGGCTGGTGTAAGGCCTAGACAGATGTGTCCGACGGGAATGAAGCTTGCTTGTGGCAATGGAATGATACGTGGCTTGCCGCCATAAGATAAAGCTGTGTCTTGTAGAAGTTTGGACTCTGAGGGGTATTCGGAGGTGTGTTTGAGTACTTTGTCGTCTTTTAAAGGATCATCATCTGAGAGAACCTGTAGGGTGTAAGCTGAGATCTCAGGAAATGGGCTACACTTACTATCCATTGCAAGTTGAACTCCCCACTCTCTTGCTTTGGTCTCCAACTCTCGACGTGCTCTGAGTCCCAACCACAATGGATTCTTTGTTGAATTAATCGTTCGACATGTTCGGGTGAAGTAAAATCCCATGGGACGAGTTTGACTTGCGGACTTGAGGGCGCCATGTTTAGTTGTTGAAAGTGGTAAAAATCTTCAAGTTGGAGCATCGAAGTACATAGGTACTCTTTGGAGGATAATTCCTCATCGATGCTCGTGCTACCGAAGGGCGTGATAGATCAAGGTTGAGAAATTGGGTATGAAGGGCGTGATAGACCAGGATCTTCGCCGAAGCTTTGCCGATTTCGACCTGCCAACACAGGAAATGATTTCCAGTTCCGACTGTCAAATAAGTGTAGTTGATCTTGATCAAGGGATGATTCAATCCTGAGACTACTCAGGGGCAATTACGAGAGAAGATATATTCACAGTATATCTTACCAACATCTGCAGCGACCCCAATCTGGTAATCTCCAGTCACGTGAAACCACAGCACTTCGCCATTGCTTTCATTAGGTGTCTTTCGTAAGCTTCTTCATTAGATTAAGGAAAGTCTAATCGTTAATCATCATCGTCATCGTGCAGCGGACATCAAATCTTGAAATCTTCCATCTCTACAATCCGAATACCACCACTGAACCCTCGCGCATCCGTTGAGTCTTCAAATTCGAAACGCCCAATTCTTGAAGTTCTTCCATCGGACAGAACGCTGACTCGAGACTGTCTTCCATCTACTGGCGACATCGCTAACGGAGACATTGGTGTCGGCGTTAATGTGTCCATCCGAGAATCTCGACCATCCGTCATCGTCATCCGCGAACTCCTGCCATCGGTGAATGTCGCTGTGTCCATCCTTGAACTTCTTCCGTCGGTCATCATGGTTCCCATCCTCGAGCTTCTGCCATCTCCATTATTCTTCAGTAAATTGTTCCGACTCCCTGTGCTCCCCGGATCGTGCTTTGACTTTTCCCACTGTGGCCACCCTCGACCTCCACTACCACCTTCCATATCGTTCACATCGCGGTCGTCAGGCGTCGTATTATTTCGGGCAGTGCGTCTTCCGATCCAGAATGCCAAAATCACGAGAGAAATGATGAGAAGAACCCCCACGATGACGCCAATACTAATCCCTGCCTTTGCCCCTGCTGAAAGTCCTCTCTCTTGTGAAGATGGTGTGGTGGTAGAGACCAAGCTACTGGTACTTGTTGAAGTGGGTATCTGAGACTTTGAAGTTGTAGATGGATTAGAGATCATCGTCGGATTTGAGATAGAAGTCGTGGTCGAAGTTTGGGATCGAGTACTCGTCGAGGAACTTGAGAGAATCGTACTCGGTAACTGCGTTTCAAGTCGAGGGTTAGCACTTGAAACCAAAATTAGAGCGCATGTCGGATTTGATGAGCCATATCACACTGACCTGCGAACTAGAAGCATCTCGAGCTGCTGCCACCGAATCCTCGCTAAAGTTGAAGCTCGCCGACTTGCTCGTCACGAGCGTCGCGTCTACAAATTTTAGAGTGAATGTGTCTGTCGTTGATAGTGCTGGGGGTGTCCAGACATATGAAGTTCCGGTTAATGCGCCTAGTTAAGCAATTAGCCTCGAGTTACACAATCCAGGGTTCCGACACGCATACTTCCGATGGTAACGACAGTGGTGCCAGAGGCAAGCAATAACGCAATCGTCACGTCTCCCGTCGCACCCGACCAAGAAATAGTAAATGGTTGTCCAACCTGAATTGTCTGAAATTCTGAGGCCGTATTCGTGGGTGTGACAAGTCCCATGCAAGGGGCGGAGTACGCCAAAATCATGTAAAGGAGCGAACGTGGTAACATCTTCAAAACTTCTTCAAATATCGTACACACCAGAATCGAACATAGAAAAATCGTCTACAAGAACCGAAACAAAGATGAGACCCGAGGAAGAGGTTGAACTTGAGTGAACGAAGACATTCCCAAAGAACAGAGTAGGAGGCGGGAACCATTCTCAAAAGGGACCAGTGGACTTCCCCATTTCCGTCATATAGGTGCATTAAGGTCTCCCATGTACAAAAAGAGAAGAAAACACTGGGATGCAGCTTGTCGGGTCAGCGACCGAGCACTCGGAAATTGGGATGATTTGACGCCCAGGGCTGATCCACTGACCCGGAAGTGCCGCGAGAAGTTCGGCATGCACGTGTTTTTTAAGCGAGACCCGTTTTCACCAACCCCTTTTTTCTCATATTGACGATCTTTTCACCGCGCAGCTGCAATGCAGCGTGATTGTGACAGCGGCGTGAGTAGAGCTGCAGTTATTGAAACGATATGTATATATAGGGGGCGTTCACTGAGCTGTCACTGAAATGTTATGAAATTTTTCTTGAGAACTGACCTGTCTGAACGCCGAGTTGCTCTAGGAAGCCTTGTCCGATTTCACTAACACAGAATGAGATCATCTTGGAAAATGAGAGTTGCAACAAGATGAGAGCTAGATGATCACTCACTACTGCACCCCAGATAATATATTTGATCCGCAGTGCTTCTATTCTGGGAGAGACACTGGACTTCCCAGATGCACTCTACATATGCAGCCTTACCCTATCGAGACTATCAATTAAGTTGCTTGATATGATCGTAATTTTCCACTGTAGCATTTCGAGTATCCATCTCATCACTTCTCGTGATGTCTTGAAATCATACGGTAAACAATCGTACCGAAGATTGACCTGAGTCAAGAATTGCCCTCCGGGAAGCAGGGGTCTTCCTTCCAGAAGTCAAAGAGCACGAGGAAGAACATCCGAAGAGCCAAAGAACCCGGCAGATGTCGTGGCCAAGATTCATGCAGGTGGATAAAGTTATCCACTTGTAATCAGAAGGCTGGATTATTGGTCTCGTTGAAAGCTTTGTCCACACCTTAATTGAAGACCAAGGGCATTGGACGAACATGATGGGAAGGATTTTTTTTGGTACAGAACAATGGAAAAGAAAGCATCCTCGTATTCAATGGGTATATCCGATTCGGAGAATGTTCAACGAAAGCCGGGAGTCGTTTCATAATCTGTGCTTTGTTTTTGGAGCGTGAAATCTGACCTGGACTCGGACATGTCACTAGCGTTCCGACAAACAAAGTAACTGACGAAAGCAATAACAGAACTAATATAGATACTTATGCTCAGAGCTCGTACACACCACGATCAACCCATCTCGTTGGGAATCTCGAAATCTACTCGAAAGAGTTGTCCAATCGTGCAATGCTCGGTGGTTGTACAGCACACAGCTTCAATTTCCAACGCGTGCTGGTCACGAAACTTTGCGTCGCGTCTGCAGATTATCGTGAAATTTTTGACTTCGCTGTCCGGGGAGGTACCCCGTTGTCCTCTTTTACAACAAACACAAACGCAGCACCCCGCTACCATCACCCTGCTACATATTGATGACCACGTGTGTTCCTTATGCATCTATCGATCTCCTGCAGATCAAAGATTTCCAGATCTTCCGCTAAGATAGAACAGAATCTCGATATGGCGGAAACTCACCAGTGCCCAATGAATTCTTGAGGAGAGTTCTCTTAAATGGCTTGGGCGGAGCGGAAATGTGTATGCAAGTGTAAGCCTACGAGTGCTGACTTCACTTGAAGACTTGACGATTCTCCTACTCTGACACCCTCTTTTCCGCAGTACACGAGGCGCGATTCGTAAAGAACAACAAAAGCAAAACCGAAGAGGAGCAAAGAAACACAATTGACTTTTACACTTTCACTTAGCTCAGAGGGGTGTTTCCCGCGCTCCGAAAGAAGAAAGTCACTCTCATCATAAGTCAATCAATCCATTTCATATCCCATTGCTGCTCTTCAGGCCTCCAATTCTCTCCTCACATCTAGAGGCGACTCATCGTACAGCTCTACTACCATGTCACCTGGACCTCCGGCGACTTCCAAAAAATTTCTTCTTCCTTCCAGCTCTTTGGTCTCCTCCTCAGTCAGCGGCGTATCTGCCAATTCAGCTCTGGGCCCAAGTCAGTTGCAGTCTACCCCAACAAGGACTGCGTTCAAACGAACTTCATCTATAGATGGACAATCAAAACAACTCTGAGGGGGTAGAAACCTACCGTATGACGTTCGGTCCAGCCGACAATTCCGCTTTCCCTGCTGTGATGCCATCCCCAACGACCCCGCCACTCTCTTTTCTTGTGGCGCTTCGCTTTCCGAACATAAATAACTCCCAACCAAGAAATATCAGTATTATGATGCCCAAAATGACACCAATTCCAATGCCAGCTTTACCTCCGGTTGATAATCCATCACTATTGATATCCTTTGATGTTGGTGTCGATGAATGATTTGCTGCGCTGTCCAATGTAGATGATGTGGTGCTCCCCGAGGCGGATGCTGGTCTCCCTAACGAGGGTAAATTTCTCGAGGACTGAGGTGAGTTGGACGACGTCAAGAAGGCAGTTCTGCTCGATGATTTTTGCTTCGTCGTTCGCGTTTGTTCGGCGAAATTGACGCTTGAACTTGGAATTGATGGCTTGGGTTCAGCAGGCGCGACGAAAATTGCAGGGTGGAGATGTCCACAGTCCTCCTTCTCGTCTGCTTCACACAGAGCTTGCCCAGTCGCGTTGCCAGCATTTTCAGCAATGCAAGTGTTGAATATCTGCTCGCAAATGAAAGTCGGCATCGCGAACTGATAGTACTGCAATCCTGGCGAGCTGCCATTGGATTGGCAGGTGCAGTCATAATCCAAGGTATTCTGTATGAACTATTAGCAGCTATGCGTTCATGGTTCCCAAAACCCCATAAGATCAATTATTGGTCAAGACGCACCGTGTCGCAGTCGTTGACTGCGGTGTCCTTGCTACAAAGCACACCGCAAGTGGTGATCTGACCCAAACACCATTGATCTAGAAGCAAATGTCAGGCAACAATCTCCTCGCCTTCTTCGCAGAAGAATCAAACGCCGTGCTTAAATATAACCAGGACGAACAGAAAGAACGTGAGAAATGATAAACATAGGCTTTGCCGTACTTCTTGTCGTGGCGTCGATGGTATTGGGATCGATTGGGCGATCAGTCCCCTGCGAGAGTCCTGACTGCCCTGTAACGAGAGCAAAGGCGCAAAAGTACTCGACAGTGGCTACCACACCTAGCATGGACTTCATTCTAAGCTCATGAGCTACCGAACTCGGGCTGTCGTGAAAAGTAAATAAGAAGTGGAGATCATGCCAACATTTTTGGAGTCAACGAAGAAGGGCAGTTGCTCATGTAATGTCGTGGTCGTGATGAACGAAGAAAGAGACGCGAAGATACTGCACCAGCCATCTTAAGCTTGAATCAAACTACGTTGGTGAGGCACAGCAAAGGATCATCTTGGCTGTTATGTTGGTATCTAACTAACATATCCTACATAAGGCCAACTTTTGGTACATGAGCACGTAAGCGAGCATGTTATGACGCCTTGTCCGATCGACCGCGCGCGATGGAGTACGTCTTCGAACTCAGATGTGAAGGCGAATGATCTTGTGAGGCATATTCGATCTCTCGCAGAGGAGTGTAACGAATGCTCACAACTAACACCCGAAGCTCTGTCTGGTGCGGCACACGTACTCTTATCTTCCACCTATAGGGTGTCATTGAGTACAACTGTCATGCAGCCTATTGGAAATCCTGTCAAAGGGGATTTCAACTATACCGAGCAGCGGAAGACTTTTGGTTTTGAGTCCGGTCGCTATTATCATTACTCAATTCTGTCAGGCGTGAGTGTGCCGATCATAACGATATTCTGCTACGGCAAGTAGCCGAGCGTACTTCACGGAGAACCCATTGGAAGTTTTTCATATGCCGGCATTCTGGTTGACAGTGACATCTCGGAAACGACGACACAAATGCAGAACGAGGATGATTAGAACGGAAAGATGTTAAAATATGGAAGAAATCATAGTCAGGCTCAGGAGGTTGGGACTATGATATGGAAAGTTTTGCGGAATTTCGAGTAGCAAGGATCATCTCGACGGATCCCAGTCCACAGCCCGTTAACACGGCATACTAGATTCACAAGCCCAGCACGTTTTCACTAATCCATCAGAGATCTCGGGAACCCATCTCGATTTAAGAGCTTGATTTCCTCCTTCGATACCATGTGGATATCATCTAGTCGCCGCCGCAAGCACTGTCGCCGAGCAATGCGCCCATGCTCGGACTTGTCCATGCTCACGATCCGGAGGCCAGTGTGGTAGCCAAACATAGATGCAATCGAATAATCACGCATTGGATGCAAGTCTGACTTCTTGCTTGCCTTGACCGTGACGTGGAGTTCCCTCAGTTGAGGAAGTCCTGTCAGGCTTGATAGTAACAGCGGCTAGAAGACGTTAGCTCGTCGTAACACAATGAAAGACCCGAGAACCCACCATGTCCTTCCATTTCAAGCCTACCCGAAGATGCGTTAAACTTACGCACTTCAATATGAGTCCTGAGAGCAAAGTCTCAAACTCGTCGTCTAGTTCCGAAACTTGGTCGTCTCCTGAATTACCAAGAGCCAGTCTTCTCCATTGTCCAGCTTGAGCGCCCAGGCCTCCGCACTTGGACAACTCCGCGACAACACCTTCGTACTCTTCGCTGGCGTAGAAGCTGTCAAGTGCGGGGAAATCTTTTCTTATGTCTAACCCAGTGACGTCGCAATCATAATCAAACGTATCGAAACGAACAGACCGGAGGTTGGGCGCAGATTGAGCTAGTGCAGAGAGTGCAGAGCTCGTGAATGAGTACGGGCTGGACGATGCGAACATTCGCAGAGCGATGTTTCCGATATAGATGCGTTCCAGGAATGAAATGTCCGTCAAGAGATGTATGTCCTTGGTAAGAAGGCAGCAGATGCCCAGATCTAACCTGGCCAAAGACAGTAGTGGTGTGGCAAGTACCATTCCGTCATTTGGAGCAGATCGGGGCGTGCCTGTGGTTGGATCTTGCGTTGGAAATCTAAACTCCCGACAAATGGCAGAAAAGTAATCAACGACTTCAAGATCGTGATCTTCGTTTTCCCAAAAAGTCTCATCCTCCTCAGTGAGTAGGATTTCCTCATCCCTTTCCCAGGCCTCGCATCTAAGCTCATCCAAGGAGATACTGAGGTATTTCAACTTCGGTGAGTTGATCAATACTCTGGCTATTCGCTTTGCTGAGGCGAGGTTCGGAGTCCAAATTGCGTGAATCTGGAGTGAACGAAGATTTCGGAACTGGCAGATAAGGTTTTCGAATGTTCTGTTTTCCACAAACCTATACGTTTCTGTTTTCATTGGACATTCAATACTGAGATTAGCCAAGGAGTTGAGTTGAAGCAAGCCAGGAATCAGTGTGGTCAAAGGGATGAGGTAGCAGTTCCATCTAATTAGATTCAGCAAGATGATTCGTATGGTTCCAAATGATAAGTAGTATCAACTGACTTAAATGCTTCAAGTCGAGTGGTTCTAGCGATCAATGACTTGATGGCATCCAACATCTCCTTGACAGACGTATCGTATTCTTCGCTCGGGTAGCAACTCTTGACCTTGATTTTCCTGACACTCTCTAGTATCTGCGATGGAAGTTGTAAGAATCCAAGGAGTGTTTCTGTCCTTGTTTCATTTGAGTACTTATGGGAGGATGCATCCCAAATTTCCCTGTAGAAGCGAGGTATCGCAAAATCTCGAACAGCTCGTGAGACGAGGCACAAGTTGCTAAGGTCAGACTTGAGCTCTACCTGGAGATGAATATCAGCAGCGCTCTGCGTATCTGCTGCGAAGTGCACCTACGTGGCTGATTATCTCGCACAAGATCTCCGCTGGGAGGCTGATTCCCATTCTGCCTGATTATTCACTGCGATGCTCACAGGAGATCAGGTCTGCACCAAAGAAAAGAGTACACAAAGAAAAGACGGAGGCGCTGTTCCATACCGAGTGAAGTTTTCTCTTTTCCTTACTAGGTAAACATGGTAAGGCTGAGATGACAGAAGCGGAAAATGGTGTGGTGTTGCGGACAGCCGAATGAGGCAGGTGGGGTCAATATAAATCATGTGATCCAAATGATTGTCCAACTGCCCAGGTGGAGGGCAGTCGTGAGGCTGTCGAAATGCCATCTGAAGTGCATCATTGAATATGAGATAACCGCTTGTGAAAATTGACGTACGTCCATCTTTTAGGAACATTGATAGCGGTTAGTTGTTCCTGAGGAGGGGTACATTCAGATGCTGACTAAACCTCTTCGCGCCCCTTTCCTTGACGGTACCGCGAGCTGCATCATCGTCCTGAAAAAGAGACTCAGCACAAGCCGAACATCGGGATGGAAGACATCCGGCAAAGGTCGCAAAGATAGACCATCCGAATCTGTCGAAAAGAAAAGACCATCAAATCTTAACTCATCTATTTAGACTTTTGTATCAGCAGACAGTGCACGGTAGTACCAGGCGAATCGCTGATACTCCGAACATCTTTACTCGATAAGGCAGACTCCACATCGAGGTGTATCTCCACTACACAATTCGAGAGCCTGGATACCTTGTGCAAAAATCATCACGTGCCTCGTGATGGGCTGAACTCGGGACCGAGGACCAGGGTTGTCGAAACAGTCTAAAGGTTTATTTGGACGAAGTATCTGGAGATATCCGTCGTACGAGCTTCCCCGGAGCTCAGCCACAACCTAAAGTCTTGCCCTTGAGCGGTGATACCGACCCCCTTTCTCGAACATCATCAGCAAGCACGAGATCAATACAATGGAGAAGTTATTAACGTGTGCTGATTGTCGCTGTTGAGTGACTGCTATGCTTGGCTCGTAGGTGACGTTTGGTCGTGAAACATTCTGGCGATCTTTGGTCTCACCCTACAAAATCTACGCTCGTCCAGTCCAGTCTCCAGATTGTGGTCATAGTGAGGTTGTTACAGCTCTCCGGTGTCATTGATCAATTGCGTTCCGGCATCTGTGCACTGGTTTCAATAAATCGTGACCTACAGCTTTTCAGACAACCCCAAAGTTTCGTTTCGTGGCCGATTTATACTGATTGCATCTCCCAGATATCATCATCTTTGGCAGAGATCTTTTTTACCGGGCTCCCACTCCTTCTCAACAACCATCACTTCGCAGGGAAGATCGGTCCCATTTCACGAAATTATCAGGAGGATCCCGGGCCAAGAGCTCCATATCTCCACAGCAGCTTAACCTTCAACTCAGAATTGGTCTGCACTTTCAACAAGTGCTAAAGTACGGATAGCAAATTGGTATCTGCTTTACGTTTTTCTCCTCTATTCTGACACAAAGTATATATCCCTGCCGCTGTCTGGCATTATTCCGGCAAACATACCCCTGCTGAGCTCAGCCCAATATAGGTGGTGCTGTGTATCACTCAACCTTCTGAAGACACTCTCACTGTTGCATTATTCTTTGCTTCCTTGTATTTGTCACTTCACGTCTATTGACGTTGACCTACATTCTTTTTGGAATTGCTTCCTGTTTCTTCTGTTTTCTTTGGTTCGTTGATCGTTTCCTAAGCCCGAATCTCCTCGGCGTCTGCAATCAGAGTATCGAAGCCGCCTTGTTCAGAATCTCCTACTTCACCATGAGTCAAATGTCGTACACAGTAAGTCAAACACCCGAATTAAGAAGCTATCTCGGTACTGACCAAGATTCAGGTCGGGGACGACAAGTATGCGATGGCAAGCGAGCGGAATAGATTTGCGCCACCATCCTACGACTACGGGATGGAGATGACAGAAAGCCCGATGTCAATCAACGCCTCTCCAGCACCAACATATTCGATACCACCAACTGTGCCGGAAGAAAAATACGTAATGCGAGACGAAGAACGATATCCTACAGTAATTGATGTGCCATCAGGACTGATTCCATATGAGCCAGCACCAGGAGAGACGAGCGCCGCAAGCGCAACTACCATGTCACCTCTGGCGAGGAACCTCGCAGCTCTCCCAGCTAATGACCAAACACCAATGCCGAAGCCAGAAAACGAACCACTACCGGAAAGGACGCCAGCGAGGACGATACTTGGTATGCCACGGAGGAGGTTCTTCATGATCGCGACAGGTGTTGGGATGCTCGTGCTGTGCGCCATAATCATTGGCGTGGCTGTTGGCGTAACGAAAAGCAAAGCAAATAAAAAGTTTCCGTCAATTACTGCATCGGGTGTCTTCGCAGGAGCCAACAGCACGGAGTGGAAGATGCACGTCGTACACGCCAAGTCAGGATCCGATGAAGTGTCGATGAAGTTCAATAATGGAACCGGGGAGTGGTCGGAAAAGCAGACCTTAAACTTCACTATTATTCCGAGGTTGGACGACCCTATGACTGCGACAAGTGTATTAGGGAACGATGGAAACCTGTATCTGAACATCTTCTATATCCATGAGCATAACATTGTTCTAGCAAACTTCAGCTGCTTAGAGGCAGCCTGTACCTCGGTGTACAACGGGGTCATCACGAAGGGAATTACTTACCCATTATCCGACGACTCAGGCTTGGAATCGGTATACATCAACTCTACTACAGGCTACAGGATCTTCTACCACAATTCGGACAAGTATGTCACGCAATTGGCCAGTCCTGGAGATGGAACATGGGATCACGGCACGACCATTTCAGGCAAAGCGCTGAAGGGGAGCAGTATATCTGCTACTGTTCTCGGTGGCGATGTCATTGTGCTGTATGTTGACGATAAGGACAAGATCCTTTACAATGTTCAAGCCACGGATGGAAGATGGCGAAATCGTACGTTACCCCACGCCCTCCGACCCCTCCAAGCTAATCCTAGGAACAGCAACACCAGTCCTTTCCTCCGCACCCTTTAAATGGAAATCTCTCGCCCCAGTCTCGACTAGCTACCAATCTGGAACCGATATCCTGAGCGTCTTCTACACGGGCTCAGACGCTCGCATCTACGAGCTCTACGCCACCAATGCATCGACAAATGCATTCGCCGAGATCACGCGTGGAGATCTCCAAGCGAATTCTACTTCCGGTATTTCGACCGCCGGGTGGAACACAGAACCTTACAAAGATCTGTCGTGGGGACCGAGCGATGCTGCTGGGGCAGAAATCGCGTCGTTGGCGTGGGATAGCCAGTCGAGGTTCTTTCGTCTGATTGATGGGAAGCTGGCGGAAAGTATTGAGATCAATGGGGTTTGGTCGGCGGATTTTATCTGAGTGTGCACCAGGACAAAACATACTGCTTTTGTTCGTTCTGGGCCGAGGAAATGGATGCCTGCATGAATGGCTGGTGTTGGGACTGTTAGAGCGTTGGCGCATGGATGGATGGATGGGTTGTTAATAGGTAGAATGTAGGTAAATATATCCCGCCTGGAAAATGGCATGTTGAATATAATGAATTTAATCGTACCTCTACCTTCCCGTTCCTGATTCCCTTCCTTCAAATTTCCAGCCTGAATATCCGAGAATCACCCTACGTTTCGTCCCGACCCCAAGAAGCAAAAGAGGTGACTGCAGGTGTTGTTGCACCAGCAAATACCCAAGCTTTGTGCAGATACGCCAAGACTCGTCTAAATTATCCTCGCCCATGCATAAAGCATAACTTAACCAACCTCGCATCTCCATCGCTTCCCTTCCAACTCGCATACAGAATATCACCAAACAATCAACCATGGAAACGCCATCAGAGGACTCAACGCCAAAGAGGCATTCCAGGCATAGCTCGTCGGGAAGAGGTCAGTGTCTTTTCCGCTTTTGATGAATTGCTCTTTTGTTCTCATTACATTACGTGGCCCGAAGAGAGGCATGGGTTTCACGATATCGAGTCATCTTGCTGTCGGACTTGGTTTACGCTGTCTTGTTCTCTGTGGTCGCGATAGTCTTTTGCCTATGACATTCAATCTTCATCATTCCTTTGGCTTCAAGATTGTTGTCCAATGAGTATCGAATGGGCGATTGTCCTTACAATATCGTCACGTGCTGGAATTCCAGCCAATACGGCATCTTGTGACTAGAAGGATGAACGAAACAATACGTTTTCCTCTTTCTTGTCGCAAACATCGCGCCTAGCGCTTAACATGCGACTTGCAACAAAGTGCTGAGAATTTTATCTGATATCCCCTGGAGGGAAAGTTGCTGGAGGAGAAGTGTTTCCCTCATGCTTTATTCGCTCAATCAATGCGTGTTATCTCATTTATTGCTCAATCGACTGGATCTACTATTACTGAAACATTCGCTGACAACCATCTACCAGCCCTTCCACGACGACCAACTCGTGGACCACTCGACATTGCCGAGTACGTGCCCCATCACTACAAGTAGTGTTTTCACTGACAAAATCCCAGCGCCCCAATCTCTCCCTCCAGTCCCCTCTCAGCTACACCCACAACACCCACACCCAAACTCAACAAAGGCCCCTCCTCTCTCCTCTCCCCAACTCAATCCCAGTACCTCACACCCCGTCTCCCCTCTCCCGGCCCGGGTTCCAACCTCAGCACCATCTCATCCCCTTCCTTCCGCACCGCAAAAACCTCACTCTCTCCATCCCGATCCAACATGTCCACCATCTCCACGACGGGTACAAACAGCATAACATCTAAAGATTTCTCCTTCCTCCTCCGCCCCGAAATCTACCATCCCCTCACCCTCCTCGACGTCCCCCCTCCCTTCCGCGTCACATCCTCCCAAGTCGACCCCTTGACCCCCCTCAACGCGCTCATCTCATCCGGCCATTTCCGCGCCGCAGCCATCAAAGCCGCTTCCCTACTAACCTCAACATCAAACCCCATCGCTCCATCCGATCATACCCAGATCTTCGAGCTAGTGTATGCGAGACTAGCGAATCTGACGCTATGTAACCAGACAGCATTAGCTGCACAGGAGGTCAAAGCACTGGAGGATCTGAATAGTGCGTATTATCGAGATGAGAATGATGGGAAGCATCTCGTGCCGTGGGAGTTGAGGGTATTGGCAGTGAGGTTGCAGGGCATGGGATTTAATGATGCGAGGAGGGGGGTGGTGGGATACTACGACTTAGCACGGGAAGCTCGTCTCATTCTCTCATCTCTTAAGAAGTCTCATCGGGAGCTAAAAGCCAAAGCCAAAACTCCAGAACGAGGTGAAGACGATGATCCCAAAGGAGATGAGGAGGATGAGAAGTTGGGAGAGTTGGAGCAGGAGATTAAGATCTGGGAACATCGCCTCGCGGAACTAGGAATTCGCGTCGCTTCCGCACTGATAGAGATGGAGGATCTCGAAGGCGCTACGCGCTTCCTGGCTTCCCTCACCCCATCGAAATCTTCATTCTCTACCTCTCATCTCGCAATCCAAAAAGCCCTGCTCTGGCTCTGCATCGGCGACGTCGAAGCTGCACGCTCCTGTATCTCCCACACGAACACCGACCCCGAATCCAAACCCAAATCCAAACTTGGATCCGATTCTGGATCCGAAAATGATGAGCGTATGATATCAAACGAGCAAAAAGTTATCCTCGCACTAGCCAACATGGCAGACAGCAATTTCGAAAAAGCCGTCGACGGATGGAGGGACTTGATCGATACCGATAACCCTGAAGAGGGAGAGAAAGCCATGTGGAGGCAGAATTTAGGAGTCTGCTATTTGTATCTGGGGAGGATGGACGAGGTTAGTCTATCTCTCTCTCTTGTTCTACATTCTCTTCCGCGCTTCTCATCTTTCTGCACTGCAGACAAGCACCTCTACCTCCCACTACTTATTCGTGCCTTGTCTCTTTACAGCCCTTCCGTATCCACTTCCCCTTCTCCTCATCTAGCACAAGCATAACCACCACTTACTGGCTTCTCCCTCCCCTCATTCTTTAATTTTTCTTCTCCCTTCTCCCCTCTCCCCTCTCCCCTCTCCCCTCTCCTCCTTTTATTTAATCCCTCTCCAATTAACACGCCACCTCCCCCCAAACAGGCACGCACTCTCCTCGAATCCCTCATCAGCACCAACCATTCCTTCCACGCCTTGACATTCAACCTCTCCACCATCTACGAATTATGCACCGAGCGTAGCCGCGCCTTGAAAATCGGCCTCGCGGAGAAAGTGGCGAGTATGCAGGACGGTGGCGGTGTTGGGGGTGATGGGAGGGCTGAGGGGAGAGTTGGGTGGGAGAAGGTTAATGGGGATTTTAAACTTTAGGTTTAGATTCGTTGTGTACATCCGTAGAGGGGAGGGAAGGTTGGAAGATACGTACAAGCACTCTGTCAATAGATGAAAGTAGAACCAACAATCAGAATAGCACGGAGTGAGATGTGATGTGCTGTTATGTTATGTTATGTACTCATGCCTCCTGTATCGTTTATAAAGGAACGAAACCGAAAGGAACGGACGAGTATAATCATTGTATTCCGCAGAATTTCGTGATCATTTGATACTTGTGAATAGATCTCGGCGTCGAAGAGTTGTTGTGATCCTCTGATGTGATAGGATGACGTGCGATAGTATTCGATTGTACCTCAATGAAGGGTTTGTGTTGATTTGCTTCTCTTGGTCTATATGCAAGTAAATATATCACGCTATCTATCTGCCGTCCATTCATCCCTGATCATGCACTTTTAGACATCCTCTGTGTCACTCATTTCTTCCCTCAACACCGCTCAAATAACACCCTGCCCCTCAACAATAAAAACCGCACTCCCGCTCCCAGGCCTACTGACCACTACCGCAGCCTCCTGCTGCTCCTCGCTGAGCTTCATCTTACTATAATACTCCTTCTCCCACGCATCTCTTACAGCATCAACCTTATCCGCCGGCACAAGATGTACGCTACATCCACCCCACCCAGCACCCGTCAATCTGCTTCCATAACTGCCCGCCTTCCTTGCAATAGCGCACAACTGGTCGATCTCAGGACACGAGCACTCGTACACATCGCGACAGCTGTCTTGCGTGGCGTTCATGAGGTCGCCGAGTTGTTGGTTGAATGCTGAGGTATCGGTATTGGGATCTGAGTTTTGGGAGGAGGGGCTCTCGAGGATAGAGAGGAATTTCAGGACGCGGAGGGACTCGGTGAAGACGTGGAGGGCGCGCTGTCGTAGTTTGAATTTCTCGGCACGGACGGGGAAGGTTGATGTGAAGCGTTCGTTTAGTTCTGGGACGGAGAGGGAGATCACTTCGGCGATTTCCTCGCGCGTGTAGCCTTCTTCTTTTGTGAGTGTGGATTTGGTGAGGTCGATTAGTTTGGTGAGTTGATCTTCGTTTGAAAGAGTGCTGGAGGAGAAGTATGTGGATTGGAGACCGTGGAGGGAGATTCCTAGGGGGCCGGAGTCGGATGGGAGAGGGGTTTTGGTCTTGTTCAGGATGGCGTTGAGGTAGGCGGCTGCGAGACTGCATTCTACCACGCGGAGATTGTAGCAAACTGGTCCGGTGACTTGCTTATCCGACTGAACGAAGCTCTGGGCGATGACGAAGGAGAGTTCTGGATTGGTCTTGGGGAAGTAGACGGGTCTTGCTGTGAGGGTTGGGACGAAGGAGACGAAGAGGGCGGAACCGCGGAGAGAAAAGACCGAGGCAGATTGATCCATTCCACCTGAATTTACGCCCACGGCACGCTCACTGACGATGGCCAATTCTGTAAGGGCTGTCTTATCAACCTCCTTTTCCCCATTGGCAAACATGACTGCCAGAGCAGATGCGCTGACAAAAGCTGCAGAGCTGCTCAATCCACCCCCGGCAGGCACAGAACCATCCATCAGTATCTCCATGCTCTTCGGCTTGTATCCCGCACCGTGCTTCGCTCGCAGAAGCTCCAATGCACCGCGCAGACCTGATTTGAAGTAATTGGTCCATTCGTGGACTTTGGCGTCGATATCGACGGTTTCGTATGGGATATCGAACTCGTGTGCAGGAAACTTCTCGGATTGGATGTTCGAGACTTTGATCTTGTAGCAACCTTCTGGAGCTTGCGAGTCATCGATTACCCGTACTGCGAGGATGACATCTGCGGTGATGGCCATAGGTAGGACGGAGTAGAGGGAATAGTCGATGTGTTCGCCGATAATGTTGACTCTGCCTGGAGAGCGGGATACGAAGTCTGGAGTGCTGCCATAATTGCTCTTGAATTGCTTGAGGAGTTTCTCCCATCTGGTTGTTTGTGTAGAGAGGGCGTCTTCTGTGTAGATGTCCTTCAGGGACTTTGCGACTGGGACGGTTCCTGCCATGGTGGGGGTCTTGTTTTGGCGGGGTAAATGGTGGCGGGGTGTTGATGGTTGTAAGCTGGATTGCAATAAGTTTGGAGAGGTGAAAGGTGCCAGAAGATCGTCTTCGAGTAACGGGGAGAGGATCGTATTTATGTGTAAAAACAACAGATGTTCTTCCTAGATTTTGTATGGACTTCTAATCCATCGCGTGATGGATTGGTGGTTCCTGGCGTTAAAGGAAATGTATTCCGCCGCTAGAGGTGGGCTGTTTTGATTAGTGCGCTTGGAAGAGGGGAAAAGGGGGTACGAGATGTGGTATTGTAGAGCCAGGTTCGACTCATTACACACAAGAAAGGAGGGTAAATAAGAACAGAGAGCTGTATTGTAGGAAATGGAGAAAGTGGTTCCGCGAACTTCCCCGGTAGTGCTTTGCATTCAATGCCACGAAACAGGGACTGTGGTTCGAAGCTCGAGTACAGTACCTTCCCAACGGGCGGGTTGGTAGGAGCGGCATTCGGGGAACCTGGACCTTCCATGACTGGTACAGTGGTAACAAGCTGTTAAGCTATGCGGGGTGTCCATCGATTTGTGCAGTGGTGTCTTGGAGAGCTGTCTATGCCATTCGACTTCATAGAGCGTTCAAATGTTCACGATGCATTTGAGGTGTCCGACGTGAGGCGGACCAGTGCAAGCAGTCGTCACGTCGTTTCACCCTGTGCCAGTCAAAAGTGGACGGGCAAGAATAGAGAAACTGATAGTCGGATCTTGAGATGAGGGCCCTCAAACCCAAAAACGACAATAAATGCTTTTCTTGCAGTTCGATGCTTTGAACATCGGCTGTAGGCAAGGCTGAAGATATTCTTATTCTCTCGCGCGCGCTGGCCTTTCCTTTCACTCAGGTCAAGTTTTCGCCTCGCCTCGCCTCGCCTCTTTTCCCGACCTCGGCTGGATCAATTTATTTCCAGCCACCCAGCCAGCAGAATTCTGCTTACCTCAGCCTGATCTGGCCGTCTCTGATTGGCTCCATCTTCCCGCCAGTACTGCAGGGATTGCTTCCCCACACTGTTGGCCGAAAACCGCTGCAAAGGAAAATCGAATGGACAGGCCCAGGGCGAGATTCATCCATCCATGACTCTACTTTCTCCTCCTCCTCCCTTCCTATTCACAACAACAACACAATCATACTCGCACACCACACAACTCTCTGGCAATTGTGCGAACACCATTCTTAAAGAGCTGAGCTGACCTGAGCCAGAGGTATCTCTTCTCTACATTCTTTTTTTCATCACTTCCAATCGCCTCCGCTTTCCACTCCTCCGACCTCAAAATGCTCAGATCCTATCCTGCGAGGAGCGCCGCGCGCGCCCTCCGACAAAAATCAAAATGTCCTACACAACGATTCTCTACATCACCAGCTGCTGCCTCCATTGGCATGGTACGGAAAGCACCTGCTACGACAACAAGATCACAAGCTACTGTTGCGACAGCTTCAGCGCCCTCTCCAGCAACGTTCGTCCCCTCCGCCATGACTCACCCTATATACTTACAAGATGCAGGAAAACAAGAGAAAATCCAGCTCCGACATTCAATGCTACCACGAAAAAAGAGAACCCTTTACAGCCCGCCCAAAATGCCCGGTCACAGACAGAAATGGATGAGTCGTATGTCTTGAGTCACCGCCACTCGGGTCCAATGCTGACAGGATATTAGATTTATTGGCAAGACTGGCGGAGAGATCTTTCATGAAATGATGTTAAGACAAGGTGTCAAGCATATCTGTCAGTACTTCTATACCTCAATTGCGATTTTTCGCTGACCCCGCACAGTCGGTTATCCTGGTGGTGCGATTCTTCCCGTATTTGATGCTATCTACAACTCAAAACATTTCGAATTCATTCTTCCAAAACATGAACAAGGTGCTGGACATATGGCAGAGGGATATGCGAGAGCATGTGGGAAGCCCGGTGTTGTTCTCGTCACTTCAGGACCAGGTGCTACGAATGTCATTACGCCAATGCAGGACGCCCTCTCGGATGGAACCCCAATGGTTGTGTTCACAGGTCAGGTCGTCACATCGGCAATTGGAAGTGATGCTTTCCAAGAAGCAGATGTTATCGGTATCTCTAGAGCATGCACAAAGTGGAACGTGATGGTAAAGAATGTTGCCGAAATGCCAAAGCGGATAGCGGAGGCATTCGAAATTGCTACTTCTGGACGACCAGGCCCTGTCTTGGTGGATCTACCAAAAGATGTCACCGCTGCTGTTCTCCGAAAGGCCATCCCGACTGGCAGCACAATCCCAGCTCTCCCAAGTCAAGCTTCGAAAATGGCACAGCAACACGTCAAGAAGCAACTCGAGGCCGCCATTGGCCGTGTCGCAAAGTTGATCAACGGCGCAAAGAAGCCCGTCATCTATGCTGGTCAGGGCATCATCTCCCTCCCAGAAGGTCCAAAACTCCTCAAGGAGCTCGCTGACAAGGCTTCCATTCCTGTAACAACAACTCTTCAAGGTCTTGGTGGCTTCGATGAGCTCGATCCCAAGTCCCTCCACATGCTTGGTATGCACGGTTCAGCTTATGCCAACTTGGCCATGCAAGAAGCAGACCTTATTCTCGCTCTTGGTGCTCGGTTTGATGATCGTGTAACTGGAGCTATCGCCAAGTTCGCACCAGCCGCTAAGCTTGCGGCAGCTGAAGGACGTGGTGGTATCGTACATTTCGAGATCATGCCAAAGAACATTAACAAGGTTGTTCAAGCCACAGAAGCCGTAGAAGGCGATGTCGTGGATAATCTTGCACTTCTCAACCCCCTCGTTAACACCACAACAATGAGCGACCGGAAGGAATGGTTCGACCAGATTAACTTCTGGAAGGAGAAGTTCCCTCTAAGCTCATACCAAAAGGCTGAGCGAACAGGTCTCATCAAGCCACAGACTCTCATTGAGGAGCTCTCAAATCTCACCGCTGATCGCAAGGAAGAAACAATCATCGCCACCGGTGTCGGTCAGCATCAGATGTGGACCGCTCAACATTTCAGATGGCGTCACCCAAGAACGATGATCACATCTGGTGGTCTCGGAACGATGGGTTACGGTCTCCCAGCAGCTATTGGTGCCAAGGTCGCTCGTCCAGACGCTCTTGTCATTGATATCGATGGTGATGCTTCGTTCAACATGACTCTTACCGAGATGTCAACAGCCAAGCAATTCAACATCGGTGTCAAGATCATCGTTTTGAACAATGAGGAGCAAGGTATGGTCACACAATGGCAAAACATCTTCTACGAGGACAGATACGCACACACGCATTCCGAGAACCCAGATTTCATGAAGCTCGCCGATGCTATGGGTATTCAAGCCAGGAGGTGTATCAAGCCTGATGATGTTAAGGATGCTCTCAAATGGTTGATTGAGAGCGATGGACCAGCGTTCTTGGAGGTTGTGACAGATAAAAAGGTCCCTGTTCTACCTATGGTACCTGCCGGTAGTGCTCTACATGAGTTCTTGTTCTACGATGAGAGTACGTACCCTTTCCTCCCCCTCTTTCTCTACCGACACTTGCTAAACCAATCACAGACAAGGACAAGGAACGCAGAAAGCTCATGGGAGAGCGAACGGGCGGCAAGCACGGAGGCGACTAATTGATATCCACTCGCACTTCTACTAGGTGCTCGTTAAGTTTTCTATCGCGGTGGCTTTTCTTCCTTGCGATGCAATAACACGCAATGGCGGTGTTTGGACAGCAAAAGTGAAAAGTTGATTATCCCATTCAAAAAGCCTTTCCCTGGAGGTTCTCGTCAATGTCGAGAATTTGCTTGCAGATGAGACGAGATGAGATGCATGGGGTTCTACTGGCGGGATGGAGGCATGGATGGATCTCTGTCTGTTTGTTTGTATATGTAAATATGGGTCAATTAGTCGAATCAAAACAAGGAAGAAGATTCTCAAGAAGTCTATTCAGACATTAAATGCGGTCCTTTTCTTTTTTATCTGGTGCTCACTTGAAGTCCTGGACCGACATTGGCTAGTGCCTGGCTATGGTGCTCTAGCATCCGAAGATTCTGCTNCCTCTNCCCCCGCCACGATCTTAATTGCTTTCTTACCACCTTCACACTACCACGCCAATTCGCGTTGCGAGCACTATACCTCCCATCACAGCGACTGTAGGCGGCACGGTATCTACCAGCGGGTCTACAGGCATCACCGGCCTCAGTACTTCGAATCTAGACGACGCAGTGTCGAGTGCTGCGAGTAGTATTGCGAGTGGTGGTGGGAGTACCCTGAGTGTGTCTTCGAGTCGTCTATACCAATATGCTCATCCTCATCATCGTCCTCATCGTCCTCGCTCTCAACCTCGACATCAAGTACAGATTCGAATCCGAGCCCCTCCTCATCGTCTACATCTATGTCCCCTTCGAGCGCTGAATCGAGCCCGTCACCTGGAAGAGTCAATGCTGGAAGCGGCGCCGGTCTTTCCACCGGCGCCAAAGCAGGGAGAGACGTTGGTGCTGCGTTGGGGTTTCTGCTTTTCGTTGCTCTGGCGTTCTGGTGGGGGAGGCGTTCTGCTGCTGCTCGACACCGGGACAAGTCCTCGGGGCAAGCGACAGACAACGCGTTCGGGAAAGCGGAGCTTGGAGCTGAGGGGAAGAGGAGAGCTGAGTTGGGAGATGGCGGAAGCGCTTGGGCTTGGGCTTTTACGGGTGAGAGGGAAAGGGGAGAACTGGATCGGAAGGATAATGGTGGGTTGCTAGGTGATGAAGAGAAGGGGGAGTTGGAGAGGAGGAGAGCGGCGGAACTGGAAGGTAGACAGGTGGTTAGTCCTGTTGAGGCTGGGTGGAGGGATGAGAGGGCGGAGTTGGAGGCGAGGAGGGAGGCGGGGAGATATGAGATTGGGTAGGAAGGTGGGTACGAGATTTATATAGGATGATCAATCCATGGACACCAATCATTACGCGCCGTAATATTAAGGACGTACGCGATTGTTGATCAGGCCCCTGGTGAACTGCAAATCTCAGATTTTAATTTCTTCCATCTCAAAAGGTTGGGATTCAAAGCCGAAAGGGGATTCACTGGCGATAGTTCGTAGCCATGCTTACAATGATTACTTTTTTGGTCATCGCATAGCTTAGTCTCATGTGATTGATCCACTGGACCTTTCAGCATCCGAAGAAATAAGCGAAGACAACAACGCTAATATCTCAACCGACATCCGACAATAGCAACGAAGCACAATAGGTAGGTAGCAAACACTAGCGCGCAATATCCCACGACGCTGACTATTTCAAGAGTATTTTCCTTCGATTTCTTCCACCCTGTAACATGATAATCTTCAGAACATTTCACAGCACAAAGCTTGCAGACACCACCACTTCTCCCTTCCAAGCATACAACTTTCATTCACGTCCCCAAATCATCGTTCAGCATAGTCAATCGAAATGTCTAAGCGAGGATCAAGTCAGGAGGCCGAGCTTCCAGCTGCAAAGCGCACCTCTACCTCGCCATCCCGATCTCCTACCCCTGAGGATGTCTTCTCAGAGCTCCCAACCTTTCAGTGAGTGCCCGTCGCATTGAAACTCTCACAGCTTTTACTAACTCTCTAAAATAGCATCCACCAAAACATCGTCATGATCACCGTTGGCCAAGAGAACTTCAGCCAACCCTTCATCGTCCACATCGGCCTCCTCCTCCACCACTCCACCTTCTTCCGCAAAATTCTCCCCGCCAGATCCCATGATATACAGCACTGCGATCTCCCAGACTTCGAAGCCTCAACCTTCGGCGTCTTCGTTCACTACCTCTACGCTCAACAAATCATCACCGCTTCCGGCTCTCGCCTATCTCTCGTCTCCCTCGCCAAACTCTACATCCTCGCCCGCAACATCGAACTCAAGCTCAGCACAATCGAGTACTTGCATGACAACATGCTCTCCACTCCCATCGCTCCCGGTGACGAGCTATACGACTTTCAGCGCTTCTGCTACAGCTCTGGTGTTCAGATCCTCAGGGAAATAGCCGTTCGAAAAACCCTGGAGGTTTTTGACCGTGATGACATTGACGAGATCCTTCGATACATGCCGGAGGAGATGATGGCAGATTTTTTGAGGGCTATGATGTATCAGTGTGTCCAGCTTCCGGGTTGGAGAGGTGGTGGTTTTGCAGGAGTTTTTGAGACGATTGATCCACGCACGGACTATTCGTTGGAGATTCCGCCAAAGTTCGTTGGGGAGGAGGAATTAGCTGACAATGAGGAAGTTACGAAGGAGCATAGTGATGGTGTATTTGATAAGGAGGGTGCTGACTATAATGCTTCAAATTCTCTTGGAGAGGATGACAAGGGATCTTCTGAGGGCTCAGCAAGTTTGCCGCAAAATGGTGTCGAGCGCTCGATTGAAGGAGACCTGGTGGTTTTGGAGGAAGTTGTCAAGCAAGAGACTGTCGCATTGAAAGGGTGAGGATGTGAGATTTGGGTTGGAGTGGCGCGCGAGGTTGCTACCTTACAATGCAGCGTACGGGAGAAGAACAGAGGCAGGTTATGTGAAGCTTGACATAGTACGTGGCTCCATTCATGATAGTGGAGCTCTGACTTCTGCAATGAGATCGCATTTGTGAGTTAAATAGACACTGCTGGATGGGTTACTGAAAGACCAGCAAATCAATGTGTATCTTCTGGCATCAGCGTGGGTATGAACGAAAATTTCAGAAATTCTTTTACTCTCTTAAGTGTCATAGCCCTTCCTCGTCGCAGCCGGGGATCATGCTCAGCACAAGTGATGCCATAGACTCATTCCCTTTTCACTTTGCCCTCTAGCCGTTCGTCGCAGCCCCTCCTCACTCCATCCTGCCAATCCCAAGATCAACTTTACCATGGCCGTATGCTCGAGTCGAAGAGCAACGCTGATTGTTCCCAAAACACTCTTTCAAATGTTGCACCTCGATCGAGAAGTTTCTTCACAATTGACAGGCTTCCTCCAGACGACGCAGCATATATTGGGCAAGTAAGCCACTGCAGCCTTTGATATGAAGGGTTCGCCCCTCGTTCCAGCAGCAGGTCGATAACGTCCTCGTGGCAGTTACGACATGCCGTTGTCAGGGCATTCTCGTTCGTCCGTGTTGTCACACCATCGACAAAAGCACCGGAATCGAGCAAATGCCGTACTACTGAGAGATTGCCTAGCTCGGCATGATGCGCAAGCAGGTTTGAATACAAATCCTTGCAAATAGGTGCCGCCTCGTTGACGAAAAATGCTTCGATGTATTGAAAGATTTTAGCATCCTTGGCGTAATACAAAGCTTCCTCGAGATTTCTACTTAGTCTGGATGTTTTGTCCACATGTCCAAACTTCTGGCCACAAAAGTCTGTACTTTCAGGGCTTGATCGTGAGGGAGGGTATATTGCCAAGCGAAGCATGTCCATATCTCCCCGCATCGCTGCCCCCTTGATCGCGCCAGGTTCTATTTTCGCCTTCCATTTCTTCAAGACTTCTAAAGTACCTGGAGGCGTAGTTTCCTCGAAGTCAGGTAAGCTCTCCTGGAATAGCCACAACATATCACCGTTGCCGGCTCAGGCAGCGAGTTGCATTGGTGGTGGGAAGAGACGGCCATCCAGAGTCGGACAATGGCCTTCTGATAGAAGCTCTCTGGCCAAGTCCAAGTGGTTCAAGTAGGCAGCTGCACTAAGAAGATTTAGGCCTGGATACCGGCCTCTACCTTCTAGGTTGAGCCCCCAACCCTCTTGATACCCAGGTGCATGGCTGTCTCGCTCCACTGCAAGCCAACATAAAGCTTTGAGGGTAACCTCGTACTCTGCGTCCGTCTTTCGGCATACCTCTTCTGCAACTCTACGTATCTCAACAAAGCGGCCCTTTTCTGCATAAAATCAGCATCCACAGCTGACAAAGATCGTCTGGAACTGTGCTGAAAGCTCGAGGACCATGTGAGAAATTCACAAACCTGGTTCACGCTCATTTCGAACCCTACACAAAAGTACGACTGTCACAGCTTTTCTGAGCCCTAGTTGTTCCGAATGTACCACATCTCATTGAAAACGAATCTACTGCCTACCCGAGGCTCGACCATGAACTTGTCCATGAGTCGCGACTCGAACAGAGCAGCTTGTAGATAGGTGTTGAACAGCTCTGATAGATTTCAGTGTCGGGAATGATTCATGTTGATGAAATAGCAAAGCTCACTCACTAACTTACACACGAGTTTCAATCGCAGTGCTCGCTGCACGCCCCGCGGAATCACGCAATGAACAAGGATCTTGTGGAATAGTTCCACTGGAAAGTCTCCTAGATCCATTATCAGATTTTGTAACACACAAATTGAAATGCTCTATTCGTGATTCTGCTTTCTGGCGATAAGGAGAAGAGAAAGAGAAAGTGCTAGTGCCTATTCGTGTAGGCTAGTGATGCGAGGCCTAACTGGGGATAGAGCGATTTTTACCAACATCACTCGGTCGTGGACAATCATGCGACTCGCTTTTCGTTGATTCCAACAATTAGGGCGGGCAATGGGCCACTCAAGTGCGGGGTGTGGAAGTTGAGACAGGAGGTCAGCGATTCAGCTTCGCGGCTCCGCAACCAATGTTGGTTCCTTCCAAGTACACCATAGCACTTAAGAATAATAACGTTTTTCTGCAGACTTCAGCCACACTCAATTGTTTCAGTTTCTAGGTGGGTTGTTTTGCTGGGCCGAGCGAAGTTGAAGTCATGATTTGGTAATGTACATTCTATTGTCTATCGGATATTCAGAACATTATACAGCTGACCAGAATTCCTAGATCCTGCACAGCTTGCTGTTCTGCGAAGGTAAGTTCCCCATGATCATCTCCGACATCTTCCAATCCTCAGAGCCCACAGCATTCTGAGCGTAGAACACATCGTTTGGATCGTACTTGGTCTTGAGAGCACGAAGCTTGGCATATTTCGATCCGAAGAACGACTGGGTGAAGTTGGGCTCGATGTAATCACTCTCGGACATGTAAGCGCCAGCTCCTGGAGAAGCGTCAATGAGTTTCTTGCCCCAGTCATAAGTGAGCTTGTCGCTGATAGCCTTGATTGTCGCTGCATCAGCTGCGGGGTCCCAGAATGTGGCGGTGATCAAGTGGAGGACTGTGTTTCTCCAGGCGGGGNTCACGGCGTTGTCTGGGTAGCCAGTTTTGGGGGCAGCGGCGATGTTGAAGGCGATGATATAGGCACCATCTTCGACGATAGTCTTGATGGCGTCGAAGGTGGTGTTTAGTTTGGCTTGGTCCTGGAAGTTGGACTTGGGGAACAGACGACTGCCTTGACGGATGGCGTTGGATCCCCATGGCTCGACAGGGAATGAGGCGTGCCATGCATCATAGTAGTCGTCGTACTCGGTGTAGACTGGAGTGACGTTAACGCCAATAGCAGCCCATTGAGCGAACATAGGTGCAACGAGAGCTTGTAGTTCGGCTTTGGACATTCCTGGTGCAAACCAAGGGCCCATATCGGAGTAGTACGCATCGGGTCCAACCGCGGTAATGCGGAAATACTCATAGTTCCCGGCATCGGTATACTTGATGAAGTCGTTGAAGAAGATGCGCATAGCTTGCCAGAATTGGGTTGAGCTGTACCCATCGGCGGTCTGGAGAACGTAAGTCATGGTGGTGACTTTGATCTTAGGTTGAGCCTTGATGACCATGGATGAGACGACACCAAATGTGGAGCCACCACCTCCGGAGAGAGCCCAGAACAGGTCTGCGTTAGAGGTTGCGCTGGCGGTGACGAAGCGGCCATCAGCAGTGACCACTTCCATGGACAAGACTTGATCGACGGCCATTCCGTAGATGGAAGAGAGAGGCGAGTGTCCTCCACCGAGGATATATCCTCCAGTGACACCAACAGTACGGCCTTCTCCACCGACAACAGTGACTCCATTAGCTCTGGCAGCCTCGTAGATCTCAAAGGCCTGAATACCGGCGCCGACCTTGAAAGCAGGTCCGGAGTAGGATCCGTACTTGTAGGTCTTCAAGAATTGGACGCTCTTGAGGTTGTGAGTCCAGATGGAAAGAGCTCCCTTGCCGGTGGATTTAGCACCAAAATCGTGACCCGTGTTCTTGACGACAAGCCTAAGATTTAGACTACGGGCCAAATTAACAGTAAGTTGAATCTGAGCAACATTCCTGACGGCGACAGCATAATCTGGATAACCACCAACAGTGCATTCGTCGGGATTTGGGATCAAGGTCGGCGGCATGCAGGTGAGGCCTTGGAATAAGACGCCGTTGATGGATGTGGGATCCTCGGTGCTGTCTTTGTTAGTCAAGAGTACGAAACACATCAATTCTGCTTACTGGTAAATGGATCCGTTAACCCAATTGGCGGTCAGGAAATCACATTTGGCTTTGTTGAAGTTTCCAAAGTCATCGTAGCAAGGAGCTGCGTATGGAACGGTTTTGATGAGCGCACCCCCAAGCAGAATGTCGAAGATTTTCCACACGAGAGTTGAAGGGTACAGAAAATCGCCTGCGTAGGTCTTGCACTTTCCAAAGACGGTTCTCTTCTTCAAACCGTTGGCGGGAGAGTCCTCAAAGGAGAACAGAGTGATGTTTGAGAGCTCAAGATCCGTGAGATTGGCAATCACGTCGTCTGTTAATTGAAATGTCTCGCTAGCGAAAAGATCCGCTGTGGCGTTGGAAGTTGAGGCATCGACAGCTGAGACAGCTGGAGCGACGTTGGCTTCATCGGCAGCTTTATGACGGGTAAGCCTCTCATTTCACATGGTGACACAGTGGGAAAGCTTACGTATAGTTGTGTTGTCCACCACAAGAGTTTGAGCTGACACCAATAGTGGCAGCAAAGCTGCGACAAGGAAGTTCTTCATGATTGTCCGTAGATGAAACTTAATTAAAAGCTCCGAGACGAGGGGGAGGCGTGAAAGAGCCTTATTGGAAAGAACGAGTGACGATGGCAAGATAGCCAAGTAAGTTGGGGTGAAGAGCAAAGTTCATTCCGGGAGCAGATCGCCTCAAGTTATACCTTCGAGGATACTGGTACAAAATGGATACATCATGAATTCGCCGCATGCAGCGCCTGAGGTGGGGTAGTTCTTGATAACGAACTATTGAGACATGAGATGAACTGATTAACGAAATTGATTCGGGCATGCAGGTTGCCACGTTTATTATCCTAGCCAAACAGATACCCAGATCGGGGAGGATAATCCACCTCGTGTGGAGTCACAAGGATTCTCTGGACTTTCTCGCCTGGAGAAAGATTCTCATTGTCACCATTTGGGAAAAGAACCTTGTAAAAGGAGGCTGTGAGATATTCAAAGTTATGCCCACGAGGCTTGGGTTACTTTCGGCAGTTTACCAACAAAACATTGTTGGCTTTCTTTGCTGGAATTTCTAGAACAGCCATAGAATATTAAACATCGCAAGGATCGCGCAGCTGCTCATTTGTTCGCCGCTGTCTGCCCGGAGCTTCGCTCTTCATGAAGGCCGTGGGAATGGTCGAGTGGCGTTTGATGTCAGGTTTTACATTGCGGAGAAATGAAGCTGACGAGTCGAGCACGTTATTGAATATGCATCGGATGCATGTCTCTGATCCGGTAAGATCGACCGGGGTGGAAGACTGACATGCAGCCACCTGCCACTGATAGGACACGAGGAGAGGGTGCTTGGCAAAATGGACAGCATGCAGCGTCCACTTCATCTCTCAAGGATTCTTATTGGCAAGAGGAGTCCTTGGAACATCAAAGGAAGAATTACATCGTGCAAATTATCTCACGGTAGCAGTGCGGTCGCTTGGGCCATCATATGATTGTAAGTCGAGGACTTTGTTGAGGATCTGTGTGATTGTGCATTGCAAGACTCTCTATATTTCGGTGTTCCTCGCTTCCAAACCTACCACGCTAGAGTGACCTTACGGCACAGACTCAACAAATCCCACGGAGACGAGCCCTACGGAGGTATGCTGCACACTTCGCCTGCTCAAACACAAGCCTGTTCTGTTGTCAACTGGGAACAAGGGCTTTGTTCCTGAAAGCCAAGCCGGTTCTCCCCTTGTTTTCAAAAGAACCGCCTCTCCCTTTCAAGACAAGTCCAGCCTCGTCAAAGACCCCTCTTGACTTGGGTCCACATTCGTCTAAAGTGTCTCATGCATCAACCAGGATCCAATTTCGCAGGCTCGGGACGTGGGGTCAATGAATCAAAAAGTAGTCAGCTCAAGCCAATCGGCTTCCCGTAAATGTCACCGAGAAAATTCGGAACACGGGCGAGGTTATGAAAGGGCTGGGATTCTGGGACGGACCAGACCATTGCGGGAAGATCCCCTTTTTTCGACGGCTCCCCAGTTCTCTCCACGAGTCAAAGCGATGCTTTGATTCCTATCTTATTTCAACTACCTTCTACTTCCGTTCTCCTGCGTTGCCAAGTTCTTATGCAAGGATTCCCGCGCAAAATCCATTCCCGCTTTCTTCGAGAGGAAAGAAATCCTCTCAAGTCCCAAGACTTGTGGCCGGCACTAGGAATTATATCCTCCGTATAGCCAACAGGAAGGCCAGAATATAAATTGGCTAGAACTTCCAGACCTTGTTCGATCCACCCGCACAGGCAAATTCCGGCCATGCCATCCCGAGTCTGAATATTCCAAGGACCGGCAGAACAGCAGCCACCTCAATCTTCTGGGACTGTTGGCTAAAAAAAAAGCACTCAGGGGAGCATCATCAATCTTGACCACGTTGGCGTCCGACTGTAGGGGAACAATGTGGAAATTCTTCATGCTCACCAATTGCTACCCCCCCCCAAAGATGTTCGCCTGGACCCCATGTAGCTTATGCCTTCTTGCAAAGCAAGACAGAATGTCCTGGCGGGTCCAGGAAGATCTTCTACATGGAGTTTGTGTTTCCCTTAGAAGCCCTTGCTTGTTCTGTTCCGATCCAGAGCTCTGGATTTGTATGTTCTAGCTCTCGAACAGTGAGACTTTTCGAGCAAGTTCTCCCTCCTGGAAGACCCTGAGCTCTTACCGTGCCAGGAAGTGATCTGTTCACGCGAGAACCCATGTTTTCAGCTCTGGATATTGCTTGAAGACGACAGCATCGACGCCCTTGCCCAAGCCGACTACTGTATACTCACTACTGCTATTGTCTGATAGCTTCTGCGACATTTCAAAATGGAAGGTAGTATTGAGAATATTGCTCTCAAGTTTTCGAAGTAATGACTTCCATCTCGTCTCCGAAAAGAACGAGGAAGATCGGAGAGACTTATTTGTTAACGATATTTTCGCCTGTGCAAAAACCCGATCCCGGCATAGGTTCGCTTGCAGTGGACTCCTTCGCGTCTGAAGTACGGAGGTGTACGTACACCAAGCCACATCGTACCGAAGAAGGTTCACATATGCATGAAGACGGCTTGTCACCTGCGATAGACTTCATCTGTGAACTAGAAAGGCTACATCAATCCCATATTTTTGGCTTCCATCAGACCAACAGTCCGGGATTGCCAGGAGAGTTCAATAGTCGATGTGGACCATGTATCAAATCTCTAACTGTGCCCAATCTGTCAAATCTGGCGCCTTTTCTTCAGCAGTCTCACCCGTTTAATCGTATCGGTAGCGAGGTGGATCACCCCCTAATGAGGATTCTCTACGCCGTTTCTTCCTTGCCAGGGGTCTACATGAGACTTCTTCTTGGCCTGGCCAATTGTCACATCCTGGCTTCCAGAACTTCACATGAGGTTACTGCACAGTCTGAGGGCTGCAAAACTCTGACACTGATGCCAGAAAACCACGAGGCAACCTTGTTCATTTCATGATTTCAGGGTAATCGCTTTTAGGTTCCCCTTTACTGGGCTCCTGGAGGGTTCATGTGTCATTCCTTGTTAATGTCTATAAACTCTTATCCCCCCACAACTGGCTCAATCCTTGGGCTTAGATCTTCTTGTTGGATCTCACTCAACGGCCCCTGTGAAGGTTGATCGATCTAGGTTTTTAGACTCAAGATCGTGAACACGACCGATCTGTGGACTTTCACTTTGCGCATCTTTTCCTCAGTTGGCACTTCACCATGGAGTATCGCAGGGGCGAGCAGCTCAATGAGTTGCGCGGCCTCATCTTCAGTCGGCAGACAGAGGCTGCACCGACTGTTCCTGTTAGCGATAGTGAGCGTTTTCCAACATCGTCGCTGCAGCAGGCGGGATTCGCTATTTTGTTTTTGTTTCCAACAATCGCTTTTCTCATCGTTTGCCTGCGAGTCTACAGTCGTCAGAAAATGAAGCAGTTTGGATGGGGTACGTTCTTGATCCTTTTCCAATATACTTCTAGCTCAATGCTCACCATATAAATTGTAGATGATGGTTTGATCGTTGTTGCTATGTCCTTTTCCATAGCCGAAACTATAGCTGGATACTTCGGTACGGGCTCCCCATGCGCTGTTCTATGCACGCAAATCGGAGTACAAAATCTCGACAATGCGAATAACCACTAACAATCGTGCTTAGGCATGAGAACCGCATTTCTGGGAATTCATACCGCAGCTATTCCACTCACAGCCGATTATGGACTCGGCATGCAATGGAACTTTATCGGTCAGATTCTATACAATCCCATTCTCGCCATCGTCAAAACCTCCGTTCTTCTCTTCATGCTTCGCCTAGGCGGCCACAAGAGAGAGATTCGATACACAATCCACGCACTAAATGCTTTCAACATTGCTTTAGCAATTTCGGTCTTCATCACGGTCATCTTCCAATGTCGGCCAGTCAACTTTTTCTGGGAGCGGATGAGGGATCCCACCATGAAGGGCACTTGCGTTGATACAGGGATATTCTACATCGCGACTTCGGCGTTGACCATCTTCACCGACTTGGCCGTGCTCGCGTTACCATTCTGGATTTTCTTGGGCTTGAAGATGCCACTGAAAGTTAGAATAGCGCTTATGGGTGTCTTTCTACTAGGAGGCGTGTATGTATCCCTCTAGCATTTTTTTTTTTTTGCAGATTCGAACAAAGTTCTGACATTTTTAGCGTCACAATTGTTGGTATCCTTCGTATGGCCTGGCTTATCGAAATCAGCTACCACCCAGCAAAAGACTTCAATTACGACATCCGTTTCACTTATTCTGCCGTCGAAACGAATCTTGCGATCATCACGGCTTCTGGACCAGCCCTTCGCCCCCTTCTCAAAGCTTGGTTCCCAAGAGTGTTTGGATCTCTTACCAGTGGAGCATCTCGAGGACCATATGGGAGCAAGAGCAAGATGGGAGCTTCCAGGGATGCGATGAAGTCGCATATCACTACAAGCAAAGGAAACACATTGACATCCAAGAATGGCTCGAAGAGTCCCTTCGGGAACTCATCTTTTGCGATGAAGGACTTGAAAAGAGGAACAAGTGAGATAAGAAGTCAGAGTCCGTCAGGAAGCGAGGAGGAGATCATGACATACAATGGGATCGTACGGACGACGGAGGTAAATGTACATTATGGGGAAGACAAATCCACGGGCGACGATAGAAGCTTGGACGACCAAAGACCAAAGCAACAAACTCGTTTTGACTACTGAGTTGGCGGTCAAATCGTGGTACAGCGGTACGCTGTTGTATGATCTTGATATAACGGATGTTTTTATGTTTAAATGATACCAATGGAATACTCGTGCTTCGTTGAAAGGCTATCGATATTGATCTCTACCAGCTACAAGTGGACTCCAAGCCAGATGCATTCCACGTGCTCGTCTTGTATTCATCGGCACTGTCTGGTGGTTGGTACTGTACCTTGAGTGCGGCGCTACGCCCCAGTTCTAACACCAACTCCAAAGACCAACATCAGGACTCCAGAATCGCAGGAATCATGCTTTTCAAGTCATATAAGACCTGCGACGTCACCTCTCCCAAAAGAGTTTCTACAATCACCCGCTCCTCATCAACTTATTCCGAATATACCTGGGTACCCACCAAGATTGACCTCGCATAGTTGAAGTTCAAACTTCCGCTCTCAACATTGACAACGTTGCCTAATCTCTCGCTTGAGATATTGCGCGAGATCATTGAATATGCCTTCTTGCTGGCCACAGTTACCGAGGCGCCAAACATTTCAATTCCCAGATGGGGAATGGAGAGACTCCTCACGTTGCGCCTGGTCAACAGTACGTCCCCTAATCGCCCGTTGATCGACCGTTGGTCCGGCTCAGTCACCAGCGCATGATGCACAGACTGACAAACTGGCGCGAAAAGCAACACTCGATCAGGAAGTTGTATCTCTGCTGGGCAGACCCATTAATTATGTCAGCCTCTATCGGAAATATCGATTCCCCGGTTTGAAACAGAGTCAGCTGTTCGCTCCATGCGCTGCCAAAATCCTTCATCGCCAGGAAGTCGCTCCGAAAAAGGCGCGCCCTGATTGGACTTTGCTTCATTAAGTCGTCGAACGTCTTGAGGTCTCTCCAAGGGACTCCGAGTGGCTGAAAGCCTTGGAAATTCTCTTCAGGCAAGCGCCTGATTGTATTCGAGATTCTCGGACACCAAGACAGGGGCCCGGTTTCTAGTCCTTTCTCTTTTTGACTGACGGTTATCCATTCACTTGGACCACCGAAAAAGAATACGAGAAGCTCCAGACTCATCTATTACCAGCTGTAATTCTGCTCGGTATGCGATGCTATTGCAACAAAATCATATCTTCCCACAGATCACCATCTGAGTTGGGGCAAGATAGTGAGTACTTCGGAACGCCATTACACGCGGCGATCAAGGGCCATCGAAACGAGCTGGCTTCCATCATCATCGAATTGATGAAGAAGGAAAATCTGAAGGAGCCTCGAAATTGCTTTAAAGCTGCTGTGGTCTCCAGAAGTTTGTCAATGCTACAAAACCTCATCGACCATGCCCAGCCTATCATATTGGACGAGCGAAAAAGTGGTATGCCTGTCTGTTCTAGTTCCAGCTTCCCATTCCCGTTGCCTCAAACATTCTTCTTTCAAATAGAAGTATTTCTTTCTTCGATAATAATAGCTAGCTTATCATAGCGAGAGAAGCGTTGATTGAAGCAGCACAGCTAGAATATACTGACATGGGTAATTATAAAGTATTTGTTTATGCACATCAGCCAAGCCTACCCCAACATGATGGATACCGATCTATTAACAGAGTCGACTGACTACGCGTCACTTTGTGGAAAAATTGAATATCTCGAATTCCTTGTTGGGCAAGGAGCAAACACATTGGCAAGGACACATCCGGATGTGTCTCGTGCCACCCCATTGATGGTACCAGCCTGGAGAGGGCATACAAAACTTCTGCACTGGCTCATCGAGCGCCGGAAGGGAGTACCTAAAGATGACTGTGCTTATGTGCTGGCTGCACTTGACGGAGATCAAGTCGACTCTATGCGAGTCCTGTACCAGCACGGGGCTTTGGACGGCCTCGATGACTACCACAATCCGAACTACTGGGATGAATTCTTCTTCCGCGGATTTTTACGCCATTCGAACAACGTACTCAGGTGTATTCTACTAGAGCTCTCAGTGCTTTCTCTTGATGATCCTAGACTCAAAACATGGATGGCTGAGTCGTGCCTTGATGGGCGTGTTGGGATATTTAATGTTCTTCTGGGGGCTAGTTTGCCTGTCGATGTGCCTTGAGGGGCAAAAATTATCGGCTCGCAAGGAGGCGCAAGAAGCTGGACCGCTTTGCACTTTGCGTTGGCAACATGCCATCCTGGGTCGAAGAAGATTTCCCCGAAGATACTTGGCATGGGTATTGAAAGACCTGTCAATGGTGAGGTTTGCGATGGTATTAGATTCGAGGAGGGGATGTACGAGCACAATGCGTCCAGCAAGCGGTTTAGTTCTGGCATGCCGTATACTTTCAATTACGCATGGTAAGACTGGTTTTTGCAGCGTTCAAAGGGCCTGTCTTGTCGAGCGAACCAAACGTTTACTGTAGTTTTCGTTCAACCTCATATAATCTCCAAGGATTTTAATTGGACATTTTTGGACCCATGCACTGGCACTGAGAAATCATGGATAATTGAGCAGATGAGTCTACAAGAGCAGAGGTTTGAAAGGTTGAAGTAAGCTGAGCACTTGTGCTGTCATTTCAAATCAGAAGGATGACAGGCGTCCTGTATCACCTCGCCGCTGCCTGCAAGTAGCGAAACATCAATTCTCATGTAAGCGTACCCTGTCACGGGGAACTCTATACTGCTAAATCTCGCATTATTTACCAATCATGCTAGCCACTTTCAAATGCGAATCTGCGTAAGTCCTCCCTTAGTTGGCCTCCTCGCCCCGATAGTCCCTGTCGCAGCCCTACCAGGCCCACGTTGTTATGGATAATTCCTGAACCTATATATACCGATTCTCTGTTGTAGGGATCGCCTTTAGCAAAGCATATTGAACCATTCTCAATCCTCTCTAGCCACATAGTTCATTTCTGAATTTACAGTCAATCTCGAAAACCACTTCGATCAAAACAACCCAGTCGCTTGAACTGCCAATTCTTGGCTTCTACTTATCAACATGGACCTCATAGGAAACATGGGCCAATGGATGTTGGGCTCCAGTGGCTGCGACTTTTTCACGAGGAACTTCTCCAATGGTACTAACGCCAAGATATGTTCGGAGCAGGCTCCACGACTTTCAACAAATGCATCGATTATCTTCCCGGGATCCCAACTATTCGAAGATACAATTCGAAGATGGCAAGTATGGCAAGAGCCCAAGTTCACAGTGGTGGTTATCGTGCAGACCGAACATGATATTCAGGAGACCGTTTGTCCACTCCTCTCAACCCTCTGAACGGTCTGGTAACCTACCTGCAGGTGAAATTTACCAGTATGCATGACATACCATTCCTTACATATTCATGTGGCCATGGAGCAATTGAGAGTTTGGGAAAAATGAATTCCGGAATCCAAATTCGGATGACCGAGATGAAGTCTGTCTCCATTGCGCCAGACGGGAAAAGTGCAATCATTGGTGGAGGAATCTTGTCGAAAGACTTAGTTGATACTCTCTGGGCAAAAAACAAGCAAACTGGTATGATATCACTAATTCGAAGAAGGCATGGGCTTACAGAAACACAGTCACTGGGTGTTGCGAATGTGTGAGCTTACTTGGTCCTTTACTTGGTGGTGGCCATGGTTTCCTGCAGGGCTATTATGGCCTCATCGGCGACAGCAAGATATCTGCACGTGTCGTACTTGCAGATGCGTCAGTCGTGACCGCATCAGAAGACTCACATCCAGATCTTTTCGAGGGGCTGGTCACAATTTCGGCATTGTGACGGAAGTCAAACACAAACATTATGATGTTCCGCCGAACGACAAATGGGCGACCAAAAGCTACATCTTCATAGGCGACAAAGCCAAAGACTATTTGAAGCTTCAAATACCTTGATGGATCAGCAGCCACCTGGTCTCATAGTCTTTTCGTTCTTTGTCTGGCTTTCTGCAGTCGATCCTGACGCTGTATGTGTTGCAAAATACTTCTGGGCCGGCATTTTGCTAATCTCCTTACAGCCTGTCATTTTCTCCTTTGTATTGTACCACGGTTCACAGCAAGATTTAAACGGCTTTTCTCCACCCTTTGATGGGATCTTATCTCCTGAACCTTTCGATGCCAGGCTCGTTGACTTCACGGAGCTTGCTAGTCTCACTGGAAACGGCTACGATGGGTTAGCATGCGGTCATGGTTCCGTCAGTCAACGGTTCCCTATTGGGACAAGCAAATACAACATCAAAGCCCAGAGAGCTGCATATAATGAGTTTGCAAAAGTGACGTCCGAAATTCCTGCTCTCAATGGCTCGTTCTTCCTTTTCGAGGGATACTCCACGCAGGGTGTCAAAGATGTGCCAGACGAAAACACTGCATTTCTACATAGACAGGATAACTTGTTGATGTATGATCCCTTTATATGCTTAATGCTGGTTCGAATCTTCCCTTCCAATCAGAAAGGTTTACCCGTTCACAGAGCTCCGGTCATGTTCTATAAGCCGAACGTAACGCTGGACCCAATCGCTATACAGGCAGGCAAAGATCTTCGGAAGATCATCTTCGAAGGCGAAGAAAGCTCAGAATTTCATGCTTATGTGAATTACGCCCATGGGGATGAGACTTTGCAAGAGATGTATGGGTATGAAGACTGGAGGCAAGAGAAGCTGCGACAGCTGAAGTCTTTGTATGATCCAAAGGACCGCTTCAGTTTCTACGCCCCGATTCCACGAGCCGGACCGTCACGGGATGAACCTTGAATTAGTCTTTGGACTTTGATTTTCGCACTTGAAGTAGTCGAACAACAATCGAAATTCTGCTAAGGGATCACGTCGGGCTGTACAAGTAATAGCTGCCCAGCATAATTCGGTTTGCATCACTCCGACCAACGCCAACTGTCCTCACATAAGCTAAACTCTTTCAAACATTTGCAATATACATTACCTATGTCCTGTCTTTGTCGGCCGTAATGAAACTATTTAGATTGAGTTCTGCACCTCGTCAAGACAATTACCTTGTTGCATTACTGCCACGTTCCATTGTCAACTGGTATAGCCCTTTGAGCACAACCATTCTGGTACGTGATGCACACAATGGCCTTTGTTTGTTATGTATGCATCGAAATGATCTGCATTTCTAGAAGAGATATTCATCAATTGACTTATCGTTCAGCACGAACGGCAAGTCGAAAGGGCTTCTGTATGAAATATCCTATTCTGCTCATAAGTCTTTGCGAGGGAACTCAAAAATCACCAGCGAGAGAACATTATGCTCACAAAAATAAGGTGCTTAATATGAAAGCAGCAAACTCAAAAGCTTCAAAGGGGCATCAGACTACTCTTTGCGACTGCATATGCCGGATGGGACCATTTTGCAAGTTGATTTCCATGCTGGCATGCTTGCTACTTTTCCAAGCAGTGTTTTCATACGCAGTCACGATCCACTCATCTAGCTCAAATACCCCCACCTGGAATCTCGAGTTGCTGAAATATCTACCATTCAAGTTCCACGTTACTCCAAAGCTTAGGTTCAAACCTGTGGCTGAGTCGCACCCCTTTCTTCGTTTACAGCTCGAGAAAGGAATGTATCTAAAGCTCGAGAAAGGAAATAAATTTGAGCTGAAGTTCCAGGTGGAAGTCACGTTTCGAGTTGAATTTCTATTGTGCCTTGATATTCAGCCCCGATACTTGCCTCATATAGAAGAGACGTACCTGGTGGTGATCGCGTGGCTCTTTGGTCAAGAGAGAAAATGGGTGCCTATGGGGTTGGGCGGCGTGAAGTTGAAGGACGGAAGTCAGTTTCATGGTCTTACAGGCTGCTTTGAACGCATTCATAAATGGCCAAATAAGTAATACTTCAAAGGATTTGCTCTCATGCATGAAAAAGAGAAAGAAAAGATGCGTGTATTCCTGGACTTCCACTCGATTTTTGTTCTTTACTAACATAGCTAGAGCATCGTTGAGAGACACAGCCGCATCCAAGTCCAAAATATCAATTTCGCATTTGAACTTGGAAAGCCGCTCAATAAGGCGCGTTTATGGTCAAAGATCCAATAAAATCTCACATATTCAACAGCCATGACAGCGCCACGGAGCTACTAGTAGTTGATGCGACATACGTCCATTCGGTTAGCGCGTGAGTCAGCGTGCGAACTGTTTTATCCCGTTGTCCTCGAAGGTGAAGCCATACGAGGCTACCACTACAGCACACTTGTGAACAGAACTCGATTTCTCGACCATCCGAAAATGAACTTTCCAAACCAAGTTCGACACAACTATCAACCAACGTCATATCCTCCCCGAGCTCCACACCAGACTCGACCCCACCATTCTCTTCGTCCCTGACCACAATGGAAGCGGCAGCGCGAAGCGCACAGAAGGCTTCATCGCCGGCTCTACTCTCACTCCGAACTCTGCAGGGTACGAGCGGCACGCCGGTCCCTGAAGCTTCTCAAGATCGTGTCTCCACAAAGAATAAGAAAGCACCAAGCTTAAGGTAAGTATTGAAGCTCTTACTATGTGTGACTATTCTCAGACTAGAGTCGATCAGACGTCCTCAGACTGTGATCACCGTGGTAGTGGGTGCTGAGGATGCAAGAGCCCTTCATTATTCACAAAGATATAATCTGCCACCACTCTTCCTACTTCGCCAAGGCGTTCAATGGCAACCATGTCGAGAGTAAGACGCAAACGATGAGCTTTCCCGACGTCCACTCGGATACTTTTGGTCTATTAGTCGAGTGGTTCTATACACAGAAGATCGATATTGACCCCCAAGACCGCGACACGAACCTCCTCCTGTTAGCACAGCTGTGGACCCTGCGCACCGCTTTGGCATGCCAACGTTGCAGAATAATATCATGGATAATCTCAGACCATTGGTCGAGTGCATTGAGGGAGAAGGGTTGAAGGAGTTCCTGCACTACGTATACACGGTCAAGGGCAAAACGATGCTAAAGAGACTCGCCGCGGACAGAACGGCGTGGGCGACAAATGCCAAGGGTCTTCATGTCTGGATGTCTGGTGGACACTTGCCAGAGGGATTGTTGATGGATATCATCATGAGCTTAAAGAAGGATCATGTTCATGGTCTTGAGCCCACGATGAAGTTTGGCACTTTTGGCTCAGCTAAGGAGTATTACGTTGGAGGTAGTGAGAAAGTGGTTGGCATCAAACAGGAGAAGTAGTATCAGTATTGGACTTGCACAATTACAGTATTGCTAAGGCCTAATTAATAACTCCTGTCTATAAATTGCCGAAATTGTAATGCTTTTCGGGGCATCGGGAATTCTCCGCTCTCCCTCCGATGCTGTGTTGACTTTCATCGAAGGGCGGTGTGTTAAGCGAAAATATGTATGACTCTAAGCGGCCAGGGCACTCACGACATCTGAGAGCTCAAGTGGGAGACAGGTGTAGTGACATTCCATTGAACGTCTCAAAGGTACAAGCGGCCACTTTACAACAGATGCTTGAGCGACGTTCTCTCAGTACGAAGAGTTCGTCTTTCGTCAATGCGGCTTGTGGAACACCTCTCCATGTCGATGATTACCTGAGATTCTGTAAAGGCTCGGTATTTCACTTAAATCTTGAACTTTCTTTCATATACCTAGAGTACTCTTAAAGTTGAGTCTGCATCGCAATGAATAAACATCTGGAGTTCTCGCGACTTGGCCGCGAGATCCGACTCAGCTAAGTTGCTCTTCACGTGACTGAATCTGGAAAACAGAACAGTTCGGATCACCGCGATCAGAAACAGAAATTTTTGAGTAAATAGACCCACTCACCTTTCTCGAGTAGCAATTACTTTCGTTATTGGTGTCGGTTGGCCCAAAAGGATGCAACACAGTAATCGCTCGCTCGGGGTCTTGACATGGTTTTCCTGCGAAAATTTCTCGTGCATGCGGATATTCAGCAATGAATCTGTCGAAAGTCAAGTGACGCCGCCACGAAGTTAACACGGATCTAGCATGGCATTTTTAACGCTATGTCTTTATCCCAAGACATATTAGATCATATAATCTTCAACGTAGATTCTAGGAGCAAGTGAGCTGAGCGGTCCGGCAGAACTGCAAACTCACTTGGAGATCAAACCTCAATCCATGGGTCTCGACGAAATTCTCATAGCGACATTCTCTTATGTCCAAATTCGGTACGCAAAACCACTCGAGACAATCTTGAATCAAATTCTATTCATCTTGACATGACCTTTGTCGACAAAGTGAATCCAGGTGTACTTCACGAATTTGACGCTCGACACTTTCCCAACCAAATAGGTGAATCGGTCGACTCGCATAGCATATCTCTTGGCATTGGCTTTGATCAAGTCTGCCAGCTTGTCCTCGACCTGAGCTCTCCATCATCTTCCAAGAATAATCTCGACAACTCCAGTTTCGAGCCAAAAGCTTACCTCACAAGCCCAATCCGTACTTGGACAAAGATACTCATCACATCTGGGTTGATAGACTCTCCATCAACTTCTCACCAGAACTCAACAAAAATTACAGGTTCCATCATCGTTGACACCATGTCGGCTTCCACCTCGTGCTTGCCTACCTCGATAAGAGGGCCAAAATTAGACTTTTCGTGAGTTCCCACGCTTCCTACCCCTCTATGGTCTTCATGCTAATGATTTTGGTAGAAAACCTTCTCCATTCGTCACTGTGACAGTTGGTGCTGGAATCCGCGCGAAAGACTTCACTATACACCAAGAGATCATATGTTTCTACTCTCCGTTCTTTCGCGAAGCCTTTCGATCAGGGCAGTTGAAGGTTGATATGCACGACGTTGACGCACAAGTCTTCGGACTGCTCACACATTGGCTTTACACCCAGGAGATTCGACTTAACGAGCCAAACCGAGCAAACCAGACGAATAATGTGGTTAGGACACATCTCATGCCCCTTTCAAAGCTTTGGAGCTTGGCTCGAAAATGTGACATGCCTGGCTTACAGAATACTGTCATGGATCGAATCGCTCCCATCTTAGATACTATCAACATCACCGATGTGGGTGCATTCATCATGCACATTTACAAGGACGACGAGACCGAGGGTACCCAGATCCGAGCACTAGCCATTCGTCATGCAGCTCATCACTTGACGCCAGAAGTGTTGAAGGACATTGGCTCGGCAGCGCCTCGAGAGATGCTATTTGACATTAGCATAGCTTTCCTCCAACATAACGATCTTGTCCACAACAGTGATCGGTATGAAGTTGTGAACTCATCGGAGTTCCATGTGGGCATACCAAAAGTTGAAGATGAACTTTTGGAGGATGAAGTCGTCGAGAATGATTGCGAGGAGCCGGAGGATGAAGAGGAAGATGATAGTGCTCTATCTGAACACTTCGGTAACGACAGTTATGAGATAATCGGGGGCCTGATGGAGATGGCAGATCCCTGCAGAGGAGACTTTGAAGAGTCAACAGCGGCTGAAGAGGAACAAGACGGAGAAATTGTTCGGGATCCTTGTGATATGATTGGTCTCTTCGACTAGATTGGCATCTCCAGTCTAAATTTCAGGCACCGGGGGCTGTTATTCTCTCAGTTGTTTCGGCGTTTATAGGTCGGTAGCTGCGGTAAGACTTCGCAGTGCTCTTTCTCGAATTTCTTTTCTTTTGTCGACGTGCACTGTATTTCGGGGACAAGGAGTTTGGGATTTTCCTTACTTTTTTTGGGGTTTCCTACGAAAGACATCAGGACACAACAGCATTGCAAAAGAGGTATAGATAGTCCATGAGATAAGTTAGTGAATTCGCGAAAAGAAACTAGAATAGTCATGGCAGCATCACAACATTCCGAGCCCTCCTTGCGCCATGTCACCAGTGATGCGGGACGTGAAATTAGTTGATTAGGTTGCAATGGGGACCGCCATTGATGTATGAAAGGCTTCAAGCCGGCGCAGTCGATAAAACGAATTTAAATTCCCATTATCTTTAATTCAATGTCTTTAAAGCACCAAATTTCCAGACTATAGCTTTGGAGGATTATTGGTGATCCTCCCCTGTCCAGTCACTATCTTCTACGTCTCCCAAGCCAGGAAAATTCTTTGGAATTAATGCCTGAAGTAAGAATTATTCATCTTTCTTTCCATCTCAGAGCTCTTGTGATATTGCAACTGTGTGCGACATCTCTTCACCTTCTGCTACAGGAGTGACAGCGAGACTGGCGTGCTCTCCAAAATAGGCAATTCTTTTGATCGGGCTTAGCGAGCGCGCTATTTTTGCCTCACTTCTGTCTTTATTTAGCTTTCGATCTCCATCTCCAACGTTACATTCCAGACTCAGCTCACAATAACAACATGCAAGAGCAGAGCATCCCAAAGTCTCTGATCGTCAAACTCAGACTGCCTCGAGGATTCTCATCTAAGAAGCTGGAAGATACTGCATCTACAGTGACTGTCCAACCAATAATCGACGGTCCTGGTCAGAACGCAATGGCGAGCTCTTCAGTTGGGCAGTTTGCAGCGAAGAAGGCAAGAGCTCCAAGCATTCAGTAACAGCCCTTGTCTCCCATTAGATGCTTATTTGCTAATGTCCCAAGTGAGCNACAGACAATCGTTAAAGTCAGTATTATGGTTCGGAAATTCTTCAGCCCTGCCGACACCGAGATATTCAACATTCTTTGCAAAACACTTCGAAGATACTACTATCGATACCTGTAAAATACGGCTTTCCTCCGACGAGGCAAATGCTTCTCCGTTCTGGTAAATTGGCTGTATTACCAGAAGATTGAAGATGAAGATGGAGCTCCTCTTTGCATGCGGGACATAGTCCATGTCTGGAAACTTGCTGGCGACTTTCAAATCACATCACTGGAGAATATGGAGATTGGTAGGATTCACGACCGATTTCAAGCTGATGAGTGGGATTGGACCGACGCCGTTTGCATAGCGCAACAGGAGCTCTTATCGAAGCGGGCTATTGCAAAGAGGCTCGTTGTGAACGCTGTGGTTGCAACCAAAGATGTAGAGAAGGTCGACAAGTGTTTGGAGTCCAAATATTTTCGTGCACTTCGCGGAGACGTTGCCCGGGCCCTCAAGAAGCGTCAACTTGATGGGCTATCGTCATCAATTGGGGAAGCATCTGACTACTACCTTTCAACACATGCGACGAAGAAATGACTGAGATTTGGAGGCACAAAGTAACGGCGCGGGTGGGGGCAGCATGGTGGTATTCCTGTAAGATAGCTAAGTTATCTGAATGCGCTGATTTATGGAGCGTAATACGTTGTCGCAGAGGGAAAAAATGCACAACCTACGTCTCATTCGAGCACTCAACTGGCAAAAGAACGGACCCCAATGAAAAGCCTTGATTACAAGCCAGAAGATAGGATGATCCATATGCGGCAGGGGCGTCTTCCAAAGCTCTGCTTACAACTATCATCACGGAATATCCACATCAAGCTGATCTGGGTCCTAACCGGCATTCCCCTCATATCCTGCCAGTGGAAAGCTGTGCCACTCTTCCAGCCAATTTCCACTGCCGGGCCATAGTCTCCTGACAACCTAGTACAACACCTCAAAGTCAATTGGACGCTTTCAAATGACGCTTCGGAGCCAGACTGAATGACCAAGGGTTGAAAGATGTCATGAAGTGGCTGCGGAGGATTCCCGCGACCGCAATGAGAAGTAGTATGGAACATCCCGACATAGATTGACACTTGGTATTAGAATATCCTGACTGCTTTCACTCAGCCTGATCCAGGTCATGAGATCAAGTCCGTTATTCCACTCATCGCTTCTATCCATCTCTTTAACCTCCAGCTTACCCATGATGCCTATTTCGAGTGACCAGACTTTCGCAATCCGACTTACGACCTCCAAGACCCCAACTGCATCAGCTGGAATGTGCGAATTGGGCTCCCCAAAGAACCCACCACCATTGATAAACATGTGGAGACTCTCTAGCCTCTTAGCACCTGGTACTTTCCCCGATGAAATGCACCAGAAGATATCTTCTGCCAATTTAGCATCGAGAGCGCAGTTGATCAACATATCTATCACATGACCATTTTTGTGGATTGAACTCTATCGCGCTGCCCTCGATTGGGAACAGTTGTTGTGAAAATTCATCCCAGGACAAGTCATTGAAAATTTCGGCCTCGCCATCCGGCAACATCCTCAAACATGTCCGATTTTGACAGTCCAGGCCAAGTTTCAAACGCCGCAGCTGGGACATCGACCCTAGAGCGGCATAGATTGCTTGCTCGGCAGCGTCGCCTTTCGATCTCGGTATGATAATGGCCAATTCTCTCAGTGATGGTCACTGGCGGCGGCTGAGGCTCTCAATTTGATATGCATCAAGTCTGAGAGACTCGAGATGTCCAAAAGTGATCAATGAAAGAGTGTGGAGTGATGTGCCGTGTTGATCGAGGATTGTGGTAAAAATCGCGCTGGTCAATGGATTGGCTTCAATGCGCAGCGACTGCAAAGGGCAAATACTCTGGGTGAAGGAGGCGAATGCTTGAGTGTATGCTTCTCGGCTGTTTGGTTGATCCCAGCAGTCGAACGGTACTTCCAACTCGGTCAGAGACTTGAAGGGAGCTTTCGTTGCCAGTCAGCTCAGCATCTTCTGTTCGATCGGATTGTCCAGAATAAGAATACGCAGTACAGACAGGTCCACAATCTCATCCCAAGCTTAGTCAAACTCTTCTTGGCAGAACTGTAATCTTGTCAGAGGACAACGACGTTTAATGTCCTTATGACCGTGGAATGAGACAGGACGTGTAGTAAGACTGGACTGTTGTGAGGCTAATCTAAAGTTCTCTGGTGAGGCCGCAGGGGTATTGTGAATCATGTAAAGGCTTCTCAACATAGGCGCAAGGGCCAGCACGACCCGCACGTCCTCGTAATGCTCAGTTGCTATTCCTTCCAGATAAGGCGAAGTCATGAGCTGATACTCATAGTCTTGCATGGCCGGAGCATTTACTGAACGAAGATAGAAAGGCTCCAGATGAAGTCTACACCGCAGTGAATTATTCTGGCGTAGAGCCTCCAGTAGACAAGGGGAGAACTGATTTTTGGAGGCAAAAACAACATCTTTTAGATTCGGGAGCAGAGCAATCAGGCGTGCTAGTGGAAGCCATGCACTGTCATCGTCACTAATTCTGTGAACAGCCAAGTCGTAGGCGTAGTCAAAATGGTTCTGCCGATGCCACCGAGATGTCAGGCGGCATTCTTCCTTCCAGTGTGGAACAGGCCCGTGACGAAGCTTGCCATCATCATCTCGCTCCCAGGGTAGACTGCCCTCGACCCGCAAATGGTGTACGAAATTGAATGAAGAGGACCGTGTAAGCTGATCGACAAAGTGGTCAACATCCAATCGAAGCTGTTCACGACTCAAAACATCAATATATATCGTTTGGAAAAGCATCGTGCTCGCAACAAAATAGATCTGCTTGTTGACGAGCCGCATGATCTTCAGGGCAGGAGGATCCAGAAGCTCGCATATCGATCGGAGAAGTTCTGCTGGGGTAGAATTCCAATTGAGGTTTGACTGTCCCATTGTAGAAAGTGCGCAGTAACCTTTCTGTGGTATAGAACCGAAGTATTGCTGTTGAGCTTCTCGCCGTGGGGTCGTAAAGGAGAAATGAGGATGAAGGAGAAGAAGGGAGAGGAGCATGTGATACTGCGTGGTTTTGCGCTACATGCCAATCGGGAAGCAAAGCCGAGCCGGTAGACTTGTTGACATGACCTAACAATCAAGCATCAAGGTCGATGAGACTAAATGAAAGCTATACAATGGTGTACATAACACAGAGTCAAGGTATGCTATTGAGTCAAGATATTCTTGAAGTTTCTATACTTTGTGCCGTCTAAAACTTTTCATGCCTCGCATCAGATCAGCCGTCTCGTCGTGTGCTGGCTCTGGATCCATGAAAGGTGAAGAGATCTTCGTTGTAAGTGAGAATGAATTATCATTAATTTCACTTCTAACTAATATTATTATTTGCGCCGACTTAGCTATTAGCTCAAAGCTTTATCCGTTGGCCATCTCTGGATTCCTCTATACAAGCGTTACTTATCCCTTGCCTGGAATCTCTTACCTTTGGCCAATAACGCATTTATTCCGACATGGCAAGCCACTCGACGCTCACCTCATGCTCGGAAAGTAGTGAAGAAGATGAGGCAAGAATCTGCTCGAAGCGACGAAGAATTAGCAGGTCTCACGGAAATATGAGCTTCAGAGCGAGGTGAGTAATGTCTGTTGAGTAAGCAAAAATTGCTGCTGACTCCCGTTCAGGTATCGCAAAGCTTCGAAGGACAGTGTTGAAATCATCGTCTCATTGCACAATAGGATCAAGGGCAGGTTGGAGATGAAGCCCAGGAGATTTCCCTTCAAGAAGCAGTTGATTTGCGATTTGTCACCTGTCTTCGCCGCCGCTTTCAACGGACCGCTCATCGAAGGCCAAACTCAAACAATGACACTCGAGGATGTCGACTTTCCCACCTTGCGAGCCTTTGAGGTGTGGTTCTACAAAAAATGGGTTCCCATTCGAGCCAGAGACCGTCATAATTCTGAAGCGGATAAGGATCTGGCCAAGCTATGGATATTTGCTCAGCGAGTCCTAATGGCTGAGCTGCAAAACGACACCATGAATATCTTCTACTCAACATTAAAAGACCATTGCAACCACCCTAACTGTCTAATAAAACTCAGAGATCTCGCCATGGAAAATGGATCTAAGAATTTGCAGAAGCTTTCATAGACAAGCTGGCGAGCATGAAGAATGAGGAGAGTTTCCAAGCAGTCACTCAGGACTCGACCCTGGAGACGGTATTTCAAATTGCACAGCTCATGAAAAAGAAGCAGATCAATGGCGCTGTGGAGATGTGGCCCCTGGAGGAGTACGTCGTTCCTGTTGAAGCTGCAGGCAGATGATAAGTCCACCTTCCAACTCGTCATGGATTGGGCGGAAATGGAAAAGTTCTGAGCATTGCTTGCGACTGGCAAGGCTCAGTCAACACACCCCTCCCCTTGTGTCAGAACCGCTCAAAAGCCCCAAGAGGAATTTCAATCTGCTCTTGAAAACATATTTTATGAGAATTTATTGCCCACTCATTATTGCCTGCGACCGCGTGAGATGTACTAACATGACCTGCTGATGATGACAACCTCGATTGTTCTGGTGGTCCAAGTCACAGCGAGAGGAGCCTTAGACACATCTCACTCTTACTACCAATTTCCCACTCACATTCACTTCAAATTCAAAACATGAAGTGGAATTTTTCGCGCTAGCTCACACTCTCGCTTTACTCCTTCACTCCAGCACTCCGCAAAGCACCGCAGAACTCCGCCAACATCACAACAACACCAGATCGCAACATCTCCCAGACGTGAAGTGCTACGGGGCCAACGATCTCGACTGCCAGAAATTGCTACAACTCGAAGGAGAAGATCTCCGCTTCTAACTGATTTGTGCTGTGCCTGGAACTCGAGAATTCTTCATACACGACTTCGGCTGCAGATTCCCATCTCGTCGGCAGCGAGTAACTTTCCGAATTCTTCACCTTCCACCTTTCACCTTCCACATCGATCTCAACATACCTCAGAAACGATCAACGTAGACTTCTCAGCGGATGATGATATCATTCTCAACCATACGCCACTGAAGAAGAAGGGTAATCGTGATCCCTGACAAATGCTTTACATGTTCGATCTGGTCTTTCACAGTCACTCAACATCTCTAGTACATCCATTCAACTGATTACCTCGACAGCAACAATTCGACGCGGAGTACTCTACTTCAGAGTACCTACCTCTGCAGAACAGAGAGCGGTGACTTGAATATCCTCTTTCTACAAGTTCTTGATGCAAAGATGACTCCAAGATCGAAGAAGCGACGCATTGAACGAGAAAGTCCAGATCTACAGTAAGCTTCAACGAATCTTGTACCACTTGGAAAGGCTAACCTATCCAGGGCTCCTCAATCGATGATCAAGATTATGGTCATGCCCCCTGACGCTCCTCGCCTTCCCGGCTTCCCCACCGCATCTGAGACAGTATATGAATTTGGGGCTCACAAGGCGCTTCTCTGCCACCACTCACCTTGCTTCGCCGACTGGCTCAAGGACCCCGAAGAAAAGGAGATTTACCTCGACGACACCTTCCCGAAACCTTTCGGTACCTTCATTCTTTGGTTGTACTACCAGGACTTAGGCTCGCAGAAGTGGTCTCCAGACTTCTTCGATCTTTGCGAGGTGTGGCTACTAGCCGACGACTTTAGGGTTCCAGAGCTCCAGAACATGGTCATAGACAGTCTACACAAGACGACCGATGATGTTCCCAACGAGGGAGCCTTGCCAGGGAATTTGGATAGCAAGCTGAGACTAGGAGAACGGCCGTGTCCGGAGGCTTTGAGGAACTTTCTGTTCGACATAATGGTTACGACAGAAGAATCGCTGGTCGTGGAGCAGATTTGTGGATATGTGGACCCAAAGATGATCAAGGATGCTCTTATTTATAAAGTCGCTAGGGACTGTGACAAGAACGTCAGAAGCCTGGGACAAGCATCGGACTACTATGTACCGGTTCTGGATGTTCAGACAGACACGGAGTCAGTGGGAATGGAGGACATATCGTGATCTTTGGCACAAGGGAGGAAGATACGGTGACCTCATGGGTTCATGGATACGAAATTAAGAATTAGAGGTTACAGGATTCGAGACACAGGCTTTGGTACGTACTTGTCAGCGATGCTGCTGCTCTCAAGGACAGATGGGCTGGCCCGATCTAGTGAACAGTAATGAGCAAGCAGCTTCAGGCTTCGGCATCTGCAGAATCTTCCAATTAAGGATCACGGCATCCTATAAAAACTAGAAGACTACCTTTCCAAGCAGTGATGATCGTTGAGTTCAAAAGGAAGTGTCAATTCTCACAAGAATTTTACAACCAACAATTTTGAATTAACAACTTCGTTCAGAGGCGAGATCCCCAAGGCCCCGCTTTTCGACTCTTGCTTATAAAGAGCTAATCAAAATTTTGGAAATTTCATTCAATTAACAGCACTGAAAATAATTTTTGAGCAATCGGAAAGGAACAAGAAGGAGCTTAGGAAAGTTCTGAATTTAATCCAGCAGGCCATTTAAACGCACCTGATCTCCCTCGCGTACCTGCGAGATTTTAGTAGAAGTGACGTTCAAGAATTACTCTTCGCTTGGAAATGTTTGGTAACGTGATTTTTCGTCATTTCCGGTGCATAAAGGGCTGAAGTATACCTGATGTCCGCTCAGATGAACTGAGGGGTATTCTGACATTGACTCCGACCTCGGGTTCCAAAGCAGATAGACATTTTCATTAGTGGCTAACAGGTCGTGCTTGGTTCCCCCAAAATTGGGGTATTTGATTCGTCTTCTCATCTATTCAGTCCGAAATCATCATTCATTCATTCACCCAACTTCAACTGCCTCGTCTCACTTCTTAACGCCCTTCTTCCCCACATAATCCAACACCTTTCTCTTGCCGAAATCCCTCGCCTTCCTCCACTTACAATACAAAGTCACCATATCCTTCAACACCACAAACAGACAACCCCCCACCACACTCCGTCCCCACTTCTCCCTCAACAGCCCACCGCCAATCCTCTCCCTCCACTTCAACGGCAACGTATTGATAATCTCGCCCATAGCAGACGAGATCGCGGGAAAAGCCAACGCCCCCATGACTGTCGTAGCGATATATGCAGCGCTGACATCTTGATGCAAAGCCCAGCGATTGAGACGTCTAGGTCCAGCATTATTCGCATTAACTACGCCGCCATTCTGGGCACCTGCAGCAGGTTGTGCTGGTACAGCACCATCTGCTGCTGCTGGAGCTACAACATCGACTTCCTCGTGCACCCATTCGACATCGAAGATTGCGCGGCCGTCGTCTTCAGCTGCCTGGTGTTCGATTTCCTCGGCTGTTTCGCCCTCGCGTGGACGGCGCTGCACGGCGCGATCCCATTTCTTTTCGAGGTCGGAGAAGGTGTGGTTGTAGAGCGCGTTGTAGAATTTTTTGAGAATGGGGATGGTTGCGAATGTTAAGCCGGGAGAGGGTGGCCAGGTGAGGTTGAAGTGGGGGTGGGCTTTCTGGTGGTTGAGGAAGTACTGGTGGGACAGTTAGTGGTTTTGACTAGTTAGAGACGGGTACAGGGGCCTTTACAATTGGCAGCAGAATTCCAGAGGCTTGGTCTGCAAGACTTGTGCGGAGGAGGATGAGGGATGGCCCTATTAATGGCATGGATAGGAAAAGGCTGTAGTTCTTGACTCGGAGGATCGTGGGGAAGAACGGATCTAGAACGTGTAATAACTTGGCCATTCTTCCTCGTGCGGAGTACTGATTTATTCTTCCGAGTGCGATTTGACCCCCCAAAAGTGATCTCGCTTCTTCGGTGCCGAATACTGTGATCGTTGAATTGAGCCCGTATACCAGCAGTCCAGAGTATAAGCAGCCAACCAGCCCACTGACAGCGGTAGGAAATATTAGACTCTTTGCCATATGCTGTACTGATCCGTAGAGAGACACGATCGGGTCCCGGGGTCGCTGTATGTTGAACTCTGCTTTGCACTGAGGGCATTCGATCGTGGTATTTGGGACGAGGTCCCCTCTTTTGGGAGATTCCTGGTCGGCGATCCATTCTAAGAGGCAGGACTCATGTGCAGTCAAGGAGCATGGACATGGTTTGCGCCATTCCGAGTCTTCGGGCCTGTCATCTGTATCCTCTTGTTGACAGATCCAGCATATTCGCGACTCTGTGGCTTCTGGTAGGGATTTGGATGCCTCGATGGTTGAGGTAACAGGGGCAGATCGTTGTGGGTTATTGAGTCGTATCGATTGTGGTTCGGATGTGCTTTCTTCTCTTGTAGATCCTTCTGCAGCTGGAGATGAAGCTGCCTGTTCGGTGGGGTAGGAGCGTCGTCGTGAGGCTTGAGAAGGTGGTTGTGAGGCCATCCTGCAGGCTGTATATGATAGGGGATTGAGTGGAAAGTCTGTGGATGCTATTGCATATCGAATTACGCGGCCTTCTTAGTGGGTGCTGAATATCTATTTGTCTTCGGGCTTTGTTGACTTTCCAGCGGTCGAAGTGACGTTGAGAAGCTCGAGATGCCGAGGCGGCTGGAAATCCAACAAGAGCGGATCCCTGTCGTTGATGTCTGCCAAGCTCAGCCTTGTGTAGCCTCATGTTGATAAGGAAATTTCAACACTGAATGGGGACATTCTGCACTTAAATCATTCTAATGGTTATACACACAATTACTGACCAAATCTCAGTCAAGAGATAAGATATCTCGTTCTATGAATTCCCAATGGCTACGCGTCGCGTTGAAATTTCTAGCCGTCTCTCAATACAGCCTTATTCTCCGCGCTTTCCTGCTGACATCACATCCGCCTCATTGTTGAACACGAACCCAATGAACGCGATGTGCCAATGTCATAAATCGTGATAAAGATATTGCTCCATGTTCGGAAGCTAAAATGATTGACGAGATCCGTCTTTCAGATCCGGCATCACCTCGCACTATCAGTGCCTAGTAGGTCGTTCTCTTGGATCTCTCGATCCAAACTCGTCTTCCTACCCTACTCCTTCCTAATCCCATTTCCTTTACAAGCCCCATTCGTTCCCCTTCGATCCTATCAAAGCTTCATGTAGTCCATCATGAGTCGGCGCAGAGTTTCACTACTGGCTCTCTTTCTTACAGTTTTCGGAACCATCGTCTTCATCGTGCATGAAGGACGCGATGTAGGCCATCTAAAGAGTGTTGACAATTGGATTGGTACCACAGAACCCGAGATCAAGGTCAAGAGTCACCCCTGTACGGAACAGCTGGGATGGCTTGAGGCCTATCAATTCTCGTATCCCATCAAATACGTCTCGCGCGACATCATAGCAATCCCATCTGCGAAACATGAACGGCCTTCTCTCTCCATCGTGGACGAACCTCTCTTCGAAGACTTCACGACTATCGATCTTGCGAAGTCAACAACAGTCGACATACCGAAATGTCTACCGCCAGTACACCTCGAAGTCCCCAACGTGAACCTCTCAAGAGTGGATGCGTCCAATATGATATTCGGGATACAGACCACCATGGGACGGCTGAAGGAGACAGTCAAGCATATGGCACGATGGCTGCCTCACACCAATGCCAGGCTCTTCGCCATTGTGATTGAAATAGAGGAAAAGGTTGCGGATACCAAGGAGATGGCAAAACTTGAGAAGGAGTTCCATGACCAAGACATGAAAGTCAGCATCATCCACCCTGTACGACCCAAGGACTCTTTCGCCCAGCGATACTTCTCTCTAGTCAACGTCATGTACGCAGCACGCAACGACAAAACGGAGTGGGTGGTGCTCATCGACGACGATACCTTCTTCCCCAGTATGCACGACCTTCAGGACCTCCTCTCCAGATACGACTCCAGCAAAGAACAATACATCGGATCATTGAGCGAAGACTGGTGGGCAGTCAACAACTACGGCCTGATGGGTTTCGGCGGCGCAGGAATCATGATCTCTCTTCCTCTAGCAAAAATCATAGACGACCACATAGATGAATGCAAAGAACATCTCCGGACCACAGCAGGAGATATCACAGTCATGGACTGCATATACCGTTTCTCCTCCACGAAACTCACCCACGTCCCTAGTCTCCATCAAGTCGATATGCACGGCGATCTTTCTGGATTCTACGAATCAGGTCGCGAGATGATCTCTCTCCATCACTGGAAAGCCGGATTCAAGCTCGAGATAGAGAAGATGCATCTCGTTGCCGATATCTGCGATTCCTGTTTCCTGCAACGCTGGCAATTCGGCAAAGACACTATCCTCTCCAACGGCTTCTCAATAGCTCACTATCCAAACGGTCATCTCTGGTCTAGTGGATTGCGAGGGGGAAAAGTGCAGAAGATCAACTTGCAAGAAATGGAGCATACGTGGGGAGACAATATCAAGGTTCTGCATAGTCTGGCGCCGTTGAGGGATAAGACGAACGCGAGAGACAAGGTGGCGTATAAGTTGCTGGATAGCGGGAAGGTCGACGGAATGGTCAGGCAAGTGTACTTCCGGGAAGGTGGAGGGAAGGATATGGATACTGTGATGGTGCTTAATTGGAGAGCTGGTGAGGCGAAGAAGGAAGGCGAATTTGGCACTTGAGCTGTTGCTGCTTCCCTCCTCTCTTCGAGGAAAGGTGGCAAAAAGTGCATTGAGCTTTCCCGCTGCAGACCATAGCGAGAGATGTTGGGAGTTTTGTTGTTTGTTGCTTGTGAATATCGCATGTATAGAGTATGATACCCGGACAATTTGAGCTATGCTCACTTACTATTGCTCCCATTCGTGCCCATTTCCATGTCTCTGATAGATAGACAAGTCAAAGGAATTATTGCATCCATTCTCCCACCCACCATATGATTACTTATTGACTCCAATTCGCGACACGGGACCCCGGACTCGCCTCTCGCTTCCCGAACCTCGTCCTGAAATTCCGAGTTTCAACGGCGTGCGTGGCGCCGAGCCTGAAACCGAAACTTCTTAACGAGGTAGGGAGATTTGGAATTGTGAGGTTGGCTCGGAGTTGCGCGCGGCTTCGGAGATTGTGCGATTTGCAACAAAATAATAATGGATGAGCAGGCGAGAGCAAGAAAAAAGGCCTCCGAGAAGGGACCTGGATGGAAGGGGAACAGAGGGCACGGGATGGTAGTTCGAAAGGCTAATAGTACGGGAATGTCGGGCCCGCATGCAGATGAGTTTATGCTGGTGGAGGGTCAAGTGACGTTGCTCAATGCATGTAAAGAGATCTGTCGCGGATGAGAAGAGTGTTGACTGTTGACATACTGAGATACTTAGGTCCTAGAGTCAGAACATCCCAACCTCGGTCGATGTTCGCACGAAAAGGAGAATGCGAACACCGAATATCGGAATTCCGGATATCTTCGGCTTTTTTGCGATGTGCAACAAGAAATAATATTCTATGCAGTGTCAGGAGAAGAGGATACATGGTGGGCAGGTGAGAGGGAAGTGGTGTTGTTTGGATTGATTGGGATTCAGGTTGGGAGATGTTTCTCTCTTTGGTGGGGGAAGCGAGGCGAGACCAGATGGTGAGATGGCGCGAGTTTAAGGGCGGCGGAAACTGATACAGCGAGCGCGGGAGCGAGCGCTGACTAGTCCTTTGGATGGTGAAGTCATTTTGCATGGTAATCCAGCGTGAGAGATCACAGATGAGCTGTTGACTCTTGATGGATATCTCACAAAGACCGTTCATCCAAACTTCGTTCCCTCCACTTCGGGCCGTTCCGATATGTACTAGAATCTCCGAACCAGATCCAGCTTGGTGGTCAGACAACGGTCAAACACGAGACAACCAACTTGACCCAAAGGAGAAACTCCGCATATTCTCATCCACCGCGGTACTCGGCCGCGGCTTCGGTCTCGGAGTGCGACTTGCAACAGAGTTTTTTTTTTTTTTACCAGTTTTACGTTTACCTCGTTTCCATCCAAAGATACTCCGACGGTCTAGGTTCGGAATGGTGCCGGCCGAAGAAAAAAATGGTGTGTTTACGTCCCCACAACCAAGCGAATGTACACCCGATGGAGTGATTGCTGACGCGAACTCGAGTGGTGTGAGGACGGTGGAATGGCTTCGGAAATGTACCGATGGAATGATACTGTAGTAAGAATGGATTTTATGAGGAGGCAAGCGGAGCTCGGAGTCGGCTTCGGGATTAGATGTGCAACAAACCACTATTTTCTTTCTTGTTCCGAAGACAAGTGGTGTTTATCTCATTGAGATTTGATGATCTAGCTGTCTAGTGAGCTGACATGGGGACTTCCTACTTCTTTTAGGGCGAAAGGCGGAAGGCGGATATAAAAGTCTTCGGGATAGAGTATGGTATGTTTGTTTGGTCCCGAAATGAAATAGGATGTTGAGGTTTAGGGACAGAGGAGAAGTGGTGTTATCTTGTGGGGATGACAAGGTGACTTTTGGTGTTGATGGGCCGAGGTGGGGAGGAGGAAAAGGGGCTCGGGAATAGGTGTCGGGTAACCCCCTCCTTGCGATGCGCAACAAAGATTTGTACTTCCGCGTTTGATTGGAGAGTTTTGAATGGAGTTTACGATGCTCGGAAGCTGATAGCGCAATGGTCCTTTGACTTTTAAGATTATTCCGAAAAGGAAACTTTTGATGGAATGTGTATTGCTCCAGGGATTGTAAGCGAAGAGATTTGCATCAGTTATTGACCTGATGCTCAACACAATACTTGATAATAACACCGGAACGTCAAATGTTCTCTTTCATAGGTATCATATATAGCTGCAGAGACCGAAAAATAACATCCGATGAACTCTACCTGACGCGGACGACCTTGCCTCGTCTCGGGGAGCAGCAAAGCAAAGCTCGGCGCTCATCCGAGATACTTCCGGAAGAACAGAATGGAGTACGGAGCGATTGGAGCGGCTATGGACGGACTCAATCTACGACTTGCAACAAAAACACAATTCTTTGCACAATGACATGTCGTCTCTTACATTCCGCGGAGCGCTTCTCGCTGGAATCGCCGGTCCGGAACCTTTTCAAGAAAACTCACCACACGAACAAACCTCACTGCCGGAATGTGGAGGCCCACCGGCTTTTTGCGAAGTGCAACAAGGACAATAAAAAGAAGAATAAACACACAATCAGAGGAGTCTGAAGAGGGCAAAATGTAAATAAGGTGACAACGTCAAGCGAGTGGAGAGATTTGTGGCGTGACCTACCGCCGAGGCTGACCACAGGCGACGAAAATGGCCTGAAGAGTAGTACGATGCGATTTGCAACAATTCGGAAAGGGTCCGGACCGTTCTCTTTGCGATGTGCAACAGAGCGGAAAGTAGTTTTGGTGCCCTATTAATGATTTCATAGTACGAGGGGGTATGAGGCGGTAAATGGTCAATTTTTCTGGCACGATGTACCAATTGTGAGCGGAAGAAGCGTGGAGGAACGGAAGTCGATAATGAATATGGTGAGATTATTATGGGAATTTAAGAATACGTATCCGAGGCGTTTTCTTGCGACTTGCAACAGATTCCTAAGATGAAGAGAAGTTTTCTTTGTTGTTGAAATGTCCATGATTCATGAGGCGTTTGCGATGAAATGCTAGTGGAACGGACCGCCAGGACCGCGAAGACCGTAGCCGACCAACAAAAAAGAAACCCAAGCGAACGGCAGCGGTCCGGTCGGCTCTATGTCGATTTGCAACAGAAGTTTGAAGAGATCAAAGGGCGGAATGTGATTGATCGATTCTTTGCGAGAGAGTTCAGAGCCGCGGATTGAGGAGCGGCTACTTCTGACTTGACTCTGCTGTCTACGGCTTCTATCCGCGAGATGCCGCGCTCTCCTGTACTCCCCGTCTCATATCAGGGACAATAAAATTGCGAAAGGGTAGAAACTCCGAACAATAAAAAATTCTTCCGCTTTCGTCGGAGTATTTTCCGCTGCGAAATACGACAGAGAGAAAGATCCCGCGGTAAATTTAATGTCCATCCGCGAGATAAGAAACCGACAGGTAAATATCGTGATATATTGCCGGATATAGACATGTGAAAAAGGGGCATTCCTCGCGGGATTTACAAACGCAGCGTAGGTATCCGCGGCCGTCGGAAGTACGCCGGATTTGACGATTTGCAACAAAGAAACTCAACCCATCCATCAGAGCCGTTTAATTGGTGCGGCGGAAAGTCGACACTTCAACACAGGCGGAGACCAGCGGATTTCGAGCGAGGCACTCGTCGGAGTTGATGCCGATGCGCAAAAAGCAATGCTCGGAGAAGTGTTGTTGCGAGAGCAGACGGGGGAGAACGTCGGATTAGCTTTCCGCTGAAGGGGCCATGGATAGGGGCTGACGGGGAACGGGCGGAAATACTTACCCGGGCTTCGGAATAGGCGGGTTTTGTGCGATGAGCAACAAAAGTTCTGATTTTCCGGGATATGGAAAAACGCGGCGACTTTTGATGGAAGCCGGAACGTTGTGGTGCGACGCGAGCGGCGGTGGGTTTTGCTTTTGGGGGTGTGCTGTCGTGGCGGATGAGACTTTAGGAGGAGGCGATTGGCCGCCATTCTTGGCTGACTCGTGACTTCGAAATCTAGGTCTGTCGGGGAGAATGGCCATAGTTCCGGATTAGGCGTACTCGTCGGGATATGTCCCGGAGGAGGACGGAGGAGGATTTTATACTGTACGCGGGCTTTTATTGACCTCGTTTGTGGGCGGCAGATCCGATGGAGTGCTTATGTGGCACATTTTAAGCAATTACAAAGGAGAAAGTGTCGCCAGCATCGAAGGGGCTGGTCCAACACCTTCTGCAATCCAATAGAAAGATAATGGGACCACCCTCTTACTGGTTTATCACCGTCATTGACTTGAAGTTGTTTTCACAAACGGGGGGTTGCTCGCTTAAGCAGTGGGGCCGTAAACGTCAAATTTATCATTGATCCGATGCGTGGAAACAAACCAGCAGCTCCTACTTGAAATTGACATTACACGCCCCTCGTCGAAAGTGATGAAGATACAAACAAAAACTCCTATACCGTCATGCTCCTCTGTTGGATGATGTCAATCAGACTGGTACTGATGCGGCCGCGAGGCCTGTGGAAATCTCTTGCTCCGACACTCCTCAGCCCTAGAAGGCTCAACTAAAACTTCTAAAGTGTGTATATCAGCCGACCTATCCTAAGACGATAGCAAGAGGAGATATACTCACATGGTAACAGACGAATCCGGAGGGTTGGCTCCCGTTGCTTCGACATATCTCACAGAACCTCTGCCGGCGAGGATCAGATGAGGGCTGCTGTAAAGTCTGTCTAGTTGGGCGCTGTAACGATGACTGCATCTGCATTACGGGACCAGACTGTGGGACTTGAATTGACCGTGCGTAGCCAGCCTGTTGTGGTTGCACCTGGGTCGGTCGAGGAGGTGTGATTGGCTTGTTCTGGCGTTCACGAAGTCTGTCACTAGGTTCGGAATCCCCAAATACCGGAGGTCTCGGAATATTTGGCGTCCAAAATTGGGAACGAGACGTCTCTGGAATATCTGAATGGGCCTCAGCTGGCATTGGACGATATGCGGCCGTTTGAACCGTACTTGGTGATCCCACGGGATGGTTCGCAAAAGACTGTGAGACCATTCCCGTCTGCCTTGTACCAGGAGGGGAATTATTTAAAAAAGGAATGTAACTGTCTTTGGACATATCGGAAAGCTTTTGCTGACCTGTGGGAAGATGAGACGTTCCGTATGAATGTCGTTGAACGGGATGGGATCTCGGCTGCTCCTGTTGAACCCAACTGAGCACTGTGGGTCGTGCTGCGTTAACCACTGGGTTTAACACTGGCACAGTGGATTGAAGTTGAGTTCTGCCTCTCTGAGCATTTGAGGACTTCTCAGTGAATTGGTCTTGGTACACGTCCTGATTCGGCTGATTTCCACCATACTGGAGTGAAGCAGAAGTTCTCATTTGAGGTTGGACTTGCTGACGTTGTTCTGACACAGTATGCAAGGACTGTGTCGGGTGGGGATGCATTTCTTGACGAGCTGCACGACCTATGGGCATATTTGTACCAGTCATTTTAGCTCGTGTGGATACCAGGGACACCATCGAGTCGTGAGATGGCTGAGCTTGACTTGTAGAGCCAGATCTCATATCCAGAACATACCCGCTAGACCAGCCCTCGGGAACAGCCCTTCTAGAGCTATGAGATGGGGTGGGCCTGGTTCCTGACAGTTGCTGCACAGGTTCACGTGGTATGAGCCTTATTAACTGGGCTTCGAAATGCCTCGATGCGTCGCTGTAAGACTTCGATGCAGCAACAGTGTTTCTGAGGTCCCCTTGCCCTGAGAAATCATTCTCAGAGAAGTCAGAGCCGTTGGCATATAGTTCAACATGGTCCCTAGCGACAATCCTCGGCACGTAGCCTGGAGGCTCAGACACCACACTCACGGTCCGAAGCGAAACATCGCTGAGTGTCCTTCCGGAACCCGATGTCACAGTAGAAGCGACCTCCGATCCGGTCCATGTGTGCTCACACTGTTTCTGTTTAGAGCTGGACTTTCGATAAGATCATGTTCGACGCACCTTGACCTTCCTCCGCCTGCAATCTTCACAGGCTCCACGCTTGCGAGTCTCGGCAACTTGAAGTCTTTCACCTGGACTGTACTGCCGCTTCTTGCGACTTTGAGAGGCCGTTAGTTCTTTGACTCGAAGCAATTGAAGCATGACTTACGGCGTGCTGTTGGTTCTTGTGCTTGGCACGGCTGCCGATTGGCCACCCCTTAGTCGGTCGGGCGCAACTTCTCGTGATCCTTCAGCCGGTGGCATCGTCAAAGGATATACAAACGAGGGACGGAACGAAAGTGAAGCCTGCAAAAAAATGGTTGATTTCAAGGAAAAGAGAACTTGTCCAAGAAACGGGAAAGCTTTCACCTTTAAGAGCTCTTCGGCGCTCTCAGAGTCTCATTGTGCCTGCGAAATTTCACAGAAAGGCAGACAATTGCCCTCGCTCACCGAAGTGCTGGCAGCGCTTTGACAACTGCATTCCGCATCGCCTCCCAAACTCGAGGGCTGCAGCGAGTTAATAACGTCGAGTGCTGAGTTGTCTTTTCACTGTCGTGTTTTTTGGTGTACTCGAGTCTTAATTTTTCGGGTTACACATCCACGTGGCGGTCGCAGCTGGATGACCCGGATGGTGCAACCTACCCAGCCGTGCCGATCCTGTGGCCTCAGATAATCACGCCTTGGCCAGCTCTTTCTCGCCCTGTTCTTGAGAAGGGCTTCTTACCTATCGATAAACGCCAGCGAGAGTTCTGGGGAGCACGGCGTCCAGCCCACTGTCTTGAAAACAAAAGATTGACGAATGGAGTTCCAGCACACCGGGACTCGGTGGCGGATGTGGGATGCACGATGATGCTCAACCACGTCTTCTAAATCAAATTTAGTAAATGAGGTACAACGCATCAATGCAAGCATGAGAGTCCGATCTCCAGGACCGAATCCCATGCGGGCTTTCACAGCCCTTTCTGCCCCGCGGCAAACATGCAAGGAAGAAAGCGCCACAAACAATCACGTGATAGTCATCACATGATGCTGTTTCCGAAAACTTGCAAGAGTCTAGTACCGATTTGCGGTTGCATTGTCAATTAAAAAGCTCGGTAATCCATAGTGAAGTAGATCAAATGTGGTGGTACAAGTGGACCTGATAGAATAGATCTGCTTGCAATCGCAAATAAGCGTTGCCAAGGCCATGGGTTTAATCGCCCACCTGTGATGTAATTGAAAGAGACAGATCAATGCCACTGCATACTATTCTGAGTGAATTGGTAGTCTAGTACGACTGCAATTCAATTCCGACGTCTCAACCAATCTGTGAAATTGAATTTCGGCACAGTTTTGTCGTTGGCAGAGGCAGACTAAAATTAAGCGAGGGCATTCAATGAAAGTAAACATTCACCCGACGTTGGAGCTCAATTTCAATGACAACACGTGCAACTATACTCGCACTAATCAGTCATAGAAAGCGGCCTTAGCCTCATTCTGATCGCCTGCTTCTTCGACGCAATTCTCTATTCTTCGACGCAAAATTCGAAAGTAACCAAACTGCGGAACAGTTTCGAGGAAATGTCTTCACCAAGCACAAAGCATACCAACCCTTTCAAGCGCCCCGCCAGCGGAGGTCTCGACACTCCACCAGTAAAGCGTAATCTACCTTGGCTCATGTCTCATGCAAGCTCGAGCACAATGTCTCGTCACACGAGCCTCGACCCATTGGAGGTTGTTCCTCCTCTCAACTTCTTGTAAGTTCTGCCACCAGAAACCTACTGTTCATCAGAGTATTCAAGACTCACAGATCTCTCTAGTGTCCCTCAGCGCATGGTCGAAGTCGCCGTTATCGATGAATATGAAATCGACATATTCGGAGATTTTACGAAGCAAATCTTCATAATCCATCACAGTGTCCTTGCCCACTACTCCCTCTCCTTCCGAAGACTCCTTGCTGCCGACGCCAACTCCAGTAAGATGACTCTACATGGCTGCGAAGCTGCCTTCGGCATCCTCCAAAACTGGTTCTACACCCAGAAGATCGAGGGTCCCGCTGGTGCAATCAAGCTCATGGATTACGCCAAGCTCTGGAAGTTAGCCAAGGACCTCGTAATTGACGACCTTGCGAAGATCCTCCTGGGTCGCATGCAGATTACGGAACTTGGGGAGGACAATGAGATTGGAAACACGCTCAAGGAGTTCCAGACATTCGCCTACATGGGAACCTACAGAGGCTTGGAGGATATCGCTATTCAAAAGACACTGTCGGCTATGAACAAGCACAATGTCGAGCGAATCTGAAGACCATGCCTGATCGGATGCGACATGGGTTTACCTTAGCTATGATGAAGGGCTGCGTCGGTTTGACTGGATGGGATGTTGGACTTGGATTTGATGGTGTCGATCTTGAAGGTCGTCACCGTCGGGCTCGCCATCGTACAGCAAATCTCGGTGATAAGGTCAACGATGCTCTTGGTGAGAAGATCGCCATGTGCTCTTCTGATCTCATGTTAAGCGACAGTAGCTCAGATGGTGAGAGCTTCGAGTTTTCGGATGACGAGCTGGTTCCCGAGACTGAACTCCTGGAGCAGGAAGAGGTATGTCATGTCATTTTGTCTTTTAAATGGCTACTGAAATAAGTGTTTCTGTTGGACTCTGAGAGCTTCAGAATACATTTCTCATCCTAGAGGGCAAACTTGCTGATAATTTTGTGATTTTAGCAGATGACCAATGGTGCGCGAATTGTGGTCGATGAGAGCAACCGGAATGAAGACAATGTTAGCTATGACCATATGCCTCTCTATGAAGAAGACAAGAGTGAGCTCGGTCTGAGAGAGTTTATCCAAGCATCGGAGGATGACGAGGATGAGTTCTATGGTAAGAGGGATATTTGAGCAGTGACAACCCTGGCTTTTAGGCTGGCAGAAGGTTTGGGGGCAGTTTCGCGCATCTTTTCTCCTCTGCTTTTCCATTTTTCGAATTGAACCTATGATGCTCGGCGCCGAGGAGTACCGCCTTCTGAGGTACACAAGTAGACTTTGGCCCGGCGCATTGCGGTTGTATGGCGATTTGGACTCTATGTAGCTAGCTTTTGGATACTTTGAACGCGTCATCTGAAAATGAAACGGCTTTTCGTCCGTGAAAATGTTATGAAAATCCCTTTGATATGCTATACCTTCCGGATTCCATCGAACTCTAGGAAAGAGCCGACCTATCGTGTTCGTGAAAACCAAAATCGACACGAGCCCTGTGGGAGAAAGGAGACCAAATGAGAGAGGGCTCAGGGCGATCAAGATCAAGATCAAAGCATTTAATAAATGCTTGGTGTCAACTTCACATGTGGAAGCTGACAATGGCTACGACAAGGTATATGACATACAAGGCTTAAGATTATCATTTATCAAAGCTACATGTTGCTGAAAAGTTCAAATGAAAGGTTCTCTCCTCTCCTTCCTCGATTACTGCCGTCACGCTTTCCCTCAAATACCTATAGTGCCCGTCATCGAACAGTCAAGGTTGTGCCGAGTCATCGTGAACTCACGGTATTTAATCAAGTTGAAGTGGATCCTTGGAACGTCGGTTTGTCTTTTCCGTTCTTATCTCCGACCAAGTAGTTCATATACTTGGGTCCCTCGGTCAATGATTCTTCATGCCTAATCACGAGCGAAGTGTCTAAATATCCCACCAACTTCCTCACAAAGTCAAGAGCGAATTCACCTTCCAAAGTCTCGTGCTTGACAAACTCCGAGATATCATCTCCTAGTTCTTTCCAGATGATGAATATCCGGACTTTGCGGTCAACGAAAAGTCTTCTCAGAGGACTATGTTCACAGGTGTGGTGGTAGATATAGATTTTTAGCTGAAGCCAAAGGAGACCTCGGGAGAAGTTGCAAAGATCTAAGGCAACCATGCTCTGATTTTGTAGTTTCGGATGAGACATCTTTCGGCAAGATTCCACAGCTTCGTCTACTCCAGAAAGCATATAGCCTCTTTGTTTGCTATCATTGAGTCAGTAGGCTAATTCAAAGCTGTATAGACAGAGATGAGGAAGGAAGCCTACGGCGTTGAATCTTCTGCAGATACATCCAATCGACCAAGAGGGCGAAGATATCAGGCTCGACATCACCAAAACTCATGGTTTGGGCTTGACCATCGACGAACTGGCCATTGAATGCTGCATCGAGGACCGGAGAGTATTAGCATGCGAGATTCTTGTGGACAATGAAGCTCTTCTTGTTGGGTTCGATGCCGACCTTTGAGATCCAACTTAGCTTTCGGGTCTGTATGATGCAATGCGGGCAGTATATCTTACGTGGAAGTTGACGAACGTCTGCGGACCGCTAGATTACATGCTAGCGGTGCTCCTAGATAGTGCTACCAGTAGCTAGAGACGCGATTGAATTGCTATTTTGACCTCGTTGGCTATCAACCAGCGGCCTCCCGGTCTCCCTCTTGACTGCTAGTTGAGTGGCATACTTATTTCATCCTGAGGAAGACATCACGGCAAAAATGGTTCAATTAGTAGAAAGCAAAGCTTTTTGATTGTATGACAAGTAGATCTATTTTCAAGTGCCTATGTGTTTGTAGACTAAGTAGAATTGCTCGCCTGGAACAGCACTTGAAATTTCAAGCACTTGGATTCAGGATAACCAGAGTCAAATGTGGAGATATCGAGCTCCAGGCACCCTTAGATATGCTCCTGCGGTAGATTTGCGAGAGGAGAATAACACATCTGCATTCCATCCATGCCATTGTCATCAGCGAATTTAAGCCCCTCGACCGCTGATGGGTGATTATTAGAGAGAAAAAAACCATGAAACTCGTAGTAATGCTCGACCTGGTGCTGTGTTGAACAGGTACCAACTAAAGAACTGAATTTTGACCATACTACCAGCAGGCTACCATCACCTCGCTGTCTCAACACATTTATCGGAACTGCCGAGATCTCCCGGATAGTTCACCCTGCTGAACACGCTACCACTGGACATACACTCCAGAAATCAGCCTGTCAAGTCGACCTCTGCCTTTGCCGCACCCAGGTATATGCTGTTCTGTTTTGGTAGAGGGCAATGCAAGTTCTTTGGTAGCTTGGACATGTACCGCATCAATCCAACCGTGAATTCGGCCAGCATACCCGGAGCAAAGTTGTCGATCCATTGCTTGATGTTATCGACGAAGGATACGAAGGACAAAATTCTATGAAGAGCCAGCTTCGTCAATGCCGTGTTCTCCTTGGTGGCGTAGGCATGCTCGACGAATTGTCGAACAGTCTTCTTTTCCTTCTGGGGACCTTCCGTTTCACGACTGACCAAGGGAATTAGCAATTTCATAGCGTCGTTTTGAAGTTGCCAGACACCCCAAATGCCACCGTAGGTCCAAAGTTTGGCGACGTCCATCAAGTCGGGACTTGCTCCTTCGCATTCGATTTCCTGGGTGAAGAGCCATTGGTTAAACAGTCCAAACACGGAAACCTCAACATCTTTCAAGATCAAGAACTTTATTTGGTCCTGGTCATCATTTTGACGATGGAAAGCATGTCTGAAGAAAGATGAGTAGTGAGAGATGAGCTCGGGGTGAATAGAGAACACCTGCGCTTGCGGACCAATTCGCAGCTGGACGAATCCAGCTACAGGCTTACTGTAGAACAGATGATTAGTTACACAGCCTTAGAAATGGTCAGAAGTAAGAGCGCACTTACGACCAGAACTTCAAGACGCTCTTCCGCTTCGGAGTAGTCTGAGGACAACCATTGATGCGCAGAGCCTGAACACTGTTTTGGGGGACCTGGACTTCAATTTGACTAGTTATGCGGGCTCTTGTTGCAGAAGTGCCTGGATCTCTATCAGCTGGTGTTCTAGGATTTCTCGTGGCTGGCGTTCTAGGATTTGGAGGGCCAGGCACAAACGTAACATTTCTCGGGGCATTCGTTGATGCGAACGTAGCTGTAATTGAATTTGGCCTGGGTTGGGAATTCATGTCTCGATCTTTCTGTACCTTGGCAGTCGTAGGTGGTAGTGGATCCCTGCGAGGTCTGCCTCTCTTCTTGTGGGCTGGCTCGACTGGGCTGTCAGAATCCTCGGAATGCGAAGATGCTGAGTTGCTTGAGGATTTGAGGTGAGGGCTGAAAGCGTCGTCATGTGAGCGAGACGTTGAAATCGATGTCTGTCTATTGAAGGTGAACTGTAAACAAATGTGCAACTTTTGTTGTTCTTGAAGCGTCAGGGCGTCCGAGAAGAGTCTTTAAGATGTGCGTATCTGGTGATTAGCAAAGGCATAGACAGGATGAACTCACTAATCTTGAAATTAAAGATAAGGTCTTGGAAGTTGATAGTGGGAAAGTTGTGTCAGTCCAATTATACGCTGCTTGAAGATTGACGGTTACATGATAAGACGGCAAAGGGGAGTGAGGTTTATATGGAGGATTAGCGAGAGCTCGAACCACGCAACGGACCACCTCACTTGACCATCTTTCCTCCTCCGAGGAACTTTTCAAAGCGGAAGGAAGCTTAGGTGAATCAACGAGCTAGTAGGCAAAGTGTCCTCGACCGAAAAGGTACAAGATACAGTCCATTGCCACAAATGAAAAGAATTGCCTTATGTAGGGGACCGGGGACATTACTTTGTACTTAAGAAAGCTCGCAACATCACTCGCCCTTTCTTCAGTCAGGTGGCTGAAAATCCTCTAAGAAAGTAAGTACTGCTCTGTTCAGATCTGAGCCCGGCTGAAGGTTTGTTCTGGGGGAAAAAACTGTTAGGGTTCGGGCACAGCCTTCTGTCAGAAACCAAGATTTCAACTGGCACTCAAGGAGAAAGGAAACGAAGCATCAAAAAGCAGTACAATAGATTCAAAACAAGGTGAGAGACAGCGAGCATGATATTTTGAGGATTGAATCTTCGAGTGGTGCCACGTCCTGGCACAAATTATAATTCTCGTGAGTCTCATCCTCTAGTGCATCAGGTTATATCTTTGTGCTGTGAGATTTTCCCCTATAACCTGGCTAAGGTTCACCGGCCCAGATGCTTTGGCAATGAAGCAGCCGTGATGTTTAAGACCGCCATTATTAATATGCCCATGGGATATGCATCCACTGTCGACAAGGTTATCGCCGGAGAGAACGTCGGTATTGAAGAGATCTGAAGCGTATTTCGATAGAATGCAGAGGTAATGTACTGGATTTCGCAGAGCTCTGGAACTAGGTCAAAATTCCTTAGACTGTGAAACGGGATTTTCGACTGACAGGCCAGGACTTTTGCGCCGCTGGAGTTTTCTTGGCAAGAAGTCGAGCAAGATCTTGGCAGAATGCAATTGGGAAATCCTCGATGCGATCGGCGTAGGCAAGTTGATTGTAAGGAAAGATATCGAGAACCAGAAGCTTCAACTTATGCTCCCCAGATCATGCCAGGCTTGTAGGGTAGATTCTTGGCGAGGACGCAGAAAGTTTGGGAAGTCCCAGCTGATTGCAAGAGCAAAGGAATGCCAGATGACAGCGTCCTTCAACCCAATGAAAAGCAATAAAATAAGCACCAGGGGTAGCGTTCATTACTTTTCAATGAAGATTAACACAGTCTATGTCTTTCTGAGCCTCGTAGTGCTTGCTTCAAGGCTTGATGGGGTTGACGTCGAGATAAGTTTAGGCTGCTTATGTAAGCACCCCTTTAGAACTCGAGATCCGCGACGACACCCTTGAAGCCACATCGCGTACCTACCACTCGTCCTCAACAACCACACTCCTTTGGCAATTGATCCTCCAACTCTTTGATTGTTCCATTCTCTTCTTTCTCTCCTTCAGAATCCTTCGATCACGATGGCGCCCATTAGCAAGGACAAATATTCAGTCATTCTACCTACATACAATGAGAGACGCAACCTTCCAATCATTACCTGGTTGCTGAACCGGACCTTCACCGAGCAGTGCGTTCCTGAAAATGCTTCCATTCATCTGCCATACGCCAAATCTGACAATGAATTACAGGAACCTTGATTGGGAACTCATCATCGTCGACGACGGCTCCCCAGACGGCACCCAAATCGTCGCGAACCAGCTTGCAAAAGCCTACTCTCCCCATGTCCTCCTCAAAGCGCGCGCAGGCAAGCTCGGTCTTGGAACGGCATACGTACACGGCTTGCAATTCGTCACAGGAAACTATGTCATCATTATGGACGCGGACTTCTCGCATCACCCCAAATTCATCTCGCGCATGATCGCGAAGCAGAAGGAGCTCCCTACGAATGGCGGATACGATATTGTCACTGGAACGAGATATGCTGGGGATGGAGGTGTTTTCGGATGGGACTTGAAGCGGAAACTGGTATCGAGAGGCGCCAACCTGTTCGCGGATACGGTGCTCAGACCGGGTGTTAGTGATTTGACGGGCAGCTTCAGATTATACAAGAGAGCGGTTCTGCAGAAGGTTATTGAGAGCACGGAGAGCAAGGGATATACGTTCCAGATGGAGATGATGGTTCGGGCGAAGGCCATGGGCTGCACGGTTGCTGAGGTGCCCATCAGTTTTGTCGATCGGGTTTACGGAGAATCGAAATTAGGGGGCGACGAGATCGTAGAGTATGCAAAGGGCGTGTTGACGCTCTGGATGAAGGTGTAAGGATATTCGGATTTGGCGTACTGGAAGGAAATACATAATACGTTGATTTTTCTCGATCTTTCGAGCGCGAGCCGCTGTCTTGGCGCTAACCGAGAACACCAGAACAGCATGGGAATGGGCGGGAAGAGCGTTGGCGAATGCCTCTCGTTATGCGTTGATTTTGCTTTCTGCATTGAGATTTGCTTGGACGGTTTTCTCGCAATGTCTCCTGCTTGTGCTTCCCGAAAAACGACATTTCTAAGCCTGTCGGAAGCTCATCTCGAGCACTGTGATAGAGAACCGGTGATTTACTTCTGAGTAAGTAATTTGATGCACGTTCCCGCACCAGTAGATTCCACTTTTATGTCAGATGCGCGACTTTTTCTTGCTGGGTTCTGACGAATGGATAACACGCAATGAGCTATCTGGCAAATGCGGAAAGTATGGAGAGATATGAGCTTGCTGAAAGTACTGAACTTTCCTCGGGACTTACACGTGTTGGCGTAACCACAGAGAGTCGCAGAGAGGCCTGAATTAGCCCCAATTTCTAGTCGGAAAGAGCGACGGGCCTGTCTTCATGTACCTGGCCTACCGTGCGGCCTCAGTTGACGTGGACTTTGACCCATTTCATATCGAGACCTTGGGGAGATCCGCTTCCAAATTCTTCTAAACCCCGTGCTCCCATCGCACGAGTCTGTCTGACAGGGTGATGTGGTCATGCACAGTGCAGAAAAGGGGTCAAGTGAAGGAAGGAGCTTCATGATGCTGGCGAACGCAAGCAATAAGATGCCCTTTGTTTGTTCCAAATTTGAGTATAGTCGCGTGAGCATTTCACTGCTGTTCAGTAGTGACGGTTTGGGATGTACTTAAGCTGCAGCTCCCCCAATTGCACGCACATTAAGCAGCAGTTCTGCATTCTCGCTCTATCAGAAAAGGTCCAAAGTCTAATATCCCTGTCTACTATAGTAAATAGTCGCATGCACGTAAAGAAGTCAAGTCTAAGACGGGGTGAGCCAGAGAGCCTCCTTGTTTGCACCTAGCTCTAGTGCTTTTCACGATATGCTCTCCTGCCTTGATCGGGCTATGATGAAGTCGATTGTTCACTCTTTGAGTCATCTCGGCGAGCACGATGTCAATAGCATCGTCTGTGTTCAGTGACTTGGTCGCTAATTCTATTTGGGAAGTAGTGCGTACGGGCTTCAAGGCCTTCTCGCTGGGCCGTTTTCAATATGTCCTCCTCGAAAACCATCTCAGAACACTGTGGTTCTTCAACACCTCGATAAAACCTTGACACCTCACCAGCTTTTTAACGCCCCGTTGTTTCCACGACGATGGATACACAAGAGAAACTTGCTACCGCGGAAACTTCCCGCTGCGCGTTTGGACAACTTCAAGAGTCTCCGGCTGCAATGCCGAGAATTGAGACGTCTTGTATCCAGCTCTTGAAGGATCTTGAACTCGCCGTTGAAACTCCTCTTCCGTCAGAGATATGTAAGCTTGCTGAACCTGTTCGATTATATCAACGCAACTGATATATTTCGTACCAGACGACGAGCTTCTGTATGAACCGACAGCTGTGGAACGTACTCGCTTGATTGCCTATGATGATAGGTGTTATGATGATAATTTACCGACTGCATATGTCCCAGGTTAGAACACCTCTTCAATTTCCCTACTGAATTTTGCTCATGAAGTTATAGACGAATGGTGCATTTCCCAACGGCCATGGGTCTATGATACAGATGGCAACCCAGTCGTGAACAGTTGGCAAGCTCATCAATTGGAGTGGCAGGAGCCCCTCAGTCCCCAGAGAATGTTCCATGGCTTCTGCAATCTTCCGCAAGAGCTCAGAGACCTGATCTGGAAGCTTTATTTACCTGAGCCTCGAATACTCTACTGCAGACTCCGGAAGTTGAGGAAGACATTTCACATGACAGTGTCTATCGTGAGGCCCATATGGTCTACCTAGACAATTACCAGTGCTTTCGACTCTTGGGCCCCAGTATCTCCGGCCTGTGGGAGAGGATACACTGGAATTCTCCGACCTAAGGAGGGTACCACATATCAGTTTCCGAAGCATACCATTCGACTGCAAGAGAGACACTGTACTGTTGGACAGCGATAATGTGGAGGCACTCAATGATAGTGGCTGCTGGCTGGACTCCACGTCTATTAGACACCTAATGGTATTTAAAAGCATCCAAAGACACTACTTGGGACAATCACCTGGGCTATTCCCTACCCCAGAGCTCATGGCAAACTTCTTCAAAGAATTTCCAAACCTCGAAACGCTGTTTGTAGTTATCGGGTCGGAGCGCATTAGCAGGGATCATTCCAGATACAAATCTGAAGGGGTCGATCGGTTTTTCGTAGTTGCAGAAAAGTTCGCAACAATACTCGTGATAGACTTCTCTTACGAATCTTATCCCAGACGAAGACAGCGGAATCAGAAATTAAGATCGATCAAGTACGAAGCCGAGGCGAAGGTCTGGAGAGGAGAAGTCAAAGATTTGATCGAAAAAGAGCAGCAGTATAAGCAGGGATCGAAGCTGAAAGTGCAGGTGCTGATGCGGAGCAGCATTTACAGAGATGCCCAGCCACTCCCGAAGAAAATCAACCTAGTGCCTGTCAATCCACGCTTATCTGGGATCACCTTGTATACAGAAAAGCCCATGGTCGCTTTCAGTCCACCGCCCCCAGGATTGTCTGTGTCAGAGGGTAGCCGATATCTACACATTCCAGGTCTCGATTGCTACGCCTATTACCTACCGAACGGAGATCCGCTCCTTGACGGAGCATACATCGATGACATTCGGTATCTGTTCGATGAGTAACGGCGTCAGCTTGACGAATCCATCCTGCACCAACCCTAACCGCGGCGAAGTAAGCCAGGAAAGATTTCGGGCTTTCGTGCACGCCTCGCAACACCCTTCCCCTTTCGCCCTTTCGTCGCCATGAAGAGGATTGTGGCTCTGCTCAAGGTCGGAGGTAGATTGATGGGCGGAAATTTTCGACTCTTGAGCAATGGCCATGCAATTATCGAGATTTCACCTAATAGCATTTCATTTGTTTCTTTTCTTTGCTTTCGCAAGAGCCTGGTAGATCTCTGGGCTTTCGACGAAAACAAACTGGGATGTTTCGCAAGTCGACATGGCTTCAGGAATACTTGGGAAGCAACACAACGGAAGTCTTTTCCCTCTAGGGGTTAGCCACTTGTACATAGTCCTCAAAAAACTTCTGCCACATGTCTCGCAGCATAATTCTGACGAAAATTCTCTTCTAGAATGCAACTATCTGAAACCGCATCCTTTTTTGAACACAGACAGAATAGATCACCCCGGCACAATTTCTGCCACGGTCTGACTTGTAAGCCGGTTATTCCGAAGCTGAAACAAAGTACACAGCTGCAGCGGAACGGTCATATCTGATCACATTTCCAATTCGTGATGAGTCCGTTTTAGAATTTCACAGGACTCGATTTGACTTGTGCATCAACATCCAGATATCGTTGTTTCCCTCGCTTAAAGCCTGAAGAGCATGCCAAGAATACCCAAACGCGTATGCCTCTGGCACAGCCAATAATTATCCCGCCCACGAATCCTACGCATGCGCCGCCATTAGCCTGACTCCTTCAATACTCCCTGCCGCAAAGCATAAAAGAAATCATCCTCCACTTCTTTATCATTGAGTTCCTCGACATCGAAATATCTCGAACTTTGCCCTTGGAAATGCACGTAATGCTTGCACCATTCTCGCTGATCACCCGAGCTTTGCCTCGGACGAAATGGCATCAGGAACCTCTGGATACGGAGGTTGTTGAGCACGGGGATCGAGGACTGCCGTCTGTCATTCCTGGAGGATCGCCTTTCAGTTATTGTAATGTCTCTCAGGGAACGGATCTATTCAACATTTCGTCCATCACCCTGTGGCCGCAACCACTTTATATGTAAGCTCATGTCGATCACATCGCGGGGTAAGTTATGGCTGACTTCCCTACAGCAATGATGACTTCATTATCACAGTATATGGTACATCCAATCGTGCCCTTGGATTGATGAAATTATGAAGACTAATTCAAGTCCAGGCGAACTCTCCAAAAACATCACCCCAAACTCCACCATGAACCTGTGGCTCGACTGCGGTAGCCACTGTGAAGAATACGGCGCCGAGCCTGGATCTGGAGAAGGAGATTCAATCGAGTTCTGCGACGTGACAGATGTTCAGCAGCCGAATAAAAGGCAGGGGTGCCCGATGGAGAAAGGTGGTGCGATTTTGTCGTATGAATTTTTCGTTTGGGACATGTTCTTGCATCAGCCGGTAAGCCAGCCTACTTTCGATGTTCGAGTGGCGAAAACGGACATTGGTTGGTTTGGGCATGGAAGTATGCTGACCCCTTCAGCTGTGGTATAACTTCACATTTGATATGCGGACGAAAGAGGGGGAAAGGATGTTCTGCGTTACTTCAGAAGTCTGCTTGAAGTGGCATAATGAGGATAAGAATAAGCACTATCCGGGAGGGCCGTATCCGTATTGTGAGTGGCCTCGTTGAGGAGTCTGGCTCGCATGTTATGTGAGGAGTGTCTATGTTCGTTACTTTGGGGAAAGTATCTGGCTGGGGGCCGAATATATATGTCTTCTCCGTCGATCGTAAATACAATGAACCACATTCCTCATTTTCGCTCTTTGGCCCGCTCGAGTACCAATCTTACCTGTCAACATCACCTAGCCTCGGTCAGTATAGCCACAATAATCTCTTCCGGGAAAGTTATAACTCACCAAACACCAAGTCCATCGTTCCGATGATGGCCACTGCATCAGCTAGTAGGTGCCCTCTACTCAAAGCATCAAGTCCGCTCAAGTGAGCGAAGCCAGGTGCGCGTATGTGTACCCGGTAAGGCCTTTCGCTACCATCACTGACCACGTACACGCCCATCTCTCCTTTCGGTGCTTCGATGGCAGTGTATGTTTCTCCTGGAGGTACGGCATATCCTTTGCTGTAGAGCTGGAAATGATGGATGAGGGACTCCATGTTTTCTTTCACTGCAGGAAAATCAGAATATTTCTCTTAGAAGGATTACAATTTATAATTCAAGGAGAATATTGAAAAATTTGCATACTTGCAGCACGGGGGGGAGGCGAGATTTTGTAATCCTCCACACATATAGGCCCCGCTGGCATATTGTTGAGACATTGATGGATGATCCGCAGCGACTGGCGAAACTCTTCCATCCGACACAAATATCGATCATAACAATCTCCATTTATACCAACTGGTATATCAAACTCCACTTGGTCATATGCATCGTAGGGAGCTGATTTTCTGATATCCCAAGGAACTCCAGATCCGCGAAGCATCACGCCAGTGAAAGACAAATTTAGGGCCTCAGCGGCAGAGACGACACCAATGCCTTGTGTCCGACTGATCCATATCCGGTTTTCGGTGAGTAGCTCTTCAGTTTCGTCGATTCGGTCGCTGAATTGTGTAGCCCATTGGTATATATCGTCGAGAAGGCCGAGGGGGAGATCTTGGTGGACGCCACCGGGTCGAATATATGCTGCGTGCATGCGAGCACCTGAGACTCGTTCATAGAACTCCTGTTTGAATATCACGCTGTCAGTATAAAGCCCCTAAAAAGTGCCTCGCTTTCCTGCTCTGCTCAATCCAATTTCTCATGAGCTCATAAGGGCCAGATCTTACCATGAGCTTTTCTCTCTCCTCAAATCCCCAAAGAAACGGCGTCAAAGCCCCAACGTCCATGGCATGTGTAAGTACTGCCATGAGGTGGTTCATGATACGAGTTATCTCTGCGAACAATGTCCGAATCCACTTCGCGCGTTCCGGGATCTCGATATTGAGGAGCTTCTCTACTGCCAGGGCAAAACATTGTTCATTGGTCATCATAGATATGTAGTCGAGTCTGTCGAAATAGGGAACAGATTGGAGGTAGGTTTTGTATTCGATGAGCTTTTCGGTGCCGCGGTGTAGGAGGCCGATGTGAGGGTCTGCTCGCACGATTTCTTCGCCGTTGAGCCTGGTCAAGAGCAGTCAGCATTTTTCTGTCTCACTAGCTCTAGGGTATCATGGAGAAGATGGCAAAACAAACAAAGGTAGTAAGCCATAGAATTGTGGCGGAATATGTGTATACTGCCAAGAACTAAGTGACTTACTCGAGAAGCAGTCGCAGCACACCATGGGCGGCAGGATGCTGAGGCCCAAAGTTGACTGTGTAATGGCGCATCTTACGATTCTGAGCAGGATCTTCTTCGAATCCATCTGCCGCCATGCAGTTCTTTTGGTCGCCAGACAAGATTGACTCCTCGTCACCGGCGATCAATCTTATTCGATGAATGTCGTCTAGGGGAGGAAATGAGTAGCAAGCAGTCGAGGACAAGGAAGAAGAATGTGTTGCCGAGAGCGAACTAGGCGATACAGGACCTCTGAACGTCGTTCGTTGAATCGTTGTATGCAAGCAAAGAAGAGTCGAATTTGGTCGCAGACATCGTTGTCGCCATGACTGGTACACTGATCTTTGCAACAAGGGCATTGTTCGCCGGATTCCAATGGATCTACCCTTTGCCAGATATACATGGGCCCTCTATTACCTCGAGAGAAAGACAGAAGAAACAAATGCGTGAGCGAAAAAATTCCACGACAAGTTGATAGTTGAGGGTTTAACAGATGAGAACAAGAAGTCATTCGTAACGAAGCAAACATAGTGATGAACCCCGCAATTAGTGCAATTAACAGATTAAAAAACATTACTCTAAGAGGCATAGTTCTCCACCGGAAACACAATGTCAACGCCTTGATGAAGCTCATTCTGCCATCTAAATGCTGATGTTTACTCGCTTGGGTGCCCTTGGCGTGTCCAGCGCCGCAATTTTGGTGGGGTCTAGCTCCCGCATCAACCCTGTACACGACATGGGCCAAAATAAAGGGATAGAGGCGATGCCCCCAAGAAAATGTTCTCAAGAAAACCCCACCAAAAGTTTTGACTAAGCTGCGGATGAACAAAACACAGCAGCCACAAAGCGCAAATCTCCGCATCACAATAATTAATCATATTGAGTGACTAACTCAGATTGGTTCAAGATGCATTTGTCATTGGTACTTATGTCAAGCTACCTATGGCATGCATAATATCTCTCCACGTTAAAAGCTCCCAAATGATTCGCAGTCAAACCATTCGCAGCAGAAAAGAACGTGCTCGGTGATGTTGAGTACATGCACGAGTAGTAACGAAAACCCACTCCCCCAAGCTGATGTTCAGTCCATCTTCCATGAGATGACGGTTCTTTGCCATAAGCTTCTCAGATGCAGCCTCGTTCTTCCGCTTAAACTGCTTCTGGTAAGTGCTCTTCTTTGACGGCTTCCAGCTTGGCTCGCACTTCTCCTTGTATTGCTTGATCTCAGAATTATCAAGGGACATGGGCTTCCAGTCATCGTCTCCAAGCTTATTGAACAGCGTGGTCAACAGCGTGGTCGTGAACTTGTTGAGTGGACGAACGATGGCCATGTGACGCTCCTTGATGGTGATATGGTGGCAGCCGATCTCTGTGAAATATGGAATGTAAGCACTGGTTACAACACTCGGGAAGATTCATCACTTAACCCCCTTGTCGCAGTACTTGATTGTCCACAGACCACAACTTGAGAACTCAAAACCACTCCGAGCGGTAAGCAAGATCAACATCATAGCAAAAACCAGCTTTCTACAACTTTGCAAGCAACAATGTCACAATTTTACGACTGCGATAGCAATTCGTGCCTCAAGTGTATATGTCTATACCGGCGGCGCAAATTCTTTCCACGCATTCCACTACCTGGTAAGTAGTACGATTCCTCTTCTGAGATCTTTTTTTCCACCTCTGGGTCCGATATCGAACATTACATTTTATAACTTCCAGTAATGAGTCTAGTGACGCGTTTAGGAAGTCGACAAGACAAGAAGATTTCCAAGGAGGAACTTGACGGTACCACGAAGCTTCCAGCCAAAGCTGTGACATTACTCTAGATTCGAGCCAGGAGTCCAGGACCTACAAAGGCATCTGCAAATTATTTTCCCCCTTTAGCATCAATCGTATCATGGTCCCCGTTTTCATGAGGGCTGGAGATGGGAATGTCCTTGTCGATGGACCAATTGGAACAACTTCTGTCATAAAGGTGGTACCCTTGGCGTTGGTCCGACTCGAGCTGCAAATACTTGAAGCTGAATGAGGAAATGTTGGCTACTGTGGTATCCGGAACGACAATGTGCCGCCTGGAGGTAGCAACTTTGGTGAAGCGCGGAATAGGATATCCTTCCAACGTTGGTTCACACATACGTTAGCCCTTGCGCTTCTTTTCTTCTGAAAAGGGCACGTAGCATCGAATCTATCGTCATCCAAGGCTTAGTTCAAAGGACGGAGATTGTAAGATAGGTCTTGTGCATGAAATGACAAGAGAAGGAGCCTAACTCTTCGTAGTCAACAATAGTGGCAATGGCAATCGTAACATATCTGATGTTCCAAACCGTGAACGCCTTTAATATGGAATATAGATCCCAGCACAATCGCGGTCCACTTATTATTTCCTAACTGAAGACTATATTTACATCTAAGAACGAAGTCGCTTAACTACTAGTGTGGCGCTATTCGACCCCCTGCAGTTTTGACACACTCGAGCGCGTTTTCTCCTCAACCATCTCCCCTTCGAAAATAACAGCACCTGAACAATTCCATCAATATCTCATCTCCCTGCCCGTATATCATCTGCAATCTTCTCTGCAAGCATGTACACCGTTCCTTGTGGATGACCCGGCACAGAGAATGGCGCAATGGAATTGTCTACCACCCTAAGCCCTGACACACCAAACACCTTGCCTTTAGAGTCCACCACAGCATCCAGATCTGTCATTTTCCCCATCTTGCACGTACTAGAAGCATGCCAGATCTGTTGTGCCGCTCCTCGGATATACTCCAGGATTTGAGCATCAGTTTGTACAGCGGACCCGGGTACGATCTCAGCGCCAACGCGAATGACCTTAGCTGGAGCTGTCTCCCAAATCTGTCGCGCACGCTTGAAAGATGCGACTGCTACCTCTGCATCCTTGGGATCAGCCAACCAGCCTAGATTAATCGACGGCGCATCGAGCATGCTTGGGCTGCTGATGGTAATGTTTCCCTTGGAGAAAGGCACCAGGATACTTGGACTGACAGCACCGATAGTGAAGCCTGGACCTCCTGGAAATCCGGAGATTACATGTTCAATCTCTGGCCAGTCTGATGGAAATGCAGATAGAGCCAATTCTGTCGCTAGAGAGAAGTTCGATCGGAGCGATGCAGGGAGTTTCTCAAAGCCGAAGTACCCTCCTGCTGAGCTGTAAGGTCCAGCTGCAGAGTTGAGATATTGCGAAAGTGCGAGCGGTGTGTTATCAGCAATGACTGATCCAGAGGTCGCAGTTGTGATGCCCCAGAGTACATTGAAGAAAATTGGATCCTGGAGATTCTGACCAACACCCGAGAGAGCCGAGACGACTGGAATGCCTTGACCCGAGAGAGCAGCAGGAGGACCAATACCTGAAGAATGTCAACAGAGAGCCATTGAAATACAGGCCTTAAGAGTCTTACCGGATACCATAAGGAGCTGCGGTGAGTGAAATACGCCAGCTGAAACGATGACCTCCTTGTTTGCTGATAATGTATACTCCAGTCCTTGGGTCAACACTGTCACACCGGTGGCTTTCTTGTTTGCATTGAAGAGAATCTTGGAAGCTTGAGTGTGGGTGTACACTGTCATCTGGGTCTCTTGGATCGCATCTTGCAAGTAACTGCTTTCCGACGTCGATCTTGTCGCGTCATCTGGATCAATGGTCGAAGTCACCCAAGCACCACCTAGTAACGAACCACTGCTGAAGCCCGATGGACTAAGGCCAATACCTGCGGCTCGGAGCGCTCCCGAGAGAGCGTTGATAGTGGGATCGACCCAGTTCCCGTACGAAACTTGCAGTGGGCCGCCTTTGGTATTGTCGAAAGCACTAGGATCATATAGCGGAGTGGCATTGAAAGTCGCTCTCTTGGTGAGGTTTGGTGGCGTGAAATGTGCAGACTTCTGGAAGAACGGCAAGAGGCTGGGAAATGTGTAGCTCTGATCTCCAACTTGATCCGCCCAACGCTGATCTGAATCTGTGTTAGCATAAGAAATGTCAAGTTGATGGTCCAGCAGAGATTGATATCCGATGATCACTTGTCAAGAATGTGTTGGCGGTCAAGCCACAAGCCAGCCACCACGCGAGGAAAATTGGAAAGAGTCTTGTGCCGCATCACAGGCCTCGGAATATTTCTTCACATCACAGTTTCATTCGAAAGGATCTACTTTCGAAGAAGGACCTTTGGAAGAAATTGGAAAACAGAGATGGAATTCGTACATGACCCTTTGGTACCCCTCAGATACGCCATTGTGTTCAAGGCCGATGACCCTCCAAGAGTCTTTCCTTGAGCATAATGAATCTTGCGATTCGCCGCACCAGTTTGGACCTCAGATACCAGTCCCCAATCTACGAGAGGCTGTTGGGGGAACACCTCCGTAGTTGCCAGGACTGGCATCACCAAACCAAGGAACGGCACGACGCTGTTGTTGCTATTTTCGACTTCATAGAAGCCGCCAGCTTCAACAACTGCTACGGAAGCAAATTCTGCAAGACGAGAGGCTATTGTCAATCCGGCAGTGCCTCCTCCAACGACTGTGAACAATCTGTGAGTAATAGATCTCGCATTTGTTCAAATTCTAGCCAGGTTGGGCATTCCTGCATCGGCCCAAGCTGGAGTGGGTGATCATTACCTATATAGTCGAAAGACGCATTGCCTGGAACTCCAAATGCACTAGACGGAGGTCTAAGTTGTCCGGCCTTTCCAATTGCAAGCGTGCAGCACGATGCAAGCAAGACTAAAGAACTGGTTGAGAGGAACATCGTCGGTGCGAGTGACGGCTGAAACAATGGAGGCGTTGGGTTGGGTACCAAAGAATTTATGCGACGAGCCAGATTCGAACGCACTTGAAATGTTGGTCTTCGAGGCCTGGGATCAAGGTTCTCCAAGACGCCGGGATTTATTGGAAGCCCTGGTTACTTATGCCATTTGTGGTATGGAGCCCAGCTTGTAGCCAGCGGGGAGCAGCGGAAATCTCGACTTGATTGAGACATCTTGCCGGCTCTGCCAGCATATGGGATTATTCCGTGATCAATGGAATCAGAATGCCTGCAATCTCAGGGATTGTTGTGGGGTCCCAGCTATGCAGAGTGGTGCAGGTACCGTGCGGGACTTATTGGACATCTGCAAGCACTCTGCAGGAGGTTGCAGTACGGTGCATGGGCGAATTAAAATGCGACCTCCTTACTGCAGACGGACATCGGCTAAGACTCGAAAGGGTGTCAGCTATCGAAGCTAAGAGAACAGCCAATTCCGAGGAATTGCGAGTACGACTTCTCTAAACTCTATTTCTGAGACATCCAATCCTTCCAAATAACACGCAAATTCATGGAGAGCTAGCTCGGAATAAAGGCGCATCCAAGAGATAAGCACGCACCAGTATTGGATCATCCCGCGCCGGCCCCTTTCACGGGACGATCCTTCCTTGCAAGCTCGACTCCGGGCAGAGTAATCTACACTTTCACAGTTTCTACCACCATTCTAGCTTCGGGCATCGGAATTTGTAGCTTGCTCTACGGTTGTTCTAGTCTGCGGCTGTTTGAAAGACTCCATCAAGCTTGCTGATTTGGCGGCAGAGCAGAAGTTGCAATAAAGTGGAATTCATTAGACACAAAGATTGCCGAGAACTCTCCAGAGAAGCAATATCATCCGATCTCATGGATCGACGTCTCAGCTTTCGATTCCTCACAAGGTATGTGGGGGGCATGTTCCTATTGGAGCCCGCAGCGGATGTCTTATGTGGCAGACTAGGGAGTCTAGGGCGTCTTCGCTTGCAGAACTTATTTGTACTATTCCCTTCCTCTAGCCTTTTGTTTCCCCGGTTTTGGTTCCTAAAGCTTCTCGGATCAGCAATGAAAGTGCTGTGCTCGAGCCAGCAACAGACTCGAATCAACGATGAATTCGAGCGATATGGTTGGAGCATGGCCGCCTCCACCGGGCGTTACTCCAAACTTTGAGAGTCCAGATTCGATTGCGTGGATGGTCATCACGGCAGCTTTGGTATCTCCAATCGTTGCTGTGTTCTTTGTTTTGATGCGATCATACACCAAAAAATGCATCTTCAATCGATTTGACTGGGATGACTGTAAGTCCTGCCCTCGGTGTATCGGAAGCGGAAGTGACTGACCCAAACTCATGCAGATGCCGTTGTCGTTGCTCTTGTGAGTAAGGCAGGTCACAGTATATTTCCAGAAAGCTAACATACGGTCCACAGCTCTTTGCATCTGCGTACTCGGTGTTGCAAGTCATTCGTAAGAGATCGAGGAATGGAACATCTCGGACGCCTGCTAAGATGTATTTATAGAGACCCAGTATGGTTCTGGCTTGCACATTTGGGACGTTCCTTTGAAGAAGTATACAACCTACACCAAGGCAAGCCCTCCGTTATTTCTAAGGCCTCGACATGTATTGACTTCAAACAGCTCGGCATACCCGGTGCAGTGACATATAACATGTCAACGCTCTTCACCAAGGTTGCGATCCTGTTATTCTATCTCCGGCTTTCCACCGACTTCCGCTTCCGATGTGTGACATACGCCGTCATGTTCGTTGCTGTAGGATACAGTCTCGCAGGAGGATTCGCGTTCTTATATCTCTGCCGACCTCTGCCGAAGTATTGGGATTTCAGCATTCCGGGAAAATGCTCGAACTTTGGTGCTGCATTCCTTGCTGGTGCTGCACTGAATGTTGCGACTGATGTTGCACTGCTCCTTTTGCCATTATGGCTGCTTCATCCACTAAAGCTGCCGCTGAGGCAGAAGATCGGGGTTACCCTGATACTAATGACAGGTTCTTTGTAAGTCTTTCCACCTTTCACACTTCGGGGTACCAGTACATATTCAACATTCTTTCGGTTGGGTTTGGCAAGTTTCGTGGAGTCGGATCTGACAGGAAGCAGCGTCTGCGGTGTGAGCATATATCGATTAGCAATCATTCCTCCAGGGCTGGATAATATGGACGCAACTTGGCACTACATACCGAACATCATCTGGTGGTAAGCCTCTTATCGAGGACTGTACGAAACTCGCTCCTGTCTCTGACACCCCACAGCATTATCGAGATGAACACTGGTATAATATGTGCCTGCTTGCCAAACCTCAAAGCCTTTGCAAAACGTCATTTCCCCAACCTATTCAAGAGACCAGTGCCAGCTCTTGTCAGGCCAACGGGATATATCCAAAGACCATCTCCGCAGAGTCTGGTAGATGCTCAAGGAAGTCGGACACGATGGCTCAATGGATACTTCTCCATGAGCTCGCTCAAGTCGAGTAACGGCTCGACTCCGTCAGTCAAGAAGACTGCCGCGTCTGCATCCACGACTATATCTGAGCCACATCGCAAGAACGATACGATAGAAGTTGTGCGCGAGCAGTTGACTGTGTGATTGTCCACTTGCCATAACGGGCGTATAGATTCGACGATCAATCTTCCGAGGGGTTCCATCACGTGATTCGTCTGTCCGAAGAAATCCTCGAAAGCACGGGAGTGTCAAGTTGCCATCTGGCGATTACGATTTCCTGTCTGTCTGCATCGGGTAGTCTGGAAAGCGTGCTATGCTGTGAGGGTCCAGAAACGTGGTGTCGTGAGAGGGTTTTGGTACTTTGGGTTGGTTGGCGCCGTCACCACCATGGAGTGTTGATGTTGACTTCTGGCGAGGCTTAGTTGCCGCCTCGTCACCCACCCGGGTAGCTTCTCTATACAGCCCTGGCACGTCAAAGCTACAACGCGGACCTTACAGCAGCATTACAATCATCCTCACTCAAAATACAGCATCGCTTCTAGGCATCCATGGTTCGTTTGCAATGTGCTCAGCAATTCACAGGACATTTGCTAACCTTGGTCAACAGTCTCTTCCGAATCCAATATCACATTCACCTTCAAATCTCCAACAACCTGTACCAAGTCCTCACAGTGACTCGCATCCTCCGCAGCAGTAGCAAGACCCCGCAGGTCGCCAAGCAGACCGTGAAGACGGCGATGAAGCCTGCCGGAAAGAAGCTGTCGCAAGTACGTGTCTAATGTCAACAAGCCTATTTGTATGATTGCTAACAGACCAGTTGAAGTCCAGGTCAAGGGCATGCATAGCAAGAAAATTGTGACAGATGCAAACAACAAGCGGGCGGCCTTTGGCATCCCTCGCATCCCCATCACCAAGGCGGAATTCTGCGCAATTCGAAAACTGGACAAGATGTTCCTCACCACCACCGTTTTCGACGAGATCCCCGACGGATCGGACATCACGAAACCCGTCATGATCACCAATAAGGAGGTCAAATCTCTCATCAAGTACCGTGCCGAGCATGGTCACTTTGCATTCGGGCGCGTCACGTACGATTGGACGTGGGAGTACAAATGGATCGGATCCAAAAGGCTGGAAGGAGATCACGGAGAAGAGATGCAAGAAGTATGAGAAGGATATGAATGACAAGATCAACTGGGCTCTGATTGCCAAGATCGAGGCTCGGGGTGAGACTGTACCAAAGCATCTTAGAGAGTAGAGACCATGATTACAAAAATGATAAGATGAAGATGTGAGTGGATTTGTCTGGGTCTGACCCATTTTCCACGATACCAGTCTCTTTTGCCCAGATTTAATGTCCTGTTATGATTATGTGACTTTTGCCATCTACATGGATTACTACGGCTTGATGTCCACCATCCATCCCAGGTTCTATTTCCTCATAGCCTTTTGCGACTTGTGCTATCGTGTAAAATACCATCCAATGGTATCCAAAACCCATTCTATTTTCAATGTCCTCATTCTGTCGGGGACTCGTGCCATCCACAAAAATTACGCCTGCTTGGCATCCTAGATCCGTTTCATGTCAATGTACCCATTCGTTGCCGTGACTTGTACAGAACATATCAGTATCTATTGATATCTACTTTCTCTTCAACCTTCTTCTGATTTTCAAACTCATTTTGCTATTCTGTAACTTCTGTAAACTATATCAGTACCCAGATATCCTTCCCCCTTCTCGGCATAATTCTTTGTCAACTCCAATATCCTCATGTTTTTTGTCAAGTTATGGTAAATAACCAGAAATCAAGTCCAATTAATCCAGGTTCAGGTTCAGGATTCAAGCTCTCTCAAGAGTTCAATGTCGTGGTGCGACTTGGTGACTTCCTATTCGTCTTCCTGATCCTGACATCCAGGTATAATGTAGAGCACTTCACTTTAAAAGCGACTGTCTGCTTAAAATCAGTGGCCTGAGCTCAAAAGTGGTGCTCAAATAGGGGAGCACACGAGTCTTAGCAAGGCAAGTTCTGTCAAATCACATGACACATATACTGGTCTTCCCAAGCATGGACGAAGCACTTGACCATGGCATGATGCTGACATTTTACGCGAGATGCGCTAGTTTCAACCATGTTCAGCTTTCCAGTGCATAATAAACTCGACACCCATCAGCTCTGGTAAGATCTGCTCGTGCGCGAGCTAGCACCACCAGTTGAGCCAGATCGTTCTTGCATTTTCCAAATCACAGAAGTACGAAATTGAGGGACGTAGACTCTTTCTCCGCGGGTTATCTTGTTCAATGATAAATGTTTCGGTAATCTATGTTACGCGTAGCACTGTTCCATGAGGTCCTCCTTTTAGATCTGATCAGGATTCTGGAGAGCAGCAGTTCTTACAAAGTTGTCGTCCGTCTGATATTCATGCTTTCTTCACATCTTTGTCCGCCAACATATGCTCTCTCAAGAGCCACACACCTGATACTGTTGCAGCTGGTCCGAACAGTATTGTTGCCACAGCCATCTGAATGGCAATCTCTCCCGTTGAGACATCGGCCTTTCCGAGATGCTTCAAATCCCACATGACTCCCCAAGCAGCAGCAAGTGCTGAACCCAAGATAATCAGCCCATCAACCTGGAAGATATAATGAAGGGAGCCTAGCATGGTCAAGCGATCGGCGGCCGGTAGTCGGATGAGGGATTGCACGAAATTGACTTGGGGAACTTTTGCAGAAATGCAGAGGACCATGGTTATGATATGTACAGCGGCCGAGACTGCGAAATTAGTGATGTAGACCCGGTGGAGGTACTTGAGGCTTGGCTGAGATTTGTTGACGTTTACCGCTGGTTCGCTATTTCGAATGAATGTAGACATGCCGACGAGCAGTATATTGACGTAGAGTGGGCACAGTTGCCAGGACGCTATCAAAGCCTGGTGGATGTAGAGTCCAGGGTCTGGGAATGGGATGTACATCGCCACAGTTGGCAGGAGATATCCAAGGACCAGAGATGGAAGCAGAGCTTTCGCGTAAGATGTGTCGACCAGTCTTGATGCCGGTGTCCATGAGCTTTCCTTTGCTGAAGACCTGAAGAATAGCAGGTACCAGAGTGGTATCACAACAGCCCCACCAACAGTTTGGTAGAACACGGCCCAGATGGATGTCCTAAGAGCACTTAGCTACATTTCTTTGCCCAGAAAGATAGAGCTTGGCATACCATTTGATGACTGACGAAGCATTTCCTTTCCTCCCAGCCTCGACGGACGAGATCGAGATGATTGGAAAGAACGACACGAGAAAGTAGATCTGCTGAACGAGGGCATTTGAGTTCCATCCGGAAGCGCCAGGCAGGAAAGCTGCGACCAAAAATCCTAATCCGTAGTCGAGCGATGGGATGCCGGTATATTTTGTCCTCAGAGTTTGATCGTGGTCTGGGAACTTGAGCGTCGTCGTCACGTCTTCCATGGGTTTGGAAACGCTCATCGCCACGTCACTTAGTCTCATTTCTTTGAGGGCTATCAGAGACATTGTGATGAAGAAGCCAGTGGCAGCATAGCCTTTCCAGCCTCGAGAGTATAAGTTGTCGGCCATGATGGAGTTTGCTGATAGGTTGTTACGAGCAAGGGGGCAGGCCGTGATGGCGTCGAGGTCCGAGGTACTGTCAAAAATGACGAGACCCGTCAATCTCGCTAGGCAGGAAGGATGTACGAGGTAATTTTCTTCCGACTCTTGGATAGTCTTCTGCTTGACGATGAAGATTTATTTGAGCAAGTCACGGAGTCCTCGGGCACATGTTGTCAGCACGAAGTCGAGCCCCTTTCCACGTTCGGCGGCACAGCTCAAAATCTCATTCTTGCCCCGCCATCTCTTGGCTGCCCTGTGCTTGGCCGAAGTTATCACTCGTACATCTCACTTCTTGTGGTTCAAAACGTTCTGTCAATTCGGCGAAAGATCATGAGAAGCAGAAACTGACTTTCGTACTTCATGCAAATTCCATAAAAGTTTGAAATCCATAGAAAACAATCGAAATTCAACGCTGTTGCCGTGCCGCAGCCTTGAAAACAGGACATCGCAATTGGCGTAAGACAGGATGACCCCCACTTTTCCAGCTCACATTCTTAACATCTTGGTCGGAAGAAACCCAGGGACATCGATTTGCTCCCAATCCATGTAAACAAGTTCCCAACTCTGTGAAGCGAAGCTGTGGCAAAGTGGAGATCATGAGATGTCTCTTCTTCGCCAACGGTTGAGTGCTAGAAGGGCAGACAAGGGATGCTGGACCTGCAAAGGCAAGTCAGCCAACCCCTGAGCTACTTCAAACAAATCTAACCTTCCACAGCTCGGAAGATAGGGTGCGACAAGACTCTGCCTACATGTAACAACTGTGCTCGTACAAGAAAATGTTGTGAAGGCTATGGTATCAAGCTTCATTGGCCCGAGTCCGCAGATGGGAGACGGCCTATCAATTCTTGGGATCTTCATCCCCATCAGCCTGGACGCGGGAAAAGACTTGGACAGAATTATGATCGTGTATATTTTCTCAATACGACAGACGTTGATCTAGAGTTCCGAATGGTAAATGCATGGAGTCACAGGGAAAATCGATATGCGAGCCACGTTTCGAGAAGTCTCAATTTCGGGTTCGAAATCACGTCGACGACCAACAACAGGCGATTACTGAGTTACTGTAAGTATCTCCCAATGGAACTGCATGTCCAGCAGCTAATTCCCCCCAAGACAATGAAGTTCTTTCTCGCATGATCACGACTATTGACGACGGCCGAAATGGGTTTCGCACCGTGTTACTACCCAATGCACTTTCCTTGCAAAGCCTCGCATCACAGAGCTTGCACGAAGCCATTCTCGCTCTGTCAGCCCTGCATCTGCTTGGTCTCCAAGCGGCTATTGAGCACAAGATCAATTCTATCAGACTGTTGTCCCAATCTATTCAGGCAAATGAGAATCAGCATTTTGGCCAGTTCGGTACCTGCATGATGCTCTGCGTATGCGATGTAAGCTTCCCTGATCCCAGTTCCGCCTCGAACTGTATGTTGATTAACGGGACAGGTATTCGATGCAGTTGATGGAAGCTGGTATAGCCATATGCGGGCAGCTGATACTATTTCACAAATGATTAGAGCTCAGCACACGCCGGAAGACCCCTCAGCGTACTTCCTCACGTCTTGGCTAGCATATCACAAGATTCTATCTGAATTCAGTCGTATGCCGGATGAGAGTGATCGAAGGAGTATTGTCCCAAATCTCCCAGGCGAAGAGCCTCAAAATCAGACTGTAAGTTGCAGTCGAGTGTCTCTTTTCCGCATTAATTTTTGTAGGCTCTAACCGCCTCCGTAGATCATTGGATCCCTGGGCTGCTCTATGCAAGTCCTCGAATGTATATCTTACATTAACCATCTTGCAAACAAGATTGACGAAAGCCCAAGCAAAATACTGCCCCAAAGCTTATCATCGATGCCGAATAAGCTAGAAGTACAGCTCGAATCCTTAGAGCAAATACCTCGAATCGAGTATGAAGCCGTGAACGGCCCTTTAGACGAATCTCGCATCACAAACACAGCTGAGCTCTACCGTGTCGCAGCGCTCATCTACCTTTACCAATCTATCATTCGTAAGCCCGGCGACTGTGCTCGTCTCAAGTCTCTCGTGGATCACGCGCTCCAGATCCTAAAGACACTGGGCCTCTGCACGAGCCCGTGGCCATTATTTATCATCGCTTGCGAAGTTACTGGTGATGAGGAACGGCTCACGATATTGGACGCGCTAGATAAGATGCAGAGAGAAAGAAGGATTGGAAACGTGGAAATCATGAGGAATATCATTGAAGCGGTCTGGAAACGAGCCGATTTAAACGTGGAGTCCAAGGTCAACAAGAGGGTCAATTGGAAAGACTTGGTTGATACGAAGCGCCAGTTTCCTTCTTTCATTTGATTTATCCAACTTATTATTTGTTGTTTTTATTCCCGTTCCATATTCAGGCAAGAAGGGGCGGTGGGTCGGGTGGCGGTTTACATCACACCCACAAAGCGATGCCGGCGTCTTTTTGATCGCTGGTTTCAGGCTCTTGACCCAGAATTTGTCCAAATATCTGTACGTTCACACCGATTAGCCTGCGTCGAACTATGGCGAACAGAACATTAATCACGGGTCCGGTGTACGTCTTTCTCAGAAAGATCTAAAGTATACCTACGAAGAGGACAAACATTCCGAGTAAGGCAGATACATAATCTGTTCTGGTCAGCCGATACCTAGGTTGCATTCTGTCTCGAGTGGATATACTCATTGTTTTCGTCGTGGTCGGCAGAGCTGCGGGGAAGCAGAAGACCTACCTGGGTAATATAGCCAAAAGGGAATTGGGACATTCTGTGTACATATCACTGACGTAACTCCCACGAACATGACAGCAATCCAATTCATAGTCGACTTTCTCGCCATGGGGCGGAGGGGTAGGTTGAGTGAAGAAGAGGATGTGCAAGGGATACGTGCTATTGGTCTTGAGAAGCTCAACTGGCAGCAACAGCTGTATTTTCATTTGCACTACGTGGAGATGTCTTTCATCAATACGAGAAATCCCTTCCCATTGTATGCCATCCCAACTCTAAGTCTGAATCATCCATCCATCAATCTCGGACCTTGAGGCTTCAACCGAACATGTCACTGCGTCGGAGCAGCTGACACAGCTGCATATCCCTTCCTTGAACCGTGACACGCTTGGCATGGATGTGAAATAGGTTCGTGACCAGATAAAAAGGTCAGTAGAAAGATTGTTAGATCTGCCAAACACTTACGCTCAAAGGTGTTTACCAAATAGGATTCCGCGGCTTCCTGCAGCGCCCCAATCGCCGAAGCCTGCCAATGGATACCTCTTTTTGATCCGAATAGCTCCAAAACCTTCTCTATAACCAAGCGCTGAAGCGGTAGCTTTGGAAGCAGCAGCTCTGTGCTCTTTTGGCGTTTTTGGATGTCACGCAGGGCGTGCACTATTCAGGGTTAGTAAGTACGGGCTGGATTTGATCCTTGTACGTACATCCCGGCGTGGCTCTTCTGGGCTTCTTCACAGCCCCAGGTGTCTTCGTTGATACGCGTGGCTTTTTTCCTGCGGTAGTCTTGCGAGCAGCCTTCGTTGCTAAGCCTGAGATAGGCGGCTTGCCACTGGTGCCCTTGCGCGAGGTACCCTTGGTACGTGCCGTCGTTCTAGCCAAGAAGTTTCAGTATCGTAACAAATCGCGAGGCAGAGTTGTTCCACTTACGGTTGTTGGTGGTGATGTTGTTGCGGCTAGGAAAGCTTTTTCCTGGAGGAAGTAGAAGTGAAAGTGAAAGTCAACAATCGGCAAGTTGGCGCTAAGGGTCACGCTAGTTGATACCTCGACATTCACAACACCGTCGAGAACTTCAATGTCTCCACCTGCAACGTATACTTTGTGGCATTCAAAATATCACAAGTTGCGATCAAAATGATCCGACACCAAGACATTTACAAATTGAGTACGTCTATTTAAATGCTGCCAATTCTCAACTCCACCTCCTCATACACTCTTCTTCCGCATGAAAGATGACCTCCTACACAAAATGTACCGTCCGCGTACTTCGAACACAGCACAAAGATCTCGATCTTCCATTTTCTGGCACCAAACAAGATCTCATCGATCGTTTGGCCACTGCTAAGCAGAGCCCTACATTGACAGATCAATCAGCAGTAAGCACAGTCATTCCAGAGACCACAAACAATGACAAGCGCAAGATGATGGAAGAAGATGTCCAGGCTCGCTTCTGAAGAGATTGAAAGCCAAATATGAATACACCGAGTCTAAAGATCCATCCACCCATCCACCCTCTTACCATCGATCTTGAAAAGCTCAGAAGACTCCCACGCCCTCCCCACGCCACCGAAGCCCCTCAAGAAACCCGATGAATTGTCAACGAATAAGCATTTAGTCAAGTCGAGAAAGTGGCAGTGAGAAGATTGCTCGGGAGGGGTGGTGTGGCACTTATCCTCGACAAAGCCAAGTCCGCAGATGACAATGCCATCTCCGTGTCCGGATCCAAATCCAAGCTACGGAAGGCGAATGATTTCCTGGAGGCTGGAAGATAGCTACGCCTCAGATGGCGGAGAAAATGGCGCTCGGCTTACGAAGTACTGTGGATGCAGAAGAAAGGTCAGAGATCTCGATACTCGCGCGCGAGCTGGGAAGGTCTCGTTGAAGATGCCAATCACGATTTCTTTGTTCACCCACCTTCCTCAGGAAAAGTCAAATCACTGAAATGTAGGGGTAGGGAGTTATATATCTTTTCTTCATGCATCGGACGCTCCTACCCTTCCCTTCGCTCTTCGTTATACAGTGTACGGCTGTAGTGAAACACCAAGGAGTTTGGGAGAAAGGAAAGGGGAATAGAAAGTACTGAAGTGAAATGGATACATTGGGTTGAGAAGGGCAAAGTGAAGACTGGTATCGAGTTTCCTAACCTATCATATCATATCCTATCGAAACGAGGAAAGGGGAGTGTTGTACACCCAAACGGACCGAAAAGCGCACCTAAAGAGCAGAAGCACGCAAGCAAGCAGGCAAGCAAGCAAGCAAGCGTCGCTGCTGCTAACGTATGAAGTATCGTCCTTCCTCCCCCAAACCTGTCCTACACCCAATTCCCATCCCTTCCCTTCCCGTATCAATCCACCGATCCAAAATCCATCATCAACCAACGCAACCATCACATCATTACGCCTCCCTCCTTCCATCCCTCCCTCCAAGAACCACCTATCTCTCCCCAATACAAGCCACCATCAACTTCTCATAATCACCACTCGTCTCCCCCTTAATCCTACTCGCCAAATCCTTATGAAACCTCGCCCTATACGCGCCCTTCACCTGACTCATATGATTCCTATCCCAGTGGGCGCGGATCACGCGGTTCACGAGCAGGTTATCCTTGGTGCCGGCGCCGGCCATGGTTTCTTCGAGGAGAATGGCGTCGCGCATGGCTTTGTCGGTTCCGGTGCGGAGTTGATGGATTAGGGCGTCTTCCATGTGGCCGGAGAATTCCTAAGAGGGAGTGTCAGCTTGGTGTTCTGATTCCTGGTTTGGGGTTGAGGATTTGCAGGGAGAAGGGGAATAAGTACCTTTTTAATAACAGTCTCGAGGTCACGCTGGTACTTTTGCTTATACGTATGTGCAATCGCCGCAATTTGCGCATTGCTTCTCTGCGTCAAAATCTGACAGACCAGCAACTCATCTGTGCCTGTCTTTCCTTCCGTAGCCTTATACAGCTCCAGGACATCCTGATCGATTTGTTGCGGAATCACAGGTGCCGACTCCTCGTTACGATTCGCAGCCAGTACCATCAGGAAATGCCGCTCGGTCTTCATGCTCAGATCGGCTTTGATGTCTGCTTCGAGGTTGCGGTGATAAGTCTTCTGGTAAGCTTCCTTGATGGCTTTCATGTCTGCGTTGGAGCGGCCAAGGAGCACATCATTGAGGACTTTTTCTTTTGTGCCGGGCCCGTCGGTGGCTTGGATGAGGTTTAGGATATCTTGTTGGAGGGGGCCACGCACGATAGCTGTGAGTCCATCCTCGAAGGAGCCGCTTACTTCGCCTTTGATTTCGTTGATGAGGTTCTTTCCGAAACGTTGCTGGTAGACTTTTTGTATCACGGCGACTTGGAGAGGGTCTTTATCCGCAAGAGTTGCGATGAGGAGCTTTTCGTTGGTACCGAATCCTTTCATAGCCTTTTTGAGAGCTTCGGCGTCTGCGATTCCGTCATATGCGATGTGTTGCATTGGACCATAGCCTGGGGATGGAGGGGTAGGTTGGGTATATTGCTGAGGAGCTCCATAACCTTGCTGTGGGGGGTATTGTTGTGGAGGAGGTGCGCCATAACCACCTGCTGCAGGAGCTGGAGCCCCATATGGAGGCTGTTGATATCCCTGTGGCTGCTGGCCATATGGAGGCTGCTGAGGAGGAGGATATTGCCCTTGTTGGCCGTATGGCTGTTGTGGAGGGGGGGCCCCATACTGTCCTGGAGTAGGGCCTGGAGGAGGGGCACCATATTGACCTTGTTGCTGAGGAGGGTATTGACCTGGAGGGGGGGCACCATATTGAGGTTGTTGATAGCCTTGTTGGCCGTAAGGTTGCTGTGGCGGGGGAGCTCCGTATCTGGAAGATAGAGGTTAACGATTGTCCGGCGCATAAGCTTGTAGAACCCTTCCCACGAAGAAATCCAATTACTTACTGCTGTGGAGGCGGCGCACCGTATTGCTGCTGCGGAGCTCCATACTGCTGAGGAGGGGGAGCGCCATACGGTTGTTGACCATAAGGCGGTTGAGGGGAATCTATTCATCGTCAGCTCACTGTCGACCTCAGCTCTTGAATTCCAACTTACGACCCTGTGGGGGCGGGGCACCATATTGCTGCTGTCCCGGAGGAGCACCGTAGGGAGGTTGATATGCCATAGTCTCGAGTCTCGTGGATGAAGCTGTCAATCTGCGAATCTGCGAATCTGCGAAGCTATTCAATGAAGGGAGAGTTGTTAATCAAGAAGCAAGAAGCAAGAGGGGTAGCAAAGGAAGCGGCACACAAGTCCTTGACTTTATGTCGTACGTGACGGCGAACGAGCTAGAATCAAGCTCCCTGTTGGTTGCCTCGTTACCTTCTATCGCCTTCAGCCCAGCAGCCCAGCTGGCGTCGAGAGGCAGTGCTGAGTGGTCGGGATGATAGTGGGATGGGGTTGGTGGTGGTACGAAAACCGCTGTGGGCTGGAATGAGGGGCACAGCACAGCCCGTCAAGCCACTGCAAGCGGTTCTTGGCTGTGAATTGAGCCTGGGATAGTGGATGTAAGCGGGAGAATTGGGCACGATTGTTGGACTCAAAAGGGAGTTGATTGGGTAGATTACGTGTGTGGAGATTCGAGGATATTTTGAGATTGGTGTTGCGTTGGGTCTGTACTGTACCAGGAAGAGGGGAATTGGTTTTGACAGGACAGGTGCATCGGTTCGCAGCGAGGACAAAGCAGCACCTCAAAGCGGGGTGGATTGAAGCTACAGCTGCACAATCAGAACAGGTGGGACGCGACAAGGCTGAGTTGACCATATGACGTAGATTTGGGTTTTGAAAGTTCAGATGACATGAATTGAAGGCGAGATGAGGAATCTTTGAACATGAATACTTGTGAATGACAATTTGTGAATGGACTGTATGTACTCAATGTCCATAATTGTTTGTGGACATTGAATTGTACCTGGCCAGTGGCTGGGAACCGCGGCTTCGTTTGGACGAGAATGGAAGGATTGGAAGAAACAGTAGGTACCTAGTATCCCGAATACTTGCAGCACTCCCGAACAAGACATTATCAGCACACTTAAAGATAAGGTTTCTTCGATCCATAAGGACTGCCAACGGTATGGCAAGAGGTCCATCTATACTTCAACAGATAGCATTGCCATTGCTTCTGGGTCGGGTTACAATGTCCCTACCGAGCCAGGCGAGTGGTCAACTCGAAGGAAACTGTCCTCGACTAAATCTGAAAATGGCCTCGAAAGTGGCATTTGGACTGCGATGTGCAACAAAAGTTGGGAATATGGGTATCTTAGCACGTGATCTCGTCTGACCACTTGCTTCGAGGTCCATTGTCGTGTTTTGTTCTCCGCATCCTTCTACCTGTATCTGTATTTGCAACTGGCACATTCGTTTTCCTCTTCGCTGGCTGACTGTATGCAATGAATAAGGCGTTAAATCCAGTGCCAATCATTTTATCTTCCTTTTCCTGCTGGTCAGGTCACGGGTCTGGCAAACAAACGTGATCTGATTTGACTCATTTGGAAGTCGCGACAGCCTTATCGCGTGCCTCACCTCGGAGGTCCTAAAGTCGCCTCTCGTCCTTTTCCCTTCACACAAACCTATAGCCACCTCGAAATCCTTCAATCCTCCCAGCAACACCTCTCTCCGATCAGTCTCGAACCACCCGGCCTCACTTCCCTCAAAATGGGCGGCTCAGCTTTCGCCAACCTCCACACACCTCGCATGCCCCCTCATGTTTACAATCGCATCCTTTCCCAAACCCTCACCACAGTCCAAAAACGATTCACTCACGTCTCGTCACCCATCTCAGCGCCAGGCAAGCTCGATTATGGAGATATCGATGTCCTATGCTTCGGACCCCTCACTCCAGCTTACAACCCAGCCGTGACGCCCAAAGCAAAAGTCACAGAGACAGTTGCCAGAGAACTCGGTGCAAAAGAATGGATTGTGGGAAAGAGCGGGCAGGGTATGAATCTAGCCATTCCATGGCCTGAAGACGAAAAGGATCTCCTTGAATTCGAGAAGGATGGTACAGGAAAGGCTACTGGTGGAAAGAAAGGCGACGAAGTGGAAGGAGAGTGTGAGAAGAAAGCCAGATTCATCCAACTCGACATCCATATCCTTCCCAATCTCTCCTCCTACAACTGGGAACTCTTTCACTCCGCACACGGCGACCTCTGGAATATCCTCGGCAGCACGATCCGTCGCTTCGGTCTCACCGTCAACAATTTAGGTCTCTACCTCCGTATTCCTGAGATTGAATTACAGGATCGCAAGAAGAGTATGGTGTTTCTGACTGATGAGCCGAACACGATACTGGAATTTCTAGGATTGGATGCTGAGAGGTGGTGGAGGAGTTTTGAGAGTCAGGATGAAATGTTTGCGTATGCGGCGGGGTGTAGGATGTTTTGGGTGAAGGAAAAACTGGAGGTTGGAGAGGGTGAGGGTGACGTTGTTGGTGAGGTTCCGGCTGAGATTGCTATTGAGGCTCAACAAAATGGAGACAAAATCGGGGCTGTCCATGAAGGCCAGGAAGGTGGTACGGCGGGCAAAAAGAAATTGAAGCACAACGACCGTCAACGCCTCGAAAAACGACCAATCTTCCGCTCCTGGATTGAAGACTTCATCCCGCAATGCCGCGCTCAAGGCCTCTACCTCACCATGCAAACTTCGCGTGAGCAGATCCGCGATGAGGCTTTCGTCAAATTCGGTGTGCAGGAAGAGTACGAGAGAAGCCTGAAAGAGTGGAACATGGAGAGACATAAAGATGAGCTATGGAGGGGTGTCATCAAGGCCACTGTCCCCGTTGAGGAGGTTGATTCACAGTTCAGGGCGGCGAGCGTGAAGTATCTAAAGAGTGTGATTATGGAAGGCGGGTTGTGGAATGGAGAGGCAGTGCAGGCTAGTGAGAGGGATGAGGATGGGAAGTGGGATTTCCAGGAGGTGAGGAACTTCGTAACGGAGAACTGGGAAGAGGCGGGTAGGCTTAGGATGGCAGCTCAGCAGAAGAGGGCGGTGGAGAATATGAAGGCTAAGGCGGAGAAGAAGGCGAATCTTGAGGGGCTAGTAAGCCAGGAGGTGGAGGAGAAAGTAGAAGCCAAGACCGAGGAGAAGGTTCTCGCATGACTTTGTGCTGGGCTGGAATGGCGTCTCTTGCTGGGAATTCGGAGTCTGCAAGCCATCGATTGTATTTGATACCCATCTCTGTTGCTACTAGCGTCTTGGGCAATTCTTCAACTCTAGCTTCTCCACAACTTCACTCACAACCAAACACAAGAAAAATCAACATATAAATAGTATTTCGAATCCATCTACAATGAACCAACACCTTCCGAAAGTCGATCCTAGATTTGCCAGATGATCCCCTCAGTGTCCGTTACTCAGTCTTCGTATCATGCCAGGACACAGAACTGGGGATGGTATAAATGATACAATTCCGAAAGACTCTACAGAGCCATAGCCTACCCCACCTCGGCCAAATTACTACCCGTTGAGGAGTACGACTTTCGCTGCTATCAACGACATGTTCGTCGTCATTCTCTGGCAACATTTCATACATCACCCGGTCATGTTTTCAGCTTTCAGATTCTACCGTGAATTTGGCTGGACGATACGGTGAAATGGTTAGGAGTTTGGTTATGAGAGCAGGTTCCAGATGGAATGCCCTCGCATAATTCCTTCGTGAATGTTTGTGCTGTTGCTTGGACGCAACAAGATGGGGTGGGTGAGTGTTTTATAGGGGGCAGGAGGTGGGAAGGGTGGAATATGGGAATGGTTTGGGGATTTGGGAGGGATGGGTTTAAGAGGAGGGAGGGGGATTTTGGAGAAGGAAGATGAATTAAGCTAAGACCAAGCTGCGGAGTCCAGTGCCTCGTCTTAACAAGTCCATCTTATGATATCCCGATTCCCGAGTCATCTAATTCCAGCATATACATATAAAATAGCTGTCTTATCGAGCGTGTTGATCTTCATACGAGGAACGACCCTTATGTCAATCCGCGAGGTAAGATCGACGTTCCTACTCGCAATTTTTACAATAGCGTTGTCTTTTTGGTAGGTGGGATGTTCCAAATGTATCTTCCTATCTACCCCAGTCCCGTCTACATGCCATTCAATCGATCTAGTGCATGCAGGACCACAGCTTCTAAGCCCAGTGCGATTCTCGCTTACGGTACTATCGCTGTCAGCAACCCCTTTCTTGTCATTTCCGAGCTCCTCGATTTTCGTTTCTGCTGTTTACCTTAATCCATATTGTCTATATGTTCAATCATATTCATTGCTTAAACTCAAAGAACAGGAAGATATGAATTGTGAAAGAGAGATCACTACCCTAGACTTGTGGTCTACATTACCTCCACTTCCAACCTGGCCACCCCTCGCGCCACAGGATATAGCGATCTTGTGATTCTCGGGTCTCATCTGAACATGTTAGTGGGCTGTGCTGTGGAAGATATTGACAAGGTTGGAGGATTCACAGTTGGGACCTGAGAGTGATGGAGGGATAAATGACAGGTGAGGTAAGTTGGCATGGATTAAGGTGTATATTGAAATGAGTAAACGTAGAGTACTATATAGAAATCCTGATCACTTTCAAAGTGGGTCAAATAACGACATCTTGCGGAGCTTCTCCCGAATAGGTTTCCCGGACTTTTAATACTCTGAGGTGATAAGGTGATACAGAGGAAGGTGCCGAAGTCATGGCGAGTGTATAATGGCTGTGTACAACTGACTGTGAAATGTAACATTCTCTAAGGGGCCGGATCCGTAGCGCATTAGGGGTGTGAAGTCTGTACTCCACAATTATCTGATTTCTTCGAGCCAATTATTCAAGAAGACGGTTCAGCCATTGAGGAGGATACTTTGCGTCGCATAACCGGGAAATCTCCATTGGTCTACTTTGCGGGTTTCCCTAGGTATATAAAGTGAAATGCTATCGAGTGGCCTTATACTGTCATTCAGAACTACGTGCCACTCGATAAGATGCTCCCTCCTCCCTCGTGAACTCGAAGTATGGGTATTTTGCGTGGCTGGTCTACTTACGAGGTCTCGAAAAGACCTTTTATATGTCAATCTAGTGTGGATGCCTTGTGTTTGTATCATATTGAGCACAGACATAATCTGAAAGACCTCAAGCAGTGACTCATGGTTTCACAATGAGCTTGGGTTTTCTGGTCAGAAAATCACCATTTGGTTTCTGGAGGGAGCAGAGTCATGGTTGGTCGATGTGAAGGTTATATAATGGGAATCTCCGTCAGTGACTTGAGCAGCAAGAAGAAAGGCTCCCGCAACTCGAGTATTTCATGGTGGAGTGGTGCCATGGTCCTTCTCCGCGCCGTTACAGTACGTTGTTCTCCTCGGTAAAGGGGAAGGTATTTTGGTCTCGTTCTCAATGGGTTAGCCTTCTTTAAGTCTATTCTCTGTCTACTGTGGTTTTCTGCAAATTTTCAGATTTAAGTGTTGTCAGCAGGAACCTTATTGTCATTTTCACCCCCTTTTCATTTTCTGCTGAGTTCAAATCTGACGTGCGGACTGTTTCTTGCAATGATCCTTCAGACTGGCTTTGGATTTGATTTATGGTGGCGTCACGTATTCCCGACGCTTATTTATTGTTCTACAGTGAAGTTTGATGCTCGCTCACCATGAGCATTCCTGGGTGAAGCTCTAAGCGGTTTGTGGGAGAATCTGAGACTGGTGAGGTATGTATATGTACGAAATATTACAGTGACATCATGATTGATATAACATTCCAAAGCCTGAGTCAGCGCTATCAACGATTATGCGGACTCTCTGTAGGACTATGGTATTCTCAATACAGTAACCTGGAGATTTTTAAGCACGTCCCTGATATACAATACAGAGGTTGTTCAATGAATACCGAAAACAGAGCACTGTCGTCATCCAGTACACTGGAAAAAGCTGATGAAGTCAAGGGCTGGCTGTCCGGGGCAAAATCTTGGTGGTATCGTATCCGTCTCGCACTGGCCTTGTCAGAGATAAATACATCCCTTGGTGACGCTTTGTGGTATTACTTAATACCAAGCAACGGTGGTGGCTTGTTCTCATATAGATATGCTGCTGTCAAGCTCGCTACCTAATCTGCTTCTTCACACGTGCTCTACAGGCCATGCTCCCCAAGCCTTTGAAGACAACAAATCACCACGTCGAAAGACACGATCCAGCTGTAAAGTCATCATCATTCCTGTTATTGAATTAAATCTGGAAATCCTCCAAATCTTTGAGACATGACGTCTTGTCTTCTTGTCTTAAAAGATTCGTGAAAATCTGAGCAGCGCATAAGCCAGGGAAGTCCTTAAATACCTTCATAGGATCCTTCATCAGCTCTACCTTCTCAAATAGATGCTAGAGCTGTGACTATGTGTACCTAACATACTCTCACACTAAGCTGAGCATAATGGGTATCCGCTATGGCTTTGTCAAGGTGTGTTCTGGGATGTGTTGATAGTTGTTAAGGTTCCCAAATGGTGTCATGAGAGCATTCAAGATTGAGGTCGTATACACGAGCTCTGCATATCACAAGATATCTTAATGCTAGGAAATGGTCATGGAATGAATGATGTAGGTCTCTGAACCAGGGTTCTGGTTATAACACTCTGATTCTGGGGCGCTAGCGTAGCGGACGAGTTAATTGCTGTCACATGCTCGACCGTTGTCAGCTAGGAAGAGGGCTCACTAATACTTCAGATTGTTCAACCTGACGCTTGACGAGTACTAATACTTGACTCTTCATGAATTATTGAGCTTGTGGATACTTCTTACAATACACGGGAAGATGATTGAATTTTCTTTCTGCATGAAGAGCTCTGAGGAGCTTTTGTCTATGGCTGATGTGTGTCATGCTTGACCACATCGTTTTCTTCATCTTCATCGAGACAAGGATAGATGTACATGCCGCACCGCCGCCTCTGTGGTGGAGGTCAGGGAACAATGCTGTTTTAATTTGAATGAACTTCGGCTCAGCTATGACAAGAGGGCGAGGTACTCCCAGAGCCTCGTATCCCAAATGTCCGCCCGACGCTTCGCAATCCGGGTAAGCTTTCTTGAGATCTGAGCATATGTGGCCATCTATCAGCTGGATCGCTATCTAATCTCAATGATAGTGAATGAGGTGAATTGATTGCCCCTTCGTGAGGCGTAGAGTCTAGATCGTGAGAAGAGCTTCAAAGGAATCGCAGGAATGCAAACCAGTCACGCAGTGATCGGGCTATTACTTCCCGGTCAGTACTTGAATTATGCAATGGGAATGAAGATCTGTGTACTGGACCGACTGCTTCGTAATGACCCTTTCCTTTCCTGCTTTTTTGCGTATCGTCATTTGAGTTAAGGACCCATGGACAGGAAGATCGAAAGTGCTTGAGAATTTTGAAGGAAGAAAAGAGAAGTACACTGTCAGTTCAGCTGACTATTTATAGAGCAGATTAAACTCTTTCCCTGCCCATTGATTATCGTGTGTGCTGTGATCGTGGCAAGCGTACGGGTTCTCTGCATGTGGGGTTGCCTGGTCTCACCACGAATTGTTTGCAGGTAGCAGACATCGAGGCGAGATACGAAGTGACACCGTGCGTCGCCAGAACTTGAATGATCGAAAATTTAATCGTAAATTATACATCCTTGGGTCACTCTTGTCCCATGTTCATACGTGTCTTATGTTGTGTTTGGCCCACCACTTTACGGAAGATGCATGTGGTTCCTTTCAGACATGACGACCCCCACATCACTGTTACCCAAGGTACGAGCATACATTCGGCTTTGAAGGTAGGGCCTCTCGTAATGCCTCACCTTTGCAAAATACAAACACATTCAGCATTCGGCACATCTATCGACATGACTATCAGCACAAGTCTACCCTACCACTTAGACCGTACAAGCAATTTTTGTATTCGGAAGAGAAGATCACTACTCTGTCGCTTGAACTTCCGGGAGTTTTCAAACATCTTAGAGAGGTTTCACTTCCCAGATGCAGCCCGAGATTGCACTTCCTGTGTTCTAAACCTCTCTGGCTTCACTTCCCCTCACGACAGACCTCTCGGTAGCTCTGTTCCTCAATCTTACACAAGAAAACAAGAACGAGAAACTGGAAGCACGAGAGTAACAAAAGACCCGAAGTTTTCGCCCACATGGCCTTTTCTCGCGGCGATCAACGTCGAACTTTCTCTACTCACGTCCCTCAACATGCCTCGCTCAGCATGTTCATTCCTGGCAACCAAGTGTGTCTGACTTCCTTAATGGTTACTCGCCTACTTTACTATAAGTATAGCATGGTTTGCTTCCCTCGAATGGCCTTTAATCTATTTTCCCCGTCTCGGCAACACCGTTCCAATCCTTTCAATTTACGTCCACTTTCTCAATCAAAACAATCGATCTCAAGATGAGCATATCTCCAATCTCGCCAGCTTTCCGTACAAAACTGGACCAGGACAGGTTCCACAACCATAGACTGGGCTCATGGCTTCCTTCTGACCGAAAGGTTATCGTCGCTTGGACCAAGCAACTCATGGACCGCATTCGCGCACACCCCAGAAACTCGCCTCTAGATCCGACCCTGGTAGCCTTGCAGGATCTTGTCGACGGCAATATCATCCTAAAGCCTCTATCTGACAACATGTTCACCGAAGTCCCGGATGTTGCTCCCTACAACCAGGATCCTACCCACAATCAAGAGCTTCGATCGTTCTCGGAGATGCTTGAAGCTTTCAACGTTCTTCTGACTATGGGACCGCAGTGGAATGACATTGCGAATAAAGTGGGCTTGATTGGATGTCCCTTCAATGCTATTCTCGATTGGCCTATGGCTAGTAGGTTTCCCGTTCCTCTCTCCATTCTCCTCCTGATAGCATATCGTGGGAGGCTGATTCTAAGCCCCTTTATTGTTGGGAAGTCTAATCGAATCTCAAGACACAGAGTACTGATTTACCTAGCTGCATCCGGTTACATGTTCTTTCTGTATCCCTCAGTCAATGCTCGCCTGAAAGACATGCTCGATAAATGGGAACAATATCTGGTCAGCGCAGATTCGATCGAAGTCTTGTTGCCACCCAATGGAGTATGTCAAAAATTGCCTTCTCTTCCTAGCCGAAGGGTTCATCTGACTCTCGAGACTGCTCTGTGGGATAGTAACTCATCTAGAGCATTGAAACACGGAGCTGACATTTACGAAGTGGCTCGGTGATAATGGTGGCCTCATGCCCATGCTGAATATGGCGAACTCGGACGGCCTGCAGCCAAAAACAACCTACACCTTCCCACAAATCTTCGACTGCCCTGACCCGACAGATGCCAATACCTATGGTTTCCAGAGCTGGGACAAGTTCTTTACTCGCAATTTCAGGCCGGGCATGCGACCAGTAGCGAGTCCCGACGACGACACCATCATTGTCCACGCCTGCGAATCCGCTCCTCTGCAATATCCTGTTTCCAACGTTCAACTTAGTGACAATTTCCAAGGCAAAAATCAGAACTACTCTTTGATTAACATGATGAACAAGAACCCACTCGCCAGTCACTTTGTCGGTGGCACCGTCTATCAAGCATTCCTCTCGTGCCTAAGCTACCACCGATGGCAGGCCCCCATATCGGGAACGGTCGTCGAGACTGATCTTGTTGGCGGGACATACTACTCGCAAAATCTGTACCAGACGTTCTTCGGACATTGGCCCGTAGCTGCTTCAGACGATACTCCCGATCCAGCTGGTCCAACGTTCTCCCAGCCATATATCGCGAGTGTGGCAGCTCGTGGTCTGATCTACATTCAGGCGGACAATCCTGACATCGGTCTGGTTTGCTTCATTGCCATTGGAATGAGTGATACTTCTGGCTGTGAGATTGATGTAACGCCCGGTCGACGTATCAAGAAAGGCGGTATGTATTTCCCTAGCTCTTACCCCAGTGTTGATGAGTTCAAGAGGGACTTTCTAAACATGAGGTCTACAATGTCTACGATAGGCTGACGATGCTTAACTCCTCTTAGATCCGATGGGCATGTTCCATTTCGGAGGGTCAACTCACTGCTTGATCTTCGGTCCGCAGGTTCATTTGGACTGGATCGGTATTCCAGCTAAAGACTCTCCACTGTGGCCAGCTACTTACAGCAGCCCGGACAATATGCCGAACTTTCCCGTCTCCAGCACTCTTGCCAGGGTCATGCCAAGGGCCACTTCAAGTGCCAAGAAGGCGTGATTTGACTGGTGCTATGCTCCACTCATGATACACCAGGCGGAGCAGCAGCATACCGTGTGTGTTGCGTGATAGTGCAATCGGTAACAATGATAGCTCGGAAGACTACATGAAGATTTGGGCAGTTGCGAATGGTCAGATAAAGCTGAACGTCACTGCAGTGAGCTTGAGGCTGGAAATTGTCTTTTCACGCATTTCTAGTATTATCCATAAAAAATGAACAACCGTCTCCTAAAGTTCGCTCACTAATCAAATGAATGGTCACAACCTGGAGCTCAACCCCTGAAAAAACTTTGGCAGCAATCAAAAGTACCTGATGAAGACCTGCCTAGATACTTACTGGAGGGGTGCTTGCACCTAAGGGTGTCTCACGCAAAGATAAAGGCATGAACTGATGTGCCGGAAGACAAAAAGAGATCCGCGCTGACTAAAATCCTATTTCGCTATTTCCCTTGTTGTGATGTGTTTTGTTTTCAATTTCGGGCTTCTTTCGCTAAATTTAGCGATCTGAATTAGCTTTCAATCGCTAAAATACAGGCTGACCTGCCCTAACGCTTCTATTAAGACATACATGCAAAGCCAGACAATAAACTTGAGGCAAGAAAAGCTACGACCAAGGGTTGAAGTTACTGATACAAGTAATAGAAACGGTTTCCTGTAGTACAAATGTCAACAGGCTAATATCAAGTGACGTGGCTCTGGGGTAACTGGTAGGCCTCGACGACATTACCTTACTTTTTAGAAGCGAGCTAGCCCCAAAAGTTGCTGTCAAGGCCTACTGCTGGCTCTACCCCAGTGACTACTTTCTACTAAGATACACGTCCTCGATCTACAGCGGCGTGATATCTCCGGCCTGATATTTGGGATTTGTGGCTGTTGGGGGCTAGCTCTCTGATTGGTGAGCATCGCGAGTTGGCCTATGAAAGACCCTGCTCCTGCCCAGGGGGCACGTATCAGTCTGATAACTTGGCCCGGCTGACATTTCCCCAGGTAAGCCCAGAGCTCAACATTTCCATCTCTGTCCTCGATCTGTGAGCAAAGCTGTATCGAAATTCGATGCCGAAAGACGTGTCTACGACCGCCCAGATCCCTTTCCGGGCTAGGAAGTCCAAGCCGAAGACAAGAACTGGATGCCTCACTTGCAAGTAAGTGAACGGAGTGACCCCTCGATGCTTCATGTAACTTTTGCTCAACAACACTAGAGCTCGTCGTGTAAAATGTGGGGAAGAACGGCCCTCGTGCCAGCGATGCCTCAAATTCGGCGTCAAGTGCGAAGGGTACCGCCCTGCTCCAAACACTCAACCGCCTGGCCCAAAACAAAGGCCGTTATACCCCAAAATTCCTTTGACAACATCTTCAACAGACTCACTGGTCAAGTCGCCATTCGCAGACGAGGAAGAACGCCAGTACTTTGACATATTTTGTAACCGTACGAGTGTCGAGATACTCCCGTCTCTTGACATCGGGATGACTCGCCAAATGCTTCTGCAGGCTTGTTACACTCATGCATCGATACGGCATTGTATCATTGCCATTGGAGCTTTAGACAAGACTTCATCAATCGCTCGAGATTTTGGAAGGCTGTCGCTAGATAGTCCAAAGTGGACCGTCAATGCGAACAGACACCACAAGATAGCTCTGAAGCAGTACTCGAAGGCGATCGGTTTCATGACTGAAGCTGCTTTGAATCCTCTATTGGACCTTCGCACGACGCTCTTGACCTCTTTGCTAATCCTATATTTTGAGGCATGGAACGGCAACCTGCAACTCGCAGTCCAACAGATTCACATCTGCATCAAGCTCATCTTGGACTGGAAAGCAAGATATGGCAGCGTCAACAATTCCGGACTTTCACCCCAGCCTACTGTCGTTGAAGGCGAGCTCATCCAAATATTCGGTCGCCTCGCAATTCAGGTCACATTCTTCAGCCCAGCAAACTCAATCGCTGTATTACAAGCTCGAACACTTCTCGGAACAGAAGGACGAACTCTTGTCAGCTCAATGCCCGAGTCGTTCTCTGATCTCAAGGAAGCAGAACTGTATAACCAAGGACTTATCCGTCAAGGCGTACACTTCGTACAGTCCAACCCGCCGTCTCTTTACTTGAATGTTGCCCGGGACGAGATTGACCCTTCGATCCTAGCAGATCAAGAAGATATCCAAGCCAACGCTCTGCGATGGCTTCAAATCTTTGAGAGGCTGAAAAGAAATGTGGCGCCTGGACGGGAAGTGCGATTTGCCAGGGCGATGCAGTTGCAGATGATATTGGGGTATGTGTGCACATCTGTCACGTTGTCAGCGGACGAAATGATACACGATCCATATACCGACTTTTACAGCCAAGTCGTAGATCTTGCTGGGGAGGTGCTGAAAGATGTTTCGCTGCCGGAAGATCTACAAGCTACGAATTACAGCTTCGACAATAGGGTAATTTTGCCGGTGTGGCTGGCAGGCGTAAAATGTCGTGATTTTTCGGTGAGAAAAAGAGCTGTGGAGTTGTTGGAGAAGTTCCCTAGGAGGGAGGGGATTTGGGATAGTATTTGTGCTGCAAAAATGGTGAGGTGGGTATCGGAACTAGAGAACCAGTACAGTGAAGATGGATGTATTCCGGGATGGGCGAGGATACATGGGCTGAGGTGGACAACGGACTTGGAGAATAGGACTGCTTCTTTGGCTTGTGATCAGAGAGCTTCTCGGTGTTTGGAACCTACTGTTTTGCGAAAGATGATCGCTTGGTGACCATTTGGGCTTGGGGTGAGGAAATATTCATGGCACGGTGCAGTTATGTAAGACTAGACATTTCTGCATATCGATTCAAATGTACGGTCTCAAAAATTTAGCAAATTATGAACGGAAGGTATGCTTCACAGAACGAAAGAGTTGACTCGAAGCCCTGAAGCCTGCCTAGCGAGGAAGGCGCCAAGGCATTGAGTGCTTATAGTGTGCATGCACATCTGAGGCGTCGTCAATATGTTACAAGCAATCAAAGTACTTGAACTCAGAAGCTAGCATCAGGAAACTTCCATGGCGCCTCATTCCGACAGGGTAGGTCGTATAACATCGCCATTTTGGGTTTAGTCAGACCCATCTACTCAGTACTATGTCATATATAAATATGAAAGATTCCTCATTCTTGATGTTGCAAGCTTGTCTTTCGATGCATCTAATTTCGAGCGAGTGTCACTGGTTTAAAGGAAATTGCACCAAAAACTTCGTCCTCTGACCGTCACCGGCTGACATTCCCAGAACATCAATCAAAATGGCGGAACAAATCGATCCAAACATGTATACAACTCCGTTCCAGTTGACCAAAACAATGCATCGTGAGCCATACGATGAAATTCTCCCGTCCAACCCCGCCAATTCTCAAAAAGGCAAAATCATCATCATCACCGGAGCATATGGTGGGATCGGTTCGGTGAGCTTCAACTCGCGATTTCTTCAAGTCAAAAAGCTAAGATGAACTTTAGGCGGCTGCAATGGTGTGGGCTCAAGCAGGAGCTTCAGTTGTCCTAACCGGACGCAACACAGACAAGCTCGCCGAAGCAGAGGCAAAGACCAAAGCAGTCGCTTCTGACCCTTCAGCGACGGTTCTCAGCGTCACAGTAGACATCTCCAAAGAACCTGACGTCCAGAACCTCTACACAAAAATCCAACAAGTTTTCGGTCGCCCAGCAGACATCCTGATCAACAACGCTGGCCCAACCGGTCCCATTGGTCCGTCGGCTCAAGTTCCCTGGGATGGCTTCACTGAAGTCGTCAACACGCACTTCCTCGGCGCCGTATTCATGGCAAGATATTTCATCAGCAACCAACCCACACCTTCTGATCCCGTCGGGACCATCATTTACATCAATTCCGTCATGGCAGGTCACATCACGCCTAACTTCGCTGCATACGCGATCTCCAAGCTAGCAGGTCAGAGCTTCACAGAATATCTGGACGCAGAGTATCCTCGTTTGAGGGCTTTTACGCTTTCACCTGGGATTACGGAGACGGGGATGACGAATGAGCTTTTTAGGCCGTTTGCGAAGGATAATGTGAGGCTGGTGGGGATGATGGCGTTGTGGCTTGTGAATGAGAGGGCAGATTTTTTGAAGGGTGGATTTGTGAGTGTCAATTGGGATGTGAAGGAGATGGAGGAGCATAGGGAAGAGATTGTGGAGAAGAAGTTGGTGAAATTAGGGTGGATCCCGGCGAAATTGGGGGAGGGTGGACATCCGTTTGGAAGTGGTTGAGGATTTTAGGCAATTGCTGGGACGCAGAGAAGGTTCTTTGCATATTTCAATGAGGGCAAATAGAACGATGCTGAAGTTATGAGGTCGTCTCGCAGCTTTCGGTACAAGTTTCGTTGATCACTAATTACGCTCGTCAATCAGCAGTACATCGCCCAATCAACAGAGGCGAGCTCAAATAAACACCGCTAGTCGAAATTGAGAATCCCGCCGGCATTTGCACGATGGCACTAAGACTCCGAGCTGACAAAGGTATGATAGAGAACATTATCATCTCGGATAGATCAGTAGAGTAAGTAGTAATCACGCGGTCTTGCCGTCTCTCTCTTATCCCTCCATCATCGCGGGGTAATGCTGATAAGTTTTGCCGAGGCGTCCCGCGCCCCCGATAGTGTGGATGAAGAATTGACCGGGGCGAATAATCACCTCAACAACCAGTCTACAGACGCACCAAAGGTACTATCTCCGTTCTCTCCTGACCCAATAGCCTCACTTCGATGTTCAAATAACATCCTCTAATCACTTCGCTTCAGTATATTCCCTTGCTGTAAGGTATGCGGCTGCTGGGTGCTTAGCAAGCATTTGCTGCAATGAGTTTATCTTTGAGCTCTTGCTCGTAAATTACCTGGTCGGAAAAAAATCATGTTCGGACGTAAGGGATTCATTGTTGTGGAAGACGTATTTAAGATTGTGAAGAAACCGAATGAATTTCGTTCTTCATTCTATCAACAACATCTTCAAGCTCGATCGTGTCAGACTTCTTCGCGTCACTGGAATTCTGGGGACAAGTTTTCCACAACAACAATCAATAGATCAATTCATACCAATAATCTAGTCCAAGGGTACTCGAAACCACCGACAGTCAAAATGCAAACCACTGGACCTCTCGCGGAGATGCTGGCTCGCAACGGGTACATGGAGACGCAACGCATGAGTTACCACACAGTAAACTGACAAGAACCAGCAAGAACGCAGCAACATACCAAGCACCACCAGCACTCATGAAGATGGTCGAGCAAATGAGAGCCACCAATCAAGGTGTTGTGGTCCTGTCGTGCTCAGATCCTCGCTTGAATCCATATCAGATCCTGGGGCTTGATGCTACGCTCAGTAAGCAATCCTAAATCGCAGAAAGACATGATGATCTTCGACGTCTGAACTGACTTGGCTTGAAACAGAGGCAACAATGGTCCGCAACGCCGGCGGTAGAGTCCTCGACGCAATCCGGACCTTCGCTGTTCTGCAAACAATTGGAAGTCCAGGGACTATTGTTGTGATGCGCCATACTGGTATGTCGTCAAATCCCCCCCCCCCCCCCCGACATTCTCCTGCTCTGGGGCTTCCGCTTCTCATCAAAAGCTGACCATGCTACAAAGACTGTGGAATGACGCATTTCCACGATTCAGCTATCAAGGAATCATTGATCGAACTTGCCCCTGAAGAGAAAGAGAGCATCGAGGGGACGAAATTTGGCGAGATTACTGGCTCGTGAGTTCCCCATTTCCTTAAAATGTAAGCATATTGATACCTGGTACTGAAAAATTCTCTAGGATTGAAGAAAGTGTCCTTGAAGACTTGACACTACTTAGAGCTTCGCCTTTGATCAAGAAACATACGCAGATTGTTGGGCTGAAGTATGATATCCACACGGGCGTTTTGACTCAGGTGCATGAGAGCAAGAGTGAGTTGTAAAATTGCTTGAGATGGGAGGAGAATTGGGAGCCATGCTCTGCCAGATTTAGACTTAGGAATAGAGTAAATAGTTGTGCAAATTTATCGATTTTCAAGAATCTGGGGCTGGTATCGAGAGTGCGTTCAGCGGGAAAGAGTAATTTTCGCTTCGCAAAATTTTGTAAACAGGGACGGCGGAGTAGACCTTCTCTCGAGATCCTTCGATTGGACACTCAAGTTGTACGAAGGAGTACATCTGCGGGCGTCATTGGTGAGCCCTAGGACCCGGTAATGTTGCTGCGATCCCCACCAATGTCAATGCAGCAAGCCTAGATAAGTCAGCCTTGTGTTCAGCCTCCCGAGGCTAGACAGCGCAGCTCCTAAAGATAACTCCCGCATAACATCCTACACTGAAATTTTTTTTTCAACCAGATCCAGGGACCCTGGCCGTTATACCGCTATGAGTCAAAACAATCGTGAATTCGCCGAGAACATGACCATGTCGCCTGCATTGCCGGATATCGAGGCTCTCGTGGAGCCGGGCTCGAGGTCACTTCCGAAGAGCATGGTGATGGTTCCGCGCACAAAGCTGAGAGAGCTTGTGTAGATGCTTGCATGCTCTGTTTCGATCTTCAAAACGATATCGAACTTGACTATAACCCTCAGGCTGGTGCGGAAACCAATAATGATGCCGGTATAGAACCTGCGAATCGACAGAATATTGCTAATTCACAGCCTGATGGCGTGATGGAGGCATCAAACTCCGATGTGGAGGTTCAGGGTATTAATACGTATCGCGATGGCAGCGACAATGGTGAGGGTAGTGTGAATCCTCTGTATGGTCGGTCACGCCTGATCAGAGGGCAGCTCTGAGAGTCGATGCATTGAAGTCTATCGAAGGTGATCAATGACATGACTACCTATCCGCTGGACTAAGAAGTTTGCTGAAGATCTTTAGAGCTCCAGGATCCTGAGGGTGTAAGCAAGGGTATCAGTTTAGATCCATGGAGGTTTTTAGCTTTCCTTAATTGGAAGCACCAATGGACAGAAGACACCCGTCCAAGATCCTACCACGATACCAATTCGTCGGGGCGGACCGTTGTGCTTCCTCTCGTTCGTTATCTTCTTGAGAAACCCGGAGTCCGCGCCATCATACAGAAGAGGCTACTTTGTGGACTGTCTCGATGGTGGTGGAACTACGACGGTGAGACCAATTGGCGAGTGTCTTGCCGGGGACCCCTCGACATGGGAACTTGGGTAGCACTTATCGGGCTGCGTCTCCCAGGCCCTTTTAGTGCCAAAAACGGGCTAGGTGACAGCTTATCACGTAGAAACCTGAGGCCTAGAGAGCTACGCCACATAGAAATACTCCTGGTGCTCCTTGAACTGCCCTACATGTCAGCAAAAAGCAATGCCAAAAAGTCTTCACAATCAGAAGGTCACTTCTGGGGAGAAACACTTACAGTAGGCGAGGTGCTGGACCAGTGTTATCGATTGCGTGTTTTGAGCAGACCAAAGAAGGATGACTGGCAACATTATTATCATTATATTCAAGAGTTGCTGAAGACCCTAGAACTTCTTGCTCTATGGCCTACCGCGAATCGATTTACTCCATGCCTTGACTCAATCAGAGAGCTGGCAAGCATGAAGTTGTCCACTATGTGGCACACCAGCTCTGTCAATGATCTTCCTGCCACAAAGCCTTTGTCAAAAATTGAGAACTTCCAGTGTCGGGAGATGAGTCTGGAGATGCTGCGGAAAGTTGGACACCTAGAAATTCAATGGACTGAATACATCTCTGAACATCTGGAATTGGACAGTGAAAATTCGAGCCTCAAGATATTTTGGTTTGGTTTTGCGGCCATGGCAAGTCCAATAATCCAGTTCGTATGCGTCCGTCTGATTTCTGTTGCATTTTACTGATGTGGAACCTAACAGCATTGGGTGCAAGCAATACAGCCTCACACAATGCCATGACTCTCATCGTCACATGAGTCCAATGCAGGAGCTTTCAACGACATATTCCTTATTGTTTCGCTCGCAAAAGGACAGGCATTACGAAAACCTTTTACAATACGCATTGCTGCCTGCTCCTCTGTGGCTGAGGGCCCTGTACGTAAATGTGCCCGGTACCTTATCTGATGAAGTGGCAGCAAACATGTCATACTTTCTACGAGAAGGCGTGCCCCGCGTCAGTGATATCGAATACCATCTGAAGCACATCGATACAAAGCTCCCACCGACCGAGCTTTTTGAGAGGTATCAGATATGGGGTGATCGTCTCAGACAGCTGAAAGCATATATGGACAGCCAGAAGCCTGGTGGGATTCGAGGACTGTGGGCAGACAAACGAGACAGCCTTCAATGGTATACATTCTGGGCAGTGATCATTGTGGGGGGTGCCAGTGTTATTCTGTCAATTATGGGACTGATGGTATCGATCGTGCATACAGTTGGGACTTTCAAGGGTCTGGAGTCGATGGAAGACTAAATGACCATACGTTGGACCATGATTCTGCATATGCCGAAGCAAAATTTCAAGAGTTGAGATTACTCTTTGCAAGACATGTACGTACCAGAAATTGAAGGGATAACAAATACTGTCATGATGCAAGAACTGTTTCTGGAAGATGGGCTTGTAGCATATGAACGCAAGTAAAATGACATAGGGAAAGAGCGCCGGGCAAATAGTTGCCGGCGATCGACATTGTGGAGGTGGAGAGCGTGGGTAAGATCCACTGTGCGGAGCGTGTTCACTTGAACTACAAACTTTCCCCCGATTGAGCTCGTAGAAATCATTCTAAGCAGAAACATATTACAGCGCCCAGCGTAAGTCATAGAAGTCGTATATTGATCAGTCTCGTAAAGTCGACGCGTCTGCCAATACCGAGCGACCGTAGCCGTTCCTTGATATAAATCCCAGCAACGCCATTTCTCCATGCTTATCATACCATCAGATCCTCATGTGCCGTAAGCGCAAAGTATCGCTTGTTTATTTCTTGCCGCTCTTCTTGATACCCTGAGAGCCGGTGTTGAGAGGTCCTTTGCTTCCCTTGGTCTTTGCAGCCAGCTCAGCCTTGGCTTTTGCGTCTGCCCGGTATTGTCAACACAGCTCTGCAAGACAGAAGAGGGAGAACTTACCAGCCTTTTGCTTCTCTTGGAAAGCTTTATCTTCATCGTCCATCTCTGCCTTTGGTGCCTTCTTTGGCTGCTTCAAAGGCTTAGCCTTGCCACCTAAAGAGGTTAACACCGCGATTATTACAACAGCGAAAGCCTCGAATACCAGCTCTGTCAGTTCCTCCCATTGTTATGTATGAATTATAGAGTTCGAAAAGGTTGTTATTGAGTTGAAAGTGGTCGCAGAATGTCCAGTCGATGTGTCGTGGAGTGTTCGTGAGATTCTTTGGAGGGGTCTGATTTTTGGACAATCCCACCTTCAAATGCTAGACGCGAATAGGCTTAGCTGATATGAAGAAGGCTGGAAGATCGCGACCTCCATCATTCCCACCAGCACACTTCTATTACAGTGCAGCAACATCCCAGACAACATCTCAAAACAACCACCAAATCCAATTTCCTTTGATACTATCTGCAAGACGATGCGCTGAAACTGAAGAAGAGCGACGATAGATTCCCGGTTGGGCCTTCTTACATTGAGATAACTCTGTTTGAGCCTTGCTAACACACCTCTTCAATCACAAGGCAGGGATCTATTGTTGATACTGCATCCACCATGGCTTCGAGAGCCAGCTCAGACGAGGGAGAGATTCGGGACAGCAGTGTAGAGAAGGCAACTAAGTCGCTGCCGCAGTACGATGGCACTTCCGTTGACCGTCAAGACAGAAACCGCTCTAGCATTTCGGCATCTAGATCCCCAGAACACGACTACAGATCCAGAGACCGAAGATCGTATGATAGAAGCCGCTCCCCATATGCCGACTACCAACCTCGAGGATCCAAACGAGCTAGAGAGGAGGAGTATCCAGATAGATCTCGAGATCCCCGCAGGTTCAAGGTCCACTACGAAGACTCTCACCAAGATTACAAACGCAACGCCCGAGGCTCTTACAGAGACTTCGATCGAGGATCTGCCGAGCCATCCGACCTACGATACGATGATCGGGAGAGACATACCGAGAAGCGACCACGAACGCGCAGCCGGTCTCCATACCGCGCTGGTCGAGGAGGAGATAGATATGCAAGAGGAGGAGGACCTAGGAGAGATGACCATCGGAATGGTGGATACGGAAATGACTCTCGCAGACCCGACTTATATGGCAATGAAGAAGTGAGAAGTCGAGAGATTAAGGACCAGTCAGTGAGCAACCGGGGACAAAGCCCGCTGCCTGCTGATAATGCAAGACGAGAGGCTAAATCTACACAAGGGTATTCACAGCAGAATGGCTATCAGTCTCATAATGGTGTGAAGCATGAAAAGTATAAATCTCTAGCCTTCACTTGGATATTATGCTAATCTACCAGTAGGGAATCCAAGCCAAATGACACCCCTGCCATCGAGGTTCCTGAGGAGGAGCCGATTGATGAAGCAGCTCTGATTGAACAGAGACGGAAACGTCGTCAGGCAATCAAAGATAAGTATAGAGGTTCTGCCACACCCTTACTGGTCCAAGCATTGCAACTGGGAGACAAGTCAGGAGAATCCACCCCAGGTCGACAGGATGATACCACGCCGTCGGCTCGATCGAGTAGGCATATTTACTCCCTCTCGAAGTACATCGCTGACCATACTGACAGCTTCCCCAATGGCCTCTGCCCCAATGACTCCAACGGAAAGTCAAGATCCAGCATCCCCATCGGCCTTCGCCTTCACCAATGACCAGGATCTTGCGAATGGGAAGGCTCAGGGTAATGAGAACGATGGACCCTCCGCCGCTGATTATGATCCGACGATGGATATGAGGGAAGACAAGCAGCGCGATGATCAGAGACATGGTGATGAGGTATTGTCGTCAGCATATGATGAAACTCTCCCAACCACGGAACAAGATGTTTTACTCCCTGCCGAGGCAGCACCAGTCGAAGACAAGCCAAAGAAATCCAAGGACGACTTTGACATGTTCGCAGATGATGACGACGATGATATGTTTGCAGAAGACCCTACGCCCAGCACGAAGCACAAAACTTCAGAAGATGTAGCAAAGGCCGTTCCCATTCCACAGGCAAAGGAGCTCGATATCGGGATGCTGGACAATTGGGACGACATTGAAGGATACTACAAGATCATCCTAGGAGAATTGCTGAATGGCCGATATCATGTCCAAGCCAATCTCGGCAAAGGTATGTTCTCTGGAGTCGTTCGAGCCATGGACATGACTACGAAGAAGCTGGTCGCTATCAAGCTCATCAGAAATAATGAGACCATGTAAGTTGACTTTTCTTCTGTTCAAGATCGGCACTGACAATTTGCAGGAGAAAGGCTGGCATGAAGGAAATCGAGATCTTGCAGAAGATTAACAACGCTGATCCAGAAGACAAGAAGCACATGATCCGGCTAGAACGTTACTTCGAGCACAAGGGTCATCTCTGCATGGTCTTTGAAAACCTCAGCATCAATCTCCGGGAGGTCTTGAAAAAGTTCGGTCGCGACGTTGGAATCAATCTTCGAGCCGTCCGAGCTTATGCACAGCAAATGTTCCTTGGATTGAGCCTAATGCGCAAGTGTAATATCCTGCATGCAGATCTGAAGCCCGACAACATATTGGTAAGCATCGTGCCTCGACATCTCGACATTCATAGACATTACTAATCATGAACAGGTCAATGAAACCCGTAACATGCTCAAGATCTGTGATCTAGGATCAGCTTCCGATGCATCAGACAACGAGATCACTCCATATCTCGTCAGTCGATTTTACCGGGCGCCAGAAATTATTCTCGGCATGCCGTACGATTTTGCCATTGACATCTGGTCTGTTGGTTGCACACTGTACGAGTTGTACACAGGCAAGATCCTATTTACGGGTCGCACCAACAATCAGATGCTTCGCTCAATCATGGACTGCAGGGGCAAGTTCACAACAAAGATCCTCAAGCGTGCTCAGTTCGCGCACGTCCACTTCGATGAAATGGCCAACTTTATTAGCGTCGAGCAGGATAAGCTTACAGGAAAGGTATGTCTATTTTCATTTCCGACCCGTCGGGTCGAGAGAAGCGCCGTGGCGTTCGTGCCACATGTGGACATTTATAATTCCGATCGTCCTACCGCTCCGCCGACCCCAATATCACATGTTCCGACTCCACTCCCAGAATAGAAGAAGACTTGCTGACGAGTCACTCCCGTAGGACACGATCAAGACCCTCACGTTTGCCAAACCAAGCCGTGATCTCCGAACCCGCCTCATGTCCGCATCCAAGGGCCTCACCGATGTGGAAACCAAAGAGCTGACCCTGTTCGCCGATCTGCTGGATCGTTGTCTGGCGCTTAACCCGGAGAAACGAATCACTCCTACTGAGGCATTGAAACATCCATTCATCCTCAAGATGCTGAGGTAAGTTGTTGATGCTGTTGGTGGGCCACGCGACAGACAGATGAGGTGCTGCGTTGCATAGAACCCAGGCCAGATGGTATTTCAGGCTGCATAGATATTCATTGTACAAAACACACAGAATATTGTAGCGCGAGCTAGATAATAGATGTTGCTCTCGTCCTAGTCTTGATGGTCCCCATTTCGGAAGTCTGTGACTGGTAGCCTGCGCGATACTCCCAGCAAGCCGAGCTAAATCTAGCAAGAGAATGATAATATCAATTTCACCAAGCTGTCTACAACCTCTCTTTCTCAACCGAACCAGCATATTTTCCATCTCGCCATTCACTCTCGCCCTTCACGCCACTTCTGAGTTCAAACATGCAAGTCTTATTCTCATTCGGATTCCATGCACCTTCCTCGCTTCAGACTTCCACTGTTATGATTCTCCAGCTCTGCTGTTGTCCCCAAGAATAAGTCAACATGCTAGACTGTCCCGGGATAGACGCAGCCCCTAACATTCCTTCTGTTTTGAGACCATGCGCTTCTTGGCTTTGTGACGGTAAAGTGATAATTGTGAATTGCCTCGGGATCCATGATCTTCAATCTGCAAGTTAATGGGTAAATGTGGACAGTGGTTGTGCAGTGCGAGCTATGCAGATGTGCTTCTAGGATTGAAGAGGTTTTGGCAGAGCTTGGCTGCTCTAGTGCCATAGTTGAGTCGAGGTGCTTAAGGGATTTCTGTCGTGGGTAGGAGTAGACTGACCAAAATATACCCTATATTTATCTTTCTATCTGTTATGGAGTCATCAGTAAGACTGCATTGGTGTACCCATGATACCTCAATCTCTGAAGTTCCACTGGTGATCATCACCAATCAGTGATACAGCTGCTTTCATTCGAAAAGTCGCTGTAATTTTCTACTTGCAAATTGGTATCTGGTCATTACGCATCACCACCGTACACCCACCCGCTGGCTAAACTTTTGTCTCCACGACAAATCCAGTTCCCCCGTATGTTCAGTTCTACCTCATGCATGGCTGTGCCATCTGAGAAAGCCTCAGAGCCACGGCTGACAGAAGCAATATCCTCATCCTAGTTAGTCCCATCAAAACATGTAATAAGCAGACGTCGGCAAAGGTGGCCCAGCCCAAAAGCACCCACAGCAGTAATCACTACTATCGCCTCTCTCCTGGTCTTCCCTCATCCTCCTCTGATTAATCTCATACTGCTCACAAGCGTCAAGCTCAGCACCAGCTCGACCAACCATAGGATCCCCCATCCTCCCACCCCTTCCTCCAGTAGTACATTGGCTCCTTTCAGATGCCGACGTCCAGTTCCAAGGATTCCATGCCGCCCAGGTGTTTATATTTGGACTGGTCTTTGGCCTGGACTTGGAGGCTGTGGTAGATATTGAAGCTGCCCGTGGTGTGTATTTTGGGAGCTCATGGAGTGAAGGCTGTGACGTGGTTGATGGTGTTGGTGATGGCGAACGCTTGTACGAGGGTGGCGGTGGTGGAAGCTCGGGTAGTGGGTGCGAGCCTAGAGGTGACTGTTGAATGCTGAGAGTGGAAGGTTTGTATATAGGCGGTGGTGACGAATACACCGGTAATTGCGACGCCATTGCGTACTGGAAGGCAAAAGCTGACATCTCTTCCTGTGATCTAGACTCTTGCTGCTGTTGTGACCTTTCCGAATTTGATGTCAAGAATTCTGGATTCGAAGTCGTGGATATTCTTGGTCTTTTTGAAGTAGGAGCTTGTGACTTAAACGCGAGAAGGTTGGGAAAAGGCGAGGTGAGTGGGAGGAATGCGGAGAGTGATAAAGGACTCGACATCGCCGCGATGCTGATGCTGATGCTAAAGATCTCTTTCTTACGAAGACACAAATCATTGACAGAGTATATGATATGGAGGACATGCAGATCACTTAATGAGCAGTATGGTAAGGAGAGGCAGCTATGTGTGTGTGACACGGTGGCTGGTTAGATAGTCGCGACACGCTCACATAACAAACGCGATGCGCTGGCACAGCGCTCCTGTCTGGCAAATCAGTGATGATCTCTCACGTCAGAGTCGTCACGCGATGGAGAGCTCCGCGATGGGAATGGCTAAGCTTTGCGAGAGGCGAGGGCATGCTGGTTTCAGCGCCTATAGCATTGGTAGATAATAGGCTGTCAAAATGAAACTTCTTTCTTGTCGTCCAAGAGTTTCTTGTAAAAGGGTGATGCTTTGGGATTGGGAAGGAGGTGAGATGAGTGTTGATGAGATGGAACTCCGGGTATGGGGTCGGAATGTGATGCTCTGCTGAGATCACCCTTGCTGANTACAGCGATGAGTCTCCTTGCTGTTCCCATTTTGGCAGACTCGTGATGCTGGCTGGCTTGCTGGCTCTTTCCCAGTGGAGCAAGCGAATAGACGAAATTATATTTTTAGTTCAGGGGAGGCTGAGCTTCAGCCTCTCGCCGCGCCCTGTACAGAATCCGAATGTACGAACTGTTGAAGTTTCTTTCGAACAACTTTACTGTCTGTAACGGACGGAAAGTTTGCGCTTCAAGTACAAAATCGCGAGAAGTCAAAGTGCGTTGGGTGGACCCCTAGTAAACTTTCCTTGGCACCGAAAATGACGGACGTTACATTTGCATTCCTTGACAATCCTGGCGGAACTCGACGGTGAAAGTAACAACAGGCAGGGAATCTGTGTGCGGCAATACGACCGTAGAAAGTTCTCCGTCATAGCTATCGCGCTCACGGTTAGGCTATGAACTTTCTTCTGCCACGAGCGGAGTCAGCTCCTTCCCTCAGCACTGAGAGTTTCCAGTCCCGAGAGAAGGTCACTGTCCTCTGTTCGCAATCAAAATTAGCTCGACAGTAGGAAAGCTAAGAATGAAACTTATTTTGGTATCAGGAATGAACTGTCTACCGGGTATCGGCATATTGAGGAGATATGCCCACGGCGGGGAAACATATCAGGATGCCGCGCTTGAGCCCGAGAGACGCCCGCTTGTTGCCAGAAAGTAGCGCCATGGATGGAGTACGAATACACGACAGCAGCTATTCCTGTGCCGCGGACGCAGGACGAGAGGCACCAGCGTTATCTCGATGATTCCGACGTACATCCACCCCGCATTTTGCCGGGGATGAGCGATGAACCAACGAGTGGCGACCAACCGTTCGTCACTCCGAGACGTTGGAAATAGCTTCATGCCTGCTACTTTGGGCAAACGACGTAGTGACGAATGCTGAGCACGGCCTTGAGGAAGCGCCCGTCCTTATCTTACTTTTGGAACCTGGTTAAGCCCTTTTGCAATGCAAAATCTGCAACAGAGGCACATCGCTGTAAATAACTCTATTCTTCCAAACAACTCTATTTCAGCTCACCTTGGGTGCTTCACGGCAACAAGGCTGCGAAAAGGGGTTGTTTCGGCCCAGTGCAATGCCCGTTGGTAGGACAGAAACCAGACGAGACCGACAAGGCTGGGTTTCCGTCATCTCACGCAAGCGAGAAAGGCTATGGTGATGTTTGAGACATGGTTCATGGATACTTTGATGCGTACCGAGAATTGAACCGGAACGAGTGGCGATAGTACAGGCGTTTCGCTTGGTGGAGAGATGCAACTCGTCACTCCTCTTGGATGACTTTACTTCGGCTTTTGATGGTATCGGGAGGCATGCTGTGAGCTGTGAAGTAATGCAGTTATCCTAGCGAGCGATGGGCCAGGCGCCCCGACAAGGCCATGGCAATCTGAGGCTACTGCTGTGGAAGGAAGTTGTGTATATTGGTAAATGTGTTCGATGCAATGCAATGCTGTAAGACGGGCGTTTATGTGCTGCTGCGAATGTTTGGGGTGGCCATAGGCTGCGATCGTCGCAAGCGAAATCTGGCTGGATGAGATTTATTTTGACATTCGCTTAAGTCACATGAGACTCCTATTTGGTTAGTGGGATTCGAAGAACAATTCCGCAGCAACTTCTGAAGTGTCGCTAGTAAAGAAAAACAAGCATTCGCCACCATTCTTCCATCTTCCTTCGTGGTTCCTCAAATCTCACACTGTTACAGCGTGTGCCGCAATTCAATCCTTCTCGGAGGCGCCATCCCTACTGAATTCCAATACTGCAACGGTACAAGGTACATTGCAAACCCATTCCCGTTCGGGGCACAACCGTGTCGTGAACAATGACCCTCAGACGTCCAATCAATAGTTAATCAATCATTTCTACGGTCCCTATCGATAAGAGCTCTGAGATTACGACTGCTTCGGATCATTCGAGGCGCTGGGCAGAAATTTATTTTGGGTTAGCTGGCCCGCTACCTTGACTGGCGGTGAGTTTCAGGGGCTGATTTGGCCGAGCTTCATTGGAGGCATCTTTAAACGGTTTGGTTTGGTTTGATGGATGTGTTTGGGCAACGGCTTTGAACGGCAGAGCCGTTTGCCGGCGGCCCTATGTTGCATTTTCTAGGTTTCTTTTCTATTTTCTACTCCGTACATGCTTGTTCCAGGCCCAGATCACTAGGAGATTACCTTAACCGGAAACGGCGGTACGAGGAATGGCTGGCAGGAGGATTCGAGAGATCTTCGGATGAGAAGGATACCTGCGGATCTTGGGCGTACACACCAGCAGTGTAGTTTTCTCGTGTTGTTGAAATAAGAAGGCTGAGGCATCACTACTAGGCAACTAGCAAAGTGTCCAGCCCGGTCTCTCCAGCTGATATTACGCAGTTCTACTTCGTACATGGCCTAAATAATGTTAATTAATTGCCTGTGCGCTTTGCCACACTCTTACTAGTTGAGGAAAAGAGACGCTGCCGGATTAAAAAATGATTCGCTGTAACCCCCAGATTTTATGGAAATGTCTAGAAGCAGCACAGACACCAAAATAACATTATTTAGGCCATGTACGAAGTATGCAAGCTTGTTTAAGCGTATGAGCGATGAACGCAGCGTGCGCAACGAGGCTGTGAAGACAAGGTGGCCATACATATTCCATGCATTCTTATTCGCTGAGAGGAGGCCTAGTGGATGGTCGTTTTGATGAGTTGTTCCAAGCCCCAGAAGCAGAACCTAGCCCTGTATGGTCAAGTGAGGGACGAAGTCTGCATCTTTTGATGACATCCTCGACACCAATTAGCTCTTAGTCTACCTGTCTCATCCCACAGATATTGCTTTTTCTGCGTCAGACCCACCACTTTGTCTTTCCTCGGAAATCTTATTCGCCTAAAAGTCTGCATCCTTGCATTCTTGGCTCTGCATCTCGTTTTTGCCCGCCACCGATGCACCTCATAGCGCCACTGTCACAGCTCTATCCCGGTTCGGCCAATCAAGGCGCCGATCATGCCTCGAGGACAGCCTCACTTGCTGGAAGTCCCAGTAATTGGGCAAGAGTGGAAAATAATGGAGATTCGAGAATATCATACCCCAGGGCTGTTGCAGGCTTCGGGCACAGCAGCGACCAGGTCACTTGGCCCCTCTCTACGCCAGGGCAAAGGTTTCTGCACCCTGCTGATTCGTTGATCTCGCTGGCTTCGGCTTCCATGACCCTCTCTGGAAGGATGCGATCGGAGATTGGCCACAACGTTTCTTGACGATCCTGCTTTCGCTGTGGTCCACTCAAGCCGTCGTTGTGATGACTGACACATCACGATGCAGCGTGCAATTCCCCATCCATGCACGCGATGCCAGTTCTGCTCTGGCCTCGATCTGCAGAAGATGAGAGAAGCCTTGGATGAGCCGGAGTGGGTACGGAAATATTATTGGAAGCGTCTGGCGCTGTTGGGTCAGAAAGGTTTGCAGCCAATCAAGGTGCGACACTCTGGGCAAACAAGATGTTGCTCGCATTGATCGCTGGGAGCCACGAGGCAGGAAATGCGGCAAGACGGAGGGCGAGCGAGGTCGAAAAAAGACACGAGTGTCACTTGGTCTCATGGTTTGATCTGTGATCGGTGGCCGGTCTCAGATGTCTGGAGTCTGACAGCCAAATTCATGCGACAACCAGCCCGGCACAAGGCGACTGAGTAGGCGACAACTGCAAAGTCCCAGCGCCACAGCAATACGCAAGCAGCCACTCATATGGCAAACTGGCTATGACATCCAACCCATGGCATGGCTCACGCAGCAGGCTGCAGCACTTTCTGCGCTCTAATAGAGTACTGTACGGAGTAGGTGTGAAAGTAGACTTGGAAAGGATTCTGCCGTGGTCTGGCTGATGCCGTAACCAAACCCTACACGCCCGCCTTGCCCAGCTTTGGCTGCAGAGCAAAACTGCACTGCTGCTGCAACATGGCAGCACAGACGGAGGAAAGGGAGGGTGATGGATGGCTGGCCCATGCACCAGCCTATTTTCTGTTCGACAGTAGCATGGAGCATGCGTGTGACTGGGATCAAAAAGAGGGCCTGGCTTTTTCTGACTTTCCCACTCTAAACTAAACAGGGTACAGGGCTATCGACGGAGCCTAACCTTCCAATCAGTGGTCCATCTCCTGAGGATGGTCCGCTAAATCGTTGGCCCAGGTGGTGGAGAGACCGTGTATGGGCCCGGCTCAACGCTAAAACCAGTGCAAGCCTAGCAGGAGCCCAGCTTTCATTAGTAGCCCGCCCCAGTCTACCATCCATTACTCACTCTTGCCATCGCTCTAGCATCCCCTGCCATATCTGTCGTCAATGAGTTGAGAGTGACTGGCCCAAGTATCGTCATATTAGTCCGTGTGTCCCGCCTCGACCTCACTCAACTTCTACCACCGCCACAACCGACCTCCATACATCTATTTCTCAACCTCACAACTTCCTCTCTCTTCACGACTCTCCCTCACCGTCGCCATCCTCCACTTCTACCACGACTTGTCTATCTAGACTTCTTGCGCCGATCCTACCTTACGATCCAAGCGACCAAGGCGACAGACAGTCAGGACCCAGACCATTCCCTAGAGGCCGTTTTCTTTTCTTTCTGTTGGACCCAGTCAGAGATAGGATCCCATCTTCCACAGGACTTTTTGAGCTTCGGTTTTCATTTTTGCCATGCATAATACCTTCCATGGTCAAATTACACCACCACCATCGCCGCCACCCCAGAGTCAACAAGCTTCTCGTTGCCCACCATCACCTGAATCGAGAATAGGTATATTCCTTGGCCCGTCTTTGGAGTTGAAGGGAATCCTGGGGACGGGTGCATATGGTGTTGTGTATTCAGCAATCGACCACCTCACCCAAACCTGGTATGCGGTGAAAGCCCTGAGCAAGACCAACCCCAATGGAGAACCTTTGGACAGGAGGCAGCGGGAATTCCAAGCCAGGGAGATTCAACTTCACTATGCAGCCTCAGCACACCCTAACATAGTGTCCATGCTCAAGATCGTAGATGATCCCGAGTGTACCTACGTTGTCTTGGAATACTGCCCCGAAGGAGATCTTTTCTCAAACATTACCGAGCGGGGTAGGTACGTTAGCAATGATGCTCTTGTTCGCCAGGCATTTCTTCAAATCCTGAATGCCGTGGAACATTGCCACCGTTTGGGGATTTACCATAGGGACCTCAAGCCGGAGAACATTTTGGTATCCCACTCCGGAAACCAGGTTTTGCTTGCAGACTTCGGTCTCGCGACGACAGATTCCGAGTCCGAGGACCACGGATGCGGATCGACCTTCTACATGAGCCCAGGTAGGCCTTCTTGTTTACTCCCAACCCCCCTTCACCAACTAACCGTTCTCTCCCTTTCACAGAATGTCTGGATCAATCATCACGGAACGCATCATACCGATGCGCGCCAAACGATATCTGGTCCCTCGGTGTCATTCTCGTCAATCTCACATGTGGCCGTAATCCTTGGAAACAAGCTTCATCCGAGGACTCCACATACAAGGCTTTCACCAGGAACCGTGATTTCTTGAAGACCATTCTGCCACTGTCTGATGAGTTGAACGAGATTCTTGGGATGATCTTTGAGCGCAACCCAGAGAAGAGGATCACCGTCAGCGAACTGAAGCAGCGGATCATTGAATGTGTTTACTTCTCGGCTCCGCCCCAAGAACAACTCCCAACACCACCAACGTCTCCCCTTTCCTCTCCTATTGATGAGTATGAATCGTTGTCCAACGATGGATCGATTATGTCCGACGAGGGATCACTCACTGGGTCTTGTTCCACGCTCTCTGATTCAGATTCAGAATCCAGATCTGAATCCGGATCCGACTCTGGCTACGATTCCCGAGAGGGCTCTCCTGAGTTGGAGGACAAAGTTTCTTTCGAACCCTGCAACAACAACAACAACAACAACAACAACAACAACATCAACACCAACAACCGAGACGCACAACAACACGTCCAACGACAAGCTATTCCAGCTCCGTTTGTAAATCAACCAGCATACGTTCTTCCTCACCAGGAATTCCAAGGGAACCCATGGGGACAGCCAGCTAAGCCAAATCCTTGGATGCAGCACTGGGGCAACCCATATGACCACCAGTTTGAGCAACTACAGGCTGTTCATGTTCATCCAGCGCCAGCTGTCTACCCCTCCTACCCTGCCCTCTACTCCCCTCATCAAAGCCAGTACATCAGACATGTCTGGTAAGAGGTGTTCCTTTCTTTCTACAGTGTGACTGGTTGCGAACTTGTTAGTGTTTCGTCACTCTAGCTTGTCTTGTTCTATCAGCTTCCGCTTAGGATTTCCCCGGGGCCCCAGTGGTAAATACAGGACACTGGATACCATTCCATCAGACCCATCTGGACTCACGTCCACTTTCTTCAAAGGACTTGCTTGTGAAGCACTGCTTCATTGGTAAGAATACTTTCTACCCACATGGATATATCATCTCATCACTCCGTGGTGATTCACGAACCAAGGATACGACCCAAACTTCGAGCCGTGGACGGCCTTCGACAAAACCGAGAAAAAGACATTGTCTGTCAGGAAATCTCTTCACAGCACTCATGTCGTTATATAATCATGTACACCTTTACTTTTACACGTTTGCTCTTCTATATTCATGTTTATTCAAGCAAGGCGCACTGGGATGGCAGCGTCTAAAATGGGAGAGAACCAAACAAACGTTTTCAGCGCTGGGACGGAAGAAGAAATCTTATTTTAATCATGTTCTCTACTTTGTCGGGTTGCTTTGTATGGCGTTTTGGAATGGGTATGGGTCGAGCTGGCATGCTCTGGGGCGGTTTGGTTATGAAAGCATTTGCAGCGAAGTAGATGACGCATGCGGCTTGGGGTCACAGCTTAGATGTCAATGTTTTCCCTTTCTTCTCTGTTCTGCCTATATGGGTGTTTCTTCTCGTTGGATATAAGATTAGACACGGAGTATGTCTTTCTATCTATCAGCTGCCAGCTCTGTCTTTGAGCTTTGGTATGCGTTCTTATTCTGACTTGCACACGTTGAGTGTGCAGTCACCAAATACGTTTGTGAAGGCTTCGCGTCTACACATTAGAATGATGTACAGATACCTATCTACATTATGGAGAATATGGATGAATTGGTCTCGTTTTCGAACAAGATCCCCAAACTATACACTACGGATTCACATCGCATCATGAAAACCTCTCACTTGAAGATGCAATATATTCGTGATATCACCATGTGCATCATACATGAAACTAAACAATTCCCCCAATCTATTTCCTATGTACTCATCTTGCCGATACGACCGACTCGAGCTGCTTCTGCTTCCATGGTGACATCTCCATCCATTAATCTCGCACGTATTTACCCACAAGCCCATCTGTGATTTTCAAATCTCCCCGAGTCCTGGTCACACAACCGTCACACACACACCTACATGCAAGTCATGTCATTTCCCGAATCAAAACAATTTCGTTTCCTCTCCTTTCCCGGCTCCCCATTCAGGGTGGGGAACAAATCCAGCATCCCAAGCCAACTCCAATCATTGAACATCAAGCCGTCCCATGCTCCTGTCATCTCATCAATGCATCAGCGGCTGGCTATTCTGTCTCCCCACCGAAATTGCCTCGCCCTGCTGTACCCCTCCCTCGTGCGATAACAGCTCCCGCAACAGCTCACACAGCAGATAAGCCGTGCATCGCAGCAGCATCGCATTACAGGATCCCCATCGACTAATTCGCCGACAGCAAACGCCACCGTCCGCCTCGTCTCGCCCTACTTTTCCTGCCTCTCCAGCCTACCCGTCCAATCACCAACCCCACCCCTCATGTTCTCAGCAAAGGTCGTCCCACGCAACGCCCAGCGAGAGTAGGGTGCTGTTACGCCCAGTCTACTCTAACAGCCTGCACGAATCAGCTACTCGATGCGACGTCCAACCAAGACGTCAAAATGCGGCACTACGAGTCTACGACTGCACAGCTGGTAAACTAGGCTGGAAAGGAGCGAATCATCTAAATCCCGCAAATATGCTCCAGCTAATCAGATTAGGATTTGGATACTAGGCAGTTAGGCAGAGCTAGATCGGCTTCCAGAATCTGACTGGGTGTGCGGTAGGTTTTCTGGCATTCGTCCAATAATGGGATGGCGGGTGGGGTACTGAGACCTTGATTCAGCCTTGTGCATGCTGTGTGGATGTACTCGGCACAACTTGCATGTCCTGCCTTCCTTTGTTTGGTTAGAACTTGCTAGAAGATGAGCATGCAAAAGGAAGGAAAGCAGGTTTTGTGTTTACTTTTTGCGGCTTGTGGATTGAGTTTGAGTGGTTCTGTTTGGTTGGCTGACTGGCTGCTGAGGGAGGAATGGAACCACTTTTCTTTAACCGTTGTCCAACACGTTGCGAGCACGAGCTGGATGGGAAATGCAGACTGGATCACGCTTGTGTATGCGCGTCAGCTGCTGAGCTAGGAATTTTGGGGGAGGTGATTCGTTGGTGTTTCTGAGTCGTGCACACCGAATACTGTACGCGAAGAGAGACATGGGAATCTGAAAAGGGTAGTGCCATCATGGAGGGCTAGGGACACAGACTGGCGGGAGTGATCCGAGATTCACGATGATTGGACAGAGTCATGTAGTTGCATTCCAACTGCTTACTGGCGGCGGCAGTGATGGAGGAATGCTTGCGGAAGCGAGCCGAAGACTTGCACTGCATTGCGCAGCTCTGCAAATAATTCTGATTCCTGGTAATGAGCTTTCCCCAGGTCTACAAGGTCATCAGAGTGGCGAAGTTCCAAATGTAGTGCACATTAAGCCAGCGAGGCGACGATAATACCAGCGCCAATATCGGCATCGATTCCTCGAAGCAAGGGAGAAACTCGCCCGCCTGTGGATGGGGTTCCGCGAGTCGAAACGAAAGGTCTAAGTTCGGTACTTGATGTAGGGTTCTTTATTTGAAGATTATGTAACATGACTGAACATGAGCTGATAATCTCTCGGATGATTGCGTTGAAAAGTACGGCCGCTCAAATTATTTTCTGTTTAGGAAGCAGCCGGAGCCGACGCATGGTCTTCAGTTGCTTGGACCGCAGACATGTGAAGGGCTGTTCGTTCCTACCATGGTTCTGTGCGGAGCTTACCTTGAAACTGGCACCTCATGGGTCCATGACTGATGTCAAGCTCATACTCCTCGTAGCTATTGACGTTATTGTGACTTCACGATTATGCTTTACAGGCCTCACTTACGTCTAGCTTTCCGTTTATTTACAAGTCGAGGACAACCATAAGCGAGAACGGGAAGCATGGGACCAAGAATTGGCGCCCGCCGTCAATCTGGCTTCTAAATTAATACACACGACACTAGAAAATAATAGCCGCTTAAATGATGCTCTGGAATGCTACTATACACCGGTTACATAGTTTTCCGTTGCTTGAGGAGAAATGCCGATAGTTCTACGCTAATCTTCTGGACTATTGATTTTGGTGGTATTGGTGGGGAGCCAAGCGAGTTGGTTTGAGACGGGGCCCAAATATTGAAAGCTATGGCATTAAACACGAGAGGATGACTCTGACCTCATGTAGACACGTGTTATTATTACCATAGTGTAGAGACTACTTCATCGACTTGTCAGGTGACAAGGTGATGAATACTGGGACATCATTGAGATTCACAAGTCATGAGGTAATCAGCAGCAAAACTTATAGCATCATCCAAAAAATGCCAACCTGGATATCGCGCGTGATTTTATAAGCTTGAAGGTGCTGCACTTGGGTACTGTTTCAAGTCATCTTGTCCAATTCCATTTTCCGAAGGCGTAGCTCTATGCTTTCCTTTAGGCTACATGCAGTGATTTGATTGTGTCTGCCCCCAGTCCTCGTCATATCACGATCATCAGACCTTGATTTGAAAGAGGAAAGTTGCCATGAAAGTTTGAAAGTTTGAAAGAGGAGTTGAAGAAGAAGAGACTGAAGATATTTATCAATGTCATCTATCGTCCGGACACGGAGCGCAAAGTCATTATTCGCATGTCATCCTCCCGGAGCAGTTCGATGGACATATTTAGTTCGAAGAGACGGGGGCTGTGAAGGCGTTGGAAGGTCGTGGCCATGGTCTCAAAGCCCCTCTGGAATTTGATGAGAACTATCCGTTTGGCTTATGATGGATGACTTGTGTGTGAAGACGAGGGTTGACTTCGAATTTGGATTTCCTGTAATATACGGACTTAACTCCTTGAAAGTGCCAAACCCACAATATCGTATTCGTAAATGGTATCATTGTGTACAGACGCACGACTCGTCAAGTATGGCCAAGCGGAAATGCCCTCCCCCAAAGAAACAGCTGAGAGAACAGGCGTTGTTCGCCTGACCGTTCAGATTTAGTTGACATGAACAATATTTTTAGAGAAGCCAAAGGGGACTTTGTTCTACCTTTTTCTTCTTTAAACAATATCCCTGAAGGTGTTGAGACTTCTGCACTTGCTGGTGCAGCAAAGCGGTCGGCCAGCCCACCATCCAACGTCTCGCGTGCCAAGCAAGCGAGATTTTGTTTACTTTGGTCCCTCTCGGCACTTCTTCAACCGACTTTTTATACAATAAACCCCACGAACGGCATCGTACATTTGCTTGTCAAGACTGATCCCAATCCTCTAGTCCTTATCAATGCAAAGCTACATTGCATGATTATTCTTTCAAGGGTGAGTACAGGTAGTAATAATGTCGCACTCTCACGTCTGGACTGCAATTCTCAGATAGGCGGAAATTCACATTGTGAAAATGTTTTGGTAGGTGGTTTGCGTGTGATATAATGGAATATCTTCCTCCTATCGGAAAATCTGTTTTGCTTCTGAATTGCTGCCCCCCAGCGGCCAGCGGGGTTAGGAAAATCCAGGTCCCGCAGTTGATTCGTATTCGGTTCCTTTCCCGAAGAATAGTCAACTGCAAAAGTGCCAGAAGACATGTCCAACAACAGACATCGAGAACGATTCCACCAGTTCGTTGCTTGCATCTATGATTCCAAACCTCAGGGTAGCCCAATAATCAGTTTCTCTTCGACTCTCCGTTGCGTACCAGGAGAGAAAGGAGTGAGAGTTCTCAAACAAAATTTCCTATCACTATTGCGACCATCTTGGCGAATCTCAATGTTAATTGACCGAACGTTTCAAAACACCTTGGCGGATTCAAGCTTAATATAAACAATTTCTCCGAACATAAGGGTCCTGGAAACTCTTCAAGAATTTCCGAAAGTGGAGAAATTGACAAATTGTAGCTTAAAGAAGACTCCGTTCCGTGTGAAGGATGACAATTCTTACTTCTTTTGGGAGTAGATTCCATGTGAACATGACTTGGGTAAATCCAAGGAACATTTGTGGAGGGAAGCAGGATCATATATAGATGAAGTGTTCCCGAAGTCGAGAATTTCTGCATCGCAGCTCAAGACAGTCTTTCAGGACTCTTCTCTATCTCGAATCGCAATAATGAAGTATTCACTCGCCCTCCTTGCTCTTCCATTCCTCTGCGCGGCAGCAAACATCCCTCGGGCCGCAACAGTGACAACCCTTCCAGCCTACACAGGGACACTTACCCTCACTACTGCAACCCGCATCCCTGCTGGAGGCTCCTACGATGGAAAGATGAAGCGTATTGATACCGGCCACCCTTGCGAGTTGGATGTCGAGCTCGGCGACGCAGATATCGTGTTCATTCTCGGTGAAGGTGCAACGCTGAGTAACGTCATCATTGGACCAGCGCAGAAGAGAGGTGTGCATTGCTTGGGAAAATGTACGCTGAATAACGTGTGGTGGTCGAAGACTTGCTACTATGGCTTGAGCATCGTGAACCAGAAGGCGGGGGATAAGACAACCATCAGCGGCGGTGGTGCTTTCGGGGTGAAGGCTGCTGATAATGGTATGTGGTCTGACTTAAATGTGATGACTAGAGCTGACAGTGTGGAATGCAGTCATCGAGAACAACGGCGCTGGTACCGTTGAAATATCGAACTTCTACGCCGAAGGCTTCAATGCTCTTTACAAGTCGCCTGGATACTCGGCTCCAGGCGCCATTGCTCGCCATGCAATCATCACCAATGTCTCTGCGAAGAACGGGAATAACTTAGCGGGTGAGTTTGGCGCTCTCGTTGGTGCTGATCTGAATCTGGACACTGACGATATTAGGTATCAACTCCAACTTTGGCGATACTGCAAAGATCACGAAGTCGAGCTTGACCTCGGTTACCAATGTGTGCAGCAGATACCAGGGTACCACGGACAAGAATAGCGAAGCTTACAAGCTGGGAAGTGGTAATGATGGTAAGAATTGTATCTACGGCAGTGATGTCGTATCTGCCTAGGCGAAAAGATCAAAGATATGGAACTAGAGATCTACTGTTAGGGAGTCAATTTCTCCTAATCCTGCCCGCAAACCAAAGTGTCTCACTTCTGCCCTTCTTGTTTATATTTTAACGCTGCCAATTCGGCGGTCTTGGGAACTACCAGTAGCCATATCTACCATTTTCAGAGGAATAGATTGTCAATACAGACTCACTCAGAACTTAGGCTCGTATCGAACAGGGGGGCATTGTTTACTGACCTTCCAATTAGGCGAGGCCACTTACCAGCACAAGACTTGGTGCTGGCTCCATCACATGCCTCGCAAGACGTCTAGCATTTTCTCCATCCCCTGCGTCGGATCGTAAAGCTAGTAATTGACTGGGCACCAGGAAATACTCTTCCAGCCAGCCAACTTTTCGGAAGCCGGCCTCGATGATTTCAATCTGCAAGCCGCCATCACAACATCCTGCACGCCAGCCATCCTGCACGCACGAAGCCATTTCCTGCCCCCAAAGCCAAGTCAAAACCTCGTGCCACGAGCGCACACCAAAGCCGAAGTCAAACGACGCCGGCATCCGCGCGTGGTGGCCTACCCATCCCTACCACCTACACCGCTCTTCTCCCAAGCCTTACGAAGTCCCATGCGTGACTTTCATGGGACGGGAGAAGGCGTTTCCCAGGACCCAAAAAAAGGTCCTTGCTTGCCTTTCACGCCGCTATTCTGCGGGAGAGACGATCGCTGGAATCACAACATCTGTGCGTGCTTCCAACGCATGAATTTACTCGGGACGCGATGGGATGGAATTGGCAGCGGCGTGGCGAGGGAACTAGCGAAAGAAAAAAAAAAAAGGGCAAAACATCGCTGTTGTGCATTAGTCGTTGTGTCAAAGCGTAGTATTGGACCCGAATTGGTGGATGCGTGAGTTTCCAAAAAGGACTTCAGAAGGAAGACAGTCTCGGCAACGAAGTAAGGATAAGCATGAGGTCGGGACCCGCAAGGTGAGACCCTTGAGATGACCGTGGCGAGTCGCTGTTGGTTCTGTTTTGGTTTTTTGATGTTGCTGGGACCCCTGGTGAGAGTCATGACTGGCAGCTTAAATCAAACGGGTTGCGAATGGCGAGGCTGGAGGACCCAGGCAGCCAGGATAGTCAGCGCTATCGACTTGCATGGTGGAGCTTATCGATAGCAGCCGTCGTTATCACCCCGCTCTGCAGCGTTTTGATGTCTCTGTTTTGATGTCTGCAGCCGGATGGCTGAAGGCAGGCAACGTCAATGTCATCTTTTTCTGGCGTCGTGCTGCAACTAGACTAACGGCTGCTCGGATCTCAATATTTTGACGTCTTAGGTGAGCGCGACTAGTCTCGCACGGTGTAATGGCTAGATGAGATGGACGACAAGCCACCTTCTTTCGGTTGAAAGCCTGTTTGACGATATTCTGAGATGACTTGACTGTCAGAGGAGGAGGAGGATTCGACGCCTGAATCAGCGTCTCGAAACCTTGCGCGAAGGAGCTTCTCCTATTCTGGGCTGACTCTCGTTCGACGCCTCATCACCTATCATCTACCTATTATCCGGGTCAGCTCACATATCATATCACCTCTTAAAAACTCGCCGAAGATATGCATCTCCCGCTGCATCAAGTGACAAGACCTGTTTCGGCAACGTGGGCCGAGGTGGCTGGATGGTAAGCTGGTATATGTGAGTGCCGTTTTACTGCATGAGCGGGACAGAACGGACGTATTGCATGAAATGTGTGATATGATGTGTTGCGTTTGCCATTTGTGAGCTATCGTATTTGTTGGCTTTGCGTCTCTTGGACTCGCACAGGCGAGGGAGCGGGCAGAGATGGTTCAGGCCGCATGGAGTCTGGGACACGTGAGTCTCGGTGCCGGGGGTGTCTCCCTTTCTTAGGAACACATGATAGAGCGTAGTGGTAGAACTTGAAATGCAGAAGAGACTCTGTGATGCCTAAAGTATAGCGTAGCAATAGCAAAACTGAATTACGGCTCTTGGATTTTGTGCATGGTTATTCACATGATATCACACACTTGACACAAGACTTGACTTTCAATTGCATGCGCATCGTAAAACAATATATGTATGGAATATACGTAGAGACATGATAACGAATGTATAACGAGCTATAAAGACATCAAAAATGATTCGTCTGAAAAGAGTCCTCCAAAAAAAAACTCACGTGCCTACCTCGTCCCTTCTCACTCTTCCACTTCCCCATCTCCCTCCCCTTTCAGCCTCCTCCTCCTCCTCCTTCTTACAGCCTTATCTATCTCCAGAGGTCAAATTAAAGTTTCCTCCACTCCCAGTCAATTTCCATCAACCACTTCCCAAAAATCCAGGTACAGCCATCCCTCTTCGGCTAAGCTCTGCTCGATATTTGGGGCCGTTAAGGCTGGTTCGTGACAGCTTCAAGCTAAGAACCCACCAGAGTCCAACGAGCGTCTAGAAATATGTAATGTGTTCCTTTGAGCAATATGCGGTGATATCATCGTCCTTAAATGGAAGATAGGTGAGGGGGATGAAAAGTGCGGTCGGAGTGAGGAGATGGGAGGGAAGGTATAAGTTGGGTATGGTGGTGAGGAGAGGTCGCTGCGGTGTTCATTCTGTTTCTTTCCTTTGTTAATTTGGCTGGTTGTCAATGTGAAGCATAAACCTGTAAGAACGGAACGGTGACTTGAGTTACTCTTCAAGAGATCCGGCTGAACCTGATCAAGGACGAGGACAAGTCCTAGGGCTTTCGTAACTTGCCCAACTCGACTTGCGCCAATATTGTCGAAGTCCGCACACTGTCCATACTTTCCTAATCGGTAACCATGATATTCTCCAGTCTCCTCTGCACAGTTCGCACAGAAGGTTCTTCTCGATCATCGTCATTCTCAGCATAACCTTATCCCGCAGACTTAGACTCCTTCTCTATTCTCAACCCTCCAAGTCCGTACTACCACGAGCACCGGCAAAGCCGATTTTTCCGCCATGTCCTCCTGGAATTTATTCAACCCCTACTCAACAACGCAACCATCCATTGCTCCTTCCCTCGAGCAAGACCTCTGCAATAGAGCCCGCGCCGCCGCCCTCGCAGACCTCAAGTCAAACCTCAAGTCCCTATCCTTCCAGCTCCAAGCTGGAGAGAAAGTCCTCGCTCTTCTCCAAGCAAGGACGTCCAAAGCGCTCGATGTAGTGACTACAGCCTTGCTACCCTATGACGAGGACCAGGAAGAGCAGGTGGATTAGTATATTTGGGCGAGAAATGGGCGATGCAAGAAGTGAAGAGGCGACTGGCGTTGCAGGAGGAGTGTGATGTGGCGGCGGCGTTGCTGAATGCGAAGAAGAAGTTGGTGAGGATGAGGAGTACGAGGGTGGAGTGTTTGAGGAGGGAGTTGGTGGATTTGGGGGAGTGGGTGGGCGATGAGCGCGAGCTTGGGGGGAGAGTTGAGGATGAAGCGGTGGTGCAGATGGAGGCTGAGATGGAGGAGATTGAGGGGGAAGGGGCGATGATGAGCGTAAGGTCGGAGGATATGCAATCTTTGAGTGCAGAGAAGGGTTGGCAGCCCACGAGGAAGCGCTTCCGTAGCTTTGGAGAGACGAGACTGCCTCTTGTTAGGAGGCATGCTGCTGTGCCATGGTCCGTGTCGTGGGATATTTGAGGTGCCCAGGTCAGATATTCATGCTAGCAGGCTGGCCATGAACAAGCGGGATGGAAGGAAGTGTGTTGATTTCGGACATGTTGCTTGAGTTTTGCTTTCTTCTGGGCGAAATGTTGTTGATGGGGAAATGGAGCTACCGAGAAGAGTTTGCATTTTGGTGGTTGATGGTGCTGTTTGTGATTTTGAAACGAGAGGTCTCTGCGAGGTGTTTCTGGGCGAGAGGAGTGAGAATTGGGGCACATGGGTTGGATGCCGGGATTGACAATTACATATGCAACCCTCTTTGACTTTTTGCGGGCATGTTGGCTAGTATTGGAGGGAGATGGTATGACTTCAAGCATCTCTAACCCTGCGACGAGTTCCATGGATGCTGGATTGAATCTGGACTAGAAGAGAGCGCAGCATGAACGGCGTTCAGCTTGGTGCAGCTACTTCCATCACCTGTTGGCATGGTATTAGAACGTCTCGTCAACTTTGAACGAGAGAGTAAAAGGGGCTCGCTAAGCAATGCCAACATCAAGTTCTGGACTGCAACTTCGGGCCCGAAGTCAAAGACAACGAGGTAGGATCCAACACGATTTCAGTCATTTGATCCAACCAAAAAACACAGGAAGAGAAGAGTGGGGCGGAGGGACAAAGTTATAAAAGTTTGGTTTATTATTCTGGTGTAGACATGGAACAATCAAATTTGGTAGTAATGAACGAAATGTGAAAAGAATTTCTGACGGATTGAGCACCATCTCACGCGGACTGAAGAGCGTGAGGTGTGAAAGACAAAGTTGCTTGAATTATGTCAAACTTTGCGTAAGAAGACAGCCAGTCCTAGACGGGGAGGTAGTCACAGGTTCTATGCGGTAGGATTCGGGGCCATTCGGGATCGGTCGGAACATTTTCCTAAGTCGGGCGAATTGCGGAGATCGTGGGGAAATAGTAGTTTTGGTCTTAGGGAAGGCTCGAGATAAGGCTTAGTGTACGTAGTGGGTGACTGCTGGGCCGTGGCAATTTGGTGACATCGTTGCTAGGAAGGCATTCAAGAGCGTCGATAGCACAGCCGTGGGTCCATGGACGCGTATGAAGCCCACTCACTTGATATCAGTCGACGAATACGAGCATTTGACGTAGCTGATATGATATTGATCAGAAGACATGTCGGAAGGATAGTATAATAGAACAGCGGCGGCCGCACCGCTGGTGAGTAGATTTGGACATGTTTAGCAGATTTGCTACTGATTTCGGATGCATCTAATCACTTAACTGTCTAGATTTTCAGATGAAACTACTAAACGCGAAATGAGGCATCTCCATAGCTATGGGGCATGCATGGATAGACGAATACAATTTTGTGGATTTAGCCTCAATGATCAGATATACGTTGCCATGGACAACCTGGTTGTTCTGGTTTCGCAAAAGTTTGGATCGATTGCTACTGAAGGCCGTGGTAGCAAGAGACAATACTTAAAAGGGGGAAATCTTAACATGCCATACGAAAGATATGATACACCTTAGACTAGGTGCACCGCCGTATGTAAACGTGGCGAATGAGCGACCATTCAGTGCCCGTCACCTACGTGATACTTGAGACATGCAGAAGAACTGGCAATACTGGTTGTATGACCGCCATAGTGGGCCATTAGCCCACAGAGTGGCACTCGCCTGTTGCCTCGGGGCAAGACCATGAAGCATAATCAAGACAAAAGAATGTATTCCACGGAAACGTAACACTTGCGAAATGCAACGAAAAGTCGAAATACTGACACAGAGAGGGATGGCCTTGACTCACGTGTCTGGTGGAGACATCAGAGGATTCTTAAAGGGACCAGCTCGTGAAAGGTAGGCAGACTAAACCAAGTTAGTGCCTTCATAGCCGATCAACGATGTCCAGACAGCCAATGCTGAATCATTCTCTAATCTTTGCGATATGCAACAACAGATAACTGAAGAGCAGTGTATTGCTCATTGACCTCTGGAATTGGCTTGGTGTTATCAAGATGTAAAAGATGCAACGACCCGGCAAACACTCCAAAGTTGGCCAAGCCCGGATAAGACAACCTTAGCCCGTAATATCAGGATATCGGGCTCTGGCCTTATCGCAGGAATGTGGAGGGATGAATCGGCCTAAAAAAACAATCTCCGGACGAAGGGCCCTGAGAAATATTCTTTGCCAGATGTAACATTCCTTTGGTCGCTAAGAAGGCACTTAGCTGGCAACAATCTGTCAGAGGATCTAGTACACTGATCTTGTTGCTCTGTAGTACAGCTTCCCTTCCAGTCGGTTCACTCCCCCAGATTACCCAGCGGAGGCAAGCTGAGCCCTTGCCCCATGGATAGGACCTGTGCTCCGCCTTGGAGACATCGCGCTCTCGCTGAAACTCAGTCCGTTCGTACCAGATATCATGAAGACCATATCTTAGTCAACCAGGTAGACAACGTCTTTTCCCGACCATGGTTAATGTTGATTGTGTCGATCCAGTATGACTCGTTCATGGCTTTCAAATGTTGGTTATGAGAATGGATAATGTTTCGCCAATACGTGCTATCATTCTGACCACAATGGTCGAACCTCGGGAGTGTATAGGGTAGTTCAACTTGATCCTTGTCAGCATAGACATGACGTTCGAAGGGAGTTATACCCACAATCCAGTAGATAGCCACGGCATAGATTTGTGCGAAGCAATCGCATCGATTATAGACACGTATATTCATCTTGTCTTCGGTTTGCGAATGATGACCTTCTTCCCATCCAGCTGCCATCCGACGCCGTACTCCTTTGCCAATAGCGGCCAAGGTGTGTTAGTTGACTGTTCTACGGCTGGGAGATCAATGCTCAGATAACTCCGCCCGAGGCACTTCAGCGCCTGCTTTATCATGCTGTCCTCCGCAAACTCCATTAGCTTCGCTTTGTGGCCATCCACACTTCGCTTCACTCTCCAAAACAAGAAGTAGTTGTCGTGGGTAATGGCACGGAGAACTGCATCCACTTTGTTGTCATGAAGTCGGTATTCGTTCCTCACAAGGTAGGCTTGGGATAGGTCGCTTTGCCTGCAAGCAAGATCCAATACCAGATACCCCACGAACTCCTGCAGTTCCGTATTCGTCAATGGCTGAACCGTATGCATCTTCTTGAGGAGATGGAGTATGGCTGGGTGATATGATTCCATGTGCTTCACCAGTATCGATAGCCGGATGCAAAAGATATATGCTTGAATCGAGAAGTCGTCCACCCGCTTCGTAGCAACAATTCCTTCCCGGAGTTTCCTCATAGCCATTATCAATACCGAGAGATCCTTCTGGCCAGAGACGTCAGCATTGGCTGCCATAGTACTCATGGAGATGTTCGGTGTAGCAGGTGCTATAATCGGTCGTTGGTTCTCGGGACCGCTCTGGTTCACGAGATCCATCCGCGCCATTCGTCGTAGAAGTTCATCGCCTCGACCTGCTTCGGAGCAGAATGTCATATATCGTTCAACTATCTTTGTGTAGTATCGCTCTTGTGCTTTGTGATCGAGTAATCTGGCTCGGTTGTTTAGTGACAGAGCGACGACCTGGCCCAGCGACGGAGGATGTTTACCTGTTGTCGCCCTTCGATGGCAGGCCAATGACCTCGAGCGGATCGAGATTCATAGGTTTCAAACGACTCCATGGTCCTGAAGGCGCGCGGCCGCCACGCGACGACATTGAATTGATCAGGAGAATGGGTGAGGGCTGGAGAGTTGGAAGTGAGCAATGGTTGGCGTTCGTCGGATTTCCAGGGCATCAGCCTCGTCTTCAGGCACTCGATTTTAGCGGCTCGCTTGGAAAACGTCCCTCGGCGGCAGCCTCGACCCACCCTCAACGTTTTGCACATGTTGATGAAAAACATCAGATAAATAAACATTTCATTTCCCAGGTTGAACCTTTCTTTTACTTTCCTACTCTCAAGCCTTGCTTCTCGTTTCACTTGTCTATCTCGATTGCCTTTTCTTTGAGAATATACGATCATCATCACCAATCCTCATGTCAGTCCGACAGAGACGGCCATCAACGACCGAAGTCATCAAAGATGCCGCCATAAAGCTTGAAAAGCGTGTTGAGAATGCCCTGACTGTACTGTGGGATGACTTACCATCATGGCAACAAGACAATCACTATATTCATTCAGGGTATCGACCAGCTTCAGCATCTTTTAAGAAGTCGTTCGCCAGTCTTGGCTATCTTCACAATGAGTCGGTCAACATCTACTCTCATTTGCTTGGAGCATTGGTGTTCTCTATCTCTGGAGCAGTATTGTATACCGCCATCAAGCCGAGATACGAGACAGCTACAATGTCGGACATCATGGCGTTTGGATGCTTCTTCTTGGGTGCTGCTCTCTGTCTTGGCATGTCCGGCACGTATCATACCATTTCGAACCACTCTCCAATAGTTGCCAAGTTTGGCAATAAACTGGATTATGTCGGGATTGTGTTCCTGATTACTGGAAGTTTCATTCCGAGTATCTTCTATGGATTCTACTGTCATCCTCACTTACAAGAGTTCTACTGGACCATGGTAAGTACTCGCAACAGACACTCATAAGGCCGCTGCTGATATTCATAGATATGTTCTCTTGGTGTTGGCTGTGCTGCAGTCTCTATATTCGAGCGCTTCAGAACCCCTGCATGGCGACCATATCGAGCTGGAATGTTTGTTCTAATGGGCTTGTCAGCAGTCTTCCCTGTCCTCCACGGACTGGAGCTATATGGCGTCCATGAGATGCGGGACCGTATCGGATTGACTTGGTTGGTATTGCAAGGATTTTTCTATATTCTTGGAGCAGGCCTCTATGCTGTAAGTAAACACCAATCCCGAGCGTCAATTTGAAAGCTAACGGACTGCTCAGGCTCGTTGGCCAGAACGCTCTTGGCCCGGGTCATTCGACATCTGGGGAAGCTCTCATCAGATATTCCATATCCTTGTTGTTATGGCTGCAGCTTCACATTTGTACGGACTTCTAAGAGCATTCGATTTCCATCATGGACATCCAGGCGTAACCTGTTGACCTGCCGTCCATATGGACATCGTCACTATAGACGGCAACTAGCAATCCCTAGCCATCAAGAACTCTCGCAATACCAAGGTTCTCTTATACCAGTATCATCCATTGAAGTTGATGCGATTTGTTACCTGGTAGTCATGGCTCCGGCAAGGCTGAAAAGTGAGCACAGCCTCGGCCTCGGCTCGGCAACGGATCGTCAAATCCGGGGAAGCTTCCCCACCTCAAGCTTTCAACATAACGGCTCCCCAACCTTCAACAACATGGACATTAACTTCCCCTTCGTTATCCCATAATCCCATTGCTTCTCGTACTACGCTTTTGAATACAATACATCCTTCCATCACAATGGCACAACGCGCAGCGCAAATTGCTAGTCATTTGAACTACCCCAGCGGTCTTCTCGCAGGGCAAGTAGCTATCATCACTGGCTCAGGACAAGGCATTGGTGCAGAGACAGCCCGGCTTTTCGCCAATGAGGGTGCCAAAGTAATTGTCTCCGATATTGATGCAGGTATGATGTTCTGAACCAATCAGCAGATTCCATTCAGTCAATACTGACTTCGAAGCAGGGAAAGCAAAGGAGGTCGCAGACAAGATCAACCAGTCTGGCGGAAACGCACTTGCTGTCCCTGGTGATATGCTTGATGCCGAATATCTCAAGACACTCGTCAAGAAGGCTGCTGAATTTGGAAATGGAAAGATACATATCATCGTGAACAATGCGGGGTAAGCATCAACCAAGGCTCTCCTTTAGGGTCAATCACTAACAGTGTTCGCAGATATACCTGGGACGGCGTCATCCACAAGGTACAACACCTCCAATACCACCTCGGCATCCGCAACATGTCCACAGACTGGCAAATGCTAGAACTCTCCCTCCCACCGCTACCATCGTCAGAGTACTGACGCCATATACCACATAGATGACCGACAAGCAATGGGAAAACATCATCGCCCTCCACAACACCGCACCCTTCAAGCTCGTCCGCGAAGCAGCCCCATACTTTCGCGTTACGGACGGCGAACCTCGCTGCATAATCAATATCTCCTCCACATCGGGCGTACATGGCAATGCCGGACAAGCAAACTACGGCGTCGCAAAGTCAGGCATTAACGGCCTTACAAAAGTCATTGCGAAGGAATGGGGTCCTAAGTTCGGTGTTCGCGCCAACTCGATTGCGTTCGGACATATCTTGACACGATTGACCGCTGCTAAGGAGGAGGGTGCATTTGTGACTACGCCTGATGGTGAAAAAGTTGCGCTGGGTATACCGAAGGGACAGGGGAGTCAGGGGAAGGATGCGAACTTGGATATTCCGTTGAGGAGACCGGGGACGGCTACTGAGGCTGCGAGCTCGATTTTGGCGGTGGCGAGTCCTCTGTTTAGCTATATTACTGGGCAGGTGCTTATGGTTACTGGTGGGAGGAACATGTAGGAACATGATTGACGGCATGTCCGTAATGTAAAAGCTTTTCGATGTCGCCGCTTCAAAGTAGTGATTGAGCTCGTGTAAGCCGTGCGAGTACGTGTAACTCTAAAAGGCGTAGTTCTTAGTATGGCAAGTCCTGTGCTACTTTAGAGGACAAGAGGATTCGATGGCCGGGTTGACTTTCCGAGCTACTTGCCTCGCCTGATTTGCCTAACGTTGTGCTTTCCTTTGGTGGAATAATGGTGGACAAATTCCTCAACGCAAATGAGGAAGGCTCGGCTAAACGAGGTCAGTCCAGGTGAACATCACCAGCAAACTTCTAAACTTCAACACATTTCCGCCCATTGCAACCGACTTTGTCTCCGCTTCAGTGTTTACCCCTTTCTTTGGCAGATTTTGGAAGGCCAAGATCCTGACTTTCGACTTCATCTCTATCTTCGTGGTCCAGCTTCATTCCGCCGTTCGGTGGTGTTGGATGTAAGAAGCTCTCCGTGGCACCCGTTGGCTCCCTCTTCTTCCACAAATCTTCCTTCAACGGTATCAAGAGAAGCAAAGATAAAGTCATGCATACGTCCGCAACGGTCAACAGCACGATCTTCTTTCATGCTTTCTGCTGATACAGAAGAAACCACAGAACGTGCCAAGCACGTGACAACTTGAGCCCTCGCTCAGCCACGCGCTCTCCACGGCCGTGCTTCACACTCCATTGACATGTATGGAACTCGCCTCATTCGGAATCAAGTGCCGGCTCGAAGCTACATGTACCGATGCATACAGTTGTCTGGTGCCTGAACGCGCAATGGGATTGGAGAACGACGCTAGCAAGTGCCACGCGAGCGTTCGTATACTTCCCATATATCTCTAGGCAGATCCGGACGTTTCGGACTCCTCGGAGCACGCGGTCATGCTTTGCTTTCCTTCCTTGCTTCCTGATTTTTTTCTCTTTAAAGTTTGGATCTTTTCGCTTTCTGAACTTGTCAATTTGTCTTTTTTCTTTTCTTTCAGGTTCGGGTTCACGATAAGATACCTACCTACCTGTGTATTGTTGCCTGCTAGGGTTTCACAATCGCATCACTCTCGCCAGGCCAGCTGGCCAGGGTTCCGCTATCCCACCCTCATAGCTTCGTGTTACAGCCATGTTCATCTTCATTTTTCGTGTTCAGATCGCAGTTGCAGATTGATTTTTAACTAGTTACTCGAATTACAAATTTCTATCCTTAGCTGAAGTCTTCCATCACGTCAAATCTAGGCCTACCCTCACCATCTTCTTACACATCAAACGCCGAACCTCTTTATGCATCTAAAACATCAAAATATACCCCAGAATTAAGTACGCCAAATACAACAAGACCCCAACAACCGCGTACCTGAAAGCCGCATTACACATTTGCGCTCGGTTTCGCGCTCTGCATCTCTTCACGAAGCTGTCTGCATTGTTGGCATGAGGAAATGGCTCGTTCAACGGCATTGGCTCTCCCAAAAAATCGCAAAGAGGTCCCCATCCCTCCGCGACATTGAACTCTAGTAAGTTGTTCTTTGGGACAAGGCTCCGGACTTCCTTGTAGTGCTCGGCAAACACCTCCTTTCCCTTGTTTGGGAAGTCATCCTTGAAGAAAGTCTCGAAGAACTTTGTTAACATGGGATAGTAAAGTCCGGCGCCCCAGTCGAAGTACGATGCGATCCTGAGTTCGGGGTCCTTTGCTCTCCAGTAGCCGGTCTTCATGACAGACGCGTGCCAAGTGTCCACGTTTCTGGTCGTCAGAATCACTTTGGCCTCTGGATAGGCCTCGATGAGCTCTTTTGCAAAGCATATAGCTGGCCAGTCGCAAACGGCCTTCATCATGTTAGTAACATGAGGATGGTTGATAAATCGGAGCTCGTACCTGACAGTGGCCAAGTAGGCTGTCCCATTCTTCTCTTCCAAATCGTCCGATCCCATCGTACTTTGCCTCGAAGGCTCGCTGCCACATGATACAGTCTGGTGGGTTTTCAACACTTGCAGACATCATGTGATAAGTATCTTCATAGCCTGTTTTGATTAAGCAGTCGTTCTTCTTTACAGGAGTGGCATTCCTTACCCAGTCGCTTCAGCGCATCTCTCATTGCTTGATAAAGTGTTAGGACATTCGCTTTTGATGTGCAGCGGATTGTTTCAACTTACAGACTGTACCAGTCCTTCCAACACCAAGCACGAGGACTCTCATCGGAACTGTCCGACGACATTTCGACCGGTCGATCGCTGTATCTTTGGAAGTAAAGATATCGGTTATGGGACGAGAAGGAACCTTGAACCTTTGGGTGTCGACATACTCCTCAGGTTTCAGACCCATTTTGACGAAGTTCTGGGATATTTCGAGCTGATTCTCCTGTATCAACAAACTCCCAGGGTGGTGGCGATCCGAATCGTGAGGTAGTTCCCGCCCCTCAAGTGAGTCCAGTGTTGGTGAACAATTGGCCGAAGCGATCAGTTCTATCTTTCTCGAACGTCTGTTCCTGAAAATCACCCCGACAGCTGTTACCCAGCACTAAGATGTCTTATCGTTGCTTGTCGAAAAATGCAGCAAAAGGATGAACCAACCCGTCGACCTCGCTGTCTGCTCAAGTCTGTCGATCTTGGACGAATCTTGGATACAAGACCAAGATCCCGTCCCATGGTCCTTCTTTAGGAAGGTTTCCCGTCCACATGGAAGCGCATTCGAATTCCAAGTGGATGATGGTGGATGCATTCCCCTGTAGAGCAGCGGGCCGCCCAGACCCATTAAAACTGCCAAGATGTGCATCCAAGAACCAGTGATATGGGACAATTTGGCGACAAACCCGCCAGAAAGGACCCTCCCACCTTGTCTCCCACCTCAAGGAGATGAGGTTACGCGTGCACGGTAATTTAGCCATCTCGGTTCCGCCTCGGGGCCAAGAGTCTCTGTGCAAATGCGACAGGAAGCATCAAGGAAGCATGTCTCCGAAGTACGATTTATTACGGGTTTACGACCAATTTACGACTCACAAGTACGATGTCGGCGCGAGAGACCTTGCCGAGCCCGACTTCTCCTCTATTTGCCAAGCAAGTAGTGGCACCCTCTACACCTTGACAAGCGGCCCATCACTTGCCAACTTCTTGGAATTTCAAGCCCAGGAAGGAAAAAACCGCTCACCGGACCAGAACCAGACCAGAACCAGACAGGCGATGGTCGTTGGCAACCATCTCTCCTGGCACGCATCACAACTTTTTCGCTTCTCTAATGCAATTTCTGTTCGTAGAAATTGAATTCGAAAGATGCGCCCTCTTCCCCTATCAGAAGCGAGCACAGATGTACCCGCGTCATGGAGCAACCTGCCTCGGAAGGACCAGCTCTTTGTGCTCGCCCTCTGCCGCGTTTTCGACTTCATGCAGGTTGCGTCATTTCAGACAATCTGCTACTATCAACTGAAGTCGTTCGATTCTACACTGGCTGAAGAGACCATTTCCTGGCAATCGGGAATAGCTTCAGGCAGTTTCTCAGCTGCTCAGATTTTCACGGCCATTATTTGGGGGAGAATCGCTGATGCAGAATGGGGTGGTAGAAAGAGGGTTTTGTTGATTGGGCTTTGGGGGACGGCGATAGGATGTCTTGGGTTGGCTTTCTCGAGGAGTTTCTATGCGGTTGTATTATTTCGACTCCTGGCTGGAGGAGCAAATGGTACTGTTGGAATCATGTAAGTTTTAATCTTCGATAAGAACTTGAGGAGATTTACTGATCTGAATCGTAGTCGAACTATGATATCTGAGAATATCAAAGAAAGAAAGTCAGTTCCCCACTCTTGATAATGAGGGGATTGAGACTGACTTGTTTGCAGACATCAGTCACGTGCATTTCTCCTTCTTCCTGCCAGTTTTATGGTTGCGAGCGTGAGTGGGCCAGGTAAGATCTTCAGAAAGCACCGTTGGTATGAGAAGACATACTGATAATTTTTCAGTTATCGGAAGTTGGCTAGCTGAGCCTGTCACCACATTCCCAAGCATATTCAACGCCGATTCATGGCTAGCGAGCTTCCCATATGCTCTCCCTGCACTTTTCAGCGCAGCAACCATGATGATGATCGGAGTCATTGTGTTCCTCCGTATCGAAGAGGTAAGCTCATCTGTGACTTTCTTACAGACCAATATGACTGATTCTCTTCAGACACACAGCATTCGCAAAGACTACTTTGATCTTGGCCTTCACTGTGCCTCGCTCATCAAGCGAATCTTCAGACGCAGCTCATCACCCTCTCATGAAGATTACTCGGCTGTCGGAAACGATGATCAAGATTCAGACGACGAGGATATCGAGCTTCCTGAAATGAAAGCGCCGATGACGCTACCTGCTCCAGCACCAAAGCCTAAACCATCGTTCCGCACGATCTGGACCTATAATGTCATTACGACCTTGCTTGCTCAGGCGATCTTTGACTTCCACATGGGGTGAGTTTTCATTATCCGCTAAAAGGACAGGGAGACCTCAAGCTGACCTGACCAGCGCCTTCGGCAACCTCCTTCCACTGTTTCTCTCCTCTCCCAGACGTTCAGTCGAGCGCTACCTCCCCTTCATCTTCAACGGCGGCCTCGGCATGGCCCCTCGGTCCGTCGGCCTCGCCCTCGCCAGTAAGTACTATTTCCACCTATTCCTGTAAAAAGTGTCGGATTTCGGGTTTCGGATCTCGGTTCAAAGAAAATCTCATGCCCCCTATCAATCTTCTCGTCAGGAATCCGAGATTCCACTCCTGAGTATTCTGACTTTCACTATTACTTTTACTGTTGTATAGCGAGCTAAAATTTCTGTTTCAAGTACTGGGCACCATCGGCATCCTCCTCCAATTCCTCATCTACCCGCGCATCAACACCCGCCTCGGCAACGTCCAATGCTTCCGCCTCTTCTCCATCCTCTTCCCCATCGCCTACACACTCGCCCCTTTCCTCGCCGTCATCCCCACCGACTCCACCTCCCTAACCTGGATCTCCATCACCCTCGTAATAGCCATCCACACCACGGGTCGGATCTTCGTCCTCCCAGCTACTATTGTGTTGTTGAATAATTGCGCGCCTGATCCGAGTGTGTTGGGCATGGTGCATGGCGTGGGACAGACTACTAGTGCGCTGTTTAGGACGTTGGGTCCGGTTGTTGCGGGCTGGGTGTTTGGGAAGAGTTGGGAGAGGGGTGTTATTGGGGCTGTTTGGTGGGGGATGGCGGGGGTTGCGGTTGGGGGGTGGGTTAGTAGTTTGTTTGTTTGGGAGAGGGCTGAGAGGTAGGTGAGTGAAGTATTGGACTTGAGAAGAGTTTAATGAAGATGGCCGGTGAGTGAGTGGAGATTTGTGGTACAGGGAAATAAGTAGATGATTCTGATTTTGATGATAATGTTGTAGATTCGAAATTTAGCTTGTATCATATACACACATATATATACATATAGTAACCGTGGAGCTTGGCGTGTAACAATGCAGCTCTTAGAAGTTGAAATGACGCCAGGACGTGCGAATGGCAAGCTCGAAGTGAGATGTGAGATCCAACAGGTTGGGAACGGGACGGCCCGTCAACTGAGGTCTGACCGTTGAGTCTGATCGTGCATTCTAGCTTGACGTCAAAGCAATCCACTAAGATTCTGAAGAGATCGAGCAGTTGGATAAATCAACTGTCCGCGTCACATAGGGATTCGCTGTAGGTTGTGAGTAGTGCTTGGACGGGACCAGTGACATTACCGACATATCACGAGCCGTAGTCGTTGGCCACGAGGTCTAGTAACTTCAGATGTAGCACAGTAGCCTAGACATCTGTTCTTGGTCACTAGTAGGCGAGTATTCTTCATCTTTGAATAATCTCTCAAACACATTCCGCATTCCAGCCGAGGAACCTCTCATCAGAAACCAATATGGAAGCTTGAATTTGAATCTCAAAGCTCAAATCCAAGATGACGGAGTTGCACCATGACGAAGACCTCTCGTTCATGTCGCTTACAAGTACGCCGCTTCTACAACCCTTTAGCGAGTTCCTTGGACTTCCGATTGAGATCTGCCAGGTCGTTGTCGAGTATGTGGTTTCTGGAGCCGAGGTAGTCAAATTTGAAGTGCTGGAAGCATTCAATACCTCGATTCTTTGAGTAGAAGGACTTCATTTGAAGAATAGAGCTATAATGTTCGGTCTACGATTTGTGGCTCTCCCAAAAAGGCATGAAACAGAAATCTCATGTTCAAAGAGGCGAAATATACGCTCTCGAATATCCATGTCGCGAACTCTGAAGTATTGCTCCCATACCCCATTATCTGTCCAAAAAGCGGAACAACGTTCCAACTACACGCCTCTTGCCACCCACTGGGTATTACGCAAGCCAGCCGCGCTCTAATACATCGTGAAAAGCATTGCATCCAAGTGGACGCATTACACCCTCTGTTTTGGAAAACGACTTGTTTCGAGGTGTTGAAGGCATTGCCCTGTCATCTGACTCGCCTAGAACTCTCATCTACATTCCACGTCATGGATGGGTTTCAGAAAAGGATGTTAAGATGAGAGAAGTGTTTATCTGAGAGTTTGAATCCATTCTAAATTTTGTAGTCAAGTTTCCGGGCACATTCTCCCCCTCATGCTTGTGGGTTGCCATTTAGACTTTAGTCAACTGCCGGAACGTACTCGACGTCACTTAATAATATCGTTGGCTTGGCCATATCACCTACTGCGTACAGCCCTTTCTTTGATAACAGAACCAATCAAGGGTGTGTCCGTTCCCATTTGCAGGCATTGCAGTAGTATAGGCGCGTGCGTCGAAGTGAATGAGATTAACGTAGAGGAATCGGTAGCGACTCTTTCAAGCGAGCGCCACCTAGCCCTTCAAAGTCGGTCCATACTCTAGAGACAAGTAGGACTTTAATGCCTCAAACGTAGGATTGAGGAGTAACGTGGCAGAGGGTCAAGATAATCAGCTGTTGTCCAGTTTGACCCGTATCTTCAATCTCCAAAGGTCTGAGAGAAGTCTGGGGAACCGATATGGTAGCGGTGGGCGGCACAGTGTTTTGATATCCGCAGATATCAGCGGGAATTGCGTGAAAACGTGGTACCCCCGAGTCGGCAAAACAAGCCAAACTCACATGCACATAGCTAGTCCCAAGTAACGCCTTACATTACACCATTGCACCAAAGTAACACCATGATCATACAATCCTTCATGATATAAATCGCCAGGTTTTGAAGTCGACTTCGATAGGGCCTACGGGTTGACAGATATGAAACTCCGAAACTGCCTTCCTCTTAGTAGCTTTACCAGCAATTTGTCCGCTCTGTCATTCCATTTGCGAGGGAATCGCCAGAACGAGACACTCACGCCCTTCGACTGAAGCGTGCGGATCACATGAAGCAGCAACTTCCACAAGTCTTGATTCTTCACATCAACACGAAGTCTCAAACTTTGATCAAAGGTCTTCCAGTTCTCGACCTCCCATCGTTTGATACGCTCTGTAATTCCAAAGACAACATCTTCCGAGTCTGTAGCAATCATCACACTCTTCCATCCCCCGCTGCAATCTGTACTCCAGTCGCGAAACTGTAAGGCTGCAATCACTGCCCGTAGCTCTGCACGATTGCTAGTGTGTACCGTATCCATGTTGGGCCCTCATCCTCTAAAGGGAAAAGAATCGTGCCGCTATGTGTATGGATGCCCTTCGCTTTATATGCTGAATGGCGGTACTCGAATGCCCACCTGGCTCTTGGATTGACCCCTCCATTCCTTATACACGATCCATCGGTTTATATGAGGATTTCGCGGGGGTTGCTCTTCCCTATGAATCGATGCTCGTCTTCGAAGAGATCTTTGGGAGTAGACCCACATCTGGTGGTGTGAACAGCTTCGGGTAGGTACGGGTCGTACTGTCGTGCTGCATCTTCCTCTTTTTGGTCGCATGGACGTATTTGTTTTCGGACCGCTCGCCGTCTGCCATCCCTCTCTTGGCCTGTTGGTGAGCATCATATTTTTCCACACTTCTTTTATACTTCCGAACACTTCATATAGATATGGTAGTCCTCGTACTGCAGACAGTAAGCATGTTCAGCAATAATGGTACACCGGCAGTATCGCAGGAAAGCTTCACAGGATTGAAGAATATGGCCAATCCAGTAAATTGGGTCATCTGAGCCATTCCAGACTCTATTCTTAGGGTACTGCGAGTGCAACTCTGTTTTGCGAATGCTGATGTCCTCATGTGCAAACAAAGAATGGTCACAAAAGACAGGAAGGGAGCTGCGGAGGTCAATACAATACCCAATTCTGCCAGCCGGATGCATCCTAGCTTTCTGCACACCGCCTTGGCCTGCATGTTGAAGCTTTCGTCACCACCAAGGTGTAATGCTGAACGTATTTCCTGCTACAAACCTGAATTTCGGTATTTGCGAGCTGGAAGACCAGAATGCAACGATGGGCCTTGATTTGAGACCCTGTGGGACACATATATTGTTGAAATGGAGCTGCTAGAGCACTGGCTTTTCCACCTGAAATGGCAGGTATATGTATGATTTAAGCCCGTTTCCAGAAGACAGTGATAAAAGCTGTGAGATCTAGCAACCGAGGACGGTTGTTATCTTCAACGAATTCCGATGCTCTGCTCATCGAATTCTTGAATTGTACAAGGATGAGGTATACTGTATCAGCGTTCTACGTTCATCTTTTCCAGCTTAGCCCTGGCTTGTATTTGTTGTCGAATACCTCCTAATGCTTACAGAAAGTATGCTGGAGATAATAACCAGACATGAACTTTCTCACGGGTCGCATGGAAATCTTCAGATGTAAACAAGTCAGCCCAGCCCCATTTTCCAGAGGGAGCTTTCGCTAAAGTGGAAGCAGCTTAGCCGCACCAGCCGCTCATCCGACGACCTTCCGACCGGATCTCATAACCAATTCCACTTCAACACCAGCCAAGCAACATCAAGCGGTACCTGCATTCCGTCCGCTTCTTCCGTTCCGATCCCATATCCGCAAGAGCTGTCAATGTGGCATTCCTGTACATGAGACCGTGCCATGAACAGCCCTGAAGACCATCCAACGCACGCCGCGTCAGCGAATGGAGACATCAACAATCGCCGCCAGCGAATCAAGCATGCATGTGAGCCATGCAAGAAAAGAAAAAGACGTTGCAATGGAGAACAACCATGTTCCACTTGTATCAAGTACGAATACAAATGTTACTTTGAAGCCGTGCAACGGAAGAGACGAAGTCGCCAACCTGATGGTTTGCAAAGCGACGGGTCACCTCCAGCCGGCAGCATAAGCCTGGATCCAAATACAGAAGCTGAAAGAGAGGTAATAACGACAAGTGGAACGACTCCTAGAGAAGCAAATTCTGGAGCCGCTTTCGCTCAGCTGCTTCGCAATAGGCTGGAACCCCGCCAAGCAGACACGCCCAATGCTCGAACTCCATCTTGGAACATTGGTATGAGTGAAGAACAGCAGGAGCTTCCGTCCGAGCTCACGCGAATCATATCAAAAGAACAAATGGAAAGATTGTCAGATTCGTACTTCACCACGATCCATCAGTTGTACGGTTTCCTGAATCGAGAAGTGTTTGATGCCAAGGTCGAAGAGCGATGGAACATGATCTATGTGCCGGATCCGTACGACTCTATCTTGTGTGGTGTCGCAGCACTAGGATCGCAATATCTGGGAGAGCCCTCAAAAGCGCTGGAGATAGCTCTTGTTGATTGTGCCAAGAGGATTCTGGAGATCACAAGTGCATCCAACACTCCATCTTACGAGAACGCAGCATCGTGGACTCTAAGAACAATATATCTTCGGAGCACGACACAGCCATATGCTGCATGGATCACAAGTTGTACTGCCATGCTCACCATTGATGGGCTTGGAATGAGTGGAGATCTCGATGATGAATCTGAGAGCATAGTTAACAGAAGAAGGCTGTTTTGGTCTGCGACTGTGTTGAACACCTGGGTCTCAAATGAGTATGGACGATCTAAGGTCGAAGTTTCGAAACCACTGCCCGCTCACTTGTCTTCCAGACCAGGCGACTACACACAAGATCTGCTCTACCTTTATCGAATCTCGCAGAGGCTGGATCCGAAAAAGCCATCCACTGCATCGGATTTCGAATCTGGCATCGCAGAATTGGTCACTTTTCAGCCTCCTGTCGATGCTCTTTTCCTCTCACAGAGCAATCTTGCATTGGCATTGTATAGACGTCTTCGCTTCGTCGCATCGACAATCTCAGATGAGACGATCAGGAGGGTTATCACACTCGGCAATGCGGGCCTAGATGCTGTAATACGACTCATCGCCAAACGACAGCCATGGTGGCATGTCGCCAACGTTCCATTCCAGTTCATTTGTACATTACTTGTGATCGATACTGAAGAGGCATTGGAGCACCTGAGGCGCGCAGTTGATACTCTACAGGCGGTAGCTGAATGCTTTCCTACTCGCTCTCTCACTGATACAGTACACTCTGTCAGGAAGCTCATTCAACTGGCATGTAAGCAGAAGCGAGGACAACTCAGTCTCCTGGAACAAAGCTTAGCCCCACGCCAAAAAGTGGCAACTGCGCAGCGTATGCAATCGGGATTGGAAAGTGGTGAGGGAGAGCCTGTGACGAATTGGTCCCCAGAGTCGATGGACTTTACAGACTTCGACGTAAGTGACGTATTAATTGCTTCCAGATTATTCCTTCCCCTTCTTTCATGAACGAATTATTATTTTAGTTAAATCTTGATTCCGTACTGACTCTTGATCATGTAGTGGGAGAAGTTCTTTAGCACGGATGTGTCGGTGTTGGAGTATCCCATCCCGACAGCTTGAACAAATGTCCACCTTAGGAAACGAAGATCTTGTCATTCAGGGGCACAGACCCTCAGTAATCCTTGCAGAAGGCATCAGCACTCCAACCCGTAATGCTACAACCGTCTGTGAGAGCAGTACGTCTCGCTACCATCTCACCAATATCATCGGGAGGAAAGCCATTGCAGGTACCGCTAGGTCGACAACAAAGCAGTAAAGGCACAATCAAAGGCACCCAACTTTCAACCTTTCAAGTCTAGTACACCAGAGCGATGATTTTGACGTACCCTCATCAAGATTTAGTGTTGTGGACAACCACTGCTGAACCTACAAATGCAAGCGAGGTAGGAAATCTGAGGGATGATGTCACGTGTTACTCAGAAATGTTTAAGCGGTGTTTTGTTGCACATCGCAATCCTCGAGTCGAAATTGCCGCCCGATTCGGGCATGGAAATGCCGATTTAAGCGAGTCAGGTGAATCCAGTCCGAGTCTCGTCGTCCCTCTACATTTCCCGAAGCCGTGAGTCAACAGATCACTCAATATCACAAAATTGCACTTGCTGTACTTCATCCCAATCATGAGACCCAATGTCCCATCGGTCCAACAATTCCAATAATTCGATGGTAACATTCCTCTATCCTCGAAAAGCTTTGCTATCTTCTCAACTCAAAACCTGAAAGCACTGCAACAAGCTCCTCCAAGCATCATTCCCTCAAAGATCACCTTTCCAGGCCTCTCGCCACCCGCTCCCGATGCAACACAAAGTGGCATAAAATGGTCTTCCGACCCATCGTCAGGATATGCAAACCTAGCATCAGGAAACTCATCCCACCTAGCCAACTTCTCGTTCCTCTCTACCTTGGGTGAACAACAAGCATTTCTCACAGCCTTCTCGAACTCAATGCTCGACCGTTCCATTGATTTTCCAGCCCTCATCGCCCCAACAGCCGCCTCCATATTATGGAATGATGCTCCACTTCCCACAATAGCAATCCCCTTCTTTCTCAACGACTGTATTGCGGCTCCGATGGCTATGTGATCCGCAGCAACGTTGTTGTTCTTGATCGAGACCTGAACTACTGGAATATCTGCCTTTGGGCGTGACAGAAGCAGAGGAATGAAGACACCATGATCCCATCCTCGAGTGGAGTTTAGAGTTGATGGTATTCCGGCCGCAGCAAGCAAATCTTTGACTTCAGCTGCCAGGCTTGGGTTGCCAGGCGCTGGATAGCGGAATTCGAATGCGGCGGGCGGGAAGCCATGATAGTCGAAGTACAGCTCTGGCGATGCTCCGGATGAGATGTTCACTTCCTCATTGGACCAGTGTGCGCTGAAGATGACGATGCCCTTCACGCCGTCGAATTGTGGTTCGAAGCTACGCAAGAAGGCGCCAATGGGTGCGTTCTCGGGTTCGTCGAGTGCGGGAAGAGGACCAGCCCCGTGGGTGAAGAACACTGCAGGAGCAAGGATTTCGGTCATCTCGCTGAGTATGATTGAATACAGAAGAAAAGCTGGTTTTCAAACAGTGGAAAGCGGCTACCAGCGAATATATAATGCTCATCAAGTTTGGGTTCAAGTCTGGACCCATCATAAGTCAATCCGCATGTTTCCGGCGGCCTTTTGCGGATATGCCAAACACCTGCTGCAACCCTCGGAGCGGAGTTAGTGTCTCCATCCGGAAGCTATGCATTGAGGCAAGAAGGCTAGTGCCATGAGCTACTGGCATACTTGATCATTGGAAAGTCAGATATGTGTCCATGTGGATTTCGCACGATTCAGGGTCTGGTCAAAGTGTCACACGATATACTGAATCTACACACACGTCCACAAGTAAAGATCAGTGATCGCATGAGCACGTAACAGATTTTGTCCCCAAAAGTCTCAATTACACAAAACAGGCGTCTTCCCAATCCACTCCGAATCCTGCCCCATCTCCTTCAGAGTCCAAGCGACAATACTCTTCCTCGACAAAAACATCCCATCCTTCCCCGATCCCGTATACGTCGCCGTCACCGGAGCCGCCTCTCCATTTCCCAGAAATGGCACCCTAAACAAAGTCCATTTCAACTCCCTCGAATTATATGACGAAACAAGTTTCCCCAAACCATGGAACTCATCGTATGCTGACCCGCCAATGATCTTGATGAGTACTATGGACGCTTTCCATTTTAACGCTCCTTTGTCTTCTGGTGCGGGGTAGGAACATGTTCCTAGGACTAAGGCGCGTTTGAAGTTGTTGGCGACGAGGAGGGGGAAGAGGAGTTCTACGCAATCGGTAACGGGCTTCAATTCTTGTCAGAAACAGCTCGTTCGGGAGGGCATTACGCCTCGATCAAACGTACCGTGCCTTTCGAACCAGCCACAGGTCCAGCGAATGAGATGAAGATACTGGCACTGGATGAAGCGACTTTTTGCAGAGCATTCTCGTCGTTCAATTGGCCTTCGGTGATGTTTACGAGCTGGTTGGAGCGTATCTTGTCAGGTAGCTTGCTGGGGTTTCGGACGAGGAGTGTTAGGGCGTGGCCTTGGGAGAGGGCTTCTTCGCAGAAGGCTAGGCCGACGGCGCCTGTGAGATGTTAGAGATCGTATTGATTATGGAGGCCCGGGATTGGCTGAGATGTTCTGACCTGTCGCCCCGAGGAGCAAGATGTGTTCTGGCATAGCTGTGGCTGTAATTCGGTATCGAGTTGACCGCAGCCTGAAATTATCAAGTGGTCTTAAGAAATCGATATTTGACAAAAGATTTCAATCGTGCATTCCGAGGCTCTCGTAATCTGGTTCCAAATATGCAAAGCCCCAGCAGCGTCTCTATCTATCCGCGCGACCCCGTACAGGACTTTCCTCAGGAACAGAGTGACAATAAAGTCCGCTCCGGCTGCTCACAGACTAGATACCAGTGATTAGCAATCATACTAATTCCTGTTTACTATCACCTTCTCTGATCTCAAGCAAAGGTGGTCTTGATTAGGCTCGGCATGAGCTCGGACTCGGATCGGCTCGCGATGCCATTCGATACTCGGCTAGGCCATATTAAGTAAATAAAGTAAGTCTGCTACCATAGCTGCAGTAAACTTAAGCTAATGACCAACATGAGACCCTAGGTATGATGTATGTCCGTAGGTTGGCGGTCGAAAGCGTTCAAGTCGGCGTTGGTACTGATTGACAATAAACGCTCCACCCTC